>Ga0224505_10002819_pt1 | contig 10063 bp, 9 predicted proteins | sample SF_Jan12_sed_USG_FD_169102 | JGI IMG/M metagenome (GOLD analysis project Ga0224505, IMG submission 169102) | Sediment microbial communities from San Francisco Bay, California, United States - SF_Jan12_sed_USGS_4_1 | ecosystem: Environmental > Aquatic > Marine > Sediment | place: USA: California...
CGATCGTTTGTTCGCGGCGCTGAAGGCGGCCGGAGTGTCGGTCACGCTTATTTCCCAGGCCAGTTCTGAGCACTCGATCTGTATCGCGGTACCGCAGACCCTGGCGGCGCGGGCGCGGCAGGTCGTGGGCGACGCGTTCGCGGACGAACTCGCGAGCGGCCAGATTCAGAGTGTCGATGTGACCGACGGGCAGAGCATCATCGCCGTCGTTGGCGACGGCATGGCCGGCACGCCGGGCGTAGCCGCACGTTTTTTCGGTACGCTCGGCAGGGCCGGCATCAATATCCGCGCGATCGCCCAGGGCTCGTCCGAACGCAACATATCGGCCGTCGTCGATACGGCCGACGCGACTCGTGCGCTGCGCGCCGTGCATTCGGGCTTCTACCTGTCCGCCAAGACGCTGTCGATCGGGCTCATCGGCCCGGGCACCGTCGGGGGAGAGTTGCTGGATCAGATCAACAGCCGCCGGGAGTGGCTGCGGGAACGGTTCAATCTCGACCTCCGGGTCCGTGCCATCGCCCGGTCCTCCACTATGCTGCTGGGCGATCGCCAGGTGGACCTGGCGGACTGGCAGAGCGCGATCGCTGCCAGCAAGCTGCCGATGGATTTCACGGCCTTTGAAAGACATGTCCATGCGGATCACCTGCCGCACACTGTCATCATCGACTGCACGTCGAGCGAGGACGTGGCGGGCCGCTACGCGGGGTGGTTGCGCAAGGGCATACACGTCGTCACGCCCAACAAGAAGGCCTTCAGCGGCAAGCTCGATTACTACGACGAACTGCGGGCCAGCGCCCGGACCGGCAATACCCATTTTTTCTACGAGACAACGGTCGGCGCGGCCCTGCCAATCATCTCGACGTTGCGCAAGCTCGTCGATACGGGCGATCGCGTTCGCTCGATCCGAGGCATCCTGTCGGGAACCCTGGCCTACCTGTTCAACGCGTACGACGGCCGCACGCCGTTCTCGGAGATCGTGTGCCAGGCGCGCGCGAGTGGCTACACGGAGCCCGACCCGCGTGATGACCTGTCGGGAATGGACGTTGCGCGCAAGCTCACGATCCTTGCCAGGGAACTCGGCTACCGGCTCGAGATCGGCTCCTTCCCGGTCGAAAACCTGATACCGGAGGAGCTGCGGGACTTGCAGACCGATGAATTCATGGCGCGACTGGCGGACTACGACGATGCGATGGACACGCGCTTCCGGGACGCGAGCTCGCGTGGCAAGAACCTGCGTTACGTGGCCGAGCTCGACGAGCAGGGCGGCGCCTCGGTCGCGCTGAAGGAAGTCGATGGCAACGATCCGTTCAGCCACGTGCGCCTGACCGACAACGTCGTCCAGTTCGCATCGGAACGCTACTCGGCAAACCCGCTCGTGATCCAGGGTCCCGGCGCGGGCCCGGCACTGACTGCGGGCGGCGTATTCGGCGACCTGCTGAGCCTCGCGGGCTATCTGGGCGGAGCCGATTAACATGAGCGATTCCCGCACGGTGACGGCGTTCGCGCCGGCCTCGATCGGTAATGTCGGTGTCGGCTTCGACATGCTGGGGCTCGCGATCGCAGGAGCCGGAGACCGGGTATCGGCGCGCCGAGTCCCCGGGCCTGGCGTGCGCATCGCCGAGGTGCGTGGCCTGGACGGCGAAGTGCACCCGACGCTGTCGGCCGATGCCGATGGCAACACGGCCAGCGTTGCCGCGGCCGCCCTCTGGTTGGCGGCAGGCGGCGATGGCGGACTCGAACTGGTCGTCCGGAAGGGTGTCCCGTTGCAATCCGGCATGGGCAGCTCCGCCGCCTCCGCCGTGGCAGGCGCGGTGGCGGCGAACGCGCTGCTGGAACGGCCGCTGCCATTGCGCGAGCTGTTGCCGTTTGCGCTGGCAGGCGAAAAGGTCGCGAGCGGCGGGATACACGCGGATAACGTCGCGCCGAGCCTGATCGGCGGAATGGTGCTGTGTCCGCCGGTGCTGCTGCCCCGGATGATCGCGTTGCCGACGCCGCAAGGCATCAGTAGCGTGCTGCTGCACCCGGACCTCCTCGTGAGCACCGCGGAGTCGCGCAGGAAGCTGGCGCGCGGTTACTCGATGGATCAGTGGCTCACTCAGCAGGGTTACCTCGCGGGCTTCATCGCGGCGCTCGAGGCAGGAGACGTGGACCTGCTGCGGGAGTGCCTGCAGGATGTGATCATCGAGCCGCAGCGCGCGAGCTCGGTGCCGTGTTTCCCGGCCGTGAAGGAAGCCGCCCTGGCCGCCGGCGCGCTGGGCTCGTCGCTGTCCGGCAGCGGGCCGAGCGTATTCGCGCTCTGCGAAGATCAGCTGGCACCCAGGGTCAGGGTGGCCATGGAACAGGCTTGCCGTGGTTTCGGTTACGACTGCCAGTCCTGGGTGAGCCCGCTCAACGCGCCCGGTGCGCACCTGGAAGAACTTCCGTGAAATTTCGGAGCACTCGCGGCGGCCGGCTGCATACGCTCGATGAGGCGTTGCTGGCGGGCATCGCCGAAGACGGCGGATTGTTCGTTCCCGAAGCTCTGCCGCGGTTTTCGCCCGGTGACTTCCCGGAGCCGGACGACATCCGCGCGATCGCCGGCATACTGCTGGCGCCGTATTTCGACGGGTCGGCGCTGGCCGGACAGCTTACCGACATCGTTCGCGAGACATTTTCGTTTCCGATTCCCCTGACGAAGCTGCCCGGACTGGACGGCGATGCCTGGCTGCTGGAGCTGTACCACGGGCCGACCGCTGCCTTCAAGGATGTCGGCGCCGGCTTCCTCGCAGCCTGCCTGAGCCGTCTCGACGACGGCGACGAACGGCCGTTGACCATACTGGTTGCAACCTCGGGCGATACCGGCGGTGCGGTTGCGGCCGCGTTCGACGGGCGACCCGGCACACGTGTCGTGGTCCTTTTTCCGGAGGGGCGAGTGTCGCAGCGTCAGCGCAAACAGCTCACGTGCTGGGGCAACAACGTGCTCTCGCTGGCCGTCGAGGGCTCCTTCGACGACTGCCAGGCGCTGGTGAAGTCTGCATTCGTCGACCCGGTACTGCGCCGGCGATACCGTTTCAGTTCTGCCAACAGCATCAACATCGGCAGGTTGCTGCCGCAGAGTACGTACTATGCCTACGCGGGCCTGCACCATAGACGGATAAGCGGCCACGCACCGAGCTTCATTGTGCCCACCGGCAATCTCGGCAATGCGCTCGCCTGCGTGATGGCGCGTGACATGGGCCTGCCGATACGAGACATCGTCCTCGCGACGAACGCCAACCGGCTCGTCGGCGACTACCTTGCCGGCGCCGAGTGGTTGCCCAGGGCAAGCATCCAGACGCTGGCCTCGGCGATGGATGTCGGCAATCCCAGCAACATGGAACGCCTGCGCAGCATGCATGGCGAAGCTCAGCAGATCGGCGGCCTACTTTCCGCCGTCGCGGTAGACGACGACCAGATCCGGGAACAGATCCGGCTCGATTACGAGACCTTCGGCTTTGCCACCTGCCCGCACACCGCCACGGCGACCTGGGCCTACCGGCACCTGCCGGTCGAGCGCCGCAGGCAGGACTGGATACTTGTGGCGACGGCTCATCCGGCAAAATTCGAGATGATCGTCGAGCCGCTGATCGGCGCAAAGGTTCCGCTGCCGGGCGAATTGGCCCGGATCCTCGAGCGTCCCAGTCACTGCCGCAACATACCCCCCGATCTGGGCGCCCTCGTGGATGCGATGGAAGCGGGATTTGCGGTTGACGACGGGGACCGGGCAGGGGATAACTAGCGCCGTTGCGCGTGGCCGACGAACCAATGAACGAACTCCTTCCTCCCGAAATTTCCACGACCCATGTGCTTGCCGGTACATTGCTTCTGCTGCTCGGCCTGTGGCTGTTCTACCGATCCCGCCGGCGACGCAGCCGCAATCTGCAGGATGTCATCCGGGCGATCGGATTCGATTACCTCAGTAATCTCGTCATTCCCAACGCGGACGAGGGCGAGATTCAGATCGATCACCTGATCCTCACCTCGGAGGGACTGTTGGTCGTGGACGTCAAGGACGTCACCGGCATCGTATTCGGCAGCGACAAGATGCAGGACTGGACGGTTATCAGCCGCAACCGCCGCTTTACCTTCGGAAATCCGCAGCCGGCACTTTATGACCGCATCGCCGCCGTTCGCCAGATCGTTCGACAGGTGCCGGTTACCGGGCGCATCCTGTTCCTGGACGGCGCGCAGTTCACGAAGGGAGTGCCGAGCCTCGTGTGCAGCCTCGACCAGCTCGTAGCCGAATTCGGAGAACGTGACAAGGCGGCGGCCGCGAAGAAGATCGAGGCGTTCAAGCCGCACTGGGAGCAGTTGCTGCGACGAGCCGAGGAGGGCGAGGCGCCGAAGTCCGGCCGGCAGACGCCCACGCTGTAATACCGATCAGGTTCCGATTCCGAAGAAGCGCAGGGCGTTGGCAGTCGTAGCCCTGGCGATTTCGGCTGCCGGCCGCCCGCTGCATTTTGCGATGACGCGCAGTACCTCGACCAGGTAGGCCGGCTCGTTGCGCCGCGAGCCAGGGCGCGGCTCCAGGCTCCTGGGCAGAAGGTAGGGCGCGTCGGTCTCGATCAACAGCCGGTCGAGCGGGATGCTCCCGGCGATACGCTGCAGCTCCAGGCCGCGACGTTCGTCGCAGATCCAGCCCGTCACGCCTATGTACAGGCCCATGTCGAGGTACTCCTCGAGCATGGCCTCGTCGCCGGTAAAGCAATGCGCAACGGCCCGCGATATCTGACCGAGATTTGGCCGCAGCAGTGCGACGAAGTCGTCGTGCGCATCGCGCTGATGCAGGAACAGCGGCTTGCCGGTTGCGGCGGCGAGTCCCAGCTGGTCCTCGAAGGCGGCGAGCTGGGCCTCACGTGGCGAGAAATTGCGAAAGTAGTCGAGACCGCACTCGCCGACGGCGACGACGGTATCGTCGTTCAGGAGTTCCACCAGGGTCCGGTGCACATCGGCGTCGTAGTCTGCAGCGTGGTGCGGATGCACGCCGGCCGTGCAGTACATTATTCCGGGATAGCGTCGGGCCAGCGCGAGTGCGTCCCGGCTGCCTTGTTCGGTCGCGCCGGTCACGATGAAGCGCGTGACGCCGGCTTCCTGTGCGCGGCGTATCACGTCCTCGCGGTCGGCATCGAAACTGTCGTGCGTCAGGTTGACGCCTATGTCAACGAGTGCCTCCGGCATCGTCCGTATCCGTTCGTTCAGTTGGCCCGCCAGCGAAACAAGGCCGCGCCGAGTCCCAGAAAAAACGCGCTCATCGCACATAGCACCAGCAGCTGCGGTGCGACGTCGGCCAGGCCAGCGCCGTCCAGCATGATGGCGCGTGCAGCGCCGAGAATATGAGTCAGCGGAAATACGTTCGCGACCTGCCGCACCCACTCGTCGGCCGCTTCGAGCGAGAACCAGACCCCTGACAGCAGCATCATCGGCCAGGTAACCATGTTGAGGAGCCCGCCCGCGAGTTCCTCGCTGGTTACGCGCGCCGCGACCAGGAGTCCCATCGAGACCAGCGCAATGGATCCCAGCAGGGCGACGACCAGCAATGCAAGATAGCTGCCGTCCATTCGCGTATCGAGAAAGAACTTGGTGCCCGCATAGACAAAGGTCGTGATGCTCATGATCAGGACGAGGCGAGACGCGACCTGGGCAATGACGAACTCGATCGGCCGCAGCGGCGTGGCCCGCAGCCGCTTGAGAAATCCGTTCTTGCGGTAGCGGACGACCACATAGCCGACGCCGAACAGGCAGCTGAACATCATGTTCATGCCGAGTATGCCCGGCAGTACCCAGTCGACGTAGCGAACCGCGTCGCCACGAACCTGGCCCTTGGCTATACCCTCGGGAAAGGCCTGGAGCAGGGCCAGCTCGGCGTAATAGCCCTTGGGCGAATCGGGGTTGACCCAGTAGGTCGCGGGCGGCTCCAGGCGCAGCAGCAGATCGAGCTGGTGTCGACCGACTTTCCGAAAACCGTCCTCGGCGTCGTCGACGGCCACGAATTGCATGTACCGGGTCTGCAGGAACGGGTGCACGTCCCGGTCGATGGCCTCGTCCTGCTGCAGGACGCCGACCGTGAACTGCGGCCGATCGGTTCCGCCGAAGATAAAGGACAGGCCGAACATCAGCACGATCGGCAGGATGATGTTCCAGCTAAGCGAACCCCTGTCGCGGAGGAACTCGAGATTGCGGGCACGGAAGATGGCCAGTATCCGGGCGAACATGCGGTACTCCCTCAGGCGCGCAGCGAGTGCCCGGTCAGGTCGAGGAACAGGTCCTCCAGGTTCGGCTGGCGTATGCGCAGGCGGTTCAGCCCGTGCACGTGTAGCGCGAGGTCGCGCAGGCTGCCGTTGACGTCTTCGGTCGGAATCTCGATCACTCCCTGCTCCGGGCGTACGCGGTGCTCGATATTGCTGAGATCGCCACTGACGTCCTCGGCCGGCAGTTCGATGATCACGTTCGGGTAGTGCCGCCGCAGCAGCGCTTCGGGCTGGCCGCGGGTGATGACCTTACCGGCATCCATGATGGCAATCTCGTCGCAGAGAATCTGCGCCTCGTCCATGTAATGCGTGGTCAGGATCACCGTCGTCCCGCCGGCCCGAATGCGTTTGACCAGGTCCCAGAAGTTTCGCCTGGCCTGGGGGTCCAGGCCGGTAGTCGGCTCGTCGAGAAAGACCAGCCGGGGCCGGTTGACCAGGGCCACCGCGAGCAGCAGCCGCTGCCGTTGGCCGCCGGAGAGTCTGCGATTGTCGCGGCCCTGCAGTTCGACCAGCGAACATTCCTCGAGCAGCCTGTCGATGTCGGCCCGGCGATCATACAGCGTGCGGAACATGTCCAGCGTCTCCCGCACCGTCAGGTAATCCTGCAGTGCCGTGTTCTGGAACTGGATGCCGACTTCCTCCCGGAACCGGGCTCCGGCAGGCTCCCCGTAATAGAGCACCTCGCCCGACGTGGCGGGCGTAACGCCCTCGATAATCTCGACGGTCGTGGTCTTGCCGGCGCCATTCGGCCCGAGCAGGCCGAAGCAGATGCCGGCGCGGACGTCGAAGCTGACGTCATCGACCGCCAGCACGGACGGATAGCGCTTGACCAGGTGACGCGCCTCTAAGGCTGGGACCATTGACGGGGCTCGGGCATTGACTGGGGAGCAGGGAGCGCTAAGAGTACCGGGTGTGGCCCGCGCCGTGTAGCCCCGGTGCCAGGACTTGCAACCATTTGGGCCCGGGCGGTATCAAATTGATGACTTAAGCGCGTAGGAGTGCGAGATGTCCCGCCAGAACGTCCTGATTTCCGCCACCATTGGCCTGTTTTGCCTGCTCGCAGTCGGACCTGCCTGGGGCTTCAGCGTCAACAAGAGTATCTCGATCGAGGCCGGCGCCCAGACGGACGGCCAGTCGAGCGTCAATGGCAGCATCACGATCGGCACAGGCGCCGTCGTAGCCGGATCCGTGGAGACCGTGAACGGCGCGATACGGATCGACGACGACGTCACACTCGAAGAGGCCTCGACCGTGAACGGCAGCATCCGGATTGGCAGCAACCTGAAATCGGAGGACGTCAGCAGCGTCAACGGGAGCATCCGTATCGGCACCAATGCCGCGATCGACGGCGAGGTGTCCGTCGTCAACGGCAAGATCGAGCTGGGCAAGGGCAGCACGGTCAGCCGGGACGTCAGCAACGTCAACGGCGAGATCAGCATTCACGGCACCGAAATCGGCGGCGACATGTCCACGGTAACGGGCGATATCTGGCTCACCGACGAGTCGACGCTCCGTGGCGACCTCGTCATTCAGAAGCCCGGCGGCTGGGGCTGGGGCCGGGACCGGCGCAAGCCCAGGATCGTCATCGGACCCGGCTCGCGGGTGCTGGGGACCATCCAGGCCGAGCGCGAGATCGAGCTCTTTATCCACGAAACCGCCGAGGTCCATGCGGTGGCCGGCGAGGTCGGGCTGGACGATGCCGTGCGATTCAGCGGTGACAGTCCATAAGGTTCCCTGAGCGCGCTCCGCGGGCGGTTGGCGATCGTCAACCGCCCCATACGGGGAACGCGTCCGGTCCGGCGCCCGGTGCAGGTGTGCGCGAACCTGTCTAGAATGGCGCCGTGCGAGCGCCGGACACCCAGCTTTCCCTGTTCACCGAGCAGACTTCGCGGCCGACGAGCGGGCCGGAGCAGCTGCCGGGCATTGACATTCGCGAGAGCGCGCGGGCGCGCCGGCTGTCAATCAAGGTCTACCCCCGCGGCCGGGTCGAGGTAGTCGTTCCGAAACGCACGCGGCCGGCGGACGTGCAGGCCTTCGTCGACGAAAATCGTGGCTGGATCTCCGAGGCGGTCGAGTCTTTCGCCTGCCAGCAGCCCCCGGAGGCTTATGCTCTGCCGTCGCGCATCCGGCTGCCCGGCATAGGGCGGGAGTTCCTGGTCTCCTACCGGCGCGGCAGCGCCGCCGGGATCCGCTATCGCCAGGTCGGCAGTACCCTGGTCCTGTCCGGGCGAACGAGCGACCGGGAAGGCTGCGTCCAGGCGATCCGGCGCTGGCTCGCAGGCGTCGCACGCCAGGAACTCGAGCCCGTCCTGCAGCGCCTGTCGGCGCAAACGGAGATGCCCTTCGCGCGGGTCCAGATCCGGGCCCAGCGCACCTGCTGGGGTAGCCGCAGCAGCACCGGGACGATCAGCCTGAACCTCTGCCTGCTGTTCCTGGATCCACGAGTGCTGCGCTACCTGATGATCCACGAACTCTGCCATTACCGGCACATGAACCACTCGCGCCGTTTCTGGCAGCTGGTCGGTCGCTATGAGCCCGATTACCGGCAGCTCGATCGCGCGCTGGGCGAGTCCTGGCAGCAGGTCCCTGCCTGGTTAGGGATTTATTGATTAAAAACGGGCAATTACCAGGTTTTTCTCGAGTAAACTCTAGCCCTGGTCGATAAGCTCGCGCAGGTTGATGACCGCGGCATTGGCGCGCGCGAGGTAGTTCGCCATGACCAGCGAGTGATTGGCGAACAGGCCGAAGCCACCGCCGTTCAGCACGATCGGCGAGTGCATCGGCTGCAGGCTGGCTTCGAGTTCCCGGATTATCTGCCGGACGCTTGCGCGGGCGTTCTTGTCGGCCAGTACCTGGGCAAAGTCGAGTTCAACGGCCCGGAAAAAGTGCACCAGGGCCCAGGACGTGCCACGGGCTTCGTAGAAAATGTCGTCGATTTCGAACCAGGAAGTGCGCACCTGTACGCTGTCCGGCAACTCGGAGCTGGCCTCGGCGGCCGCGTCGCCCGCCAGGTCCGTGTTGACGACAGTCTGCGCGACGCTGTCCCCGAGCCGGCGGCTCAGGCTCCCGAGCCGTTTTTCGACCTGGGCGAGCCACTCGCGCAGGTTGTCGGCGCGGGCAAAGAACTGGGCTTCCGGCCCCGCCAGCCCCGCCACGCGATTCCGATAGCTGGCGAATCCCTCGATGCCTTCCCGGTAGCGGGACTCGGAGGGCGGCAGGATCCAGGAGTTGTTGTCGAAAAAGAATTTCGGCTCCGCGATCGAAACGTCGACGTCCTCCCTCGACTGGGACTGGCTGCGGCTGAAATCGTTGCGGACGACCCGCGCCAGGTCGCGTACCTGCTGCAGAACCCCGTACTCCCAGTTCGGCATGTTGTCGAGAAACAGGCCCGGCGGGAGCTTGTCATTCGTCAGGTAGCCGCCGGGCTTGTCGAGCAGGGTTTCAGCCACACGCACCAGCGTGTCGGCGGTCGCGTACCCGACGACTCGGCCGGCGTCGGCAGGTTGTTCCTCGACCCAGAAAATGTCGGGTGTGCGGGACCAGTACCAGCCGAGCGCCAGCGTCAGGACGACAGCGACTGAAGCCGCGTATGTGCTCACGACAACCCACAGCGGCTTGCCGGTCGGGTTGAACAGGTTGAGATTCATGCGGAAGCCCGGGCCAATACTCAAGACAGGCAGTTTACCAGTTCCGGCAGGACCTCCCCGGAGTTTCCGGCCAGCCGGAAATCGCAGGCCGCGGACAGGCCGGTCTCGGCCGGGTTGATCTCCGCGACCCGTGCGCCGGCGGCGCGGGTG
>Ga0224505_10002820_pt1 | contig 10063 bp, 11 predicted proteins | sample SF_Jan12_sed_USG_FD_169102 | JGI IMG/M metagenome (GOLD analysis project Ga0224505, IMG submission 169102) | Sediment microbial communities from San Francisco Bay, California, United States - SF_Jan12_sed_USGS_4_1 | ecosystem: Environmental > Aquatic > Marine > Sediment | place: USA: California...
TACCTCGCGTCGAGTGGAGCGACTTCGGCCCGCTCGCCGCCGGCTCGCTGACCATCGCGCTGGTCTCGTTCGCGGACACGAGCGTGCTGTCAAAGGCGTACTCGGAACGACTGGGCCAGCGCGTCGACACCAACGACGAGTTCATCGGCCTGGGGGCGGCCAACATCGCCGCCGGCTTCTTCCAGGGCTTCCCGATCAGCGCGAGCTCGTCCCGCACACCGGTCGCCGAGTCGGCGGGTGCCAAATCGCAGGTCACCGCGATCGTTGCCGCACTGTTGATCGTGGTCCTGCTCGTCGCCGCTCCCACCATGTTGGCTTCGCTGCCGCTGGCCACCCTGTCGGCCATCGTGATGGTGGCGGTCGTCGATCTGATCGATGTACACGCCGTGGTGGATCTGGCCCGGTGGCGGCGCCGGGAGTTCGTCCTGTCGATGATCGCGTTCTTCGGCGTACTGGTGGCCGGTGTCGTGTGGGGCATCGGCCTGGCCGTCGGGATCTCGCTGTTGGCGTTCATCAACCAGGTCTGGCGGCCCCATGTCACCTCGTTGGTTCGCATCGAAGGGGTGAGCGGTTACCACGACATCGACCGCCATCCCGAGGGCAGCGAGGTCGAGGGACTGCTGCTGTTCCGGTTCGACGCACCATTGTTCTTCGCCAACGCCGACCGGTTTCGCACCGAGCTCCTCGACCTCGTCGCCCGGGGCGGACCGGTTCGTTGGGTGGTGGTGACCGCCGAGCCCATCACCACCATCGACGCCACCGCCGAGGAGGTGCTGCGACGCCTCCACACCGAACTGCAAGAGCGCGACATCACTCTCGCGTTCGCCGCACTGAAGGGGGTGGTGCGCGACGAGATCACCCCGGCGGGCACCCTCGAGATGATCGGCCGAGCCCGACTCTTCCCGACCGTGGGCGAAGCGGTCAGCGCCTATGTGGCCGAAACCGGTGTGGCCTGGAAGGACTGGAAGTACCGGCCCGACGGAGAGGCACCGTGACCATCGGAGCAATCGTTCAGCGGCGGCGCACCGTCGCCCGGCGGGTCCATCGCTCGGTGTCGAGGCGCAGCGTGGCCCCGCCCTCGCTGATGGTGATGCGGGTGTCGTCGGCTGCGGTGTGGCCGAACCGGTTGTCGAACCGTGCGGTGGGGTGCAGATCGACCGACGAGCCGTCGACGGAGAACGGTCCCTCGGTCGAGAAGTCGAGCTGGCCCTCGGTCGGTGACCGATAGGAGACGTCGAAGCCCTGGGCCAGACCGTCGACGTCCGGGCCGAGGTCGGTCACCGATACCGGCGCGGCCGTCACGGCATCGACGAACGCTTCGAACGAACCCCAGCGGGACGCATCGCCCACCTCGACGATCCACGCGTTGTTCGCGCCACCGGGCGCCACCAGATCGAAGGGCTCGGTGAGACCGTTGGTGAAGGTGACGGCGGGGTCGTGGCTGCGCCAGGTGGTGGGGCGCCAGGACCACAGCGCCACGTAGCCGTCGCCCCTCCGGCCGAGCGTCCAGTTGTCGACCTGAGCGATCTCGTCGAACCGTTCGGTCGGGAAGTAGGCGTGGGTGAAGTCCAGATAGGTGAAGCTCGCGAGCGGTCCGGGGCCGTTCGGGGCGTACTTCGGGGCGTACAGGTGGATGGCTGCGGCACCCTGTTGTGCCGAGCGGGGCATCGCCCCCGTGCCGGTCCAGTACTTGTCGGCATCCACCCAGCGGTCACCGGCGCGGGGCTCGTTGCCGGGCAGGGTGGTGAAGACGATGGCCTCCTCGTCGAGGGTGGCCTGCCAGGCGTGGTACTGCTCACCGAAGCAGCCGGGCCGGTAGTCCTGGGCACTCGAGAGCATGGCGTCGGCCGAGCGCCAGGTGACCGTGTCGACCTCCGTCAGCAGGCCCACGTTGATGGCACAGCGCAGCCCGTAGGCCAGCTGCTGGGCCACGATGGGATCGCCGCCCGTGAGGTCGATGAGCGGCTTGTACGGCATGAACAACGAGGTCTCGAGCAGGTCGTACTGGTCGATGGTGGCGAGGGTGAGCGGCACCGTCTGCCAGGCGGTCTGGGCCCCCCGCTCCCACCAGAAGCTGACCGCTTCGGGATCGTCGTAGGGCGCCTCGGGAACTCCCGAGACGGGATCGAAGGTGAAGGGCTCGTCGAGGTCGAGTGGGGCGCCCATGTGGGTGCGGTCGGTGTACGGCCGGGTGGTGGTGGCCACCCGCCGGATGACCTCGGGCAGCCGGTACCGACGGGCGGCGGCGAGGTAGGTGGCGCCCTTGTCGGTCCGCGACCGGTAGGGCTGATCCGTCGTGGCGAAGAGAAGCTTGGTCAGACCGAACACGTCCTGGTCGACGGCCCGGCTCTTGTCCTTCATGTACGAACGACCGTGGGTGACGCCGTTGTTGCCTTTGAGCTGGTGCAGCGCCAGGTCATAGAGGAACAGATCCAGCATGACCGTCGCCCGCCGGGCCACGCGCGGTTCGGCGTGCTCGGCCAACAGCGTCAGCGCCTCGATGTCCTCCTGGTAGTACACGTCGCTGTGCCATTCGGAGAAGCCCCAGTCGGCCTTCTCGTCGAGCCAGGCCTCGATGCGTTGGCGCCCCCGGGCGGCGTGCTGGCGACCGGTGAGACCGGTGATGGCGAACCGCTCGCGGGGCAGGCCCCGACCGGTGAGGTACTCGAGGGTGTGGAAGATGATGCGGTGGTTCTCGGACCAGAACCACTTGTCGTCGACGATCCCCGTTGGCAGTGGGTCGGTGTACCAGTAGCGGAAGCCGAGGAAGCGCTGCTCGATGGCCTCACGCAGATCGGGGCGCAGGTCACGGCGGTGGCTCTCCCACAGGGCGACCAGGGCCAACAGGTCGAAGTCGCTCGTGTCCCGGAAGGCGTCGATCTTGGCGAAGGTGGCGGCGAAGTCCTCGGGACCGATGATGGACGGGTCGAAGGTGAAGCGGCGGTCGCGACGAGCCCGCGTGAGATGGGCGAGCACGCTGACCGGCGAGCTCGGTGTGAGCACCTCGGTGGCGAAGCGCAGGTAGTCGTCCTGGCGGTCGCTCCACCGACGCCCGTCGACGTACCCGCTGCCGGCCCCCGAGCCCCCGCCCTCGTGCGGCCACGAACCGGGGTGGCACGCCGTGACGACCAGGCCCATGACCACGAGCAGCACCCCGAATCGACGCATGGTCCCTCCCGACCCCGAATGCCACGCACGGTACCGGCCGCCCGACGACCCGGCGAGTCGCGGCGACGGCGTCAGAGCGACTTCAGCAGCTCGCGGGTTCGGGCCGACTCGTCGGGGTTGCGGCCGATCTCGGCGGCGGCGAACTCGGTGGCTCCGGCGGCGGCGATCGACGCCAGTTGCTCGCGCACCGAGTCCTCGTTGCCGACGACGGACACGTCTCCCACCTTGTCCGCCCCCTCGCGGTCGAGCATGGCTCGATAGCTGGGGAGCTCGTCGTAGCCGGCCAGCAACATGCTGTGGAGCTCACGCACCTCGGCCTCGTCGTCGGCGACGGTGATGGGCAGGCTGCACACCACCCGCGGATCGGGGCGGCCGACCTCGGCCGCGGCCTCACGGATGCGCGGTGACACGTGCGAGCCGATGGTCTTGGGCCCCACCAACCACAGCACCGTGCCATCGGTCCGGCGGCCGGTGACCCGCAAGGTCTGTTCGCCCAGGGCCGCCACGAGGACGGCCGGCGGCGTGTCGGTGGGCCGACCCCCGGCCTCCATGTGGGCCGAGAACACCTCGCCGGTGTGATCGGCGCCGCCGGTCTCGAGCAGGGACTGGAGGATCTCGAGGTAGTCCATCAGGTGACGGACGGGTCGCTCGAAGGCCATGCCCAGGCGGTCCTCGACGGCCGGCTTGTGCGACAGACCGATGCCCAACGCCAGCCGACCACCGACCACGGCCTGGGTGCTGAGGGCCTGCCCGGCCAGCATCGTGGGATGGCGGGGGAAGGTGGGAATCACCGCCGTGCCCAGCTCCATCGTGCCGGTGTCGGGCGCGATGGCGCAGAACGCGGTGAGCGCATCGACCAGCCCGGTCTGCGCCAACCAGTACCCGCCGAACCCGTCGACGTGAGCGCCGGCGGCATGGGCCCGAACATCATCGAGCGAGCCGGCCAGCAGGCTGGGTGAACCGTTGATGGTGATCCTCATGACCCAGAAACGTAGTCTCCAACCCAGCCAACGCAATCGGGGGTAGGCACATGACACCAGAGGATCTCGGATTCGACTCGGACCGGCTGGACCGCATCGGTGCGCTGGGCCGAAGTTACGTCGACCGGGGCAAGCTGCCCTGCGCCGTGGTGCAGGTGGCCCGCAAGGGGCAGGTGGTCTACCACGACCGGTACGGCTCGGCCGACGTCGAGGCCGGCCGGCCGATCAGCGACGACTCGATCTTTCGCATCTACTCGATGACCAAGCCGATCACGTCGGTCGGCCTGATGCAGCTCTACGAGCAGGGCCGAGTCCTGCTCGAGCACCCGATCGCCAAGTTCCTCCCCGAGTTCGCCGACATGTCCGTGTGGGCCGGAGGCTCCACGCAGAAGCCGCAGACCCGACCGGCCGGACGCGACATCACGGTGCGCGACGTGTTGACCCACACATCGGGCCTCACCTACGGCTTCCACCACCAGCATCCCGTCGATGCCATCTACCGACGGAACAAGCTGGGCGACTTCAGCCGACCCGACTACGACCTGGCCACGGGGATCGAACGGCTGGCCGGCCTGCCGCTGCTGTTCGAGCCCGGATCGGCGTGGAACTACGGCATGTCCACCGACGTGTGCGGACGCCTCATCGAGGTGATCAGTGGCCAGGCCCTCGACCACTACCTCGACGAGCACGTCTGTGCGCCGCTCGGGATGGCCGACACCGCCTTCTCCGTGGACACGACCGACCTCGCCCGCATGACCGCCAACTACATGCCCACCGCGGACGGCATGACGATGCTCGACAAGGCCGAAGGCACCAGCTACCGCCACCGCCCGGACTTCCTCGGCGGCGGGGGCGGCCTGGTATCGACGCTGGCCGACTACCAACGCTTCTGTGACATGTTGCTGGCCGGCGGCACCCTCGACGGCACCCGAGTGATCGGGCGCAAGACGCTCGAGTACATGACCCGCAACCACCTGCCCGGGGGAAGCCTGCTGAACGACCTGGGCCAGTCGACCTTCACCGAATCGGTGATGGAAGGCACCGGCTTCGGGCTGGGCTTCTCGGTCGTGGTCGATCCGGCCGCGTCGGGCGCGGTGACGTCACCGGGTGTGTACGGATGGGGTGGCGCCGCCTCCACCGCGTTCTGGGTGGATCCGGTCGAGGAGCTGACGGTGATCTTCCTCACCCAGCTGTTGCCCTCGAACACGTATCCGATCCGCCGCCAGCTCCAGGCCGCGGTCTACCAGGCGTTGCGCTGAACCGGTGGCGCCGAGTCAGCTGAGGGCGCGCACGCTGGCGGCCCGGGCGGCCCGGACTGCGCTGCGGCGCTTCCAGAAGCTCTGGCGCCAGTGCTTGTCGCCGTTCTTGGAACCGTGCTCGGGGTCCCAATCGTGCTGGGGGGTCTTCCAGGCCCGCCCCGGTTCGGGTAGGTCGTCCACCTCATCGGCGGACACCTCCCCTCGCAAACTTCGGAGACTCGCTCGCACTCGTGCTTTCTCGCCGTGGGTATGGGCCCGGATCTCCTGTGGGCTCATTGACTCTTCGACACGGTGCGGCATGCGGTGCTCCTTCGGTCGTCAGATTGTCGGGCCATTCTACCCAAACCTGTGACTGCTGTCACGCGATCGACACACGACCGGGATCCCTCTAGAGCGCACGACGCAACACGTCGGCCAGCTCGGCGACGACCTCGGGACGATGCGGCGCCGGAAGGTACAAGATGGCCAGGTCGAGTCCGGCCGCCGCGTGAGCCTCCATGGTCGGGATCAGCGCGGCCAGGTCAGCGACGGGTACCGGCACGTGCATCGAGGTCATGATCTCGGCCGGGTCACGATGCACCGCGGCACATGCCGCAGCCAGCGCGTCCCGCTTCTGGACGAAGCCGTCGGTGTCGAAGCCGGGGTAGTTCCAGTGCTGCGCGAATCGCGCCGCCAGGGGCAGGGTGCGGCGCTCGCCCGTGCCCCCGATGCAGATCGGCGGATGCGGCTGCTGCACCGACACGGGATTGAGCACCGCATCGCGCAGCTGATGGTGGCGGCCGTCGAAGCTCACCGGTCGACCGGTGAACAGTCGGGTCAGCACTTCGAGCACCTCCTCGAAGCGGTCGAAGCGCTCGGTCCAGGTGGGGGCCAGGTCGATGCCCATCGCACCGGACTCCTCCTCGTTCCAACCGGCGCCCAACCCCAGCTCGAGGCGACCGTCGCTGATGACATCGACCGTGGCGACCAGATTGGCGAAGGCCGCCGGCTGGCGGTACGGGGTTCCCGTGACCAGGCACCCCACTCGGATCCGCTGGGTGGCCTGCGCCAACGCGGTGAGCGTGGACCAGCCCTCCAGACAGGGCCCGCGGCTGTCGTCACTGAAGATCGGATAGAAGTGATCGAACGTCCACGCCGACTCGAAGAGGTCGATCTCGTCGGCCGCCTGCCACACGGCCAACAGGTCGGCCCAGGTGGTGTGCTGGGGTGAGGTCTTGATGGCGTAGCGCATGGCCGCACCCTAGCGACGCCCTCAGGATGGGTCGCGGGCGCCAGATCGTCACCCTGCGGCTAGGAGCCGGGCCGACCCTTGAGACGGTCGATGCGACGCCGGTCGCGTTTGGTGGGTCGGCCGGCACCGGCATCGCGGACCTCGGCGGGGCCGGCACCGCGGTCGTCGGTCGCGGCGGGGCGAGGGGGGCTGATGTCGTCGTAGGATTCGGCGACTGCGGTGGCCGAGCCCCGCTTGTCCCGCAGCACCCGGACCACCACGACCGTGTCGTGCTGGCGCCGACGGATGGCGATGATCTGGCCCGGCCTCACCCGTTTGGCCGCCTTGGCCACCGATCCGTCGATGCGCACACGGCCCGCTTCACAGGCCCCCGACGCCGCGGTGCGGGTCTTGAACAGCCGGGTGGCCCACAGCCACTTGTCGACGCGGACACCGCCTGCGCCGGCACTGCTCACGGTCGGGTCACCGGTGCCATCAGTCCATGGCCTCGATCACCTCGGCGCCGAACTGGGCCACGGTCTCGGGCACGGCGAAGTCGGTGAACCACACATAGAAGCGCTCGACACCGGCGGCGGCCCGGGCGCCGAAGTGCTCGATCAGCTCGGCCGACGACCCCACCGTGACCCCCGGACCCATCTGGCCGAAACGCCGCTGGGTGAGCTCGGTGACCTGCGCACGCCGGTCCTCGTCGGGAACCAGGCCGATCATCTCCTGGGTGGACGGGCGGGCTCGGCCGGCCTCGCCCTTGAGCTCGTCGAAGCGGTCGAGGGCGTAGATGGGACAGTTCCACCAGTCGGCGTGCGCCTCGACCAAGGCCATGGTCTTGGGGCCGGCGCCCCCGATCACGATGGGGATCTGATCCAGCGGCACGGGCAGCTGTTGACCCCCCGCCAGGTGATGGTGCTCGCCGTCATAGTCGACGATCTCGCCGGCCCAGAGGGCCCGCACCACCTCGAGCGTCTCGGCCAGACGCTGCACCCGCACCTTGGCCGCGGTGTCGCCCACCCCGAACACCTCGAACTCGTGCGGCACCGAACCCCAGCCGATGCCCAGCTCGAACCGGCCCTCGGAGGCGTGATCGAGGGTGACCGCCTGGCGGGCCAGGACGGCCGGATGCCGGAAGGCATCACACAGGACGAGGTGGCCGATCGTGAGCCGGCTGCTGTGCGCAGCCAACCAGCCCGCCGTCAGCATGGCCTCGTACATCGGCTGGTCGAGCGCCATGGGCGGGGCCAGATGGTCCATGAGGGCCACGCCGGCGAACCCAGCCGCCTCGGCCGCCTGGACCCGCTCGACCATGGTGGGCAGGGGCATGCGCATCTGGGGCAGGAACAGCTGGAACTCGACCGTCATGAGTTCATCCTGGCACTCCGCGGCGAGTAGGGGCTGATCCGCCCCTACAGTCGCGGCGGTGCGTGGATCGTTGATCGCCCTGTTGGTCGTCGCCCTTCTGGCCGTGGCATGCGGCGGCTCGAGCTCGGGCCAGGCCAGCGGAGCCACCAACGACGGTGCTCCGGCTTTCGACGGCACCACGGTCGACGGCCAGGCACTGGTATCGGCCGACTACGCCGGACAGGACGTCATCCTGTGGTTCTGGGCACCCTGGTGACCGACGTGCATCCGAGAAGCCCCTGCGGTCGCAGCGGTGCAACGAGCATTCGAAGGTGAAGTGGCCGTCATCGGCGTCTCCAGCCGCGACGAGGTCGAGGCCATGGCCGCCTTCATCGAGGAGCGCGATGTGGGCCACTTCCCCCACATCCGCGACGACTCCGGCGCCATCTGGTCGGCGTTCGGCGTGACGTCGCAGCCGGCCTTCGCCTTCATCAACGACGACGGGGCCACCGAGACCATCGTCTCGCCCCTCGGCGAGGAGACTCTCACCGACCGGGCCAACGCCCTGATCGCGCGCTGACCGACCTCGCCCGCCGGAGCGGCTACCGGGGTTCGCAGATCACGAGGGGGATGTCGCGGTCGGTGGAGGCCTGGTAGTTGGCGTAGTCGGGCCACGCCGCGACCGCAGCCGGCCAGCGGGCCAGCTTCTCGTCGGCGCTGGCCGTGCGGGCCCGGAGCTGATGGATCTCGGCTCGGTCCTGGATGACGATGTCGGGGTTGGCGACGAGGTTGCGGTACCAGTTGGGGTGCGTCGGCGCGCCACCCATGGATGCAACCACCAGATAGTCGTCACCGTCGCGCACGCGGATGAGCGGGGTCTTGCGCAGCTGGCCCGACTTGGCGCCCGTGGTCGTGAGGATGATGCACTCGGCGCCCTCCCACTCGAATCCGTCGGCGCCGTCGGTGGCCTCGTAGCGGGCCACGTGGTCGGCGATGGGTTCCCAGGGGCTCGGTTCGTAGTCGGGCATGCTCGCCAGCCTAGGTTTGGTCCGTGACCGACATCGACTCCAAGCCCCAGATCAGCGTGCCCGATGGCTCGCCCCCGACCGAGCTCGTGATCGAGGACCTCGTCGTCGGCGACGGATCCGAGGCCGGCGCCGGCATGCAGGTGACGGTCGACTACGCCGGCGTGTCCTGGTCCACCGGCGAGGAGTTCGACGCCTCGTGGAACCGCAACGACACCTTCGCTTTCGGTCTGGGCGCCGGCCAGGTGATCGGTGGCTGGGACCAGGGCGTGCAGGGGATGAAGGTCGGGGGACGGCGCCGGCTGACCATTCCTCCCCACCTGGGCTACGGCGCCGCCGGCGCCGGTGGGGTGATCGGACCCGACGAGACCCTGATCTTCGTGGTCGACCTCCGCCGCATCGGCTGAACCCACCGAGAATGCGGTGATCACGCGCGCCCGGCGCGCGCCGTCACGGCAAATTCGAGGAGGGTGGGGTGCTGGGGCCGTCGGCGCGGACCTTCTCGACCTCGGTCATGGCTTGGCGAAGGCGTTCGATCCACTCGCCTTCGTTGGTGGCCACCAGTCGCACGCACCAACCAAGGGCATCGCTACGGCTCTTGGCCACGCCGGCGTCGATGAGCGTGTCCAACACCTGCCGTTCCGACAGGCGCAGGCGGGTCATCACCGGCACGCTGGCCGTGGTGAAGGCCGATCGCGTCTCGCCGCAGCGGGCGGCCCACGACACCTTCCGGCCCCACAGGGCCTCGGCCTGCTGCGCGACCGCAACCCGTTGCTCCCGGGTGGCCTCCCGAAAGATCTCGATGGCCTGGGCCTCGGCGGCACGGTCACCTTCGGCCTGCGGGCCGACCAGCTCGCCGGTCAGCAGGATCTCGTCCCGATCAGCGGACAGCTCCGGGGCCTGCACGAACCAGTCCTCGGGGAGGTGATCGGCGAACCACTGGGCGACCTCGTCGAGGGTCCACGTTCTGGTCATGGGCTGCTCCCGGAATAGTGCGGTGTCTGACGGTTGTTGGCGTAATGTAATCTTGTAATTACTATTGCGCAAGGAGCACCATGAGCACCGACA
>Ga0224505_10002823_pt1 | contig 10054 bp, 5 predicted proteins | sample SF_Jan12_sed_USG_FD_169102 | JGI IMG/M metagenome (GOLD analysis project Ga0224505, IMG submission 169102) | Sediment microbial communities from San Francisco Bay, California, United States - SF_Jan12_sed_USGS_4_1 | ecosystem: Environmental > Aquatic > Marine > Sediment | place: USA: California...
TGAACAACATCGCGCTCGCTGCCAACACGACCTACTTCGTGGTCTATTCGCCGTGGACGGCCAACACGGGAACGAACAACATCAAACTGAAGATCACCAAGTAACACGTTCCTCGGATCTGTCGGGCATGATGCCCCGGGGCCTCACGGCTCCGGGGCATTGTGTTTTCAGGCAGTTCGTAGGTGCACCGTGGACGTCCGCCGCTTGAGCGGCAGGGCCGAGCCGCGGCTGGCGCGAGTAAGACTCGCGGCTCGGCGCTGTCAGTGAACTGACCGCGCTCCCGTCCGGGACCTGCTGAGGACGCGCGTGCGCGGAGCGGCCCGCCACTCGTCCTTGCTGACCGGATCGAACTCGGCGTCAGCGCCTTCCCAGCCAGGGATGGCAGCGCTCGGGTGATGTTGAGCCTGGGTTCGGAGATAAGTGCGGACTGCGGGAAGGGCGCGAGGACTGATGCTGTGCACTGAGTACCCCTTACCCCAACGCAGCTGCCTGTCCTCAGCTGCGTGCCGCTCCCGCGTGGCGATGACAGCGCTGCCCCCTTTGCAGCGCTGGATCAGGCGAGGGAGTTGCGTGCCGGGGTTGAGCCGCACGAGAAGATGTACATGGTCGGCAACCAGCCCGATCTCGAGTATCTGTGCCCGCTCCTGGCGGGCGACGCCTCGAAAGTAGCGACAGAGAAAGCGAGCGACCCGCGCGTCAATGACGGGTGCTCGATCGCGGGTCGTCCAGGCGATGTGGGCGTACAGGCGATGGTACATGACTCCACAATCGGGATTGGCGGACAGCAGCGCCACCTCAATTCATTGCAGCGTCAGCCGCTTTCAGCGGCAGGGCCGAGCCGCGGCTCTCAGCCGCGCCTGACGCAGGGGCTGCCCGCCCAGTTCCATGGCCCACCGGTGGGCTGCGGCGTGGCGAAGGCGCGAGTAAGACTCGCGGCTCGGCGCTGTCAGTGAACTGACGAGGTGGACGCCGCTGTCAGCGGCAGGGCCGAGCCGCGGCTCTCAGCCGCGCCTGACCTGGGATCTGACGGTCGGAATCCATGGCCCACCCGCAGGCTCCGGCTTCGCGAAGGCGCGAGTAAGACTCGCGGCTCGGCGCTGTCAGTGAACTGACGGGGTGGACGCCGCTGTCAGCGGCAGGGCCGAGCCGCGGCTCTCAGCCGCGCCTGACGCGGAGGCTGCCAGCCGCGCCTGTCGCCAACGGCTGACCACGGACGGCCTAGTGGCGCCAAGCCATGCGGGCCGTGCGCTCCGAAAGCGGCACGCGGAACCACAGCCCGGCCGTCACCAGCGGTCGCTCCCACACGTACTCGGCAAACGGATTCTCGGGGTGGTCCAGCCGCGCATCGAGCCACCACGACCCCGGCGCCAGCATGAGGGTGACCCATCCCTCCGCGTCGGTCACGCCGGTCACCGGGCGCCTGCCGAGCGAGTCTTCTGCCCGGGTGGTAGCGGTATCGAGCCCACCGTAAGCCGCCCGCTCCCAGGCCCGCAGCGAGTCCGCGGCCCGGCCCGCCCGGAGGGCCAGGGCGCGCACGGGGTCGAGGTCGCCGCGCCGGGCGGCTTCCCGGGCTGCCGAACGCTGGACCAACCGGCCGTAGAGCTGTCGAAACCGGCGGTAGGCGCTCGAATACTCCGGGGCCCGCCGGTCGGCGTCCCGGAGCGAGTCCGCCAGGGCGGCAACGCTGTCGCGGGTAGCGCGGGCCGCCCGGCCGGTCTCGTCGTTGGGCGCCGGGGGCGGTGGAGCGAATGCCAGGAGTTCTTCTTCCAGATCCGCGAAGTCGGGTGGGGGCTCTCCGTAGGCCGCGGCCAGGGAGTCGAGCAGCCGAGTGGGCGCGTAGGGCAGGGCGGTGACCTCGAGGCCGGCGACTGGAGCGCCGTCCAGCGTCACGCGCACCGCGATGGGGATGGGGGCATCCGTGCACGCCGCAACGGCCCCGGCGAAGGTCAATGCCAGGAGCGTGCGGCGGTTCGTTTTCAGGGGAGGTGCGGCTGCCGTCAATCCACGATCGTTTCGGGGAAGACGTACTTGAGCGGATCCTGTTGATTCCCGTTTACGATCACTTCGTAGTGCAGGTGCGGGGCCGTCACGATGCCGGTGTTCCCCACCAACGCGATCTCGTCGCCGCGGTGCACCCGCTGTCCAACCTGCACGAGTGCCTTGGACAGATGGGCGTACCGCGTCACGAGCCCGTATCCGTGATCGATGGTGACCATCTTGCCATAGCCCGTACCGGTGCCGACCTGGATCACGGTGCCGCCGGCCGCCGCGAGGATAGGCGTGCCCAGGGGTGCCGAGATGTCGATCCCCGGGTGCGGCCGCTCCTCGTGGAAGATGGGGTGCATGCGCGCCCGCGCGAACCGGCTGGAGAGATATCCCGCCGTCGGCATGATGGACGGCGTGCGGGACAACCGATCGTTGTGCGACGACAGGCTCTCAGCCGCTTCGACGAACGATCCGGCGAGCAGGCTGGCGCGGCGGATCATCCCGTCGAGGTCGAGGCGCAGGTTGAGCGCCTCGCGGCCTACCTGGCCCTCCGCGAGCAGTTGTTCGCGCTCGGACCACTCGCCCACCGGACCGCCGATACCGGCCAGCTGGACGTCGGCTTCCATCGGCTCGAGGCCGGCCAGCAGCCGGACCTGGCGATCCCGATCGGTGATGGCCGTCAGGGTGTCCTGCAGCTCCGTGAGCTGGCTGCGGGCAATCTCCAGCTCCTGGCCGAGCAGCGCATTAGTGCGCTCGAGCCGGTCGAGCCGGGTGAGGTTGATGGACTTGGTAGCCGTCATGACGGCGAACACCAGCAGGCCAATGGCCAGAACGCTGCCGACTCCAACCGCCCAGCCGAAGGCCCGTGCCGGAACGTCGACGCTGCGCGATGCGCGTGCGCCGGGAGGCACCAGGAGGATTGTCCAGCGTCGTTTGGGCGCCACGACGACCTCGCCGTTGTTGAGCTGCCGTAACAGGATACTACGGCGCGCTGCCGGAAACCCGTGGGGGAGGCAGCGCTCGAACATACCGTCAGGTCCGGGGCCTGTCAACCCTGGCGGACACTATCCAAATTGTTGTCACAAAAGAGCTTACGAAGCGGCCGGCGGCTTGGGAAAGAGTGGCGTGACCTTGAGCACTTTCTGATGGGCGGCCGACGGGAGCGGTCCTGTGACGGGGGTCACTTGGCCGCCATTGCCGAGCGCGTGCCACACAGTGGCCGTCTTGGTGGGGAGGAACGGCGCGAGCATGACGGTGAGCGCCGCGACGGTGTCCGCGAGGGCGCCGAGCGTGTCGGCCAAGGGGGCCTGCTCGCCCTGCTTGGCCAGGGTCCACGGTGCCCTGGCCTCGATGAACCCGTTCGCTTCGGCGACGAGGGCCATCGCGGCCGCGGCGCCTTCGTGGAGGAGATATCCGTCCATCGCGTCGGTGTAGCGCGTCCAGGCGGCATCGCGTGCGGCGTGGAGGGTGTTCGTTCCCGGGTGCGCGGGCACGACCCCGTCGAGGTAGCGGATGATCATTGCCAGGACGCGACTCACGAGGTTGCCGTACCCGTCGGCGAGGTCCGCGGTGTAGCGCGCGTCGAACCGCTCGAAGGAGAAGTTGCCGTCGCCGTCCCACGGTACCTCACGCAGCAGGAAGTACCGCAGGGCGTCCGACCCATGCCGGTCGATGATCTCGCGGAGACTGACCCGGACGCCGGCGCTCTTCGAGAACCGCTCCCCTTGGGTGTTGATCCACCCGTGGGACCACACGCCGCGGGGCGGCTCGAGGCCGGCGGCGTCGAGCATGGCCGGCCACATGGCGGCGTGGAACCGTACGATGTCGGGCCCGATGACGTGGAGATCGGCGGGCCAGAGATCGGTGTAGCGCTCATCGGGGAAGCCGGTGGCCGAGAGGTAGTTGATCAGGGCCTCGAACCAGACGTAGACCGTGTGGCTCTCGTCGCCGGGCCACGGGATGCCCCAGGGGACACGCGCCCGGCTGACGGAGATGTCCTGCAGGCCGTCGGTCACCACGTTCCGGATCTCGTTCATCTTGGCCTTCGGCCGCACGAACGTGGGATCCGCGGCGTATCGCTCGAGCAGCCAGGGGCCGAACGACGACAGTCGGAAGAAGAAGTTGGGTTCCTCGACCCACTTGATCTCCCGGGTTGGGTGGATGGGACAGCGGCCGTCCGCGTCGAGGTCTTTCTCGAGCTTGAACCCCTCGCAGCCGACGCAGTAGTAACCCTTGTAGACGCCCTCGTAGATGTGTCCCCGTTCCTGAATGCGGCGGAACAGCTCCTGGACGGTGCGGCGGTGCCGCACCTCGGTGGTGCGAATGAAGTCGTCGTGGCTGATGCCCAGCTCGCCCCACGCCACCTGGAACCGGCCCGCGATGTCGTCCACCCACGCTTGCGGCGCGACGCCGGCGTCCTCGGCCGCCTGGGCGACTTTCTGGCCGTGCTCGTCCATGCCGATCACGAAGTGGACGCGGTCGCCGCGGAGCCGGCGGTATCGGGCAATGCAGTCGGCGCCGACTTTCTCGAACGCGTGCCCGAGGTGCGGCTCGCCGTTCGCGTAGTCGATGGCGGTGGTGAGGTAGAACTTATTCCCCATGCCCGTCCGTCTCCGGCGGCGGCGGTGCGTCGTCTCCCGCCTGTTCGGCTGCCGGCCGACCCCGGCCACCGCGCCGGCCGCGCCGCCGGCGTCGCTTGCCGCGTTTGGGGCTCGGCGCGACCGCGTCGAGCGTGCGCTCGGGCGAGACCGTGCTGGACCCCTCGTCGAACGTCGCCAACTGGGCTGGCGGCGTGGGCTCGGCGGGCGCGGGTGGCGCCGTGATGCTCCCGGCCGCGAGCTCGTCCCGGAGCTCGGCGAGGGTCACCGTGCGGGCGGTACCATCCGGGGACCGGAGCAGCACGCGTTCGCGGAAGATGTCGACCGCCTGGACCTTCTCCTGACCGCGGGCCGTTGCCAGGATCTTCCCTTCCTTCGGGAAGCGCTTCCGGCTGCCGACGTAGAACTCGTGCTCGTAGCGCAGGCAGCAGAGCAGCCGGCCGCAGCCGCCGGAGATCTGCGACGGGTTCAGCGAGAGGTGCTGGTCCTTGGCGAGCGCGAGGCTCACGGGTCGGAGCTCGGGCAGCCAGGACGAGCAGCAGTACTCCCGCCCGCACCGGCCGACGCCCTGCAGGCGCTTGGCCTCGTCCCGGGCGCCGATCTGGCGCAGCTCGATCCGGGTGCGGAAGAGGCTGGCGAGATCGCGCACCAACGTGCGGAAATCCACGCGCTGCTCGGCCGTGAAATACACCGTGAGTTTCCGCCGATCCCACTGCCATTCCGCGTCGGAGATCTTCATGGCCAGGCGGTGCGCGGTGGCCCGCTGGATCACCGTGCGGCGGATGTCGTCCTCCGCCTTACGGAGCTCGTTGGCCAGGTGGGTGTCCTCGGTCGTGGCGGCCCGCGTGACGGTGCCGCGCGGCTCGAGTGCCGCCCCGAGGCTGCAGCCGGAGCAGCCCACGCCGCACTTCCGGGCGGCGGCCTCGCCGAACGCCGAGACCGTGCCGAAGTCCTCGCCGCGGTCGACCGCGACGATGACCGGCAGTCCCGGGGCGAGCGGATCGGGCTGGTCCCAGGTGAAATAGTCCTTCCGGTTCCCCTTGAACCGGACCTCGACGAGTTCGGGCACGCGTCAGCCTTCGGCGAACTGGCCCATGCGCAGGAACTTCTCCGTGCGTTGGGCGCGCAGCGTGTCGAGCGGCAGGTCGACCACCTCGTTGACCGCGGCGATCAGGGCCGACCGCAGCGACGCGGCGGCCCGCTTGGGGCTGGCGTGGGCTCCGCCGGCCGGCTCCTCGATGATGGTATCCACGATCCCGAGCGCATGCAGGTCATCGGCGGTCAGCCGGAGCGCCTGCGCGGCCCGTTCCTTCTGGGTCGCGTCCTTCCAGAGGATGGCCGCGCAGCCCTCCGGGGAGATCACGGAGTAGATGGCGTTCTCGAAGATCAGGACGCGATCGGCGAGCCCCAGCGCGAGCGCGCCACCCGACCCGCCTTCGCCGATCACCGCGGCCACGATCGGCGTGCGGAGCCGGGCCATCTCTTCCAGGTTGCGGGCAATCGCCTCGGCCTGACCCCGCTCCTCGGCGCCGAGGCCGGGGTAGGCACCGGGCGTATCGATCAGCGTGACGACGGGAGCGCCGAACCGTTCCGCCATGTGCATCAGTCGCAGCGCCTTGCGGTACCCCTCGGGGTGCGGCATCCCGAAGTTGCGGAACAGGTTCTCCTTCGTGTCGCGTCCCTTCTGCTGCGTGATCACGACGACGGGCCGGCCGTCCAGCCGGGCCCAGCCGCCGACAATGGCGGGGTCGTCGCGGAACAGCCGGTCGCCCTTCAGCTCGAGGAAGTCCGTGAACGCCGCGTGCAGGTAATCCCAGGCAAACGGCCGCCGTGGGTGCCGTGCCACCTGGACGCGCTGCATCGGGGTGAGTTCCCGATAGATGTCCCGCCGCAGCTCGGTGAGCCGCTGCGCGAGGGGCTCGATTTCCGCGTCCACGTCGAGCCGCTGGTCCACGGCCAGGCGCTTCAGATGGGTAATCTGACGCTCCAGGTCGAGGAGGGGCTTTTCGAATTCGAGCTCGAACGCCACGGGATCACCTCGCCTTCGTGAGTCGCACCCGCTCCGTGCCCAACACGTCGCGGAGCGCGTGGACCAGCTCTTCGTTCACGTCGACCCGGAGCCGGCGGGCGCGCAAGCGGGCCTGGGCGCCGTTCCCGTCGGTCCACGCAACGTACACGGGGGACGGTCCGGGGTGGGCGGCGCAGAGCGCCGCCGCGGCCCGGATGGCGCCGGCCTCCGGCGCCGCTCCGGCGCGCCACGTCAATTCGAGGCCCACGGCCCCGCGGGCCCGCAGGTCGGCCAGCGGCACGGCGTCCTCGACGATGAACGGCGCATGCTCCTCCCCCCGGTCGCGCGCGCTAAAGCCACCGGTCAGCAGGAGCAGCGCGTCCGGGAGGATGATCTGCGAAAGCTTGCTCCAGGCTTCCGGGAACACCAGGGCCTCGGCGGTCCCGTGGAAGTCCTCGAGCACGAGCCGCGCGTACTCGGCCCCGGTCTTCTTGCTGATCTGGCGCTTGACGCCGGTCACGACGACGGCGGCCGTGACCTGGTGCTCGCTCCACTGCCGCAGCGTGCCCGTGGTCCGCGTCCCGAAGATCGCGACTTCTTCGCGGAACCGGTCGAGCGGGTGGCCGGAGATGAAGAAGCCGACCACCTCTTTCTCCTTGGCGAGGCGCTCGGTCTCGGACCAGGGTGGCACGTCGGGGAGTGGAACGGGTTGTGGGGTGCTCCCGGGGGCCGCGCCGTCGCCGAACAGCGAGACCTGGCCGGCGTCGCGCTCCACCTGGCGCAGCTGCGCCTCCCGCAGGGCGGTGTCGAGCGCGGCGAGGAGCTGCGCGCGGTGTCCGCCAAGCTGGTCGAGCGCGCCGGCGGCGATGAGGGACTCCAGCACGCGCTTGTTGCCCAGGCGGAGATCGATCCGGTCGCACAGATCGTCCAGGCCCGTGAACGGACCGTCCCGGTTGCGGGCATCGAGAATCGACTCGATGGCCCCGCGGCCGACGTTGCGCACCGCCCCGAGCCCAAACCGCATCTCGTCCGCGGCGGTCACGGTGAACTTCCAACCCGACTCGTTCACCGAGGGGGGCAGGACCCGAATGCCGAGCTCGCGGGCCTCGTTGATGTACGCCACCACCTTGTCGGTGTTGCCGATTTCCGAGGACAGCAGGGCCGCCATGAACTCGGCGGGATGGTGGGTCTTGAGCCACGCCGTCTGGAACGAGATGATGCTGTACGCGACGCTGTGCGACTTGTTGAACCCGTACCGGCCGAACGTCTCGATCTGGGCCGCGATATCCTCGATGACGCGCCGTTCGTGCCCGTTGGCGATGGCGCGTTCCACGAACCGGCCCATCTCGCGGCGGATCAGCTCGGCGTCCTTCTTCCCGACGGCTTTGCGCAGCACGTCCGCTTCGGCGAGCGAGAAGCCCGCCAGCACGTTCGCGATGCGCATGACCTGTTCCTGATAGACGATGACCCCGTACGTTGGCGCCAGCACCTCGGCCAGCGCCGGGTGCGGATACCGCACTACCTCGGTGCCGCGCTTCCGCCGGATGAAGACGAGATGCATGCCCGAATCGAGCGGGCCCGGGCGCAGCAGGGCGTTGGTGGCGACGAGGTCGTCGAAGCGGTCGCAGCGCATCTGCCGGAGCGTGTCCGTCGCGAGGGGCGACTCGAACTGGAAGACCCCGGCGGTCCGCCCCGAGCGGAGCAACTCGTAGACCGCCGGGTCATCGAGATCGAGGGCGTCGAGATCCACGACGGTGCCGTGGCGCTCGGTGATGGCCGCCAGGGCGTCGTGAATCACCGTCAGCGTGCGCAGCCCGAGGAAGTCCATCTTCAGCATGCCGACCTTTTCCAGGCCGACCATGTCGAACTGCGTGATGCGGATGTCCTCGTCGTCCGTGCCCCGCTGCTGCGGCTGGGTACAGACGGGCACGTATTCGTCGAGCGGGCCCGGCGCGATCACGATGCCCGCGGCATGGACCGACGCGTGGCGTGCCAGTCCCTCGATGCGCTGCGCCAGGTCGATGACCCGGGCCGCCGTCGGGTCCGCGCGCACGAGGTCCCTGAGCTCCGGCACCTTTTCGGCGGCGTCCGCCGCCGACAGCGCGAAGCCCGGGCCGGAAGGCACCAGCTTGGCCATGCGGTCGGCATCGGCGGGGGAAACGCGGAGCACGCGGGCAATGTCCCGGATCGCGGCCCGGGCCTTCAGCGTGCCGAACGTGATGATCTGCCCGACGCTCGACCGGCCGTAGCGCTGGCGCACATACTCGATGACCTCCCCGCGCCGCTCGAAGCAGAAGTCCACGTCGATGTCGGGCATCGAGACCCGCTCGGGGTTCAGGAACCGCTCGAACAGCAGGTCGAAGCGGAGCGGATCCACGTTCGTGATGCCGAGGCCGTAGGCCACGAGCGAGCCGGCGGCGGAGCCGCGTCCTGGACCCACCGGAATCCCGCGCTCACGCGCCGCGCGGATGAAGTCCTGCACGATCAGGAAGTACCCGGCGTACCCGCAGGTCGTGATGACGTCGAGCTCATACCGCAGGCGGTCGGCCACCCGCTCGGGGAGCGGCGATCCGTACCGCTGCTCGGCCCCGCGCGTGGCGAGCTCGACGAGCAGAACGTTGTCGCTCGCATAACCGTCGGGGAGCGGAAACTGCGGCAGGAAGTAGCGCTTCTCGAAGTCGAACTCGCAGAGCTCGGCGACGCGCTGCGTGTTGGCGAGCACGTCGGGGCGATCCGGGAAGAGCGCGGCCATCTCGGCTTCCGACTTGACGTAGCTCTCGTGCCCCGTGAACCGAAACCGGGCGGGGTCGTCGAGGTCCTTCCCGGTGCCGATCGCGAGGAGGCAATCGTGGGCCTCGTGGTCCTCGCGCCGCAAGTAATGCGCGTCGTTCGTTGCCACCACCGGCAGCCCGAGATCGTCGGCAAGCTGGAACATGCCGTCCCGCACGAGGTGTTCGTCGGGGATGCCATGATCCTGCACCTCGAGCCAGAAGCCCTCGGGGCCGAACTGCTGGGCAAACCACGCCGCCGCCTCGCGCGCCCGATCGTACTGCCCGTGGCGGAGATAGAGCGCCACCTCGCCGGAGAGGCACGCGGCGAGGCCAATCAGGCCCTCCCGGTGCCGTGCGAGCACCTCCCGATCAATGCGGGGCCGCCGGTAGTAGCCTTCGAGGTATCCGATGGAAGACAGCTTCACCAGGTTGTGGTAGCCGGTCCGGTTGCGCGCGAGCAAGACGAGGTGCGAGTACTGTGCGGGCGCGTCCACCAGCTTCTCGCGGGCGTGGCGCGAGCCGAACGCCACGTAGGCTTCGCAGCCGATGATGGGGCGAATCCCACCGGCCTTCGCGGCTTCGTAAAACGACCAGGCGGCGTGGAGATTGCCATGGTCGGTAATGGCGAGGCTGTCCATCCCGAGGTCCGTGACCCGAGCGACCAAGTCCGGGATCCGGTTGGCGCCGTCGAG
>Ga0224505_10002824_pt1 | contig 10051 bp, 4 predicted proteins | sample SF_Jan12_sed_USG_FD_169102 | JGI IMG/M metagenome (GOLD analysis project Ga0224505, IMG submission 169102) | Sediment microbial communities from San Francisco Bay, California, United States - SF_Jan12_sed_USGS_4_1 | ecosystem: Environmental > Aquatic > Marine > Sediment | place: USA: California...
ACGTCGAGCAGCGCGCGCGCCGTCTTCTTCGGCAACCCGCCCGGCATCTTCTTGTTGATGAAGTGGATCACCTGCTCGCGCACGGGCGGCCGCCCGCCCGTCGTGGCCGGCGGTCGCTTCGTCTGCAGGGCGCCGAGCTTGCCGAGCGCCTGGTGACCGAGGCGCTGCGCCTTGTAACCCCAGTCGATCATGAGCTTGCGCGTGAGCTTGATCGTGCCCGGGTCGTTCGTGTTCAGGAAGAACATCGCGGCCGACTTCGCCGGATTGGCGCCCTGGTTGCCCAGGCGCCGCAGCACGTCGCGCATGGCCATCGAGACGTCGCCGAAGTCGATGTCGACGGGGCAGGGCGTCTCGCACTTGTGGCAGATCGTGCAGTGATCCGCGACGTCACCGAACGCGTCCCAGTGCTGGATCGAGATACCGCGGCGCGTCTGTTCCTCGTACAGGAACGCCTCGATCAGCATCGAGGTGGCAAGGATCTTGTTGCGCGGCGAATAGAGCAGGTTGGCACCCGGCACGTGCGTGCTGCAGACCGGCTTGCACTTGCCGCAGCGCAGGCAGTCCTTGATCGCGTCGCTGATCTGCGCGATGTCGGACTGCTGCATGATCAGCGATTCGTGGCCGAGCAGGTTGAAGCTCGGCGTATACGCGTTGCGCAGGTCCGCGCCGGGCAGCAGCTTGCCGGCGTTGAAGCGGCCTTCCGGATCGACGCGGCGCTTGTAATCGCGGAAGCCGAGCGTCTCGTCGTCCGTCAGGTATGCGAGCTTGGTGATGCCGATGCCGTGCTCGCCGGAGATCACGCCGCCGAGTTCGCGGGCCACCCGCATGATGCGGCCGACGGCGCGGTTGGCCGCCTGCAGCATTTCGTAGTCGTCGGAATTGACCGGGATATTGGTGTGGACGTTGCCGTCGCCCGCGTGCATGTGCAGCGCGACGAACACGCGCCCGTGCAGCACGCGCTGGTGGATTGCCTCGAGCTCGGCCAGCAGCGGCACGAACGGCCCGCCAGCGAAAGTGCGCGCCAGCTGGCCGCGCAGTTCACGCTTCCAGGACACCCGGATCGTCCGGTCCTGCAGCAGGTCGAACACCTTCAGGGCGGGTTCGCCGACGAGGCGGCGGGCGCCTGCCTCCGCGATCGTTTCGAGACCAAGACGGCGCAGGTCAGCGAGCGCGTCGGCCAGCGGCCGGTCCATGCTCGTCGCGTACCAGGACCAGCGCGCGCGAACCTGCGCGATGGCATCCAGGGCCTGGTCGAGCCGGGTGCCCAGCACCTCGTCACGTGGCAGGCGGTCGATGTCGGCATCCCCGGTCTTGCCGAGCTTCGGTTCGCCGCGCAGGTACGCCTCGAGCGCGTCGAGCAGCTGCAGCTTGCTGGCGAGCGAGTACTCGATGTTGATGCGTTCGATTGCGTCCGTGTATTCGCCGAGGCGCTCGAGCGGAATGACGACGTCTTCGTTGATCTTGAAGGCGTTGGTGTGGCGGGCGATTGCGGCGGTCCTGGCGCGGTCACGCCAGAAGGCCTTGCGTGCTTCGGCGCCGGCGGCGATGAAGCCTTCACCGTGGCGCGCATTGGCGATGCGGACCACGTCGGACGTGCTGCGTGCCACGGCGGCTTCGTCGTCGCCGACGATGTCGCCGATCAGCACCATCTTGGGCAACGCGCCGCGCTTTGATTTCGTCGTGTAACCGACGGCCTTGAGGTAGCGCTCGTCGAGGTGCTCGAGGCCCGCCAGCTGCACGCCGCCGGCGCGACCCTGCCGCGTGAGTTCGTCGCGGATCTCGACGATCGCGGGAATCGCCTCGCGCGCCTGGCCGAAGAACTCGAGGCACACCGTGCGGATGTACGCTGGCATGCGGTGCACCACCCAGCGCGCGGAGGTGATGATGCCGTCGCACCCTTCCTTCTGGACGCCGGGCAGGCCGCCGAGGAACTTGTCGGTGACGTCCTTGCCGAGGCCGGACTTGCGGAATGTCGCACCCGGGATCTCCAGCCGTTCCGTGCGCAGCACCCTGGCCGTGCCCGGCGACTGACGGCCGTCCTTCCAGGTCAACTCGAACGTTGCGACCGGCACGTCGTGGATCCTGCCGCGGTTGTGACCGATCCGGGTCACCTCGAGCCAGTCGCCTTGCGGGTCGACCATGCGCCACCACGCGAGGTTGTCGAGCGCCGTGCCCCACAGCACGGCCTTCTTGCCGCCGGCGTTCATGGCGATGTTGCCGCCGACGACGGAGGCATCGGCCGACGTCGGATCGACCGCAAAAACGCAGCCTGCCCGGTGCGCGGCCTCCTCGACGCGACGTGTCACCACGCCTGCCTCGGTGAACAGCGTCGGCACCTGGCCGGCGACGCCCGGCAGCGACCGCGGTTCGACGTTGCCGATGCGCTCGAGCTTCTCTGTGTTGATGACGGCCGCGAACGGAGTCAGCGCAACGGCGCTGCCGGTGTACCCGGTGCCGCCACCGCGCGGAATGACCGTGAGCCCGGATTCGATGCAGGCGCGCACGAGTCCCGGGACTTCGTCCTCGGTGTCGGGCGCCAGCACGACGAACGGAGTCTCGATGCGCCAGTCGGTCGCGTCGGTTGCGTGCGAGACGCGCGCAAAGGCGTCGAAACAGACGTTGTCGTCGCGCGTGTGCGCGGCGAACGCCTTGCGCGCCCGGCGACGCAGCGCCTCGACCCTGGCGAACGATCCGGCGAATTCGAGGACGGCGGTGCGCGCGAAATCGAGCAGCCTGCCGACCTTCGCGTCGCGCAAGGCGTCGCTGGTATCGCGACGCTTTTCGATATCGGCGAGCCGATGGTGCAATGCTTCCACCAGCAGGTCACGCCGCTGCGGGTTGTCGAGCAGGTCCTGTTCGAGGTACGGGTTGCGCCTGACGACCCAGATGTCGCCGAGCACTTCATACAGCATGCGTGCCGAGCGGCCGGTGCGGCGCTCGGCGCGCAGATCGTCGAGCAGTGCCCAGCCATCAGCGCCGAGCAGGCGAATGACGATCTCGCGGTCCGAGAAGGACGTGTAGTTGTACGGGATCTCACGCAGCCGGGCCGGCGGATCGAGCGGATGCCCCGTCCCGGTGGCGACCGGGGCGGCGGGAGGGTGCGGAACGGCGTTCACGGGGGAGTGCAAATCCAGCCTGGGGACCACGGCATTCTCGCCCGAGCCGGCCGGTGATTACCATCAGGGACAGCGGCTCGCGCCGGAGCACAACTCCGGATGTACAGCTGCTGTGCCGCAAACGCGACGTGTATGCTGCCGCTGTCATCGCATGCGGCGTTGCACGGACGTCGACCGGATCCGGCGGCATTCGTGCGCCGCACCTGATCCGAGCCCAGCAGGGGAGAGGCAATGAATCCAGCCCGACTACTCGCACTCGTCGTGCTCATAGCGAGCGCAGGCTGCAGCCGGGTGGACGAGCCGGCTGCGCCGGTTGCGGCCCATTCCACGAGGCAAGCGCCCGGCGCATTGCTGGCCGGAGAGGTGGTGGCCGTGAGCTATTCCGGGTTCCGACTGGGCCAGCATCCGGATCGGGGCGACGGAGCCGTGAATCCAAGCGATCAGGAGGTGCTCGAGGATCTCGAGATCATGGTCCGGCACGGCTTCCGGCTGATCCGCATGTATGACTCCGGCGACAACACGCGGACCACGCTCGAGCTGATTCGCCAGCACAAACTGCCGATGAAGGTCCTGCTGGGCATCTGGCTGGACGCCGAGGTCAGCAACCACGAAGGCTGTCCGTGGCTCAAGGAACCCATTCCAGCGGCGAAGCTGGCGGCCAACGCCATCAAGAACGACGCCGAGGTCGAGCGCGGCGTCGAACTCGCGCGGCGATTCAATGACGTCGTGGTTGCCGTCAACGTCGGCAACGAAGCACTCGTCGACTGGAACGACCACATGGTCCCGCTCGACAAAGTCATCGCGTACGTGCGCCGCGTCAAGGCGGCAGTCGACCAGCCGGTGACCGTGGCCGACAACTATCGCTGGTGGGCACTCCACGGCGCGCGTCTGGCCGCGGAAGTCGACTTCCTGGGGGTGCACACGTATCCCGTCTGGGAACACAAGACGATCGACGAGGCGCTCGCATACACCGTGCAGAACATCGAGATGGTACGTGCGGCACTGCCGGGCAAACCGATCGCGATCCTGGAAGCGGGGTGGCCGACGGTCGCCAGCGAGTTCGGCGATGCCGCCAGCGAGGAAAACCAGGCGCGCCATGTCGGCGAGCTGCGGCAGTGGGCCGCCGCGACGAACACCACCGTGTTCCTGTTCGAGGCCTTCGACGAGCCCTGGAAGGGCGATCCGGACAACCCGCTCAATGCCGAGAAGCACTGGGGCCTGTTCAATGTCGATCGCACGCCGAAGCTGGCAATGAAGCGATGACACCGGGGTCGCGGGTCAGCAGGGCGCCGGTCCGGTGGATTCCCGGATCTCGATCGTGGCAGGAACGATTTCCGCTCCCTGCAGCGGCGACTCGTCGTGGGCGTTGCCGATCAGGACCAGTGCAGCGCGCTCGGCCATGCTCGACAGCGGTTGCCGGATGGTCGTGAGCGTCGGGCACAGCTGGCGGGCAAGCGAGATGTCATCGCAGCCCGCAACGGACAACTGTCCGGGTATGTCGACTCCGAGCAGCCTGGCCGCACGGATCACGCCGGCCGCCATGTCGTCGTTGGCCGCGAAGATCGCCGTCGGCGGATCCTCGAGCTTCATGAGCCTGCCACCCGCGACCTCACCGGAGGCAAACGAGTTGTCGCCGTTCTCGACCAGCTGCTGCGCAAGCTCGAGGCCGCATTGCTGCAGGCCATCCAGGTACCCGAGATACCGGTTTGCGACCGCCCTGTGGTTTGGATGACCTTTGATGAAGGCGATCCTGCGGTGTCCCAGGGACGCGAGGTAGCGGGTCATCTCCGCGCTGATCTCGCGATCGTTGGTGGCTACCGAGTACAGTTTGCCGCCCTGCGTGCCCGGCGAAAGACGGACCATCGGTGTCCCGGTCGCGACGATCGCGCGCACGACCCGCTGCATGTTCGACAACGGTGCGGCCAGTATGACGCCCTGGGGCCGCGCGTGTTCGAGCATTGCCTGCAGCTCTGCGCCGACGGTCGTCTTGCGAATATCGCAAGGATAGATGACCAGCCGGTAGTCCGCGGTCCGGCACGCCGACAGGGCGCCCATCTGCATCCGCATGACGAAACCAGCGCTCGGGTTCTCATAGGAGGCGGGATCGTCGTAGATCAGTGCGATCAGGCGGGCCCGCTGGCTCGCAAGATTGCGCGCCGACAGGTTGGGGTGGTAATTCAGGTCGGCGATCGCCCTCTCGACCTTGGCCCGGGTTACGTCGCGAACGTTGGGTTCCTGGTTGACGACACGTGAGACCGTCTTGATCGACACTCCGGCGAGTGCTGCAACGTCGTCGATGGTCGCTCTTTGCATCTGGTCTCACTCTTGCAGCTGCACTGGTCCTGGACGCAATTCGTGCGGCAATTAAATGCGCGGTGCACTGCCTGGTCAATCTGCCAGCAAGGCTTCCCTGGGGAAATCCAGCGAAATCTGGCGTATGTGGCCGCTGCGCCGGAACAGCTCCGAACTCACGGACGCAGGCAGCGACAGCTGGGGCAGCGTCTGAATGCTGCCGTCCTGCAGCGTCATTGCCAGCGTTGCACGACCTTCGCTGCGCAGGCGATAGACGATCGGGACCTGGCACCAGCTGAAGACGAGCCCCGACGCCGGAACCGTCAGCTCCTGCCATTGGCCATGGACGTCGAGGAATCGGAACTGGCGAGTCGCGGACGAGAATTCGCGTGCGCGCAGCAGCCCGGGCTCGAAGCGAACTTCGCCGCCGGCGACCCGCACGCCCAGCTCGCCAAAGCGGGACAGCACTTCTTCCTTGACCTGCCCGGTCATCCCGGGCTGCTGGGCGCCGCCATGCCCGGGCGTATGTGAATAAGGGTCCGTCGGGAAGGCGCCATACTCCGCCGGCGTCTTGTTGAAGCCGATGCCTTCGCGCACCCGGTAGTACAACGCGCCGAGGCGCTGGCACACATCCGCCCCTGCATTGCCGTCGCGCGCCGCGAAGAAATTCTCCTGTATTGCGAGCAGCAGCTTCGACACCATGTGCCAGTAGATGCAACCGAGGCCTTCGAAGCCGAACATGCCGCCGGAACGGCCGGTAAACTCGCGGTGCCTGAAAACCCTTTCGTAAAGGGCGCGCAACGGCTCGCGCGAGACCTCGATGTCGTCACCATAGAGCCCGGACATAGCATCGAGCTGCGCATCCAGATCGCCGACGTTCGTGAAGTCGGCATTGAAGCGATAGCAGCCATCGGCGTCGCGCGCGACGATCCGGTCATCGCCGGCAGCGATCATGCGCCGCAGCAGCACGAGTTCCTCGACTGCACCGGCAGGGATGCGGTTCTTCTCGAGAAAGCCTGGCAGCGGACGGTCCGCATACAGCATGAAGGAGCGCTGGTCGGCCCGGTAGATGTCGCTGCCGAAAAGCGTCTCAACCAGCGCCGCGGCCGCCTGCGGTGCGATCGCGCCGGAGCTGAGGGCGGCGACCTGTCCCTCGAGCATGAGATACAGCGGATCGACGCCGACCTCGCCCGCCTTCAGGTCCAGCAGGTTGTACGCGTTGTAAGTGCCATCCTCGCGACGATTGCTGCGGATGCTGTGGTCGATCGCCGCGAGTGTGGCTGCAAGCAGGTCCGTGACCTGCCCGAGCGGTCGTTCCACCTTCCCGGAAAAGGGATGTTCGCGGTACACCGACTGCCTGTAGCGGCTCGCCGCCATGCCCAGCTCCTGCATCGAGCGCCAGCGCCGGTCCGGGTCGATCGGGCCGTTCCCCAGGAACGGGCGGATGTTGCGGAGCGCGGTGGACGTGTCGGCCAGCCAGTCGCCGACTTCTGACGACAGCTCGACAGGTCCCTGTTCCCCGGCCAGCAGTTCCTGCAGGAAGCGCACGTAGCGGCGCATGTAGTACAGCGTCACCATCGAGACGCCATGGCCGACCAGGGCGTTGTTCGCGTCGTTCCACTCCGGTCGCTGCGTGCTGAGCCAGATCCCGCCGTCGACGACGAGATTGCCGAGCTTGGCCAACAGCGGGACCAGCAGCTTCTCCAGCAGGTTGACCTGGTAGACGTCGCCGCCACGATCGACTACCAGCTTCCCGTCCGCGCCCATGACGGCCACCCGGTCCGCGATCCGCGCGGCGAGGGCGAGGTCGTAGTCCACCGTTCGCTTCGGGTCCGCGACGAGCTCGGCGAAGCTCCTGATGCGATAAGGCACGTTCGCATAACTGAAGATGGGTCGGTGCAGGAGCGCGCTCAGGCGTGCCGGGTGAAACTGCCTGGACTGCTCCAGGAATTTGAGCAGATAGATGATCTGGTGGTCGCCCCAGTAGCCGATGTGACTCCATGGATTGCCCGGGTCCTCGACTTCCCAGTCGATACCTTCCCGGGTGATGCGATATGGGTTGTATCCATCGACGGTCGAGGCGTTGACGAACTTGGCGACGACGTACTCGATGAACTCCGGAAAGCTGAAGGTCAGCGCCTCCCAGTTCTGGAAGATGTCCCGCCAGTTGCCTTCGTAGGACAACAGCCGTTCACCGCGAGCGTCCGTGAGCCTGATCGCAAACATGTTCCATGGGCGACTCGGATCGCCGTGACGGCGACCGAAGGTGATCGGGAGGTACTCGTAGCAGAGCCTCTCCAGCTGCGGGTCGCCGGCCTGTCGCACGGCTGACAGCAGGTCCTCTACCGCCAGTGTCCGCTGCAGTCCTGCCAGCAGCCCGCGGTGACGCTCGTAAACGCGCGCGTTGAAGTGGCGGACGCTCCTGGCGAAATCGGCGGCCGGCACCCTGTACTGGTCGTGGAAGATTCCGCCGCGGAGGACATTGAACAGCACGTTGGCGTAGTGATGCGCCGTCACGGATTCCTCGGCGGCGGACTGGAACCCGTCTGCGGCGGCCATGATGCGCGCCAGCTCATCGCACCCTGCGTCGACGGAACGCGCCACGGCGGTTGCCGCAGCGGCCGGATCCGCGAGCTGCCGGATGATGTCGAGCACCTGCCCCTGCGTGCGCCCGACATCGGCCACGATCTGCCATCTTTGCGACCCGCGGCGCGGCAGCACGAGGCTGGCGCCGAGGAAATAGGCACCGCGGATGCCGCGCTTGAGGGCTTCCGGCACCACGGGCTTGCCGAGCCGAAAATCGTCGAGCTGCAGCGACGAGAGCAGCACCGTGGGGGCGTCCAGGCCCAGGCCGTAGACGACATGGGCCCGCAGGGATTCAGACGGTTCGGCGCGATCCGAAATCCTGGAGTAAAGCGCGTACACGCCCAAGCCCGTGCCGACGTCGAGTTCGGTCCACTTGTACGCGTCCACGAGGTTGCTCGAATTCGTCTGGACGAGCAGCGGCGTGCCCGCGGGCAGGATGTTCTGCAGGCCATCGACCAGTTCGACCCGCAACGTGTCGTCGCCGAGGTTCTGCAGCTCGCACAGCCGCACGAAGCCATACCGGCCGCTCGTGGCCCACGTGTAGCGGAACGCGACGGCCAGGTCGTGATTGACCTCCTCGAAGCAGAGCTTGTTGCCCAGGACGCTCTTGTAGAGACTGCGGCTGGTCGCGAAGCGGCCATCGTGTTCCCGGTTGAACGGCTCCCAGGTCACCTGCCGGCCGTGCGGACCGACCCGCAGGATCGTCTTGCAGCCGGTGTGCGGATGGCACTCGTGAATCCTGTCGACGGGAAGGTAAGGAAACAACGCGGTTTCCGGCGAGACGCGGCCGGCGGTCAGGCCTCCGGATGACGAGACGAAGAGCCAGTGGTCGGCGCTTGAAATGACGCTGACGAAGAACGGGGGCATCTTGTCGACGTTGCGAATGACGTAGTAACGCTCGCCGTCGACGTCGACGAATTCCCCGGCGACCGGATCCCGGCCTGCCATGCCGGCCGCATCTCCCCGCAGGCCCGGCCTCATTGCGGCGCATCCAGGATGAGTTCTGCGAGCCGCCGCCTGAAAGCAGGCACCACGCGCGGCTTGCCCGGCAGGCCGCCCGAAATGCGGCCTTCCCAGGCCCACCGAATGCGTCTTGGATCCATCCGCGTGGCGCCAGTGACGTCGGTCATGTGGCGGACATCCCCCATCTTGGTAGACCAAGTCCAGTACCAGAGGCATTTCTGGCCTGACTCGGCTGCTTTTCTCGCCTGTCCAGCTGCATCGCCGATGCGATACTAAATGACTTTCAATGTCATTGACAGCGTTGTCATCTTAAATTATAAAGGCACCTGACAGCGCTGTCAGGCTGGGGCCGTCCCGCGGGGGAACGTCGAACGCCTGCGGGAATGAAGACAAGAAGCGACATTCAGCCTATCCGGGGCAGGGTAGCTGGCGGTCGCGGACGCAAATCCAAATTGGGAGTTCAAATGCACAAGCCGACCTTTCGAAAGACGCCTCTTGCGCAGGGGATCGCGTTCGCCCTCGGCCTCTCGACGATGGCGCCCGGGTTTGCGCAGACTGTCGACGAGAAGCCAGCGGAACTCGAAGAGATCGTCGTCACCGGCATCCGCGCCAGCCTCGAGGCCTCGATGGACCTCAAGCGGGAAGCCACTGGCGTCGTGGACGCCATCACCGCCGAGGACATGGGCGATTTCCCGGACTCGAACCTTGCCGAGTCGCTGCAGCGCATCACTGGCGTGTCCATCGACCGCGACCGTGGCGAGGGTGCGCGCGTCACCATTCGTGGCTTCGGTCCGGACTTCAACCTGGTGACGTTGAACGGCCGCCAGATGCCAACGACATCAGGTTTGCCCCAAGCTGGCTCGGGCCTGGGCCGGTCGTTCGACTTCGGCAACCTTGCCTCGGAAGGAATTGCCAGCGTCGAGGTGTACAAGAGCGGCAGGGCCGACATCCCGACCGGTGGCATCGGCGCAACGATCAACATCAACACCACGCGTCCGCTGGACACGCCGGGATTCAAGGCGACGGCAGCCGCCAGCGGCATGTACGACGATTCGCGCACCAAGCTGAGCGACGCCAGCTGGACGCCCGAGTTC
>Ga0224505_10002826_pt1 | contig 10050 bp, 9 predicted proteins | sample SF_Jan12_sed_USG_FD_169102 | JGI IMG/M metagenome (GOLD analysis project Ga0224505, IMG submission 169102) | Sediment microbial communities from San Francisco Bay, California, United States - SF_Jan12_sed_USGS_4_1 | ecosystem: Environmental > Aquatic > Marine > Sediment | place: USA: California...
CGTCCGCGACAGCCTCGTCGGCCAGGCGGCGCAGCAATCCCGGGGTCATCTGCGGGTCGCCCTGCCAGCGAATCAGGTTCAGGCCCTTGCGCAGCGGCACCGCGAGGGTCTCCGGCGCCTCGATCTCGACCGCATAGTCGAGCGCGTGCGCGCCGCCGGCGGCGAAAATGCATGCAAGGAGGACGGCAAGCGGTCTGGAAGGACGGCGCACAGGGCTCAATTCTAGGGCCGGCGATTGCTGCACCGCGCAATCACGCGGTTCTGTGCAAGAATTCTGCGTACTTGGAGGAGGATCTGCCTCGATGAGCATCGACATCGGGACGTGCGACACGTTTCCGAAGCTCCTGCTGCTGCATGCGCGGGTGCGCGGCACGCTGCCGGCCATCCGCGAAAAGGATCTGGGCATCTGGCAGACCTGGACGTGGCAGCATTTCGCCGACGAGGTGCGCGCGCTGGCCTGCGCGCTGGCCGACCTGGGGCTGAAGCGCGGCGACCACATGGCGCTGGTGGGCGACAACCGGCCGCGCATCTACGCGGCGATGTGCGCCGCGCAATGCCTCGGGGCGATCCCCGTGCCGCTTTATCAGGATGCGGTGGCCGCCGAGATGGCGTTTCCGATCCAGAACGCCGAGATCGCGCATGCGCTCGCCGAGGACCAGGAGCAGGTGGACAAGCTGCTCGAGATCCTGCCGCAGTGCCCGACGCTCAAGCACATCATCTACGACGAGCCGCGCGGCATGCGCTCGTACGCGCAGCCCGAGCTAAAGAGCTACGACGCGCTGCTCGAAGCCGGGCGCGCGGCGCTGAAGCGCGACCCGGCGTATCTGGAAGCGGAAATCGACAAGGGGCGCGGCGCGGATGCCGCGGCGATGTTCTTCACCTCCGGCACCACCGGCACGCCGAAGGGCGTGGTGCTGACGCACCACGCGCTCATCGACCGCGCGAAGGCCGCGGCCGAGCTCGAGGGCCTGGACGATCGCGACGTGGTGCTCGCCTACCTGCCGCCCGCCTGGATCGGGCAGAACATCTTTTCCTACGCGCAGCCGTTCGTCACCGGCTACTGCATCTGCTGCCCGGAGTCGGCCGAGACGGTGATGACCGACATGCGCGAGATCGGGCCGACGTACTACTTCGCGCCGCCGCGCGTGCTCGAGGCGCTGCTGACGCAAGTGATGATCCGCACCGAGGATCTGTGGTGGGGCGGCCGCAAGGCGTTCCATTACTTCATGGACGTCGCCGGGCGGGTGGGTGGAAAGCTCTTGGATGGCCAGCCGGTGTCGCTTGCGGAGCGGCTCAAGTACTGGCTTGGCGAGATCCTGGTTTACGGTCCGCTGCGCAACGTCCTCGGCATGAGCCGCGTGCGCGTCGCCTACACCGCGGGCGAGGCGATCGGCCCGGACCTGTTCAGGTTCTACCGCTCGATCGGCATCAACCTGAAGCAGCTCTACGGCTCGACCGAAACCAGCGTCTTCGTCTGCGTGCAGCCCAACGGCCAGGTGAAGGCCGATACCGTGGGCCCGGCGGTACCCGGCGTCGAGCTGAAGTTCACCCCGGCGCGCGAGCTGCTGATCCGCTCGCCGGGCCTGTTCAAGGAGTACTACAAGAACCCGCAGGCGACGATGGAAGCCAAGGACCGCGACGGCTGGTTCCACACCGGCGATGCCGGCTACTTCGATCCCGACGGCCACCTGAAGATCATCGACCGCGTGAAGGACGTGGGCCAGCTCGCCGACGGCACGCTGTTTGCGCCCAAGTACCTCGAGAACAAGCTCAAGTTCTTTCCCTACATCCAGGAGGCGGTGACCTTCGGGCACCAGCGCGATCGCGTCTGCGCCTTCATCAACATCGACGCCGAGGCGGTGGGCAACTGGGCCGAGAAGCGCAACATGCCCTACTCGGGCTACGTGGATCTCGCCTCGCGCGACGAAGTGTACGCGCTGGTGCGCGGGTGCATCGAGCAGGCGAACGCCGATCTGGCGCGCGAGCCCGAGATCGCCAACTCGCAGATCCACCGCTTCCTCATCCTGCACAAGGTGCTGGATGCCGACGACGAGGAGCTGACGCGCACGCGCAAGGTGCGGCGCGGCTTCGTCGCGCAGAAGTACGGCACGCTGGTCGACGCGCTCTATGGCGGCCAGCAGTCGGTGCATGTCGAGGCGCAGGTGAAGTACGAGGACGGGCGCACCGGCACGATCTCCGCGGACCTGAAGATCAGCGACGCGAAGACCTTCCGCCCCGAGGCGGCGAAACGGGCCGCATGAGCCGCGCGGAGCAAATCGGCGAGACCGTGCTCTCGGTGGACAAGGTGTCGCTCGCCTTTGGCGGCGTGAAGGCGCTGCAGGAGGTGTCGTTCGACGTGCGCGAGCACGAAGTGCGCGCGATCATCGGCCCGAACGGCGCCGGCAAGAGCTCGATGCTGAACGTGATCAACGGCGTCTACCACCCGCAGCAGGGCGTCATCCGGCTGCGCGCCAACGGCGCGTGGAAGGAGTTCCAGGACATGGACTCGCACGAGGCGGCGTCCCTGGGCATCGCGCGCACGTTCCAGAACATTGCCCTCTTCAAGGGCATGACCGTGCTGGACAACGTGATGACCGGCCGCAACCTCAAGATGCGCTCGAGCTTTCTCGAGCAGGCGATCTGGATCGGGCGCGCGCGCCGCGAGGAGCTCGAGCACCGGCGCGCGGTCGAGGAGATCATCGACTTCATGGAGATCCAGCACATCCGCAAGACCCCCGTGGGCAAGCTCCCCTACGGGCTGCAAAAACGCGTCGAGCTGGCGCGCGCGCTCGCCGCCGAGCCGACGCTGCTGCTGCTCGATGAGCCGATGGCGGGCATGAACCTGGAGGAGAAGCAGGACATGTGCCGCTTCGTCCTCGACGTCAACGACCACTACGGCACGACCATCGTGCTCATCGAGCACGACATGGGCGTGGTGATGGACATTTCGGACCGCGTCGTGGTGCTCGATTACGGGCGCAAGATCGCCGACGGCACGCCGGAAGCGGTGCGCGCCAACCAGGCCGTGATCGACGCCTACCTGGGAGTCGCCCACTGACCAATATCTCGTTCTTCTTCGAAGTGCTGATCGGCGGGCTGCTCGCCGGTGTCATGTACTCGCTCGTCGCGCTCGGCTTCGTGCTGATCTACAAGGCCTCCGGCGTATTCAACTTCGCGCAAGGGGCGATGGTGTTCTTCGCCGCGCTCACCTTCGTGTCGCTCGTCGAGCGCGGCGTGAATTTCTGGTTTGCGCTCGTCATAACCCTCGCGGTGATGGTGGTGCTCGGCATGTCGATCGAGAAGGTGGTGCTGCGGCCGCTGGTCAACCAGCCGCCGATCACGCTCTTCATGGCCACCATCGGGCTCACCTTCGTGCTCGAAGGGCTGTCCCAAGCCGTGTGGGGCTCGCAGCCGCACGGACTGGACCTCGGCATCAAGGACGTGCCGATGGAATGGCTGGCGAATTCCACCGGCATGTTCATCAGCCAGTTCGACCTCTTCGCCTCGGGCATCGCGGCGGTGCTGGTGGCGTCACTCGCGCTCTTCTTCCAGTACACGCGTATCGGCCGCGCGCTGCGCGCGGTGGCCGATGACCACCAGGCGGCGCTGGCCGTCGGCATCCCGCTGAAGCACATCTGGGCGATCGTCTGGGCGGTGGCCGGCTTCGTCGCCCTGGTGGCGGGCCTCATGTGGGGCGCTCGCAACGGCGTGCAGTTCGCGCTCACTTTCATCGCACTGAAGGCGCTGCCCGTGCTCATTCTCGGCGGCTTCGAATCCGTGATGGGCGCGATCGTCGGCGGCCTGATCATCGGCGCTTCGGAGAAGCTGGCGGAGGTGTATCTCGGCCCCTACGTCGGCGGTGGCATCGAATCGTGGTTCGCCTACGTAATCGCGCTCCTCTTCCTTCTCGTGCGGCCGCAGGGCTTGTTCGGCGAGAAGATCATCGACCGGGTCTAGACATGCTCTATCGCGAAGCCGGGCAGTTCAAGTCCTCCTACGCCGAGGATCAGCAGATCTTCCCAATCCGGCAAGACCGCATCGGCGTGGCGCTGCTGCTGGTCGTGGCGTTCGTGGTTGTGCCGATGTTCGCCAACCAGTACTGGCTGTCGGCGATCCTCACGCCCTTCCTCATCTTCGCGCTGGCGGCGCTCGGCCTGAACATCCTCACCGGCTACGCGGGGCAGCTGTCGCTCGGCACCGCGGCCTTCATGGCGGTGGGTGCGTTCATGACCTACAACTTCGTGCTGCGCATGCCCTGGCTCGGCATCATCCCGAGCTTCATCCTGGCGGGCGTCTGCGCGGCAGCGGTCGGCATAGTCTTCGGGCTGCCGAGCCTGCGCATCAAGGGCTTTTACCTCGCAGTGGCGACACTGGCCTGCCAGTTTTTCGTGCTGTGGGCGATCCAGCGCATCGGTTGGTTCACCAACGACAGCCCCTCCGGGGTGATCACGGCACAGACCGTCGAAATCCTCGGTTATGAATTCGACACGCCTCAGTCTAAGTACCTGCTCACGCTCGTCATCGTGTCGGTGCTCGCGCTGCTCGCGAAGAACTTGATGCGCAGCGAGACCGGCCGCGCCTTCATGGCGGTGCGCGACATGGACGTGGCGGCGAGCGTGATCGGCATTCCGATGATGAAGACCACGCTCCTCGCCTTCGCGATCAGCTCGTTCTACTGCGGCGTGGCGGGCGCGCTGTATGCCTACACCTACCTCGGCACGGTGGAGCCCGAGGCCTTCACGCTGGACCTGTCGTTCCGGATTCTGTTCATGATCATCATCGGCGGGGTGGGCTCGATACTCGGCTCGTTTCTCGGTGCCGCCTTCATCATCCTGATGCCCATCTTCCTCAGCGTGCTGTTCGGCGCGATTTCGCACACCTTCGGGCTGGAGATCTCCCACGCCATCATCTCCAACCTTGAGCTGATGATCTTCGGCGGGCTAATCGTCTTCTTTCTCATCGTCGAGCCCCACGGCCTGGCGCGCCTGTGGCAGATCGCAAAAGAGAAGCTGCGTCTGTGGCCGTTCCCGCACTAGACACTCGGAATAGATTGGCTATACTGGCAGTTCCACTATATGGATCAGGCTCCTGGCGGTTCCGCGGGGCCGAATAATGAAGGAGGAGACCAAATGAAACGCACCACTTTCGCCTTTGCACTTGCACTGGCGGCCGGGTTCTCCGGTGCTGCCTTGGCGCAGGCCAAAGAGCAATTCGTGCCCGCCAACGGCTACTGGGTGGGTCCGTACGCACCCGGAGGGTCAGGCATCTTCGGCGGGATGCTGGACTACTTCAAGCTGATCAACGAGCGCGACGGCGGCGTGAACGGCGTCAAGCTTACCTGGGAGAAGTGCGAGACCGAGTACAACAACGCGCGCGGCGTCGAGTGCTACGAGCGCTCGAAGAACAAGGGACCGACGGGCGCGACGGTCATCCATCCACTGTCCACCGGCATTACCTACTCGCTGATCGAGAAAGCGACCGCTGACAAGATCCCGGTGATCTCCATGGGCTATGGCCGGACCGACGCTTCCGACGGGCGCGTGTTCCCGTACATCTTCCCGCTGATCACCAACTACTGGTCGCAGAACACCGCCAAGATCAAGTTCATCGGCCAGAAGGAAGGCGGGATGGACAAGCTCAAGGGCAAGAAGATCGCGAACCTGTATCACGACTCGGCCTACGGCAAGGAAACGATCCCGGTGCTCGACGTGCAGGCGAAGAAATACGGCTTCCAGGTCACGCACATCGCCGTGCCGCATCCCGGCAACGAGCAGCAGTCGCAGTGGCTGCAGATCCGCCAGCTGCGGCCCGACTGGGTGATCCTGCGGGGCTGGGGCGTGATGAACCCGACGGCGCTCAAGACCGCGGCGCGCACCGGCTACCCGCGCGAGAAGATCCTCGGTGTGTGGTGGTCCGGCGCGGAGGAGGACGTGATTCCCGCGGGCGACGCGGCCAAGGGCTACTACGCCGCGGCGTTCAACCTGCCGGGCACGCAGCACTTGGCGATGAAGGACATCCTGAAGTACGTCTACGGCAAGAAGGGCCAAGGGGAAATGGACGACAAGTCGCGCGTGGGCTCGATATACCACACACGTGGTGTCGTGCACGGCATCATTACCGTGGAGGCGATCCGTACGGCACAGGCGAATTTCGGCAAGGGGAAGCCGATGACGGGCGAGCAGATTCGCTGGGGCATCGAGAACCTGAACATCGATGACAAGCGCCTGAAGGCGCTGGGCGCGACCGATCTGATGCAGCCGCTGAAGGTGTCCTGCAAGGACCACGAGGGCGGCGGCGCGGTGAAATTCATGCAATGGGACGGCCGCAAGTGGAACGTGGTGACCGGCTGGATCGAATCCGACCAGTCGATCGTGCGGCCGATGATCGAGGAGTCCGCGGCCGCCTACGCGAAGGAGAAGGGCATCACGCCGCGCGACTGCTGAGCGCCGTGACGCGATAGAGCAGCCCGAGAGGGGGGAGGCGCGCCTTCCCCCTCTTTACGTGTGGAGCCCCAATGTCCGCAGTGCCGGCACCGCAGGCAAAGACCGAGGCCTACCTCTCGGTCAGCAACGTCGAGGTCATCTACGACCACGTGATCCTCGTCCTGCGGGGCGTGTCCCTGCAGGTGCAAGAGGGCCAGATCGTGGCGCTGCTCGGCGCCAACGGCGCCGGCAAGACCACCACGCTGAAGGCCATTTCCAACCTGCTGCGCGCCGAGCGCGGCGACGTCACCAAGGGTTACATCGAGTTCCGCGGCCAGCGCATCGACAAGCTGAATCCGTCGGAGCTGGTGAAGCGCGGCATCTGCCAGGTGATGGAAGGACGGCACTGCTTCCAGCACCTCACGGTCGAAGAGAACCTGCTCACCGGCGCCTACACGCGCGGCGGCGTGAACCTCGACGCCGACCTGGAGAAGGTCTACAGCTACTTTCCGCGCCTGAAGGAGCGCAGAAAGGCGCAGTCGGGCTACACCTCGGGCGGCGAGCAGCAGATGACCGCCATCGGCCGAGCGCTGATGGCGCGCCCGAAGATGATCCTGCTCGACGAGCCCTCGATGGGCCTCGCGCCGCAGCTCGTCGAGGAGATCTTCGAGATCGTGAAGAGCCTCAACCAGAAGGAGAAGGTGAGCTTCTTGCTCGCCGAGCAGAATACCAACATCGCCCTCAGGTACGCCGACTACGGCTACATCCTGGAGAACGGCCGCGTGGTGATGGATGGCGTCGGCAAGTCGCTCGCCGAGAACGAGGACGTGAAGGAGTTCTACCTCGGCTTTTCCTCGGGCGGGCGCAAGAGCTTCCGCGACGTGAAGTCCTACCGCAGAAGGAAGCGTTGGCTCTGAGCCAGTATTACGACGCACTGGAGACCCGCTCCACGGCAGAGCGCGAGGCGGCCCTGATGGCGGCGCTGCCCAAGCATCTCGCGCACGCGAAGCAGAAAGCGCCCGGGTGGGCCCGCATCCTGAAGGATGTCGATGCCGCTGCCGTGACCACGCGCGCGGCGCTCGCCAGGCTGCCGGTAACGCGCAAGTCCGATCTGGCGGAACTGCAAAAGGCGCTGCCGCCGCTCGGCGGCTTGAACGCCACGCCGCTGGAGAAGCTGGCGAAGCTCTTCGCGTCGCCCGGACCCGTGTACGACCCTGAGGGGCAGGGCAAGGATTACTGGCGCACCGCGCGCTCGCTGTACGCCGCGGGCTTGCGGCCCGGCGACCTGGTGCTGAACGCGTTCTCGTATCACTTCACGCCCGCGGCCTCGATGGTCGAGCACGGTGCGCTTGCCGTAGGTTGCACCGTGGTTCCGGGCGGCACGGGGCAGACGGAGATGCAGGCGGCGGCAATCCGCGATCTGAAGGTCACGGGTTACGGCGGCACCCCGTCGTTCCTCAAGCTCATCGTGGAGAAGGCCGATGAGTTGAAGGCCGACGTGTCGTCGCTGAAGAAGGCGATCGTCGGCGCCGAGTACCTGCCGCCGGCGCTGCGCGAGGCGATGCGCGCGCGCGGCATCCGCGTGCAGCAGCTCTACGCCACGGCGGACCTCGGCCTCGTTGCCTACGAGAGCGCAATGCCCGACGGCAAGGTGACCGAGGGCATGATCCTGGATGAGTCGCTGATCCTCGAGATCGTGCGCCCCGGCACCGGCGACCCGGTTGCAACCGGCGAGGTGGGCGAGGTGGTCATCACCTCGCTCAACAAGGACTATCCGTTGATCCGCTTCGCCACCGGCGACCTGTCGGCGGTGCTCGCCGGCGCGAGCCCGTGCGGGCGCACCAACACGCGCATCAAGGGCTGGATGGGACGCGCCGACCAGACCACCAAGGTGCGCGCGATGTTCGTCACGCCCAAGCAGGTCGGCGAAGTGCTCGGCCGCCACAGGGAAGTGCTGAAAGCGCGCCTCGTCGTTGCGGGCGAGACCGGCAACGACAGCATGACGCTGAAGTGCGAGGTCAGGGAGCGCGCCGCGGGCCTCGCCGAGGCGATCGTCGCCTCGATCCGCGACGTCACCAAGCTGCGCGGCGAAGTCGAGCTGGTGTCGCCGGGGACCTTGCCGAACGATGGCAAGGTCATCGACGACACCCGCAAGTACACCTAGGCTATTTCACCGCGAAGCAGTAGAACAGGCCGTCGCCGCCGGTGGCCTGCAGCGCCTTCTGGCTGCAGCCGATTGTCGGGTGCGCCATGTTCCAGGACGTGGCCCAGGCATGGTCGATCGGGCCGGCGCGGTCGTGATGGCCGGTCATCGCCGAGCCCTCGCCGCTCTTGCTCCAGTTGCCGCAGGTCTGGTCCGGGAACCGCCCGCCCGCCGTTGGCGGATGCGCAGTGCCGTCGGGCCGCGAGCCGGTGAGGATGTCGTGCTTGTTGGGCTTCTCGGTGCGGCCGTTGACCATCTGGCCCCTTTCGTCCAGCGCCGTCTCCTTGTTCACGTTGGCCTTCGCCGAATGCAGGTCCTCGACATTGCGCGCGATGCGCACGCCCTTGGCGTTGTGCCACGGCCCGCTGCCGATGCGATCGCGCGCATGCACGACTTTGGGATCGTTCAACGCGTTCCCCTGCGTGCTCAGGTAGGCGCGCCAGGTGCGGTTCCCCGCGCCCGCGGCCGCCGCGAGCGACTGGCAGTGCTTGTCGGCGCCTTCGAGGCCGCCGAGGTCCGCGCCGTTCCCGGGACCGGCGCTGGTGATGAAGAAGGTCATTTCGTCACCGCCCTGGCCCGGCATCATGGCGCAGCCGGCGAGGACGAACATGCCGGCTGTGATCGACAACGTTCGCTGCATCACGCTGTGCATAGGCAACTCCTGTCGGTTTGAGTGGGAAACGGAGCTTAGCGCGGATGCGCAACGCGGTGTGGCGCGCCGCTCTCGCCCTTCTTTGCCCAGCGTCCGTTTTGTCCGGCGATGGAATAAATCGGGCGTTTCCTATGTTTTGCGCGCCGCCCCGACGGGCAGGCTGTCGACACGGCGCATCTCCGCGTTCTTGAGGACCGCGGGATCGGCGAGGAAGGCGTTCACGAAGCCGAGCGCATCGGCCCCCCAGAAAAGCTCACCGTCCACCTCGTAGGTGGGTACGCCGAAAACGCCGCGCGCGATGGCGGCCTCGGTGTTCTTGCGCAGCGCATCCTTGACCTCGGGCGACGCGAGCCTTGATTCGTCAACGCCCAGTTCCTTCGCCAAGGCCTTGAACGTGGTCGGGTCAGAAGCCTCTGCTCCGGTCGTCCAGATCGCGTCGAAGATCCTGCCGACGTTCTCCCGGTTCGGCCCGGCGGCGAGCGCCAGGCGCAGGTGGTGCAGCGGATTGAACGGGTGCGAGGCGGGGAAGCGGAACAGGATACCCAGCTCTTTCGCCCACCAAGTGCACCAGCGATAGCTCCACAAACGCTTGGCGGGAATCTCGGCGGGCCCCTTCTGTCCGTGGTGATGGAGAATCCCCGCGAACAGCACCGGCTCCAGCCGCACCTCCACGTCGCCTGGCAGCTCGTGCAGGCGCTTGAACGCGATGTACGAGAACGGCGAGATGAAATCGAAGTACAGGGTCAGCGCGCGCATGCCTGCTCTTCCTTTCG
>Ga0224505_10002827_pt1 | contig 10050 bp, 7 predicted proteins | sample SF_Jan12_sed_USG_FD_169102 | JGI IMG/M metagenome (GOLD analysis project Ga0224505, IMG submission 169102) | Sediment microbial communities from San Francisco Bay, California, United States - SF_Jan12_sed_USGS_4_1 | ecosystem: Environmental > Aquatic > Marine > Sediment | place: USA: California...
CCACGCGGCCCGATCGCCCGCTAGCTCAAGGGTAGGCGCGCCTCCGCAGAAACTCCCGATGGTCGCCGCGCGCGGTCGTGTAACAGTGGCGGGCGAAGGGAGGACGTGTGCGACTCCAGACTGACACCGCTCCCGAAGGACGGCTGGACGCTCTCGTCGATGTCCAGGCGGCCCCGCTCGTGCACCTCGAGGAGGTGTGGAAGGTCTACCGGGCCGGCCGAGTCGAGTTCCCCGCGCTCCGCGGCGTCGACCTGAGCGTCGACCAGGGCGAGATGCTCGCGATCGTCGGGCCCAGCGGCAGCGGCAAGTCGACCATCCTCAACGTGATGACGGGTATCGACCGCGCCACGAAGGGCGGTGTCACCGTCGCCGGACGCCCGCTGGGCGGGATGAGCGAGAACGAACTGGCCGAGTGGAGGGGCGCAACGGTCGGGATCGTGTTTCAGTTCTTCCAGCTGCTGCCCACGCTGACGGCGCTCGAGAACGTGATGCTGCCGCTCGACTTCGCCGGCCGCGGCCGCGTCGCGGAACGCACGGACCTCGCTCGGGAGCGCCTCGAGCTCGTCGGTTTGGGCGACAAGGTCGACCGCTTCCCGAGCGAGCTGTCGGGCGGCGAGCAGCAGCGAACCGCGATCGCACGGGCACTCGCCTGCGACCCGCTCCTGCTCGTCGCAGACGAGCCGACCGGCAACCTCGACACGGCGACGGCCGTCGAGACGCTCGAGACGATCGGGCGCGTGAACGAGGCCGGCACGACCGTCGTGTTCGTCACGCACGACCAGGCAGTGAGCGCGCGCGCCGACCGCGTCGTCGAGATTCGTGACGGCGTCGTCGTCGACTCGAGCCCATGAGGTCGGCGCTCACCCGACGCTCGTGGCGCGAGCTCACCCACCGGCGGGTACGGGCGACACTCACCGTTGCCACCCTCGCCGCGGCGATCGCGGGGCTCTGGCTGTTCGCCACCCCGTCGCTGATGAACTCGGCCATCGACGACCGGGTCGCGACCGACCGAGTGCACGAGGTGCTGCTCAAGCCCGGCGGGATCCGGATCACCGACGCCGAGCTCGCCCGGCTGCGCTCACTTCCGAACGTGGCGGGCCTCGACGGCCGGGCGACGTTCTGGACGGACCTGGAGGTGGGCGACCAGCTCCGGCGGGTATGGGTCGTCGGCGTCCACGACTTCGCCGACCAGCAGGTCAACGTCGTCTCCGTCGCGGCGGGCGTCGCTCCTCGGCAACATAACGAGACGCTCGAGGGGCTGACCGAGGCGCAGAACGAGCGCACGGGCCGCTTCCGCGGGGGAGTCGGAGACACGGTCGAGATCCGCGCAGCAGACGGCTCCTGGCGGCCTCTCCACATCACCGGCCGCGGCCAGACGCTCGAGTTCGGCAGCACGGTCGTCGAGGACAACCCCGTGCTCTACGTCCCCAGCGAGACGGTCAACGAGCTCGCCGGGTACCAGGGCTTCACGCGCATCGAGGCGCGGCTGGTCGACCACAGCCCAGCCGCGGCCGCGTCCACCGTCGATACGGTGCGAGCGGGCCTCGGCGCGATCGATCCGGGCGTGGTCTACAACGACATCACCGAGTTTCGCCCTCCCGACGAGTGGCCGGGGAAGGAGGGATTCGACCGCTTCGTCTCCCTTTTCTGGGTCATCGCCGGGGTGTCGCTGCTCTCGGCCATCGTCCTCGTCGGCACGACCATGACGACACTCGTCCGCGACCAGACCCGCGAGATCGGGATCATGAAGGCTGTCGGCGGGCGCGGACGCACGATCGCCCGGAGCTTCCTCGCCACCGCGCTCCTGCTGGGCGGAGCGGCAACCCTCGTGGGGATCGCCGTCGGTGTCCTCCTCGCGAACCTTCTGGTCGCCTACCTCGGCGGTCGATTCGTCGGCCTGGAACCCGGGTGGCAGGTCAGTCCGCTCGCGGTCGGCCTCAGCCTGGCCGTCGGACTCGGCGTCACCGCGCTCGCCTCCTTGCCGGCGCTCTGGCGTGCAGCTCGCGTACCGGTGCGCGAGGCGCTCGAGACGGCGGGCATCGAGGCCCGCTACGGAGCAGTCCGGCTCGACCGAGCTCTCGCTCGAGCGCGCTTCCTCCCGCGCCCGGCCCAGTACGGGCTCAGGAACGCGGCCCGCCGCAAGGGTCGGAGCCTCTCGACCGCCGCCCTGGTCGCCTTCGCGGTCGGCACGGTCGTGGCCTTCGGGGCAGTGAGTCTCACGCTGGTCGCGATCAGCGAGCAGACCGAGAAGCTCGAGGGAGGCGACATCGTCGTCTACGGCGTCACCTCCTCCGGTGACCGCCTGCCGTTGGACGCCCGCGCCCGCGAGGCGATGCTGCGCGTCGACGGCGTCGCCGCAGCCCAACCTTTCGCTCAGAGCCACGTCGCAGCCGACGAAATCGACACGTGGGCGTGGGGACTGCCGGCCGACACCATCTACGACTACGAGCTCGTGCGCGGCCGCTGGTTCTCCGCCGAGGAGGCGGCGAGCAAGGCGCGCGTTGCTGTGATCGGCAGGGCACTCGCCTCCCAGACCGGCCTCGACATCGGCGATACCGTCGACGTCGAAGACCGCACAGGTCTCGTAGCCTACGAGGTCATCGGCGTCGACGACCGGATGGTCAACGACGGCGAAGGGCTCTTCGTCCCTGTCGACACGCTGCTCGAGGTCAACCGCTTCGACGATCCCTCGGTCTTCTGGGTCACCGGCGCCTCGCTCGAGGCGGCCGGCATCGAGCAGCTGAACGGCCGCCTCTCACAGGCGCTCTCCAGCGCGGGCTACAGCGTCGGCACCGCACTGCGCCACGTCGAGAGAGAAGCGGAGCGCTCGGAGGCACGCACGATCGTCGCCATCATCATGGCCCTCGGGCTGCCGCTCGTCGCGGTCGGCATGATCGGCCTGGTGAGCGCACTTACGACCAACGTTCTCGAGCGGCAACGCGAGATCGCGATTCTGCGCAGCCTGGGCGCACGATCCCGCCAGATCCGTCGCATCTACCGTGCCGAGGGCCTGGCGCTGGCGCTGCTCGGCTGGCTCGCCGGGATCGGCGTCGGCTACGTCCTCGGTCGAGTCGTGCTCCACTTCATAGGCAACTCGTTCCACACGAGCTTCGCGCTCAGGTTCCCGCTGTGGCCGCTCGGCGTCGCCCTCGTCATGACGGTCGTCGTCGCCCTTGCGGTGCTGCAGATCCCGCTGAGGCGAGCCTGCCGTCTCCAACCCGGAGAAGCGTTGCGGTACGAGTAGCGCAGATGCATCCTGACGTTGCAGGCCTCCTCGTAACGACCAGCCTTGGTGGGTGGGCATGAGCCCGGCGACGCCGGCGGTGCCCGAACCGGTGGCAGTACTCAGCGACCTCGGCAAGACTTACGGGGAGGGGGCGTCGGCGGTCGAGGCGCTTCGCGCAGCCTCGCTCTCGATCGATCGCGGCGAGCTCGTCGTCGTGCTCGGTCCGAGCGGATCGGGCAAGACGACGCTCCTCAACTTGATCGGGGCGCTCGAGCGACCGAGCCGCGGAACGCTCGTCGTCGTCGGTCGCGAGCTCGAGACACTCGACGAGGGCGAGCGCACCTCCTTCAGGCGCGAGCAGGTCGGCTTCGTCTTCCAGTTCTTCAACCTCGTGCCGTCGCTGACCGCGCTCGAGAACGTCGCGCTCGTGCTCGAGCTCACCGGCCGCGATGACGTCGAGCGGCGCGCCACCCACGCGCTCGAGGCGGTCGGCCTCGGAGATCGACTCGACCATTTCCCGGCCCAGCTCTCGGGCGGCGAGCAGCAGCGCGTCGCGATCGCGCGCGCAGTCGCCAAGGACCCCGCGCTCGTCCTCTGCGACGAGCCGACGGGCGCGCTCGACCTCGAGACGGGCCGGCTCGTGCTGGAGGAGCTTCGCCGGCTCAATCGAGAGGACGGCCGAACGGTGCTGATGGTCACTCACAACAGCGCGATCGCGGCCATGGCCGACCGGGTCGTGCGGATGCGATCCGGCGAGATCGTCGCGGTCGAGCGGAACGAGCATCCGGTAGAGGCATCCCAGGTCTCATGGTGAGAATGCTCCGGCGCAAGCTGCTGCGGGACCTGCGCCGACAGAAGGGGCAGGCGACGGCAATCGCCGTCACGCTGTTTCTCGGCGCTGCCCTCTTCGCCGCCTCGTACGACGCGTACCGCAACCTCCAAGCCAGCTACGCGCGCGTCTTCGTCGATCTGCGCGCCGCCGACCTGACGGTCGTCGGGGGGCGCGGCGACTCCTTCGGGCAGGCGGCGCGCACCGTGGAGGGCGTCGCCGCCGTCGAGACGCGCACAGTCGCCGACCTTCCGCTCCGGATCGGCCGCTCGAAACTGCTCGGCCGTGTCGTGGGCACCGCGCCCGACCCCGACGTGAACCGACTCCTCCTCGAATCAGGATCTCGCTCGGGGGGCGCCCTCGTCGAGCAGCACTTCGCCGGCGACTTCGACCTCCAGCCGGGCCAGACGATCGAGGTGCTCGGCCTGGACGGCTGGCAGCCGCTGCAAATCGCCGGGATCGTCTCCTCCTGGGAGTACCTGTGGCCTGCCCGGAGCCGACAGGACGTCCTCCCTCCGCCGCGAAGCTTCGGGGTCGTCTTCGTCCCCGAGGACGAGGCCGCAATCCTCGCCGGGGCGAACGGCATGCGCGAGACGCTCGTGCGTTTCGCGCCGCACGCCGACGTCGCGGCATCGACCGCACGTTTCCAGCGCCTCGCGCTCCAGTTCGATGCGACCGACACCGTCACCCGCGCCGACCAGCCTTCGAACGCCGCCCTCCAGACCGACATCGACGGCTTCCGCGACCTGGCCGTCCTATTCCCGCTTCTCTTCCTGGCCGCCGCGGCACTCGCGACCGGCGTTCTCCTCTCGCGGCGCGTGCGCGCCGAGCGGAGCCTGATCGGGATGCTCCGCGCAAGCGGTGCGTCACGGCGCGCTCTCGTCGCCCACTACCTCTCCTACGGGCTCGTGCTCGGCCTCGCCGGCGGCATCGCAGGCGCCGCAGCTGGCGAGGCGGCGGCCTCGGCCATGACGCGCGTCTACACCGGCGAGCTCGGGATTCCGCTGGCGGTGACGCAGGCACACCCGGGAACGGCGGCCGTGGCCGCCGGCTTCGCGCTCGCGGTCGGCGCGCTCGGCGCGCTCGCGCCCGCACTCGCAGCCTCGCGCGTGGAGCCGGCAGAGGCGATGCGCGGCACACCCCCCTCGGGACGCGGCGGACCTTCACTCGCCGAGCGGTTCGTTCCACCCCTCGGGCGCCTGCCCGTGCGCTTCCGGCACGTGCTGCGAAGCATCTCCCGCAGCCGCCGCCGAAGCCTCTCGACCGTGCTCGGCGTGGTGCTCGCGCTGACGCTCATACTCGTCGCCTGGGGAATGCTCGACACCACGAGCGTGCTGCTGTCGCGCCAGTTCGGCGACGTCGACCGGCAGGACGCCGACGTGCGGCTCGACGGCCCGGTCTCGGCGGGGGCGCTGCGCAGGATCGAGGCCGTGACGGGCGTCGCGGCAGCCGAGGCCGCGACAGAGGTTCCCGTGACGCTCGTCTCCTCCCACGACCGCTACGCGACCGCGCTGCGCGGCTTCCGCCCCGGCACGACCATGCACGGCTTCGCCGACCCGAGCGCGCTCGAGCGCGGCGTCCTCCTCGGGCGCGCTTCCCGTGACCTCCTCCAGCTCGGGGTCGGGGATCCGATCGCGCTCCGGCTGCCGGGCGGGCAGGTCGACGAGTCGCGCGTCTCCGGCTTCGTCGACGAGCCGCTCGGCACGTACGCGTACACGTCGCTCGAGCGACTCGTGACACTCGGATTCGATCCGAATCAGGTGCTCGTGCGCTTCGCGCCGGGAGCCGACACGGAGGCCACCCTCGCCGGGCTCGAGGAGCTGCCGGACGTCGCCGCCGTCACCGACACACGAGGCCTCGAGCGACTCTTCAACCGCTACCTCGGCCTCTTCTACGCGTTCGTCGGAACGATGCTCGTCTTCGCGGCGACACTCGCCTTCGTGATCATGTTCACGTCCATGTCCGCGAACGTCGCCGAGCGCTCGGTCGAGGTCACGACGCTGCGCGCGAACGGGGTGAGCCATCGGCAGGTGGCTCAGCTGCTGCGAGCCGAGAACGTGCTCCTCACGCTCGCGGGCATCGCCGTCGGACTCCCGGTCGCGTGGATCGTCGCTCGGGAGTTCATGGCCGCCTACTCGAGCGACCTCTTCCGGTTCGACCTCCAGCTGAAACCGTGGACGCCGGCGCTTGCAGGACTCTGCCTCGTCGCTGTCGCGCTCCTCTCCGAGTTGCCAGCCCTTCGCGCCCTGCGAAGGATCGACCTCGGCCGCACGGTTCGCGAGCGCGCCGGCTGACCATCACCTTCGTCGGAGACCGCGGCGCTCCGCAGCCTTCGAGAGTGCGTCAGGCGCTGCGCTGCGCTGCGTCCTCGTACCGGGCGCGCTTGGCCTCGTACATGCACGCGTCGGCTTCGAGAACCGCACCCGGCAGGCCGCTCGCAGGCTTCCTGACCGCAAGTCCGATCGAGGCGGCGATCTCGGCCGAGCCGAATGCGTCGGCAAGTCGCGCCGCGAGCTCGGCGCCGCCCGCTTCGTCACACTCGACAGCCAGGACGGCGAACTCGTCGCCGCCGAGCCGCGCAGCGACGTCGTGACCGCGCACTGCAGTCGTCATCGCCTCTGCGCAGCGGCGAAGGAGGTCGTCGCCGGCCGTGTGTCCGCCCGAGTCGTTCACGGCCTTCAGGCCGTCGACGTCGATCAGGACGACTGCGGCCGGGCTCCCGTGACGACGGCAGCGATCTTCCTCAGCCGCGAGGAGACCTTCCCAGCCGCGACGGTTGAACAGCCCCGTGAGCTCGTCGATCGTGAGCTCCCGCAGCGCCCGCTCGGCGACGCGCTCGGTCTCGGCCACCCTCAGCTCCAGCGCCAGGATCCCGCTCAGGAAATCGCCGAGAAGCTCCGCCAGCGGGAGTGCGTCGGGCTCGAGGCCCTGCTGCGGCAGCGGATCGATGGCGCACAGCGTTCCGAAGAGCTCGCCGTCCGACGCCAGGAGTGGGACCCCGACGTAGGCGCCGATGGGGACCTGGCGCCCGATCGGCGCATCACGATAGGCGGGCACGTCCTCGGAGACGGGCGCGACGCGAGGACCGAGACCCCGAACCATGCGCGAGCAGAAGGAGTCGCTCCACGCGAAGACGTCTCCCGGGGAGACGTCGTAGCCGTGGTCCTCGCTCGTCAGCACGATCCAGTCGTCGCCGACGACTCGGGTCACCATCCACAGGCCCATGCCGAGGTTGTCATGCAGGTACGCGAGCGCCTTTTTCGATGCAAGCTCGAAGTCGGTGGCCGACTGCCCGAACGGGAGAGGAGCAACTTCCATTGAACGCATATCGGTCGCAGCTTCTCGCAGGATGAGAGCTCGACTCGAGATGAGGTGACTGCGCCTGGAGGCGGCGCCGGCGGTCGCTAGAGCCCGAGCGCCGCGGCCGCTTGCTCGAACTGATCCTCGCGGACGTACACGACGTAGCCGAACGCTCCGCGGCCGTCGGTAACGCCCGCCGAGGCGTAGATGTCGATACCCGCTCCGAAGAGATCCTCGTGGACGCTCGCGAGCGCCCCGAGCTCGTCGTCACCCTGCACGAGAAGTGCGTGATAGGGGCCGTCGAGCGGGAGCTGTGCCGCACGCGCCTCCGCAAGCAGCTTGTTGGGATCCTGGGGGAAGAGCGCGAACTGCGCCAGGCTCGCTCCGCTCGGAACAGCCGTGAACGCGAGCAGATCGACACCGAGGTCTGCGAGCTGCTCGAGGACGCGGTACGCCGCGCCAAGCTCGTCCCGGACGTTGGCGTAGTAGTACTCGACGCGGCGAATCGTGTGAGCCATGGCGCTGTCCGTCGCAGCCTAACGGCCAGGGAACGCGCAGAACGGCAGTAGCGTCGCCTCGCGGACGTGATGCCCGAGGGGGGCCCGTCGGGGACGCGAACCAGGAGCACCTTCGACGAGCCCATGAGGCGCCGGGGCGGCGCGGGAGCTTCCCGCGCCGCCCCTATGCCTCTGCTACTTACAGCCCGGCAGCTTGAAGGAGGCGATCCTCGTCTGCCACGGCGCTGTGGTCGGCGCGTTGGGGTCGACCGGGAAGCCCGAGACCTCGTAGTACTCGTTGGCGTACCAGAAGGTGCAGTCGTCGACCGGGTCGACGTTCATCGACGTGTAGTCGCCCCAGCGGGAGTTCGTGGTCGTCTGCACGCCCGAGCCGTCGATGATCGTCCCTTCGCCGAGCGTCATCTGCCCGAGCGTGTCGCCGGCGAGCCGGCCCGTGTAGCGGATCCCCGGGTACACGTCCACGCCGTTGACGACGCTGTAGCCGAGGCCCATGTTGCCCTGCTTGTCCTGGGCGATCGAGCCCATCCAGCGGTGCACGCCGTCGCCGGGGGCGTACGTCCCCTGCTGGTAGAGCGAGTAGGCGCCCGAACCGTCACGGCGGATCTCGTACCAGCGCACGCCGGCGACGCCCGGAGCCGCCTCCACCGACTGGTTCGTCACCATCGCCTCGTAGCTCTTGAAGTTCCGGTACGCGAGCCGGTGCGTCGGCCGCTGGCGGTACGACAGGATGTCGAGGTACTGGGCCGGGTTCGTGATCCCCGGCTGCGGCAGGCAGTCGCGGGACGTCGGTGCGCACGGGAAGATCGAGTCAAACGACGAGACCGGCAGCTGTGCGGCCAATTCGAGGCTCGCATCCGGCCGCGAGTTCCAGTGAACGTCGAGATCCCAGATGTTCAGTGCGTCGAACGTCGCCCCGTAGCCACCACCGTCGTCCTGCGTCCCCACGAGCGGGATCGTCGCGGCCTGCTTCGGCTTCTGCTTGCCGTCGATGTCCGCCGGCAGCAAGCCGTCCCCGACGAGCGGCAGCAGGGCCTCGTCGTTCCCGTCGATGAAGAAGCCGACGCTCCTCGCAGGCTCGCCGTTGATCATCTTGTTGCGGTCGAGCGCGTAGACGCCGATCCCGTACTCGACGGTCGGGCCGAACTCGCGCGTCGTGATCACGTACGAGTCCTTCCAGACCCCGAGCTTCGGGTAGTCCGGGAAGAAGTTGCCCGTCGTGAACGCATAGCGGTAGTACGCGCCCGTCGGATCGCCGGTCTGCGAGATCGCGATGCACTCATAGAAGACGTCGTTCTGCGGATCGGCCGTGAACCGCGTCGTGAACTGGCTGAGGATCCAGCGGTCCGCGAACTGGTCGTACAGCACGATCGGATCGCCCGACGGGTCGGTGCAGTCCTCGATCGGGAACCCCGTCCAGAGGGTGCCGGTGTCCACTGGCCCGAGGAGGAGCGTCCCGGTCTTCGAGTAGATCCCGTAGACGAGGTTGATCATCTCGACGTAGTGGTTCAGGCCCACGTCACCGACGGTGTCCGGCGGGTTGACGCGGAATCCGAAGAGGTCGAAGTTGGCCTGATTGCTCAGTCCCTCGAAGTTGGCCTGTGTGCCCGGGATCGTGAGGGCCTGCTGCGCTTTCGCCGCCTGCGGCGCCATTGCCGCAGAGAGCGTCGCGCTCGTCGAGAGGAACGCGCTCCACGCGCTCACCTCGACACTCGGCTCACTGTCGGTGTCCTTCCCGGTCGCGGGCGGAAGCGTCTTCTTCGAGGGCTTCTGGTTCTTGACCAGGTCGCGAAGCGGCTTCGAGACGTCGAACGCCGCAGCGTCGGTGAACTTCGGGCCCTTCACGCCCGGGCTCGGGCGTGCCTGCGTCGCGCCTGCTGAGATCGCCGTCACCACGACCGCGGCGAGGGCCACGGGAAGCGCAACTCTCCACGACCACGTCACATGTCTGCGCGCTCTCTTCATCTTTGCCTCCCCTGTCGATGAGATCGGAGCGCCCTGAACCCTATGCCCTTTCGGAGATCGGTGCGGCACACAGCTGGGTGATCGGGAGCTACCGTGGAAGCGTGCGAAGAATCGCGGTCATCTGGATCGCGCTCGTCATGCTCGTGTCGGCGTCCGCCGCTGGGGCAGCCGCGACCTCGTCGGGGCTCCGGGGGAAGGTGACGCTGTCGCCGGCG
>Ga0224505_10002828_pt1 | contig 10046 bp, 7 predicted proteins | sample SF_Jan12_sed_USG_FD_169102 | JGI IMG/M metagenome (GOLD analysis project Ga0224505, IMG submission 169102) | Sediment microbial communities from San Francisco Bay, California, United States - SF_Jan12_sed_USGS_4_1 | ecosystem: Environmental > Aquatic > Marine > Sediment | place: USA: California...
GCACTTCGGCGCCGAGCTCCATCAGGGTCTCGATCAGCACGCCGGTCTGGATGGTCATGTGGATGCAGCCCAGTATTTTCGCGCCGGCCAAAGGCTTGCTCTCCCGGTACTTGGCGCGCATCGCCATCAGCGCGGGCATTTCACCTTCGGCGATGTCCAGCTCCCTGCGGCCCCAGTCAGCCAGCTTGATATCCGCGACCTTGTAGTCCTGCTTTGCTGTCAGTTTCGTTGCTGTGCTCATTTTGGTTTCCTCAATTTCACGTCAAGTTTGACCGTGCCGCCGCAGGGCGGAAAGCATTCCGCCTGGATGGTCGGGACGGTCGAATAAGTCCGGCGCTACAGCGCCGCTTTCAGCGCCGCCGCCCGATCCGTCTTCTCCCAGGTAAACTCGGGAAGCTCGCGGCCGAAGTGACCATAGGCGGCGGTCTTGCGATAGATCGGGCGCTTCAGGTCCAGCATCTCCACCAGGCCCTTGGGGCGCAGGTCGAAATGCTCGCGCACCAGCTCCGCGATTCGCACGTCTGACAGCTTGCCTGTGCCAAAAGTGTCGATCGAAATCGAGGTCGGCTCCGCCACGCCGATTGCGTAGGAAACCTGGATCTCGCAGCGGTCCGCCAGGCCGGCGGCGACAATGTTCTTGGCCACGTAGCGCCCGGCGTAGGCCGCGGAGCGATCCACTTTCGAGGGGTCCTTGCCCGAGAAGGCGCCGCCGCCGTGGCGGGCCATGCCGCCGTAGGTGTCGACGATGATCTTGCGCCCCGTGAGGCCGCAATCCCCTACCGGTCCGCCGATAATGAACTGCCCGGTCGGGTTGATATGGTAGCGGGTGCCGGCGTGCAGCCACTCGGCGGGCAGCACTTCCTTGATGATCAGGTCCATCACCGCCTCGTGGATATCCGCCTGGCTGATGTCCGCATCGTGCTGGGTCGACAGTACCACCGCGTCGATCGCCACCGGCTTGCCGTTGTCATAGCGCAGGGTGACCTGGCTCTTGGCGTCGGGGCGCAGCCAGGGCAGGGTGCGATGTTTGCGCAGTTCGGCCTGGCGCTCCACCAGGCGGTGGGCGTAGTAGATCGGGGCCGGCATCAGCACGCTGGTCTCGTTGGTGGCATAGCCGAACATCAGGCCCTGGTCCCCGGCGCCCTGTTCGTGGTTCTCGCTCTCGTCCACGCCCATGGCGATATCCGGCGACTGCTTGCCGATGGCGTTGAGCACGGCGCAGGAGGCGCCGTCGAAGCCCAGGTCGGAGCTGTTGTAGCCGATATCGAGGATCACCTTGCGCACGACATCTTCGAGGTCGACGTAAGTGGAGGTGGTGACCTCCCCGGCAACAATCGCCATACCGGTCTTGACCATGGTTTCCACCGCCACCCTGGCGTTGCGGTCATCCTCGAGGATGGCGTCGAGGATGGCGTCGGATATCTGGTCCGCCATCTTGTCCGGGTGACCCTCCGAGACCGACTCGGAGGTGAAGATTGCGTATTCGCTCATAATGGTTTCCCTGGTCTTGGATAAAAGTCGTGTATAAAAATTCGTTCAGGCGCGACCGAACAGGCGCACCTGGATCTGGAATCCGTTGCGCTGGGCGAGGTAGACCCCGGCGATGTCCTCCAGAGCGGCATCCCTTGCCCAGTGACTGAGTTCCTGCGGCTCGAAACCCAGCCAGAGGTCGCCACAGTTTTCCCTGGCCCAGCCCTGGTCGTGGCTGCACAGGTCTGTTACCAGCACCACGCCGCCCGGGGCCAGGCGGGAGGCCACGTCGGCCAGGATGCGGCCCGGCGACGGCGTGTGATGCAGCACCATGTTGATCACCGCGCAGTCCGCCTCCAGCCCGTCCAGCTCAGCGCTGCCGGTATCGCCGTGGACAAACTCGATATTGTCCAGGCCGGCGGCGGCGGACCGCTCGCGCGCCTGCGCAAGCATCAGCTCGGCGTTGTCCAGGGCCACCACGCGTTGGAACACAGGTGCCAGCTCAAGCAGGAAGGCGCCGTCCCCCGGGCCCACTTCCAGCGCCGTGCGGTGGTGAGCCAGCGGCGCGTCCCGCAGCATCTGCGCCACCGTGGCGGCATACTGGTCGTAACTGGCTATCAGGTCCTGCTGCTGGCGGAATTTGTGGGCATTGTTGCGGAAAAAGTTGCGGGAGTTTTCCTCCCGCGTCCGGTACAGGCGGGCCAGCCTCCGGTCCAGTGCCTGCGGCAGCTCGATCCTGTCGACGCTTTCGAATATACGACTCTGCAGGGGTTCCAGTTCAGGGCGCTGACCGAGACTGCTGCGCCGGTAAAATATCGAGTTGCCCTCCCGGCGGGTCGCGACCAGGCCGGCACCGGCAAGTACCTTGAGGTGGTGGCTCAGGGCGGGCTGGCGGATTTCAAACAGTGAGCACAGCTCCGATACCCCGAAGGAATCGTTGCGCAATACCCGCAGCACCTGCAGGCGCAGGGGATCGGCGCTGGCCTTGCACAGGGTGGCCAGGGCGTCCAGCTGCCCGGTGGAGGCCGGGACTGTGGCGGTCGGGGCTGTGGCGGAGGTATTCATCGGCGGCGAGTCTAGCAGGCCCCGCCATCTATATCAAAATATTTTGATATAGATGGCGGGGTTGTTCCGTTATTGCCCAGGTCCGGCTACCCGGTGTCCGCCCGGGGCGACACCGGTTGGGGGCGGAAACCCCAAAACTGAAATTTTCCGCGCGTTTGTTTGCCGTTAGCGCCCGCTTACGCGAAAATACCGACCGCCTTTCAACGCTTGCCCCCCATCCCTGCTGGAGAAACCGATGTCGTCCCCCCGCACTGATCTTGCCAATGCCATTCGCGCCCTGAGTATGGATGCCGTACAGAAAGCCAATAGCGGCCACCCGGGCGCTCCCATGGGCATGGCGGATATCGCGGAGGTGCTGTGGAACGACTACCTGCGGCATAACCCGGGCAATCCCCACTGGCCCAACCGCGACCGGTTCGTGCTGTCCAACGGCCATGGCTCCATGCTGCTCTACTCCCTGCTCCACCTCACCGGCTACGACCTGCCGATGGAGGAGCTGAAGAACTTCCGCCAGCTTCACAGCAAGACACCGGGCCACCCGGAACACGGCTACACACCGGGGGTGGAAACCACTACCGGCCCCCTGGGCCAGGGCCTGGCGAACGCGGTGGGCATGGCGCTGGCGGAGAAAGTGCTGGCCGCCCAGTTCAACCGCGAGGGCCACAGTGTTATCGACCACCACACTTACACCTTTCTCGGGGATGGTTGCCTGATGGAGGGCATCTCCCACGAGGTAAGCTCGCTGGCCGGTACCCTGGGCCTGGGCAAACTGGTCGCGTTCTATGACGACAACGGCATCTCGATCGACGGCGAGGTGGAGGGCTGGTTTACCGACGATACCCCGGCCCGCTTCAAGGCGTATGGCTGGCAGGTCATCAATGACGTCAACGGCCACAGTCCTTCGGAAGTCAAGGCGGCGATAGAGGCCGCCCGCCACGAGACCCGCAAGCCCACGCTGATCTGCTGCAAGACGATTATCGGCAAGGGCGCGCCTCACAAGCAGGGCAGCGAGTCCTGTCACGGCTCCCCGCTGGGTGCGGAAGAGGTGGCAGCGACGCGCGCCGCGATCGGCTGGGAATATGAACCCTTCCATATCCCGCAGGATATCTACCAGCGCTGGGACGCCAGGGCGAAGGGCGCCGCCGCCGAGCAGGCCTGGGAAGAAAAAATGGCGGCCTACGCCCGGGCCCACCCGGAGCTGGCGGGCGAACTGCGGCGCCGGCTGGCGGGTGACCTGCCCGCTGACTTTTCCACCCGGGCCGCCGCCTATGTAGAGCAGTGCCAGCAGGAGGGCGCGACCATCGCCTCGCGCAAGGCGTCCCAGAACTGCCTCAACGCCTTTGGCCCGCTGTTGCCCGAGTTGCTGGGCGGCTCCGCGGACCTGGCCGGCTCCAACCTCACCATCTGGAGCGGCTCGAAGGGGATCAGCAGGGACGACGCCAGCGGTAACTATGTCTATTACGGCGTGCGCGAATTCGGCATGGCCGCGATGATGAACGGCATTGCGCTGCACGGCGGCTTTATCAACTACGGCGCCACCTTCCTGATGTTCATGGAATACGCGCGCAATGCGGTGCGGATGGCCGCGCTGATGAAGCAGCAGTCCATCTTCGTGTTCACCCACGATTCCATCGGGCTCGGCGAGGATGGCCCCACGCACCAGCCCGTGGAGCAGCTGACCGCCCTGCGCAGCACCCCGAACATGCACTCCTGGCGGCCCTGCGACGCGGTGGAGTCGGCGGTGGCGTGGAAAGCCGCGATCGAGCGCCGCGACGGCCCGACGTCCCTGGTGTTTTCGCGCCAGAACCTGCCCCACCAGCAGCGCGATGCCGGCCAGCTGGCCGCCATAGGCCGGGGGGCCTACATCCTGCGCGACTGTGAGGCAACGCCGGATGCCATCCTCATCGCCACCGGCTCTGAAGTGGGCCTGGCGATGGCGGCGGCGGAGCGCCTGGCGGCCGCCGGCAAGCAGCTGCGGGTGGTCTCGATGCCCTGCGCCGAGGTGTTCGAGCTGCAGGACGCGGCCTATCGCGAGTCGGTGCTGCCCAGCGATATTCTCGCCCGGGTGGCAGTAGAGGCGCTGCACGCCGACTACTGGTACAAGTACGTCGGCCTGGACGGCAGGGTGGTGGGTATGACCACCTTTGGCGAATCCGCGCCCGCCGGCGACCTGATGAAGCACTTCGGTTTTACGGTGGAAAACGTGGTCGCCGTCGTCGAGGAGGTCCTGTAGGAGTCCCCCGGGCCCCCTGAAGGAGAAATGCTTGTTGCGACTGGCGATTAACGGCTACGGCAGGATCGGCCGCAGCGTGCTGAGGGCGCTCTACGAGAGCCCCCTGCAATCACAAATGCAGGTGGTGGCGGTCAACGAACTGGCCGATGCCCGCACGGTACTGCACCTGACCCGCTATGATTCCACCCACGGGCGCTTCAGCGGCAGCCTGGACGGAGACGAAAGCCGGTTGTGGGTAAATGGCGACCCCATCGTGCTGCTGCGGCGCCCCCGGATCGAGGACCTGCCCTGGGGCGAGCTCGGCATAGACATGGTGCTGGAGTGCACCGGTGCCTTTTCCGACCGCGCCACCGCGGAGCTGCACCTGCGGCAGGGGGCGGGCAAGGTACTGTTTTCCCAGCCCGCCGAGGCGGATGTGGACGCCACCGTGGTCTACGGCGTCAATCACCGCGAGCTGCGGGCGGGCCATCGCATCGCCTCCACCGCCTCATGCACCACCAACGGCATCGTGCCGGTGATCCAGGCCCTGCACGAGGCGGTGGGTATCGACAGCGGCACCATCACCACTATTCACTCCGCGATGAATGACCAGCCGGTGCTGGACGCCTACCACCACACCGACCTGCGCAAGACCCGGGCAGCCTCCCAGTCCATCATTCCGGTGGATACCGGGCTGGCCCGGGGCGTGGAGCGGATCCTGCCGGTGATGGCGGGGCGGTTCACCGCCCAGGCACTGCGGGTGCCCACCCTCAATGTCTCGGCCCTGGACCTCACCGTATACACCAGTACCGACACAGACACGGCGGCCATTAACCGCGTTTTATATGACGCAGCTCAAACCGGTTTCGACGGTGTGCTGGGCTATACTGAGGAGCTGCTGGCCTCGTGCGATTTCAACCACGATCCCCGCTCCAGCATCGTCGATGCGAGCCAGACCCGGGTCAGCGGCAGGCGCCTGGTGAAGGTGCTCACCTGGTTCGACAACGAGTGGGGCTACGCCAATCGCATGCTGGATGTGGCCAGGTACTGGGCCAGCCTGTAGCAGTCCAGTTTCGTCAACCAGGATCCATGGAGAGCCGGGACCAATGACAGTGAAAGTCGATTTGATGCGCAACTTCGATCTGAAGGGGAAGCGGGTGCTGATCCGTGAGGACCTGAATGTGCCGGTCAAGGATGGGCAAGTGAGCAGTGATGCCCGTATCCGCGCCGCGCTGCCGACCATAGAGGCAGCTGTCAGTGCCGGCGCCAGGGTGATCCTGATGTCGCACCTGGGTCGCCCGGTGGAGGGGGAGTTCGACCCGCAGTTTTCAATGGCGCCGGTGGCCAGCCACCTCGCCGGCCTGCTGGGCAGGCCGGTCCCGCTGGTGACCGACTGGCGCGGGGGTGTCGCCCTGGCCGATGGCGAGGTCGCGATGCTGGAAAACGTGCGCTTCAATCCGGGTGAAAAGAAAAACGGCGAGGAGCTGGCCCGGGCCTACGCGGCCATTTGCGACATCTTCGTGATGGACGCCTTCGGCACCGCGCACCGGGCCGAGGCGTCCACCCACGGCGTCGGCAGGTTTGCGCCGGTTGCCTGTGCCGGGCCGCTGCTGGAGGGTGAACTGAACGCGCTGGAAAAAGCGCTGGCGGATCCGGCCCGGCCCATGGTGGCCATCGTCGGCGGCTCCAAGGTGTCCACCAAGCTGACAGTGCTGGAAACCCTGTCGGCCAAGGTCGACCAGCTGGTGGTGGGGGGAGGCATCGCCAACACGTTCCTGGCCGCCAGCGGCAAGCCCGTGGGCAAGTCCCTGTGCGAACACGAACTGGTCCCCGCGGCCCGGGCCCTGATGCAGCAGACCAGCATCCCCCTGCCCGCGGACGTGGTAACCGCGAAAGAGTTCTCCGAGACTGCCGCCGCCAGCCTGAAGGCGGCCGGTGACGTCGCGGAGGACGACATGATCCTGGATATCGGCCCGGTGGCCGCGGCGGAAATTGCCACCATTCTCAAGGGGGCCGGCACCATCCTGTGGAACGGCCCGGTGGGCGTGTTCGAGTTCAGCCAGTTCGCCGCGGGGACCGAGACGATCGCCCGGGCCATCGCCGACAGCCCGGCCTTTTCCCTGGCGGGCGGGGGCGATACCCTGGCCGCGATTGACAAATTTGGTATCGCCGATAAGGTCTCGTATATATCGACCGGCGGCGGCGCCTTCCTGGAGTACGTGGAGGGCAAGATTCTACCTGCGGTCGCGATGCTCGAGCAGCGTCGCGGTCGAGGACCGGAGTAAGTGATCGCTTCAATTCCCATCCTGCGAATGAAAGGAACACCACCATGGCACTAATCAGTATGCGACAGTTGCTGGACCACGCCGCCGAGCACGGCTACGGGGTACCGGCGTTCAACGTCAACAACCTCGAGCAGACCCGGGCCATCATGGAGGCGGCGGACAAGACCAACTCCCCGGTCATCATGCAGGCCAGCGCGGGCGCCAGGAAATATGCCGGCGCACCCTTCCTGCGGGCGATGATGGAAGCGGCGATGAACGAGTTTCCCCATATCCCGGTGGTGGTACACCAGGATCACGGGGTGTCGCCGGCGGTCTGCCAGCGCTCGATCCAGCTGGGGTTCAGCTCGGTGATGATGGACGGCTCCCTGGGCGAGGACGGCAAGACCCCGATGGACTACGACTACAATGTGGCGGTCACCCGGCGGGTGGTTGAAATGGCCCATGCCTGTGGAGTATCCGTCGAGGGGGAGCTCGGCTGCCTGGGATCGCTGGAGACAGGCGAAGCGGGTGAGGAGGACGGTATCGGCGCCGAGGGCAAGCTCACCCACGACCAGATGCTCACCGACCCGGAGGAAGCGGCCGAGTTCGTCAAGGCCACCGGGGTCGACGCCCTGGCCATCGCCTGCGGCACCAGCCACGGCGCCTACAAGTTTACCCGCCCCCCGACCGGTGACATCCTGGCGATCGATCGCATCAAGGAGATCAACGCCCGCATTCCCAACACCCACCTGGTCATGCACGGTTCCTCCTCGGTGCCCCAGGAGTGGCTGGCGATCATCAACCAGTACGGCGGCGCCATCCCCGAGACCTACGGCGTGCCCCTGGAGCAGATCCAGGAAGGGATCCGCCATGGCGTGCGCAAGGTGAATATCGATACCGACCTGCGGCTGGCCTCCACCGGCGCGATCCGTCGCTTCCTGGCCCAGAAACCGGCGGAGTTCGATCCCCGCAAGTACCTGGCGGAAACCATCACGGCCATGCGCGATATCTGCATCGAGCGCTACGAGGCCTTCGGCACCGCCGGCAATGCGGGCAAGATCAAGGTTCTTTCGCTGGCGGCCATGCAAGGCGCCTACGACGCGGGCAAGCTGAACCAGCGGGTGAACTGAGCCCCGGCCTTGACGCCGCAGCAACTGCGGGCGCTGCGCGAGGGCTTGCCGGCGTTCGCTCGGGCGAGGAAGGTAAACCCCCTCCAGCGGGAGTTCTGCCGGTTCTACGGCATCGATTTCCAGGACCGGCTGCCGGGGGTGAAATACCGGGTCGGCACGGTATCTTCCGGCGCCTGTACCCTGGCCGTGCACCGCTGGTTGCAGACCGGCGCGAGCAGCAACCTGCTGCTGGTGCACGGCTATTTCGACCACAGCGGCCTGTTCGGCAAACTTGTCGAATACGGACTGTCCCGCGGCTGCAACGTGCTGATCTTCGACCTGCCCGGCCACGGCCTGTCCTCGGGAGAGCCCGCGGTGATCGACGATTTCGCCGATTACGGCCGGGCGATTGACGCCGTACTTGAAGCTGTGAAACTGCCGCGTCTCCCACTGTGGGTGATGGCCCAGAGCACCGGTTGCGCCGCCCTGATCGAATATGCCCGCGCGTATCCCTGGCCGTTCGCCGCGGTGGTCCTGCTGGCCCCGCTGGTGCGCCCCTACGAGTGGCGCTGGGGGCGCCTGGCCCACATGCTGTTGCGTCCCTTTGCCCACAGTATCGAGCGCAAGTTCGCCCCGAATTCCACCGACCGGGCGTTTCTGGAATTCCTGCGACAGGACCCGTTGCAGAGCCGGCGCCTGCCCGTGCGCTGGGTGACGGCCCTGGGCAAGTGGATGGATTCGCTGCCGGCGCAGGACCTTGGCGTCGGCCCGGCCATGATCGTGCAGGGGGACGCCGACCATACCGTGGACTGGCGTTACAATATCCCGTTTTACCAGCGCCTGTTTCCCGGCAGCCGGGTGAAAATGGTGCCGGGCGCGGGGCATCAACTGGCGAATGAAGCCACGGCCATCAGGGAGCGCTACCTGGCTGCAGTGGGGCGCTATCTCGGGGACCAGGGACTGCCAGCCAGTCACTTGTCCGGCGGATAACAACCCGCCGCGCTGAGCAGTTCGTACAGCGGCTGCATCGCATCGCCATAGCGCCGCCAGCGACCGATGGCGTTCTGGTAGATGGGTTGGCGCACCTGCACTGCGCTCGCGGTTGCGACACTGGCGCCACGATGATGAAAATCCAGGCACTGCTGCTCCCAGGGCAGGCCACAGTAGGCAACCAGCTTTTTTGCGGCCGCCTCGGGATCAGTCACCAGCTCCTCGTAATCAAGCTCGAGCAGGCCACCCGGCAGAACCTCCTGCCAGTGGCGTATCAACTGGTCGAACCTGAGGTAGTAGCGACCGCAGTCCAGCAGGTCGTAACTGTAATAGTAGTGACGGAAACCGGTCGCGAACAGCTGGCGGTAGTTGCTGAGGCAGGTATCCATCGGGTCGCGTCGAAGGCAGATCAGTTTCGCCCCGGGCAGCGCGAGCCGGATCAGGCCGAGGTACATGAAGTTGAGGGGCAATTTGTCGATAAAGTGCGGCGAGTGACCCGTCCTCGGCCGGGTGCTGTCAATATAGGCTGCACCGAGGGCGGCCATATCCAGCCGCAGGGACTGTTCCATCGTTGCGATATCCAGCACCTCCTCGGACTCTGACCCGGTCATTTCTTTCACTTGCAGCGGGAACGCCAGCAGTTCCCCGGCGGCAAAAACACTGGAATGGCTGCCCAGGATCTGTTCAACCAGGGTAGTGCCGGTGCGAGGCATGCCCACGACAAAAATGGGCTCCGGGTTGTCGCAGCCCCCTGCCGGCACTGCGCTTCGGAACAGCTCGCGGCCAAACAGTGCCTGCACCCTGTCAAACAGCGCGGCGTCCAGTGCGGGCCGGTAGGCAACACGCTGGACCTGTCGCTGTTTCGCCCACTGCAGGTTTTCGAGGGCGGCGGTAAATTCCCCGAGATCCTCCAGCTCCTTGGCGATCGCGTGCCCG
>Ga0224505_10002829_pt1 | contig 10043 bp, 5 predicted proteins | sample SF_Jan12_sed_USG_FD_169102 | JGI IMG/M metagenome (GOLD analysis project Ga0224505, IMG submission 169102) | Sediment microbial communities from San Francisco Bay, California, United States - SF_Jan12_sed_USGS_4_1 | ecosystem: Environmental > Aquatic > Marine > Sediment | place: USA: California...
ATCCACCACGGGCTGTACGGCACGCGCATGACGCTGGCGGAGCTGCAGGCGCAGGTCGGATTCAATTCCGGCGAAGTGCGCTCGAAGCTGAGCTTCGTGCCGCGCGTCGAGCAATGGTTGCGGGAGTACGAGGCGGCGGCGGTCGGGCGGCCGAAGAACATCGTGCAGGGCCTGTGGCGCTTCCTCACCCTCGGCGCACGCGCGCGCTGGGTGCGCCGCCGCAGCACGCGGGAGTTCGCGCGCGTCTACCGCATGCACGCGCGCGCGTTCAATTGGGACGCCGCGCGCCAGCGGCGCCACCTCGCCGGGGGCACCGAGCTCATTGCGAACTTCGTTGCCGGCGCGCAGCGCGTGGCACAGTTCAGTCGCTACGAGCGCCTGTTCTCCCTGTGGCACGTCCTGCATGTGCCGCTCCTGTGGATGATGGTGCTGAGCGCCATCGCCCACGTGGTCGCGGTGCACGCCTACTGACCGACAGTCCACGCCGCTGAGTGCCCCCCGCCTCTCCGTCATGCCTTGCGCGCGCTTGCCGTCATCGTCCATGGATGCGCCGCCTCCTGGCGGCGTGCTGCGCGCTCGCCTCGAGCGCCGCCATGGCCCAGACGCTGGAGAGCGTGCTCTCGCCCGGCCCGGTGATCCAGGGGCACGCCAAGGTCGAGAACGAGTGCAGCAAGTGCCATGTGCGCTTCAACCGCGACGCGCAGGACGGGCGGTGCCTCGACTGCCACAAGGAAACCGCCGCCGACGTCCGCGCGCACCGGGGCCTGCACGGCCGCCAGAAGCCGCAGCCCTGCCGCGAGTGCCACACGGACCACCGGGGCCGCGACGCGAAGATCGCCCCGCTCGACGAGCGCACGTTCGACCACGACCAGACCGACTTCGGGCTGCGCAGCGCGCATGCGGACCCGAAATTGAAGTGCAGCAGCTGCCACCTGCCCGGGAAGAAGTTCCGCGAGGCGCCCGGGCGCTGCAACGATTGCCACGCCAAGAAGGACGTGCACAAGGGGCGCCTGGGCACGGCCTGCGCCGACTGCCACAGCGAGCGCGACTGGAAGGTGCCGCAATTCGATCACGACAAGACGCGCTTTCGCCTGCGCGGCAAGCACGAGCCGCTGAAGTGCGCGAAGTGCCACAAGGGCGACAACTTCAAGGACGCGCCGGTCGCCTGCATCGGCTGCCACAAGAAGGACGACAAGCACAAGGCGCGCTACGGCGAGAAGTGCCAGAGCTGCCACCACGATCGCGACTGGAAGACGATCGACTTCGACCACGACAAGGACACGCGCTACGCGCTGCGCGGGCGGCATCGCGCGACGAAATGCGACGCCTGCCACACCGGGCACCTGTACCTCGACAAGCTGCAGACGGGCTGCAATGCCTGTCACCGCAAGGACGACAAGCACAAGGGCACGCTCGGCGCGGCCTGCGGCGACTGCCACAGCGAGCGCGACTGGAAAGTCGGGCAGTTCGACCACCAGAAGACGCGCTTTGCGCTGCGCGGCAAGCACGACGCCATCAAGTGCGAGGCCTGCCACAAGTCGGCCGTGTTCAAGGACGCGCCCACCACCTGCATCGGCTGCCACAAGAAGGACGACAAGCACAAGGGCGCGCTCGGCGAGCCGTGCGGCGATTGCCACACCGAGCGCAACTGGAAGGAAAGCAAGTTCGACCACGCGAAGACCAAGTTCCCGCTGCTGCAGCGCCACGCCAAAGTGAAGTGCGAAGCCTGCCACCGCGACCCCGACTACAAGCGCACGCCCAAGGACTGCTACGGCTGCCACAAGAAGGACGACAAGCACGAGGGCCAGGTGGGCACCAAGTGCGAGAGCTGCCATGACGCCAGCGACTGGAAGAAGGCGAATTTCGACCATGCCCGCTCGCGCTTCGCGCTGCTCGGCGGGCACCTCGTGGTGCCGTGCAGGAAGTGCCATGAAACCCCGCGCTACAAGGACGCCAAGCGCGATTGCAACGGCTGCCACGAGCGCGACGACGTGCACAAGCGCCGCCTCGGCCCGGCCTGCGAGGCCTGCCACAACGCGCGCTCATGGAAGAGCTGGGACTTCAACCACGATCGCCAGACCAAGTACCCCCTGGATGGCGCGCACCTCAAGATCAGCTGCTACGCCTGCCACCGCCAGCCGGTGCAGCAGAAGGCCACGCTGCCCACGAGCTGCATCAGTTGCCACGCCGGCGAGGACGTGCACGACGGCGCCTACGGCAACCAGTGCGAGAAATGCCACGTGAGCTCATCGTTCAAGCATATTCGCCAGAAGCTTGGCGTGCGCGGGATGGCCGACCTGCTGGCCACCCGCCGGGAGTAATGCCATGAGAACGACCCTGTACTGCGCAATTTCCCTGGTGATGGCGTGCGTTGCGCTGCTCGCCGCGAGTCCCGCGCATGCGCAGGGCTCGAGCGCGTTCGATCACCTCGGCACCGGCTTCCCGCTCACCGGTGCGCACCAGGCCGCGCGTTGCGAGTCGTGCCACGTGCGTGGCGTCTTCAGGGGCACGCCGCGAAGCTGCGCTTCGTGCCACACCACGAACAGCCGCTTCTCGGCCGTCGCCATGCCGGCGACGCACATTCCGGTGACGCAGTCCTGCGACGCCTGTCACAACACCGTGGCCTTCGCCGGCGCGCGCTTCAACCACGCCGGGGTGCGTCCCGGCACCTGCGCGAGCTGCCACAACAACCGGCAGGCGCCGGGCAAGCCGGCCGGGCACGTCGTCACGACCGCCTCCTGCGACGCCTGTCATCGCACGACGTCCTATACGCCGGCGTTCTTCAATCACGCCAACGTCGCCTCCGGCACCTGCCTGAGCTGCCACGCCAAGACCGCCAAGCCCACCAATCACGTGGTGAGCAGCGCCTCCTGCGACTCTTGCCACCGCACCACCGCGTGGCTGCCGGCGACTTTCAGCCACGCCGGCGTCGCCGCCGGCACCTGCGCGAGCTGCCACGCCAAGACGGCCAAGCCCTCGACCCACGTGGTGACGAGCGCCTCCTGCGACTCTTGCCATCGCACCACCGCGTGGCTGCCGGCGAGCATGAACCACGCCAACGTGCAGGCTGGCGGCTGCCTGAGCTGCCACGCCAGTACCGCGAAACCCTCGACGCACGTGCAGTCCAGCGCCTCGTGCGACAGCTGCCACCGCACCACGGCGTGGCTGCCCGCGACGATGAACCACGCCGGCATCGCCGCCGGCACCTGCCTGAGCTGCCACGCGAGGACAGCCAAGCCCTCGACCCACGTAGTGACGAGCGCCTCGTGCGACACGTGCCATCGCACCACCGCGTGGCTGCCGGCGAGCATGAACCACGCCAGCGTGCAGGCCGGCACCTGCCTCACGTGCCACGCCAGCACCGCGAAACCCTCGACGCACGTGCAGTCCAGCGCCTCGTGCGACAGCTGCCACCGCACCACCGCCTGGCTGCCGGCGACCATGAACCACGCCGGCATCGCCGCCGGCACCTGCCTCACGTGCCACGCCAGGACGGTTAAGCCCGCCAATCACGTGGTGACGAGCGCCTCCTGCGACTCCTGCCACCGCACCACCGCCGGGCTGCCGGCGACTTTCAGCCACGCCGGCGTCGCGGTCGGCAGCTGCCTCACATGCCACGCCGGCACGCCCAAGCCCTCGACCCACGTGGTGACGAGCGCCTCCTGCGACGCGTGCCACCGCACCACCGCGTGGCTGCCGGCGACCTTCAGCCACGTCGGCGTCGCCGCCGGCACCTGCCTGAGCTGCCACGCGAGGACACCCAAGCCCTCGACGCACGTGGTGACGAGCGCCTCCTGCGACGCGTGCCACCGCACCACCGCGTGGCTCCCGGCGACCATGAGCCATGTCGGCATCGCCGCCGGCACCTGCCTCACCTGCCACGCCGGCACGCCCAAGCCCTCGACCCACGTGGTGACGAGCGCCTCCTGCGACGCGTGCCACCGCACCACCGCGTGGCTCCCGGCCACCTTCAGCCACGTCGGCGTCGCGGTCGGCAGCTGCCTCACGTGCCACGCCGGCACGCCCAAGCCCTCGACCCACGTAATGACGAGCGTCTCCTGCGACGCGTGCCACCGCACCACCGCGTGGCTCCCGGCAACGTTCAGCCACACGGGCGTGGCCGCCGGCACCTGCCTGAGTTGCCACGCCGGCACCGTCAAGTCGACGACGCACATGCAGACCAGCAGGTCCTGCGACGCCTGCCACACGACCACCGCCTGGCTGCCGCCGCGCACGTACACGCATCTGTCGCCCTTCTACAAGCCGCACAATTCGGGGGTGACCTGCCGGAGCTGCCACTCGTCGAACACCGAGGCGGCCACCTGGACGTTCGCCGCGTACAAGCCGGACTGCGCGGGTTGCCACGCTTCGCGCTACAAGGCGAGCGCGCACAAGAAGGTGGACTCCCCGCAGATCCTGTACACGGTGGCCGAGCTGAAGAATTGCGCGGGCAGCTGCCATACCTACACCAACAGCACTTTCACCACGATCTCGAGATCCAGATCCGGAGAACACCGGTCCACCGCTGGCGGCTTCTGATCCGATGTCGAACAAGACCAAAGAATCGACCGGATGCGCTGGCGAGCACTAACCGGGAAAACCGCGCTTCTCCTGTGTCTGCTTCCCGCCGCGCTGCTGCCGAGCGCGGCGCGCGCGGAAGTGCTCGACGAGCTCGCGGTCTTCCCGGACCGCAACGATGCGGTGATCCGCATCACGTTTTCCGGGCCCGTGCAGTACCTGCGGCACGAAGTCTTCGGCGATGCGCTCGTCGAGCTCTACTTCCGGCCGCTGACGGCTGAGCCGACGCCCTCCACGGAAGCGCGCCGGGTGCCGCCCGCCGCGTCGTTCCCGGGCGTCGAGGTGGTCTACCCGCAGCAGCCGCGCTCGCAGACGCGCAAGCTGACGCTGCGCCTGAGCAGCCCCCTCAAGCTGCGCGTGCGTCCGGCCGACGATCACGCCATCGACTTCGTCGTCGCGGGCGCCGCCGCGAGGCTCGCGCCCGCGGGCGAGCCGCCAGCGGCGCCGGTGGCGCGGCCCGCGCCCGCGCCGCTGCCGCCCGCGCCCGTCGCGCGCCCGGCGCCGCCGGCCGTCGCGCCTGTGCCCGCCGCCCCTGCTCCTGCCGTGCCGACGCCTGCCGCGCCGACGGAACTGGCGCAATTCCGCTTCCTGATCCGCCTGGCGACGTTCCTTTCGCGCGAGGAAATGCAGCGCGCGAGCCCGGTGCCGGGGGAGTTCTCGAACTACGAAGTGCAGATCTCCGAAGCGCAGCGCAACGGCCGCAGGGAGTACGACCTGGTGCTGGGCTATTTCCCGAGCGCCGAGGCCGCGAGCGCGGCGCGCCGGCGCCTGCTGCAGCGCTTCCCGCGCGCCGAGGTCGTGGACCTGGGCGCGCCCGGACCGACGATCGCCGCGGCGCCCAAGCCCAAGCCGGAGCCCGCGCTTGCCGCCGCGCCCAAGCCCACGCCCGTGCCGGCCGTGCCGGCGCTGCCCCGCCCGAGCGTGCCGGCCGCGCCGATCGCGTCCGCCGAGATCGAAGCGAGCGCGGCCGAACTGCTCTCGAGCGCGCGCGCGGCGCTCGAAGCGGGCAACGACGCCCCCGCGATAGACAGCCTGAACAAGCTGCTCATGCTGCCGCCGAACAGCCTGTCGCGCGACGCGCAGGAGCTCATGGGCTTCGCGCGCGAGCGCGCGGGCGAAGTGGCGAAAGCGCGCGCCGAATACGAGCTGTACCTGAAGCTCTACCCCGAGGGCGCGGGCGCGGCGCGCGTGCGCGATCGCCTCGCGGCGCTGGCCGCGCTGCCGGTGGCGCAGGCGCCCGCGCGCGCCGCGCGCGCCCCCGAGCGCACGGTGACCGGCGCGCTCTCGCAGTACTACTACGGCGGGCGCACCAAGATCGAAACGGCGTTCGATACGCCCACCACGCCGGATCGCTCGACCTTTTCCGGCGTGGACCAGTCGACGCTGGTCACGAACGCCGACCTGTCGGTGCGCAACCGGAGCGCGGAGGCCGACTCGCGCTTCGTGTTCCGCGACACCAACAGCAAGGCCTTCCTCGAGAACCAGAGGAGCTACAACCGCCTCACCGCGGCCTATTACGACTACCGCAGCCTGCAGAACGGGGTCTCGGCGCGCGTCGGCCGGCAATCGGGCCTCTCGGGCGGCCTGCCCGGGCGCTTCGACGGCGCGGTCGCGGGCTACGGCCTCGCGCAGAAGTGGCGCGCGAACGCGGCGGTGGGCAGGCCGGTGGAGTATCCGCAGCTCGACGCCGAGCGCAGCTTCTGGAGCGCGAACCTCGAATACCAGAACCTGGCCGACGCCTGGAGCGGGAACTTCTACTACGTCGAGCAAAAGAGCGACGGGCTGCTCGACCGGCGTGCCGTGGGCACGGAAACGCGCTACTTCAGCGCGCGCACGTCGCTGTTTTCCGTGCTCGACTACGACACGAGCTACAAGCAGTGGAACGTCACCATGGTGCAGGCGACCTACCAGACCGAGGGGCGCACCACCATCAACCTGCTCTACGACAAGCGCCGCGCCCCCACGCTGAGCACGACGAACGCGATCTTCGGCCAGGGCACGACTTCGCTGAAGACGTTGCTGCAGACGTTCACCGAGGACCAGCTGCGCCAGCAGTCGCTCGACATCACGGCGACGGCGACGCAGGGGGTCGTCGGCTTCACCACGCCCGTGGGCAAGAAGTGGCAGATGGGCGCCGATGCGCGCCTGACGAAGGTCGGCGCGCTGCCCTCGGTGGAGGTGAACGGCATCATCGTCCCTGCGCAGCCCGCCACCGGCGACATCTACAACTACAGCTTGCAGGCGATCGGCACCAACCTGTACTCGGGGCGCGACACGAGCGTCTACAACCTCACCTACCTCGACGGCCCGACGCAGACCGGCTACCAGCTGTCCTACAACAACCTCACGGCGCTCGGCGCCTGGACGCTCGAGCCGTCGCTGCGCTACTACACGCAGAAGGACACCCAGGGAATCGAGCTCGAGCGCTGGACGCCGTCGCTGCGCATCACCTACCAGGCCGGCGCCAACGTCGCCCTGGAATCCGAGTACAGCTGGGAGCGCACCGTCACCGTCGGGCCCAGCTCGCGCGACGAGACGCGGCGCGGCTTTTACTACCTCGGCTACCGCTGGAATTTCTGAGGGCCGCGGCCCTCAGGCGAAGGCGATCAGCCCGCCCACGCCGGCGGCGAGCAGCGCCACGACGAACAGGCGCCGCGGCAGGCGGTCCTGCAGCAGCCTGCGGAACATCCCCACGCGCCGCGGCGGCAGCGTGAAGCGCTCGCGCTTCGCGCGAGCCTCCACCCGGCCGAGCGCCGCGTCGCTGTCGAAGACGCGCGACAGCGGCAGGCGCGTCTCGCGCGCGATGGCGTTCGCCGCCGGCGCCACCGGCAGCTTGTCCGCGCCCGGCGCGATCTTCAGCGTCTGCGTCTTCTCCGCGTCGTCGCCCCGGCCGCGCGCGGGGGTGCGCCCGCGCATCTCGGCGAGCACGTCCCTCAGGTCCGCGGCCATCTCGTAGGCGTCCTGGTAGCGCACCGAGGGGTCCTTCTTCAGCGCGCGCGCGACGATGAAGTCGAGCATCTGCGGCAGTCCCGGGTGCACGTGCGAGGGCGGCGCCGGCTCGGCGCTGGTGACGTTGTGCGCGATCTGGTTCACGTCCTGGCCGGCGAAGAGCGAGGTCTGCGTGAGCATCTCGTAGAGCACCGTGCCCAGGGAAAAGATGTCCGAGCGCTGGTCCACGGGCTGGCCGCTGATCTGCTCGGGCGACATGTAGCGCGGCGTGCCGAGCACCATGCCGGTGCTGGTCTTGGAAGAGTCGGCGTGGCGCATGCGCGCGATGCCGAAGTCCATGATCTTCACCGCGCCGCGCTCGAGCAGCATGATGTTGCCGGGCTTGACGTCGCGGTGCACGACGCCGAACTCGTGCGCGAAGCCCAGGCCGTCGGCCACCTGCAGCGCGATCTCCACGGCCTCCATCGGCGGGATGTCGCCCTGGCGGATGCGCGCGCGCAGGTCCTCGCCCTCGAGGAGCTCCATCGCCATGTAGGCCGTGTCCTCCTCCTCGCCGTAGTCGAAGATGGTGACGATGTTGGGGTGGGTGAGCTTGCCCGCGGCCTTCGCCTCCAGCAGGAAGCGCTTCTCGTAGGCCTTGCGGTCCTCGTCGGCGTCCCGGAGCGAGATGGTCTTCAGCGCCACGATGCGATCGAGCGAGGGGTCCTCGGCGCGGTAGACGACGCCCATGGCGCCGCGCCCCAGCTCGTCGAGGATCCGGTAGCGGCCGATGCGGTTGTCCTTCTTCTTCGCCACCTAGCGGCTCCTCGGCTTGGCGGCGGGGACCGGCGGCGGCGCCGGCCGCGGCGCCTCGGCGCGCGTGAGGCGCTGCACCGCGTCCTTCGCCTGCGCGCTCATGCGCGCGGTGTAGCGCTCGAAGCCCTCGACCGAGACGCGCTGCGCGAGGCCCGCGCCGGCGAGGGCGAGCGCCGTGACGAGCGTCGCGGCGAGGTAGCGCTGCGAGCGGCGCGCGAGGCCGCGCGCGTCGCTGCGGAAGAGCTCGTGCGCGCGCAGGCTCGAATCGGTGTGCGTGCCGGCGCCGGTGAGCGCGGCTTCCGCGCCGGGGGCCGCGTCCTCCAGCGCCTGGCGGAATTCCTTGGTGAGCAGCAGCTTCTGCGGCCCGGCGAGCTCGGCGATCGCCGCGGCCACGGCGATGCCGTCGCCGAGAAGCCCCTCGTTCTTGCCCTTGCCGGACTGCTTCACGGCGCCGTGGTTGATGCCGATCGAGAGCGGCAGGCCCACCGCGCCCGCGGCGAGCGTGCGCTCGGCGAGCGCGAGCGCCGTGCGCGGGTCATCGAGCACCACCAGCACCACGCCGTCGGCCGCATCGAGCACGATGCGCGCGTTCTCCGCGAGCTGCGGCAGCACCACCGCCACCACCGCCTCGAGCTGCGCCCTGAGGCGCGTCTGCTCCACCACCGGGCGGCGGCCGAAGTCGTGGATCTTGAGGAACACGACGCTCGCGAACACCGAGGGCAGGATCTGGGCCTTCTCCATGCCCGGATTCTAAATGGTGACTGTCACCATTTCGCTATGCCCACATATCCCGGAGTCTCGCGGCGACGTCGACCGGCGACGGATGCGCCGAGGGCATCGCCGGCTCCGGCGATTCGCCCCAGGCGACCGGCTCGAGGCAGGCCATGACCGCCCTGCTGAGAAAGCGGCTTTTCGCGCCGTAGACGTGCCGGTCGCCCATCCGCGATTGCTGCGTGACGTAGTACTTGAGCGGCGAGATGAGGTCGAGCTTCGTCTTCGCGCGCGTCATGGCGACGTAAAGCAGGCGCCGCTCTTCTTCGATGCTCTCGGCCTTGCCGGTGGAGAATTCGTTGGGGAAGTTGCCGTCGGTGACGTTCAGCAGGTACACCGCCTCCCATTCCTGGCCCTTCGCCGAGTGCACGGTGGAGAGGACGAGGTAGTCCTCGTCGAGGTACGGCTCGCCCGCGAGGTCGGACGAGGCCGAGGGCGGATCGAGCGCGAGCTCGGTGAGGAACGCCTCGCGCGTGCCGTAGGTGGCGGCGATGCGCTCGAGCTGCTGGAGGTCGCCGGCGCGCACTTCGGGCGCGTCGTAGAGGCGCTCCATGAGCGGCGCATACCACTCGCGCACGCGCTGCATCTGGCCGGACCAGGGCGCCAGCGGGTTGGCGAGGCCTGAAAGGAGCGCGTCGAATTCCTTCGATGCGGTCTTCAGCGCCGTCCACCGGTGGGTGGCGGCTTCGAACGCCGTCCACGCGCGCTCGGCGCCTTTCGGCCCGACGCCGGGCAGGAGCTGCAGCGCGCGCCAGGCGGCGACGCGGTTCCTCGGGTTGTCGGCCCAGCGCAGCACGGCGAGCGCGTCCTTCACGTGCGCGGCCTCGAGGAACTTCAGGCCGCCGTACTTCACGTAGGGAATGTTGCGCCGGACGAGCTCGAGCTCGAGCACGTCCGCGTGGTGCGAGGAGCGAAACAGCACCGCCTGGCGCTTGAGGTTGGTGCCTTCT
>Ga0224505_10002830_pt1 | contig 10042 bp, 9 predicted proteins | sample SF_Jan12_sed_USG_FD_169102 | JGI IMG/M metagenome (GOLD analysis project Ga0224505, IMG submission 169102) | Sediment microbial communities from San Francisco Bay, California, United States - SF_Jan12_sed_USGS_4_1 | ecosystem: Environmental > Aquatic > Marine > Sediment | place: USA: California...
CCATGAGGACTTTTCCGGCAATCAATCGCATGCCGCGCGCTTCTGCTGCCTCGAAAATCGCGTCCGCTGAATGCGCGTGCACCGTGCCGAATACAAGCGCGGTCGTCGTACCGTTACGGAGCAGCTCATCAAGAAATGCCGCGGCCACCACCTCGGCGTGACCTCGATCGGCGAACTTTGCCTCGGCGGGATACGCATAGCGATCGAGCCAGTCGAGGAGTTGTTCGCCGTATGAGGCGATGATGTCGAGCTGCGGGAAATGCACATGGCAGTCGATAAATCCCGGCACGATGACTTTGCCAGGAAACTCGCTGACATCAGCATCGGCGCCAAGCTGCGGCAGCAGCGTGGCCGCATCGCCAACGGCCACGACATGACCGTCCTCAACGATCAGCAAACCGTCCTCATAACATTCCAAAAAGGGCTCTGACCCCTTTGGGGTCGCGCCGCCTCCAAAGGGGTCAGAGCCCTTTTTGAGGCAGTGTGCGACTGTGGCCCGGTATGCCTGTCGCATGCGTCAGTCGGCCTCGAGCAGGATCGGTTCAGCCAGTGTGTGCTGGTCGCAATTGGGTTCCTTGCCGCCGCGATCGATGATCAGGTACTCCTGGCCCGCCGCGAAGGAAATCAGGGGCATGTGCCAGGTGCCGCGATGGTAATTGAAGCCCTGCCGGCCGTTGGTGACAAAAGCGCGAATCGCTTCGCTGTCGACCGACTCCCCTGGCGGCGCAACGACGACCACCATTTTGCAGGGACTGAGCGGAATGAATGCCTGGCTACCCAGCGGATGCCGCTCGAGCATGTCCACGCGCAGTGGCAGCGAACTCGGCGTACGGCATCGCGCAATACTCACCGCGACCCGACCGTCCCGGACCAGGTCGATTTTGCAGAGGTCATCGAAACGTTCGAAGCGGGCCGCATTCATCGGATCAGAGCTGCCCCGCGACGTTTCGACGACATCGCCGAACTTCGCAAAACGCTCGCTCGTCAGTGGTTCCGCTTTCAGTTTGATCATTGTTCTGCACTCCCACCGACCTTACCGAACAGCCGCAGGCGACTGACGCCACCGTCCGGGTAAATTGACATACGCACGTGTGTAACCCCGCCGACAGACTCGAGGTTTTCAAAGTAATGCTGCTGGTCCATCTTCAGTTTTGTCTCCTGCAACAAAGTCTGCCATTTCCCGGAGTCCGGCGAAGCCAGCACGTCGCTCTCGAACACGCCCGCCTCCAGGGACACCCTGTCGGGATAGTTCCCCTTGAAATGTGCTGTATCGATCTCTGCACGCTCGATCACCCCTGCCTGTGCGAGCGCGATAATGACCCAGTCGTTTCCCGGGCCCCGGCGGCGGGCGGTTTCCCAGCCGTCGCCCATGTTTACCCCGCGACCCGGAACGTTGAGATTGTGCATGCTGCCGTAGTGCTCATCACTGCAGGCAATCGCACGACCGCCGTTCTCGATGGCGGCGAGATCGACATAGCCCTCAACACCGTCGAAGTCGGCCTTTACTTCGCCGAAGATTCTGAGCCGCGCAATACCGCCATCCGGATAGATGTGCAGCCGCACATGTGTCCAGACGCGGTCATCATCACAAGCCAGGTAGTGATGCGAGTTACCCTTGAGAGCGGTCTTCGGCAGAATCTCGACCCAGCCGGTTTCGGGCACGTCAGCAATGCTGTCAGAGGCCTCGATGGACGCTTGCGGCGGGTAATTGCCCGTGAAATACGAGGTGTCGATATCGAAGCCGCGTATGACGCCCGGTACGCCCAGGCGTATCACGCAGTAGTCGTGCCCTGCAGTGCGTTTTCGCCGGCTCTCCCAGCCGTCCATCCACTTGCCGTGGTCGTCGTACTTGCCGTCGATGAAAACGGGTGGCGCCGAATCAATGACACGCTCTTTCGCCGCGAAGAAATCGTCGGTCGCATACAGGACGCGCGTGCCGAGTCGCGGCTGCTCGAGTTGTATCCAATGATGAAACGGATGCCTTTCCTTCACTGTCCACCCTCCAGGGCCGCGAGACGCAATGCTGCAATTTTGTGTATTTCCAGCAACGCGGTTTCGAACTCCTGTTCGTAGTCGTTTTCGATGCGACTCGCGAACGCTTGCAGGATTTCCGCGCGGCTGCTGTTTCGAACCGCCATGATGAAAGGGAAGTCGAACTTCTTCCAGTAGGTGGCATTGAGTGACTGGAACTTCGCATACTCGTCCGCAGTGCACCGGTCGAGCCCCGCGCTCGTTTGTTCTTCTGTCGATTCAACCGTCAACTCACCCGCGAGCTGCGCTTTGCCCGCGAGGTCCGGATGCGCACGAATCAATGCGAGCTGCTGCTCAGGTGACGCATTATCGACGCAGTCGGCCATCAGGCTCGCCAGCAACTCCTTGTCAGCGCCGGCGTCATCGAGCAGGTCCTCGACCTGCTCGGCCACCCACGGCGAGTGCTCGTAGATGCCACCGTAGCGTTTGACAAACTCGGCGCTCACCCTTCTTTACTCGCCGCCGGGTGGCGTTGGCGCCAGTGATTGGCTATCTCGAGTCGGGTCGCCAGCCACGCGTCGTCGTGTGACAGCACGTAATCGAGGAACCGCGCTACCGCAGCCGCACGACCGGGCCGGCCTGCGAGTCGGCAATGCAGCCCGATCGACATCATGCGGCCACCCTCGGCATGCAACACGTCGAAGCTGTCTTTCAGGTAGTCATAAAACTGTTGCCCGGAGTTGAAGCCCTGCGGTGTCGCGAAGCGCATGTCGTTCGCGTCCAGGGTGTACGGAACCATCAGTTGCGGAGCCCCGTGGCGGCGATCCCAATAGGGGATATCGTCACTGTAAGTATCTGAGTTATATATAAAATTACCCTCTTCCGCCGCGATGCGATGGCTCGCCGGACTGCAGCGGCCGAGGTACCATCCCAGCGGTCTCGCGCCGGTTGCCTCTTCGTGAATCTTGAGCGCCAGCCGGAAGTGCTTGCGCTCGGTCGCCTCGTCGATGAACTGGTAATCGATCCAGCGATAACCGTGACTGGCGATCTCCCAGTTCGCCGCCTGCATCGCCGCCACCGCATCCGGGTTGCGCTGCAATGCCATCGCGACACCGAAGACCGTGACCGGCACGCCCTGGTCCGCAAACAGGCGATGCAGGCGCCAGAAGCCGGCGCGGGAACCGTACTCGTACAGCGACTCCATGTTCATATGCCGCTGGCCCTCAATCGCCGCAGCGCCGACGATCTCCGACAGAAACGCCTCGGACGCCGTGTCGCCATGCAGCACGCAATTCTCGGCGCCTTCTTCGTAATTGACGACGAATTGCACGGCCGTGCGCGCGCCGCCCGGCCAATCCGCGTCCGGCGGTCGCTGGCCGTAGCCGCACAAGTCTCTCGGATAATCTGTCACTGCCTGTCCTCAAGCGATTGATACCACTGATCAATAATCTGTCGTTCCTCGTTGGTCATCGCTGTGAGGTTGCCGATGGGCATCACACGCGTCACCACGGTCTGCAGATAGATTCGCTTTGCTTCGGCGAGAATCTGCTCGTCGTTATCGAACATTACTCCGAGCGGTGCCGCCGGGAAGGCCGGGTGCACCGGCGCTGACGAATGGCAACTCAGGCAACGTGCGTTAACCACGTTTCGCACTTGCGACAGTGTGGCCGTCGCCACGTCGCCGCGTTGAGGGCGCGGCGCGACCAACGCCGCGATGATCGCGAGCAATATTACAGCAACCACCATCGGCAAGGGCGAAGCGCTGCCTTTATGCCGCGCAACAAACCAGATTCGAATCAACGCGCCCGCCACCGAGATACCGATCAGTATTGCCCAGTTGTATTCATGGCTGTAGGTCACGGCGTAATGATTGCTCGTCATCACGAACAGGACAGGCAGCGTGAAGTACGTGTTGTGGACGGACCGCAGCTTGGCGCGTTGACCGTCAGCCGGGTCGGGCGTCCCTCCACTTTCGGCGGCGCTGACCATTCTTTTCTGTCCAGGAATAATCACGAAAAAGACATTGCCAACCATGATCGTGCCGAGCGTGACGCCAAACAGAATGTAGGCTGCCCGGCCGCCGAACAGCTGACACAAACCCCATGCCAGTGCAGCCGTCGCAAGCAACAGCATGAAAGCAAAGACGCGAGCGTCGTTTGCCAGCGGTGACTTGCACATCAGGTCATATATCACCCAGCCACCGACAATAAATGCGATCGCAATACTGATTGCAGCGACTACTGAGAGATCGGCTACAGAACGATCGACCAGGTATATCTCCGCGCCAAGGAAATAGACGAGACCGAGCAGGAACATGCCGGACAACCAGGTCGAATAGGCCTCCCACTTGAACCAGTGCAGCGTCCCTGGCAGTTGCTGCGGTGCCACCTTGTATTTCTGCGCATGATAGAAACCGCCGCCATGCACAGACCACAATTCGCCGCCGACGCCTTTGGCCGTATCGGCGGATTCACGCGGCGCCTCGAGATGGTTATCGAGCCAGATGAAGTACAGCGACGAGCCGATCCACGCGACGCCCGTGATGAAGTGCAACCAGCGCACCAGGATACTCAACCAGTCGAGAAGGAACGCTTCCACATTAACCCCGCAGTGGCCGGACGTTGTCGGGATACTCGATCTCGGCCGGTGCCATCGCGCGTTCGCGAATCGTGAGTATTTCGGCGGCCGCGGCAACGGCGATCTCCGCGGGCTTCTTGCCATTGATGCCGTCGACGCCGATCGGGCATATCAGTTGATCGATCGTATCCTGCGCCATGCCCTGCTGCCGGTAGCGTTTCTCGAAGCGCCGTCGTTTTGACACGGAACCGATCAGGCCGCAGTAACGGGCATCGTGTCGCTTAAGTATGCGATCACAAATCTCGAAATCCATCGCGTGGCTGTGCGTCATGACCAGGTAGAAACTGTTCGCTGGCATGGCCGCGACTTCGAGTGCCGGGTCCAGTGCTTCGATGGCTCGCACATTTGGCGGTACCTTGCGAAACATCTTGCGGCGGCTGTCCACCCAGCGAATATTGCAGTCGAGCACTGACAAGGCGTTGACAACAGCCGTGCCGACATGCCCGGCACCAAACACGGCGATATTGAAGTCAGGGGCTACAACGGGTTCGTACAATTCCTGCACGTCGCGCACTGTAACGGGCCGGCCCGCAAGTAAATCTCTCGCTTTGCTGACCAGCAGCGATTCCCCGTCACTGGCGTCGCCACCGAAAACTTCGCTTGCAGTAACGACCAGCTTCGCCGGTTTCGATCGCGACATACGGGTTGCGATCACGGCCGGCTCGCGCTGCCCATGCAGCGCAGACAGGTCGCGCAGCCAGGATGGCATGCCATCGGGAACGGGCTCGAAGAGTATTTCCACGACTCCTCCGCAGCACTGCCCCATCGAGGTGCCCAGCGGAAAACTGCGCAGGGTCGTATGCGGATCGTCCAGCATGCCGACGGCGATGCGGGTGCTCTGGTACTCGAGCTGACCGCCGCCAATCGTGCCGATGGTTTCGGTCGACGTCACAATCATTTTCGCACCGATCTCACGCGGTGCAGAGCCGCGGATACCGGCAACGGTCACGAGGACCGCGCGCTCACCCGCCGCGGCCAGGTCGGACAATTCATCGATCCACTCATTCACGGCCGGCCTCCGTGCAAGGCTTTGAGTATGGCTTCGGGCGTTGCCGGCGCCTGCAGGTCCGGCATTGGGTAATCGTCGCTGGCTATCGCATCGCGAATGGCGTGAAACGCGGACAAGGCCAGCATCAGCGGCGGTTCGCCTACCGCTTTGGATCGATAAATCGTGTCTTCGCGATTCGGGCTGCTTTGCATCAATTCAACGCGAAAATCCGGCGCAAGGTCCGAGCAGGTTGGAATCTTGTAGGTGGACGGCGCATGCGTCCCGAGTTCGCCGCGATCATTCCACCACAGCTCTTCAGAGGTCAGCCAGCCAACGCCTTGCACGTATCCGCCCTCGATTTGGCCACGATCGACGGCCGGGTTCAGCGAATCACCGCAGTCGTGCAGAATATCCACCCGCAGTGTGCGGTTCTCCCCCGTCAATACGTCGACGACGACCTCCGTGACCGCGGCACCGTAGGCGAAATAAAAGAACGGCCGGCCGCTGAACGTCTTGCGGTCGTAGTTGATCTTCGGCGTCCTGTAAAAACCGGTCGCCGACAAGGGCACGCGGTCCGCCCACGCCAGCTGCACGAGCGCCGGGAAGGTTACGGACCTGTCGCCGGCAAAGACGCAATTATCGCGGAACACGATTTCCGCCTCGGCCACCGAAAAGTGTCGTGCCGCAAATTCGCTGAGTCGCTGGCGAATTTTCGCGGCCGCCTTTCGTGCCGCCATGCCGTTCATGTCCGAGCCGCTGGAAGCGGCGGTCGCCGACGCATTTGGCACCTTGCTGGTGTCGGCGGCCATGATCCGAATGCGCCCGATGTCTATCTGGAACTCATCGGCCACAACCTGTGCAACCTTGATGTACAAGCCCTGCCCCATCTCGGTACCACCGTGGTTGAGCTGCACGGTGCCGTCTTTGTAAACATGCACGAGCGCGCCGGCCTGGTTCAGCAAGGTATTGGTGAACGATATTCCGAATTTGACCGGCGTTATCGCGATGCCACGCTTGAGTATCGGGCTGTCCTTGTTGAATTTTTGGATCGCCCGGCGCCTCTTTTCGTAATCACTGCTCTTTAGCAGTCGCGCGAAGATTTCATCGATGATGTTGTCTTCTACCGGTTGCTGGTATTGCGTGATATTGCGTTCAGTCTTGCCGTAGAAATTGCGGCGACGCACGTCGAGCGGATCCTTGCCAAGCGCACGTGCAATGTCTTCGATCGCGTATTCGATCGCGAACATGCCCTGCGGTCCGCCAAAGCCGCGAAACGCCGTGTTGGAAACCGTATTCGTTTTGCAGCGATGCGACAGTATGCGGACGTTCGCAAGGAAATACGCGTTATCGCAACTGAACATCGCGCGATCGTTGACGGGCCCGGACAGGTCCGCGGACATGCCGCAGCGCGACGCAAGCGTGAAATCGATGCCGAGAATCAGTCCGCTGTCGTCAAATCCGACGTCGTAGTCAATGACAAAGTCATGGCGCTTGCCCGTCATGACCATGTCGTCGTCACGATCCAGGCGCAGTTTGCAGGCGCGGCCTGTCTTGTCGGTCATCAGCGCAGCCACACAGGCAATCAATGCCGCCTGGCTCTCCTTGCCGCCAAACGCACCGCCCATGCGGCGGCAGATCACCGTGATGTCATTTGCCGGGCGTCGCGTTGCGTGCGAGACCAGCATTTGCACTTCGTCCGGGTGCTGCGTCGAACTGTAAATCGTGAGGCAGCCATCTTCCTGCGGGACAGCCATCGCAATATGGCCTTCGAGATAAAACTGGTCCTGCCCGCCGAGGAACACCCGGCGCTGCAATCGCCGGGGCGCCGCCTCGAGCGCTGCAGCCGGTTCGCCACGAACCAGCGTCTCGCTCGGCAGGACGAAAGACTGTTTTTCAACCGCTGTCAGTGGATCCAGTATGGCCTCGCGCTCGCGATAATCGATACGCGCAAGGCGTGCCGCTTTTCGAGCGATATCTACCGTGGTGGCCGCAACGGCAAATACCGGCTGCCCGACATATTGCACGAGGTCCGCGGCGAATATGGGATCGTCAGCAATGATCGGACCGTAGTTGTTGGCGCCCGCGATGTCGCTCGCGAGGCAGACATCAACGACGCCGGGTACGGCAAGTACTTTGCTGAGATCGATGCTGACTACATCGGCATGCGCCACGGTGCTCATGCCGACCGCGACATGCAGCAGATCGCGGGGCTCTGGCAGGTCGTCCGTATATGACGCACGTCCCGTTACATGCAGGTGCGCGCTGTCGTGCGGCAGGGACGCACCGACCGCTGGCTCGCGCCTGAGCGCAGGCTTAGCGCTGGCGTCCATAGCTGTATACCGTGACCAGGTTCCCTTCGACCGTCTCCGCATGAAAGCGACGCAACAGGTTCTGCACTGCCAAAAGCCGAATATCGGCCGACGCCCGCATGTCGGATATCGGCGCGAAGTCCGCGGCCAGCTTCTCGCAGGCGCTTTCGATGGTCTCGCGAGTCCACGGCTCTGCGACAATCGCCGCCTCCGTCTGCACTGCCCGCCGGACCGTTGCCGCCAGCCCGCCGCAGGCCATCTGAAATGAAACCACTCTGTCCTTGTTCAGCACGAGGCGATACGCCGTGCAGACGGCGGAAATATCCTGGTCGAAGCGTTTCGACCACTTCTGGCTGCTGACGACGACACCATCCGCAGGCAGCGGGATCCGGATGCGGGCCACGAACTCGCCGGGCTGCAAATCGTTCTGCATGTAGTCGTGATAGAAATCGTTGATCGCAATTTCTCTTTCAAGGTTGCCGAGACGCAAAACCAGCGTTGCATCGAGCACCACGAGTGCCGGCATCGAGTCGCCTATTGGTGATCCATTCGCGACATTGCCACCCAGGGTACCGGCGTTGCGGATGGGCGGAGAGGCAAAGCGGCGAAACATTTCGTCAAGACCCGGGTAATGCCTGACGATCTCGGGCACGGCGTCGGTGAGGGTCGCCGCTGCGCCGATGTCGATATGCGTGTCGGTGACACGGATATCCGAGAGTTCGCTGACCCGCCCGGTGTAAATGACGGTTTCCAGCTCGCGGTGCCGCTTGGTGACCCACAAGCCCACGTCGGTTCCGCCAGCCAGCAAGGTCGCATCCGGGTACTGCGTCAGCAGGGCGGCAAGTTCGTTCGAATCGCGAGGCGCAAAAAAACGGCGCCCATCGTGTTCGATTTCCAGTGCAGCGTCGCGCTGGATGTTTTTGAGCGCAGCAGCACGATCTCGTGCCGGTGGCGGTGTCGTGGCGTACATATCCATCGCCGCCGCAATAATCGGACGGTAACCCGTGCAGCGGCAAAGATTTCCCGCCAACGCATCGTCGATTTCCTGGCGACCCGGGTTCGGGTTGGTTTCGTAGAGCGCGTACAGCGACATGACGAATCCCGGCGTGCAGAAACCGCACTGCGAACCGTGATTCCGGACCATTGCGGACTGCACAGGATGCAGTTCATCGCCGTCAGCCAGGCTCTCCACGGTGATCAGCTCCTTGCCATCAAGTGTCGGCAGGAACTGAATACATGAATTGACGGCTTTGACCGTTACCTTGTCGCCGCCCGGGTTCAGTTCCGCGACAACGACAGTGCATGCGCCGCAGTCGCCTTCAGCACAACCTTCCTTCGTCCCCTTGCGGCACAAATCCTCACGCAAGTACTGCAGCACCGTTCGCGTCGGATCCACATCACCAATCTCGATAAGTTCTCCGTCGAGCAGGAAGCGAATGGTGGCCGCATCGCGCACTAGCTACCCCGATACGTTGAATAGGACCAGGGCGAGCAAAGCAGGGGCACATGATAGTGCTCATCAGCGTTGACAGAGAACCGGATGACGACGATATCGAGAAAGGCGGGCTCGCCGACGGCGGCACCACTGCGACTGAAATAGTCGCCGATGTCGAATTCGAGTTCGTAGGTTCCCGTAATCATCGCAGCAGCTTCGAGCAGGGGTTTTTCGGTTCGGCCATCAGCATTACTCACTGCGAAAGCGACGCGCTCGCGCTCGTCGCGGATTGCGTATAGCCGAATCTCGACGCCCGCTGCAGGAGCTCCCTGGGTGGTATCGAGTATATGTGTCGTTATTTTTCCCATTCCTGCCCTCGCAATGCGGCCGCCAGCTGAACCTTAGAATCGCGTTGATTATACTGTGCTACGTTGTCATGAATAACAACAGCTTGGCAGCGATAGCCCGCCGGCGGGCAGAGCCGACAAATCACTGGAGAATCGCTATGAAAAGCCTGTCATTGGTGCTGCCATTACTCGTATTGCTGGGCTGCGATGCGGAGCAAAACGTTGCACCGGAGGTCACTTACCTGCAAATGCCCGGCACCGAGGACCTTGGCCTGCCATTCTCATCCGCTGTCCGGGCAGGAAACACGCTGTACCTGTCGGGCAATCTCGGCAATGTGCCTGGCACCTTGGAACT
>Ga0224505_10002831_pt1 | contig 10042 bp, 10 predicted proteins | sample SF_Jan12_sed_USG_FD_169102 | JGI IMG/M metagenome (GOLD analysis project Ga0224505, IMG submission 169102) | Sediment microbial communities from San Francisco Bay, California, United States - SF_Jan12_sed_USGS_4_1 | ecosystem: Environmental > Aquatic > Marine > Sediment | place: USA: California...
CTCACGACGAAGAGCTGCGTGCCATGGCGGATCTCGCCAGTGAGGGTGTCCCGCTGCCATGGGATGCCCCAGCCGGCCGCCGTGGCCTCCACCTCGGCCACCTCCCCGCCCAGCAGGAAATCCCCCGGGGAGAGCCGCCACTCCGCTGCGATCGCGGCCAGCCGTGGCGGAGTGTCCCGCCGCGGATCGAGCGTCACCAGCACCAGCGCCGGCGAGGCGCTCGCGCCTCGCGCGCCCAGCAGGTCTTGGACCAGCGTGGGACAGACGGTCGCGCAGTGCGCGAAGACGAACGCCACAACCGCCGGGCGCCCATCGAGCCGCTCCCAGGCGAACCGCGTTCCCCCCTGATCCACCAGCGCCAGAGCCGGCGCCGGAGCCGAGCGCCGGGTCGCCCGACCCCCGGAGGGATCGAAAGCTTCTCCCCGGGGCGTGGCGCCAGCCACTCTGAGCACGGCCAGCGAGAGTCCGACCAGCAGGACCGCCCCGGTGCCGGCCAGCAGGCCCCTCCCCGCCGGCCTGGCCCGGAGAGTCCCGAGTCCCTCCCTGAGCTCCCGTCCCCAGACGATCACCACCGCCCCGATGAGGGTCAGCGGCTCGAGAATCAGGGCCATCCAGCCGGCAGGCGTCGGCAGGCCGTTGTGCACCGCGCCGAAGCAGACTTCGCGGGTGCGCGCCAGCCAGGCGGGAGACTCCTCCGGCAGGGGCCACAGCGCCAGCGCCCACCAGGCGATGGTCGCGACGACGATGAAACCGAGCGCCGCCAGGGGAAAGGCGGCCGGGCGGCGCGGTTCCATCATCCGATCTTCCAGACGAACGACAGCAGTTTCCAGTTCACGAAGTAGTACACCACGAAGGCGAGCAGGAAGATCATCACCAGCGCCATCGTGCCCGGCGTCCTGCCGCCGAAGCGGGTGTGAGCGAGCGCCGGCTCCTCTTTCGGCGCCGGGCTGGGCGGCTTGAGCAGGCCCGGCGGAAGGCCGTGGCCGGTCAGCGGCTGGCCCTCGGCCACCACGAGTCGCTCGCCGAAGAAGACCGACCAGACGGTGACCAGGATGTAGATCCCGCCACCGGCCGCAGCGAGCAGGCCACCCAGGGCCATGACGCCGATGATGGCATCCACCGCGGGATTGTACTGCAGGTCGAACGGCGCCTGCGAGAAGGTGATGTCCCAGTGGCGCCGCGGCACGCCGAAGGTGCCGGCGAAGGTCATGGTGATCGAGAAGATGAACATCCCGATCGCGAACAGATAGGGCTGGATCTTCGCCAGCGGATAGAAGGCGATCCGCTTCTGGAAGATCAGCGGGATGACGTAGTAGGTGACCCCCATGAACGCGAGCGCCGTCCCCGAGACGACCGTGGCGTGGAAGTGGCCCGGGATGCGCAGCGTGTTGTGGGCGATGATGTTGATCTGTTCGGTGCCGAAGGTGACGCCGGTGATGCCGCCGACGAACCCGAACACCACGATCGAGAAGACCATCGAACTGAACGCCGGATCGCCCCAGGGCGCCCGGGCCAGCCACTCGAAGAGCCCCTTGGTAAGTCCCCGCACCCGCTGGCCGAGCTCGAGGCCGGCCGGCACCGTGAACCCGTGGATCATGCTCGCCAGCACCGCCAGGTACATGGCATAGCTGGTGTTCCAGACTTTCCACGCCGGCCCCATGCCGGGGTCCACCAGCAGGTGGTGAGCCGAGGCCATCGAGATGAACAGGACGTACAGCACGAAAGCCGTCCGGCTGATCTTCTCGTTCAGCACCAGCGAACCCACCGTCAGGCCTCCCAGCAGGTACCACACCGCCACCATCGCGGCGACGTTGATCTGCTGCGAGGAATGCCCCAGCGCCCACCAGACCAGACGGTACATCTGGGGATCGACGTTCATCATTCCCATCGACCAGAGAAAGGTGGGAATGTAGATCGCCGCGCCGTGCCCGAGCGTGATCACCGCGATGATCGCCGCCGTGGCCGCTCCGTAGGTCACCAGCGGCAGGGAGCCGGTGTAGGAACCCTCGCGCTTGGCCACCACCAGGGTGCCGAAGAAGACGCAGGTGCCAACCAGCGTCCCGACCGCGAACAGGATGACGCCGAGGTAGTAGAGCGGATGCGCCTTGAGCGGGACGTACGACGTGAACAGCACGTCGGCCCGCCCGGTCCACATGGTCCATTCCACCAGCCCCATGCCCAGGACCATCAGGACGAAGGCGGCCCAGGCCACCCTGGGCGCGGCCAGCCGGCTGTTAAGGAGGATGGCGCCGGCGAAGTAGAGCACCGCCACCTCGAAGAAGATGATGAAGAAGATCAGCATGTTCATGCCGTGCACCGTCAGGATGCGGTAGAACCACACCGCATCCAGCAGATGCACCGCCTGCCACCGGGTCAGCAGCACGAGAATGGCGGAGATGCCGCCGATCAGCAGCGCCACCGTGGCGGCCACGGCGTTGGCGCGGATCAGCGCTTCCGCCTGCGACTCGACCTTGAGCCGCGTGACGGGACAGGTCCGGAAGGCGGCGCTCATGGCATCCCTCCCGGTCCCTCGGTGACGACCACGCGGCCCACCATGGTGTGGTGGCCGACCCCGCAGAATTCGTTGCAGACGATGCGGAAGTCGCCCGCCTCGGTCGGCGTGATGCGGAGCCCGTAGTCGTAGCCGGGGACGACCTGGAAGTTCACGTTGAAGGGGTAGAGGTTGAACCCGTGGTTCAGGTCGAGCGAGGAGAGATGCAGCGTGTAGCTGGCCCCCTTCTGGAGCTGCAGCACCGGCTGCCACTGCCACATCATGCCGATCAGATAGACATCGCTGCCGGGCGGCGGCGCCACCACCGGGATGCCGTGGTCCTCACCGATCTTGTAGGCCGCGATGAACTCCTGGGTCCGGGCCATGAAGGCCTTCGGCTCGACCCGGTGCCGGATGCCCGACGGATTCTGCCCGCCCTTGAAATGCCAGAGCGGCATCATGGCGAACAGAATCAGGCACCAGGCGAACGCCAGCTTGACCCAGAACATTTCCGCCGCTTCGGCCGGTTTCCACCAGACCCTGGGCGGCGACTGCAGCGCGGTGTGCATACGGCCTCCGGTTCAGGGCAGGGGGGCCTGGGACAGACTCATCACTTCCCAGATTCCCCATCCGGTGTAGAACACGACCATGACGACGATGCCGAGGAGCAGGAGCAGGAAGACGTTGTCGAACAACTGCTGGCCCCGGGGGACTTCCTCCCCCGCATCCCCGGTGGCTGGCGCCCGTGTACTCATGATGCCCCCTGATTGTATTCTTGATAACATCATGATAAAGTGACATTATACCGCCCGCAAGATCGAGGAGTCTGCTTGCACCTGTCGCGCCCTGTCGAGGCCGGCATTCGACGCCTGCTGAGCCGGGTCGATGCCGCCGTGAACCGCCTGTACGGCTGGGAGGGAAACCCGCTCTACCAGAGCGGGACCATCGCCGCCGCCCTCCTCCTCATCGTGACGGTGACGGGGATCTACCTGCTGTTCTTCTACCGCCTGGGCGATCCCTACGCCTCCATCGCCAGGATCACCGACCAGTGGTGGGGCGGGCGCTGGATCCGGGGCCTGCACCGCTATGCCTCGGATGCCGCGGTGGTCGCCATCCTGGTGCACGCCATCCGCCTGTACGCACAGGGCCGGAGCTGGGGCCCCCGGGCGCTGGCGTGGGTCTCCGGCGTCAGCCTGCTCGCCCTGGTGATGATCTGCGGCTGGACCGGGTACGTGATGATCTGGGATGTGCAGGGTCAGCTGCTGGCCCAGGAGGGGGCCCGGCTGCTCGACCGGCTCCCGATCTTCTCCGAACCGATCAGCCGCGCCTTCGTCAGCGAAGCGGCGCTGCCCTCGGCCTTCTTCTTCCTCAACCTGTTCCTGCACGTCGCCCTGCCCATCGGGCTGGGCCTCGTGCTCTGGCTGCACGTGACCCGCGTGGCCCGCCCGGTGCTGCTGCCGCCGAAACGGCTGGCCTGGGTCATCACGGGGGCGCTGACGGCGCTGGCCCTGGTCCGGCCCGTGGTGATGGAGCCGCGCGCGGACCTCGCCAGCCTGCACGCCCAGGCGACACTGGACCTGTTCTATTCGTTCTGGCTTCCTGCCGCGATGAGTCTGTCACCGGATGCCGTCTGGGCTCTCACCCTCATCGCCTGGGTGGTTCCGGCGCTGGTCCCCTGGTGGGCCCGGCCGCGGGCGGCGGAGCGACCGCCCGCCTCGGTGGTGGATGAGCGGCATTGCACCGGGTGCGAGCAGTGCTACCTCGATTGCCCGTACGAGGCCATCGCCATGCTCTCGCTGCCCGGCGAGGGCCAGCGGATGGTGGCGCGGGTCGATCCATCCCTCTGCGTGAGCTGCGGACTCTGCACCGGCTCGTGCGCGCCGATGCGGGTCGGCCCTCCCGCGAGGACCGGCCGCGACCAGCTCGCGCAGGTCAAGTCCTTCACCGCCGGAGAGGCGCCCTCCGCGGACGCCATCGTCATCGTGGCGTGCCAGCGCGGGGCCGGTGGCATCACGGCGGCAGCGGGCCTCGACGGCGCGAAGGTCTATCCGGTGGAGTGCGTGGGGAATCTCCATACTTCTTCGATCGAGTACCTGGTCCGCTCCGGGGTTCAGGGAGTGCTGATCGTCTCCTGCCCACCCCGCGACTGCTGGACCCGGGAGGGAGTGGCCTGGATGGAACAACGGCTGTACCACGAGCGCGAGGCCGAGCTGCAGGCGCGGGTGGATCGCCGGCGGATCAGGGTGGTGCACGCCGCGGCGGGCGAGCATGTCGAGGTCCGGCACGCGCTCGCGGCGTTCCGGGCCGAGCTCGGCGCCATGGGACAAACCGAGGCGGAGGCGGACGTGTCGGTCCAGCGCGCCTGTGACACCGAACTCACCACGTCGGGATCCTCGTGACTCTCCCGCGCCGGATCATGGGGATCGCGCTGGCGGGCGGATTCACGCTCGCGGTCGGGGCGCTGTCCAACACCAGCGTCCCCGTCGGGGCCGGCGACAGCGCGATGGTCCGCCTGGCGTGGCGAGCGACGCCCGCGCGGGTCCGGCATTGCCGGGCCCTGACGCCGGAAGAGCTGGCGCGAATCCCGGCCCACATGAGGCGCACCGAGGAGTGCACCGAGACCACCCTGCCCTACCGCCTGACCATTCAGCTCGACAGCGGCCCGCCGATCACGCTCTCGGTACACGCGGCGGGCGCTCGGGAGGACCGGCCGATGTATGTGTTCCAGGAATGGCGCGTGCTTCCCGGGTTCCGGACGATTCGGATCAGGTTTGAGCGCGAGCCGGCCCCCGCGGGCGGGGCCGAGCCCCTGAGTGACACGCCCGCCCTGCTGGTCCTCGACACTGCTGCCGTGATCGCGCCGCGTCAGATTGCGCTGGTCGGCTACGATGCCGACCTGAGGCGGCTCGTGCTCCAGGCGAGGCCGGCGCCATGACTGCTCCAGGGAACCGGCGCCCGGGACTGCCGCTGGCGATGCCGGTTCCCCCGCCCTTTCCGCTGGTGGGGGCGCATTTCGCGGCGGGGTTCACCTGGGCGCTGCTCGGCGGCATCGGGCTGGTCGTCCTGGGACCGCTGCTCGCGCGGGGAGGGTTCCTCGATTCCCGCATCATCGGGTTGACCCATCTCATCACGCTCGGCTGGATCACCACGGTGATCACCGGCGTGCTCTACCAGATTTTCCCCGCCATGCTGGGCATCGCGGCGCAGAGCATGCGAGTGGCGTGGTATTCGCTGGTCCTGCACACCACGGGGCTCGCGATGCTCGCGGCCGGTCTGTACACCGGCTGGGTCAGGCTGCAGGCGTCGGCCTGGCTCCTCCTTTTTGCCGCCGTGTTCGGCACCGCCTGGAACCTCCTGCCGCAGCGGCGCCGGGCGCCGAGGAACCGGCAACTGGGTCTCTATGTGTCGTACGCCCACATGGGATTCGGGCTGGCCATGGCGGTGGGTGGAGTTCGAATTGGCGACGCGCTCGGCTGGTGGACCACGCCGAGGCTTGGGCTCCTCTCGGCGCACTTCCACCTCGCGGCGGGAGGATTCGTGACCATGGTGCTGCTGGGCGTGGGGAGCCGGATGATCCCGATGTTTCTCGGCGCGGAGGGGAGCGGGGAGCCGGCCTGGTTCGAGACCTGGCTCCGCCGCGGATTGGCGCTGGGGACTGTCGTGTTCGCCGCCGGCATGATCGCCGGCCCGGGCTTTCTGAGCTGGGGCGGGGCGGTGCTGATGGCCGCAGTTGTCACGGCGGCGCTGTGGCGCGCCGCCGGCTGGTACCGTCGCCGCAGCGCCCGGAGGCTTGACCCGTCGACCGCGCTCCTGCTCGCCGCCTTCGCCTGGCTCGGCCTCAGCATGGTGACTGGATTCGACGCCCTTGCTCGAGGCCTGGCCAGGCCCGGGGTCGCGATGAGCTATGCGGTGATGATCCTGCTCGGGTGGACGGGGGCGAGCATCCTTGCCGTCTCCTACCGGGTACTTCCCAACCTGGCATGGCATCACCGCTTCGGGGCGCGAGCGCGCCAGGCGGGGACGCCCTCTCCAGCGAGGATGGTGGTTCCGGCACTCGGATGGTTCACCCTGGCCAGCCACACCGCGGGGCTCTTCACACTCATGGGCGGGCTGCACCGCGCCAGCCCGGTGATGGTCCAGTGCGGAGCCGCCCTGTTCACGGCGGCTGTGCTGGCGACCGCCATCCATCATCTCCGGCCGGTGGTGGTGAAGTAGGCCGAACCCCGCTCATGGTGGGGTGGCACATGCCGTCCTAGATTCACCCCCATGCTGGAAAACCTCGAGAGAATCGTGCGGCGGTTTCAGGCATCGGACAAGCAGACCCGCCTCGAACTGCTGCTCGACTACAGCCGCAAACTCCCCGACCTGCCGGAGCGGTTCCATGCCGCCCGCGCCGCGGGCCTCAACATGGTGACCGAGTGCCAGTCGCCGGTCTTCCTTTATCTGGAGCTGGAGGGAGACGGCGTCGGGCTACACGCCGACGCCCCGCGCGAGGCGCCGACCGTCCGGGGATTCGTGTCGCTGATCGCGAAGGGCATCCGGGGGGCGTCGCCCGCGGCGGTCGGTCAGTTGCCGAGTGACCTGCTGGAACAGCTGGGTCTGGGGGAAGCCCTGGGAATGACGCGCCTGCAGGGATTGAGCGCGGTGGTGGGGAGGGTGCGCAGGATGGGAGACGAACTGGAGATTAAGAGAGTCAGAGGGTCGGAGAGCGAGGCGGCCGGAGGGCCCGAGGGACAGTCGAGAATGTAGACCGAACACCATGCCGCCCCGAGCAGCGCGAGGGGCCTGTTCACCTGTGCTGGTGGGTGGGGTGAGTCGCCGAACCCGATCGTACAGCACGGGAGGGTAGGCCCCTCACTTCGTTCGGGGCGGAGCACGGGAGGGTAGGCCCCTCACTTCGTTCGGGGAGGAGCACGGGAGGGCAGGCCCCTCACTTCGTTCGGGGCCGAGGATGAAGAAGTTCGGGGCCGGCTATCCTCAACGCTCCACCGGCAGCCGCACCCCGTTGCCCCATTCGGTCCAGCTGCCGTCGTAGTTCCGCACCTTGGAGAACCCCAGCAGGTACGTCAGCGCGAACCAGGTGTGGGACGACCGTTCGCCGATGCGGCAGTAGGCGATCGTCTCGCGATCCGGGTTGAGCCCCTGCTCCGCCAGGTAGATCGCCCGAAGCTCGTCGGCGGTGCGGAAGCAGTGGGTGTCCGGGTTGACGGCGCGCCCCCACGGAACGCTCTTCGCCCCGGGAATGTGGCCACCCCGGAGCGCACCCTCATTCGGATAGTCCGGCATGTGCAGCCGCGTACCGCTGTACTCCTCGGGGCTCCGCACATCGACCAGCTGACCCTTCCCGGCGACATGGGCCAGCACTTCGTCTCGGAAGGCGCGAATGGCCGCGTCGTCACGCGCAGTGACGGCGACGTTCCCCGGCGGATAGGCGGGCACTTCGGTGGAGAGCGGCCTCCCCTCGTCAATCCAGCGGGCCCGGCCCCCGTCCATCAGTCTGAGACGTTCCAGCCCGAAGAGCCGGAAGACCCAGAAGGCATAGGTCGCCCACCAGTTGTTCTTGTCGCCGTAGAGCACGATGGTGGTGTCGCGGTTGATGCCGCGGGAACGGAGCAGGGCCTGCATCTCCCGCGGGCCGAGGTAGTCCCGGGTGACGGGGTGATTCAGCTCGGTCACCCAGTCGATCTTGACCGCGCCCGGGACGTGCCCGGTGTCGTAGAGCAGCAGGTCCTCATCCGACTCCATCACCCGCACGGACGGATCGGTGAGGTGGTCGGCCACCCAGTCAGTGTCGACCAGGACATCGGGGTGGGCATACCCCCGGGTCCCGATCGGCGCTGGGCGTGACGTCTCGGCGGTGGGCATGTGCTCTCCTCTGGTCGCCGGCAGCCGGGAGCCTGTCGGCCGGGCTCCGCGCGGTCTGCCGTTTCCAAACAACCCGAAATACGACTATTTTACTCCCATTGTCAACTAGGGGCCCGGAATATCTTCATCCCGGGCACAGACTAGCACGATCCGTCCCCGGTACTATGATTTGAGCATGAGTCCCTCGATTCGCCGCCGATCGGGCGGGACCGACACTGCCAAGGGCTGGGCCACCGGCGCCCCGGGCACCGGAGACATCCTCCGGCGTGGCGCGTGGTACCAGATCATAGGGGACTCGGGTGACGAACTGGTGATCGAGGTCGACACCCATCCTCGGAGGCTCCCCAGGGAGAAGCTGATCGTCCGGGCGGAACCGCCGGACCAGTGGAGCATCGTGGTGCGGACCGGCGTGATGCGTCCGACGCTCTCGGGCGCCAAGGTGGCCAACACCTACGCGGTCTGTCCGGATTGCACCGCGCGCCAGGAATTCGAGGGTCGACCTGACACGCTGATATGCGCCCGGTGCCGACGGGCCTCCAAAGTCGACTGGAGCACGACGTACTGAGCCCTCCCGCCCCCCGCCGCCCCGCTCTTCCCAAGCACACGAGGGTCTTACCGTCGGCCGCCCCCGGCCGGCAGCGCCCGCTGGCCACCGCGGTGAGCATCGTGTTCCACGTCCTGCTGATCGCGCTGCTGCTCGAGCCGGCGACTCGCAAGGCGGCAACCCGGATCATGGAGCAACCTCGCGAGTCGGTGCCGTCCACGGTGCCGCTCTACTTCGCGCCACCGGCTCCGGTGCCGACGCCAAGGGCACCCCCCGCCGACCTGCCCCCCATCGCTCCGCTCACCGAAGGTCCGGACGCGGACCCGGGCAGCACCGCACGGACGGATCCCGAGCCGGAACCTGAGCCGAACGCTTCGCCCGAGGCCGCCCCGGAGACGGCCACGCGCCCCGATCCCGGGGACGCCACGGAGAAGCCGGGGGAGTCGGAGGCGACCGCCACACCGCCGTCGGCGGCGCCCAGCTCCAACCCCGTCGTGAATGAGACGGAGATGCGCGCCGAGGCGCAGCGGCTCTTCGGGCGGCCCTCGGCCCGGCTGGGGCCCGCGACGGGAACGCAGGAGAGCCGGCCGTGGGAGTCAGCCAGGTCATCCGATTCAAGGGGCTGCACGCTGCCGCCGGAAGACTCCACCGACATGTCGGTGCCGAGGGGAATGGCGGTGATCGAGGGGCGGATCTACCACGAGGGGACCGGGGAGCCGCTGGGCGGGGCGCGGCTCCAGATCCTCGGCACCCCGTACGGCGCCTTCAGCGACCCGCGCGGCAACTATCGGCTGGTGTTCGCGCGCGAGCTGGTGAACCGCTGCCGGACGCAGATGGTGCGGGTGTCAGCGCCCGGCTACCGCGGTCGCGACGTGCTCCTCTACATGGGCGAGTACGGCAATGGCGACGTGCCGTTGTCGCGGTATTGATCCCCGGCTGGAATGAGGAGGAAACTGGTAGGGGCGGAGCGCCAGCTCCGCCCCAAAGGTCGTGCACCGAAGGGGTAGGGGCGGAGCGATAGCTCCGCCCCTACCGGATGATCACCGCCGCGGCGCCGCCCAGGTCCGGCCGGTCCCGCCTTCGACGTACATGATCGTGGCGGGAATCACGTCCCTGCCGAGGTTGATCGGGGCAGGCTCAGG
>Ga0224505_10002832_pt1 | contig 10040 bp, 8 predicted proteins | sample SF_Jan12_sed_USG_FD_169102 | JGI IMG/M metagenome (GOLD analysis project Ga0224505, IMG submission 169102) | Sediment microbial communities from San Francisco Bay, California, United States - SF_Jan12_sed_USGS_4_1 | ecosystem: Environmental > Aquatic > Marine > Sediment | place: USA: California...
AAGCCCTTGTTTTGATTGGCGCGCCCGGAGAGATTCGAACTCCCGACCGCCTGGTTCGTAGCCAGGTACTCTATCCAGCTGAGCTACGGGCGCATTGTTCTTAATGTCTGGCGGAGAGAGAGGGATTCGAACCCTCGGTACAGCTTTACACTGTACAACGGTTTAGCAAACCGCCGCTTTCGACCACTCAGCCATCTCTCCGAAAGCAGGACCCACCCCGTCGCCGGGCAAGGGGCGTGCAGTTTACTGACGGGAATCGGCGAGGTAAAGCCGGAAATTGCCTAGTCCGCCTTGGCTTCCGCTTCCCCGCCGGCGGCCGCCTCGGCGCTTTTCTCGCTCTGGATCCGCTCGTAGATTTCCTCGCGGTGAACAGCCACGTCTTTCGGGGCATTGATTCCGATGCGTACCTGGTTTCCCTTCACCCCCAGGACCGTGATCGTGACATCGCTCCCGATCATCACGGTCTCACCGGCGCGTCGCGTAAGGATCAGCATGACTTCCTACTCCTGCCGTATGTGGGCCTTTCGCCCGCTGCCTGCGGGCCCGGCCCCTTCTACGCTGCCTTGTTGTTTTTAAGCGCTTGTAATTGTAGACGAATTCACCTTCCGCTGTCCTGCACACGTGAAAAATCGCCGCCAGGACGCTGAAATCAGTCGGATTAACGGCCGAGTTCGCGGGCCACCCAGCCGGATACCGAGGCGAGCGCAGCATCCAGCCCTTCGGGATTGCTGCCGCCGGCCTGGGCAAAATCGGGACGTCCGCCGCCCTTGCCGCCCACCTGTTCGGCCACCGGCCGGATGACGTCGCCTGCCTTGATCCGCTCGACGTTGTCGCGGGTCACCCCGGCTGCGAGGCGGACCTTGCCGTCCTCGACAGAGCCAAGCACGACCACGGCGCTCCCCAGCTTGTCCTTGAAGCGGTCTATGGCGTCCCGGAGCGCCTTCGCGTCGGCGCCGTCCATGCGCTTCGCGAGCACTTTGACGCCCTTGACCTCGACAACGGTGTCGTCGCCGGCGGCGCCGCCGGTCAGGAGCTGCTGCCTGGCCGCTCCGAGCTCCTTCTCGAGCTCGCGGTTCCGCTTCAGGAGCTGCCCGACCCTGGCCACCGCCTGCTCAGGAGGAACCCTGAGCGCGGCCGCAATGTCGGCCAGCAAGTCCTGGTTGGCCGTGATCCAGGCCTCGGCACCCTTGCCGGTCACGGCCTCGATGCGCCGCACGCCGGCGGCGACGCCGCCTTCCGACGTGATCTTGAAGATCCCGATGTCACCGGTGCTTGACACGTGCGTGCCACCGCAGAGTTCGACCGAGAAGCCGTCGCCGAGCCGTAGCACACGCACCTCGTCTTCGTACTTTTCACCGAAAAGGGCGATCGCACCGGAGGTAACCGCGTCATCGTATTGCATCAGCCGGACCTCGGCCGGGATGTTGCGGCGCACCTGCTCGTTCACGATCTCCTCGATGCGCCGGAGCTCATCTGGCTTTACCCGCTCATAGTGCGAGAAGTCGAATCGCAGCCGGTCCGGCTCAACCAGCGAACCCTTCTGCTGCACATGCTCTCCGAGCACCTGCCGGAGCGCGGCATGCATGAGATGCGTCGCCGAATGATTGAGCACGGTGGCGGCACGCCGCTCCGCGTCGACCGTTGCGGTGACAATATTGCCGACGCGAATCGCGCCGGACACAACCTTGCCGTAGTGCAGGTTCGCCTTGCCGGACTTTTGCGTGTCGTCGACGGTAAACACACTCCCTGTTCCCTCGATGCGGCCGGTGTCGCCGACCTGGCCGCCGCTTTCTGCATAGAAAGGCGTCGAGTCCAGCACGACCACGCCAACCTCTCCGGCGGCGAGCGTTTGAGCTTCCTCACCACTCTTGTATAAAGCGACCACCTTGCCGCCGGCGGTCAACTGTTCGTACCCGGTGAATCCGGTCACCGCGTCGATCCGGATCGCGGCGCCGTCGCCGGCGCCGAACTTGCTTGCGGCACGCGCGCGGTCGCGCTGCGCCTCCATCTGCGCCTCGAAACCCGGCTGGTCGATGGTCAAGCCGCGCTCACGTGCGATGTCCGCCGTCAGGTCCACCGGGAAGCCGTAGGTATCGTAAAGCCTGAACACGACATCACCGGGCAGCTCCCTGCCCTCGAGTTCGGCGATCGCTTCTTCCAGGATCTCCATGCCCTGGTCGAGGGTTTCCGCAAACCGAAGTTCTTCCTTTTCGAGCACCTTCTCGACGTGCGCCTTCGCCTTGACGAGTTCGGGGTAGGCGTCGCCCATTTCGCGGCATAACGGCTCGGCCAGCTTGTGGAAGAACGTGCCGTACGCACCGAGTTTCTTGCCGTGACGAATGGCGCGGCGAATGATGCGCCGGAGCACGTAGCCTCTGCCCTCGTTCCCGGGCAATACGCCGTCGGTGATGAGGAATGCACAGGCACGGATGTGATCGGCAATGACGTTCAGCGAACTCGAGCCGTCGTTCGCGACGCCCAGGATCTTCGCGGCCGCGCCGATCAGGTTGGCAAACAGATCGATCTGGTAGTTGCTGTGCACGCCCTGCATCACAGCCGAAGCGCGCTCCAGCCCCATGCCGGTATCGACGGATGGCTTCGGCAACGGCGTCAGCGTGCCGTCGGCGGCCCGGTCGAACTGCATGAAGACGAGGTTCCAGATCTCGACGTAACGGTCGCCGTCTTCGTCCGGCGAGCCGGGTGGTCCGCCCGGGATTTCCGCACCGTGGTCATAGAAAATCTCGCTGCACGGGCCGCAGGGTCCCGTGTCACCCATAGCCCAGAAATTGTCCTTTGCGCCCATCCGTGAGAAACGGCCGGGGTCGACCTTGAGCTGCTTCAGCCAGATGTCGGCAGCCTCATCGTCGTCGTCGAATACGGTTACCCAGAGCCGCTCCGCCGGCAGCTCGAGCGTCTCCGTCAGGAACTCCCATGCATAGCGGATGGCATCTTCCTTGAAGTAGTCACCGAAGCTGAAATTGCCAAGCATTTCGAAGAAAGTATGGTGTCGCGCCGTGTAACCGACATTCTCGAGGTCGTTGTGCTTGCCGCCCGCGCGCACACAGCGCTGCGACGTCACCGCGCGCTTGTAGCTGCGCTTGTCCCCGCCAAGGAACACGTCCTTGAACTGGACCATGCCGGCATTCGTGAACAGAAGCGTCGGGTCGTTGCCGGGAACGAGCGGCGAACTCGGGACAATCTCGTGGCCGTGGCCGTGGAAAAACTCCAGGAACGCCGAGCGCAACTCGTTGCTGGTCATTCTCTTCATGACAATCGAAACAGGGGCCGGTGGACGCGGTAGTTTATAGGTATCCGCTAGTCATCACCACGCGGGTGAATGGCGGCCCGGACCTGCTCATGCTCGAATCCGCGATACTGCAGAAAGCGCATCTGGCGCGCTTTTTCGGCAAAGTCCGCGGGCAGTGCGTCGCCGAATTTTCTCGCCCGGACCGCGCTCGCCAGTTCGGTCCATTCCTGTTCCGCGGCGGCGAGCGCCCCATCGATTTCGGCAGACGTGAGACCTCGCTCTTTCAGCTCCTGGCGGATGCGCACCGGTCCCTTCCCCTGGCTGATGCGCGAGGCGACAAAACTGCCGGCAAAACGCTCGTCGCTCTGCAGGCCTTCTTCGGCCAGCCGGTCGACGACCGGCCCGGCGGTATCGGCGACAAAGCCCGCCGTTTCCAGTTTGGCGATGAGCTCGCCCCGGCCGTACTCACGACGGGCCAGGTAGTCCATGGCCTTCTTTCGCGCGGCTATCGGGTCATGCGAACGATCGACCTCTTCCGGCTGGAAGAGATCGGCGTTCAGTGCATGGATGGACCTCGGCTCAGACATCGCGCCTGCCGCGGGATGGTAGCCCGCCGGGGCGGGCGCCTAGGATGCGACCGCCTTGCCTTTCGATGTGCCGGCCTTCTCCTCGCCGGCCGCTTCCTCGGCCGGCGCTGCGTTCCCTGCTTTCGGCGGCATCAGCGTGGCGCGAATCTTCGCCTCGATGTCGGCGGCGGCCTGCGGGTTCTCTTTCAGGTAGACGCGGGCGTTCTCCTTGCCCTGGCCGATCCGGTCGGAACCGTAGCTGTACCAGGAGCCGGATTTCTCGATCAGCCCGAGATTGACACCGTGGTCGATGATCTCGCCTTCCCTGGAAATACCCTCTCCGTAAAGGATCTCGAACTCGGCCATCTTGAACGGCGGTGACACCTTGTTCTTCACCACCTTGACGCGGGTCTGGTTGCCGATGACCTCGTCGCCTTTCTTGATCGCCCCGATGCGGCGGATGTCGAGCCGGACGGAGGCATAGAACTTGAGCGCGTTGCCACCGGTCGTGGTCTCGGGGCTGCCGAACATGACGCCGATCTTCATGCGAATCTGGTTGATGAAGATCACCATCGCGTTCGAGCGCTTGATGTTGCCCGTGAGCTTCCTTAGCGCCTGCGACATCAGGCGGGCCTGAAGGCCCATGTGCGAGTCGCCCATCTCACCCTCGATCTCGGCCTTCGGCGTCAGCGCCGCAACCGAGTCGACGACAATCACGTCGACTGCACCGGAGCGCACCAGCATGTCGGTGATCTCGAGCGCCTGCTCGCCGGTGTCGGGCTGGGAAACGAGCAATTCGTCGACGTTGACGCCGAGCTTCTCGGCGTAGGCCGGGTCGAGCGCGTGCTCGGCATCGACGAAGGCGGCGGTGCCGCCCAGTTTCTGCGCTTCTGCCACGACCTGCAGCGTCAGCGTCGTCTTGCCGGACGATTCTGGCCCGTAGATCTCGACCACGCGACCCCTCGGCAGCCCGCCGATGCCGAGCGCGGCATCGAGCCCGATCGAACCGGTGGAAACGACCTCGATGTCGCGCGCCGCACCGGCGTCGCCCATGCGCATGACAGATCCCTTGCCGAACTGTTTCTCGATTTGTCCCAAAGCGGCGGCGAGCGCCTTCTTGCGATTTTCGTCCATTGTGTGCAGCCGTTCCCGAGGTGAAAACAATGGGCGATTATTTCACAAATCCGGAGGGGCGACAGGCCGCGGCTGGTGCTCAAATTGAGCAATCTGTGAAGAATAGATCCGAAGCTATTGTTTCAACGGGTTGTACTGGGTCTCGCCACGCCAGGTAACGGATTCGACCAGTTCAAAATCGTTCCAGGTGAGTTCGATCGGCCGCGCCAGCCGGACGTCCGGGAATGCCCTCACCTTTCGTGCGACCGTGATGTGCGGCCGGTAGACCCGCGGGTCCGGTTCGTAGCCGAACGGGATAAGCGCCTGCTGCAGTGATTTCACGAGATGTTCGAGCTCGGGGGGCACCGTACGCGTCATGACCGCAGCGATTTTCGGCCGCTGCCAGAACGTCAGCGTGTCGAAGCGCACTCTGATCGGTCCAGGGTCGATCAGGCCGACGGCGGAGCCAAGCCCTGGAATCCGTTCTTCCGCGAAATCGCCGATGTATACCAGCGTGATGTGCCAGTTGCGCCGGTCGACCGCGATGCCTTCGACCGTGGACAGCGCGGGCCCGATCGCGTCTCTCAAGATTTCGCGCTGGCGATTGTCCGGCCACAACGCGAAGAACAGCTTCTTGTCAGCCATCCTTTCGCAACCGCTCCCTCAGGCCCTGGAGCGCCCATACTACCGTCTGTGACCGGATTGTCTCGCGATCACCGCTGAAGCACTTTTGTTCCGTATCGATTTCCGGGTCGTCGCTGGTCATTCCCGCCCACGCGAACCAGACCGTGCCGACAGGTTTGTCCTCTGTACCTCCATCAGGTCCGGCTATGCCGCTTACCGCGACGGCGTAGTCTGCGCCGCTGATCGCGAGTACGCCGGCCGCCATCTCCTGAACGACCGGCCTGCTGACGGCGCCCTCGGTTGCGAGTATTGGCTCACCGACGCCGAGCAGCGACGTCTTGGCCTGGTTAGAGTAGCTCACGATGCCGACGCCGAAGACCTGCGAGCAGCCGCTGACATCCGTCAGCGCTTTGGCAATCCAGCCACCCGTGCAGGACTCGGCAATGGCGACCGTGCGGCCGGCGGCAGCAAGTTCGCTGACGAGCGCTTCGGCGAGCGTCGCGATGGCTTCCGATTCAGTCATTGAACACTTCTTCGTAGACGTGAATGTGACGTTCTACCATCGACCGTATGGAGAATTCATCCCGCATGCGCTGCCGCCCGGCCCTGCCGAGCTCCCGACCGATTTCCGGTTCATCCACCAGGGCACCGATCGACATTTGTAGTGCACTGACATCGCCGAAGGGCACGAGAATACCGGTCTTCATATGTTCGACGGCTTCGGACGAACCGGCAACGTTGAATGCGATCACCGGCAGCTCTGCGGCCGCTGCCTTGAGCATCGCTACGCCGAGCCCTTCCTTCTCCGCCGGGTGAACCAAGAGGTCGAACGCGGAGAGGTACTGGTCGACGTCGTAGCGAAAACCGGCAAAGCGCACGGCACCCGACAGCCCGAGCCGGGCCGAGAGCGCCCGCAGCTGCTCGTCGGCCGGGCCGATACCGAAGAAGACGACCTTGATGCCCGGGTGTTGGGCAAGCAGGCCAGGCAGTACGTCGAGGAGAAATCGATGTCCTTTGCGCTTGATAAGCTGCGCAACGACCGCGATCGCATAGCTGTGAACGCTGATGCCGAATTCGCGGTGCAGAATCTCCCGGTCGGCACCCGTCGGGATCGCGTCCACGTCCACGGCGCTGCGAATGACCGCGATCCGCTCGCGGCTGACGCGACTCGTCATTAGCACGGCCTCGATGTTGTCGGAAATTGCGATCACCCTGCGAAACGGCGCGTAGCGGATCCTTGCCGCGATCGGTGACTCCGCGGTGTCGACCCGCCGCGAGACCACCGCAGGGATGGCGGAGCTCAATGCTGCGTAGCCCCCGGGAAAGTCGGCGCCACGGCGGCTGTGGCAGTGGAGCAGGTCTGGACTTTCGCGGCGCAGCAAATGATGCAACCGCCATGCGAAGCCCAGGTCGAGCTCACCGCTACAGTGCAGGTTTTCAACGTGGATGCCCGCGTCCTGCGCGATCTTCTCGATGGCCGAGCCTGGCGGACAGACGAGTATCGACTCGACGCCCTTTTCAGCAAGGCCACGGACCAGCCAAACGACCTGTTGCGCGCCGCCGTAGAAGTGGCGGCCCGTCTCGACGTGTACGACCTTCACGGCCCGGACTTCGACATCGACTTCACCTTCCCCAGAGGCTAGCATGGCTCGCTCGCGACGCCGACATCAACAACGACACACCCGATGAGCGCCAAGGTCAGCCCGGTCCACACGCCGATGATGCAGCAATACCTCTGCATCAAGGCGGAATACCCGGACATGCTGCTCTTCTACCGAATGGGCGACTTCTACGAGCTTTTCTACGACGACGCCCGTCGCGCAGCGTCGATTCTCGACATTACGCTGACCGCACGCGGCAAGTCTGCCGGAAACCCGATCCCCATGGCAGGCGTTCCCTATCACGCGGCTGAGGGCTATCTCGCGAAGCTCGTGAGGAAGGGCGAGTCGGTCGCCATCTGCGAGCAGGTAGGCGACCCGGCTACCAGTAAGGGCCCGGTCGAGCGCAGGGTGATGCGCGTCGTCACGCCAGGCACCCTGACAGACGAGGCACTCCTCTCCGAGGGCAGGGACAACCTCGTTGCAGCCGCGTGCTTTGACGGCGATCGTGTCGGCCTTGCCTGGCTGGACCTCGCCGGTGGCCGTTTCCGTCTCACCGAGCTCGATGGCGGCGAGGCCCTCGCGGGAGAGATCGAGCGCCTGCGGCCGGCCGAGATCATTGTCGACGAGGAGAGCGCCGACCGGGCCGTATTCAGGAACGAGATTCGCGTCGGCGAGCGGCCACCGTGGCACTTCGATACCGACACCGCAACAAGGCTGCTTTGCGCGCAGTTCGGCACACAGAGCCTTGCCGGATTCGGCTGTGACGGGGTCCCGCTCGGCGTCGCAGCTGCGGGCGCATTGCTGCAATACGTGAGCGACACCCAGAAGACGGCGTTGCCGCACCTCTTGTCCATCACGGTCGAGGACCAGGGCGACGCCGTCATCATGGACGGGCCGACCCGCCGCAACCTGGAACTCGAAGAAAGCCTGACGGGGCACCACGAGCATACGCTTGCCGGCATCATGGACCGCTGCAGGAGCGCCATGGGCAGCCGGCTCCTCCGGCGCTGGATCCAGCGACCGCTCCGGCACCCGGACACCCTGCGCCGTCGCCACCAGGCGGTCGAAACGCTGCTCCTCGGCGGGCAGGTAGCGACGTTGCAGGACGGTCTGCAGGGTGTGGGCGACGTCGAGCGCATCCTCGCGCGTGTGGCGCTGCGCTCGGCACGGCCGCGCGACCTCCGCCAGCTCGGGGCTGCCCTGTCGCGAGTTCCCGAGCTCCGGCGCATCCTGAAACCGCTGGATGCGCCATTGCTGCAGTCATTGCACCACGCGACCGGTGACCACGGCACGGAACGCGAACTGCTGAAAAAGGCGATCGTCGACAACCCGCCCATGGTCGTTCGTGACGGCGGCGTCATCGCGACGGGCTACGATGACGAACTCGACGAGCTGCGCGCGATCGCGGAAAACGCCGATCGTTTCCTGCTCGATCTCGAGGCACGCGAGAAGACGCGTACCGGTATCCCGACGCTCAAGCTCGGCTATAACCGGGTACACGGCTACTACATCGAAATGAGCAAGGCACAGGCGGCAAAAGCACCGGAGGACTATGTGCGCCGGCAGACGCTGAAGGGCGCCGAGCGCTACATCACGCCGGAGCTCAAGGAATTCGAAGACAAGGTGCTCTCTGCCCGCGAACGTGCGCTCGCCCGCGAGAAGCATCTCTACGAAGCGCTTCTGGACAGGCTGATCGAGTCACTTTCGGCGCTGCAGCAGACCGCGGCCGCCGTTGCCGAACTCGACGTCATCACCTCGTTCGCCGAGCGGGCGGACGCGATGTCTCTGACCCGGCCCGACATTGTTGACGAACCGTGCATCGACATTCGCGGCGGGCGCCACCCGGTCGTGGAGCAGGTCATTGACACGCCGTTCGTCGCGAACGACCTGGCGCTCGACGAAACGCGCAAGCTGCTCGTCATTACCGGACCGAACATGGGCGGCAAGTCCACGTACATGCGACAGGCCGCGCTGATCGTTATCCTCGCGCACATCGGCAGCTTCGTGCCCGCCGACAGCCTCCGCATCGGCCCGATCGATCGGATCTTCACCCGTATCGGCGCCTCCGACGACATCGCCGGCGGCCGCTCCACGTTCATGGTGGAGATGACCGAGACGGCGACAATCCTGAACAACGCGACATCGTCAAGCCTCGTGCTGATGGACGAGATCGGGCGCGGGACGAGTACCTTCGACGGCCTTTCGCTCGCCTGGGCCGCCGCGCACCACATGGGCGAGAAGATCGGCGCATTCACGCTGTTCGCAACCCACTACTTCGAACTGACCGCGCTTGCCGACGAGCTCCCCGCCTGCAACAACGTCCACCTCGACGCGACGGAACACAAGGGCCGCCTCATCTTCCTGCACGCCGTCAGGCCCGGACCAGCCAACCGGAGCTACGGCCTGCAGGTCGCCTCGCTCGCCGGCGTGCCCCCCGACGTCATCCGGCGGGCGCGCCGCTATCTCGCCTCGCTGGAAACCCACCAGCAACGCGACCACCCGCAGTCACAGCTGCCGTTCACGTCGGCGCCGGAGCCCGAACCCGACCCGCTCGCAGAGGCACTCGAGGAACTCGACCCGGACTCCCTCTCGCCACGCGAGGCGCTCGAAGCGCTGTACCGCCTGAAAAACCTCTCGTAGGAGACGGCGCAGCGGGCGATCGATGTTTGTCGCACGCCGGGGGGTCGGGCTCTTCGCACCCGGGCCCTCGCCCTCGCAGAAATCCTGCCGGCCCGGGGCCGTGATGCGTCCTGCCAGGGCGGTCGGCCGGGGGTGTTCCCTGCCCGAGGTAAAGCGCAGGGGAATTAGGCGGACGAATTCGGGGCCAGTGACCGGGATTCGTTTGGCACGGAAGACGTGTCTGGCTCAGAAAGAAATCCAGGGGCACTG
>Ga0224505_10002835_pt1 | contig 10027 bp, 9 predicted proteins | sample SF_Jan12_sed_USG_FD_169102 | JGI IMG/M metagenome (GOLD analysis project Ga0224505, IMG submission 169102) | Sediment microbial communities from San Francisco Bay, California, United States - SF_Jan12_sed_USGS_4_1 | ecosystem: Environmental > Aquatic > Marine > Sediment | place: USA: California...
CGCGATCGGCCGCGGCCCGGGCCGTGTGCAGCGCGGCGACGACCTGCTCGTCCGCCGGATCTTCCGAGAGCGCGATCTCGAGCATGTCCAGGGCGGCGTCATAGTCCCGCTCGTGATACGCCAGATAGGCCAGCCCCTTGAGCGCCCCCACGTGGCGCGGTGCCAGCGTCAAGGTGTGTTCCCACGCCTCGCGGGCGGCGTCGCGGTTCCCCGCATCGGCGAGAATCCGCGCATAGAGGTCCACCACGTCCGGCCGATCCGGGTAGCGCTCGAGTCCGGTTCGCACGACACGCATGGCGGCATCGAGTTGTTCCTGGAGGCGCAGGTGCTCGGCCAACTGGATGAAGACCAGGCTCGCGGGATCGCGTGCCAACTCGGCGGTCATCCGACGGATGGCGTCAGCCACGCTGCCCCCGCAAGTAGGTATCCAAGGCCCGCGCGGCCGCGATCGCCTCGGTCACCCGATCCCGCTCCTCCCCGCTCGCCACCCCCGCGCGCCCGTCCAGCGCGAGCCATCGATCAAGCCACTCCGCGGCATCCCCCAGGCGCCCCTGCGCGACGAGCGCGTCTCCGAGGAGGCGATGCCCGTCCGGGAGCACGGGGTCCAGTCCCAACGCGCGGCGCGCGGCCGTCTCGGCCTCCCGACTGCGGCCGGCCTGAAGCGCGATCCGCGCCGCGAGGGCATGCACGGCCGGCTCGTTCCCCCAGGTCGTGGCGAGGGCGTCCACCTCGAGCCGAGCTGCCTCGAGCTCCCCCGCCTCGAACAGCACCGTTACATGCGCGAGCTGCTCGGCCAGACCGGGACCGGCTTCCGCCGGCGCCCCCCGATGCGGGTCCTGGATCGAGATCACGCCGCTCGTGAACAGCCCGAACACCGTCTTCGCCACCTCGAACTCTGAACGGCCGAGGTCGGCCGCCAACTTGCGGACATCCCGCTCGCCATTGATCTGCGCCAGCACCTCCCACTCCCCCGGGAGCAGGTCGAGCGCCCCATGCACCGTGTCCTCCAGCGCCTCGAGGCTCGGGACGACCGCGAGGTGGGGAACGTGCCGCTCAATCCGCGACCACTCATCGATCCGCCGCGCGCCTTCCATGAGGACGGCTTCGGTGGGAATCCGGATCTCCGCTTCCGTGTGCAGATCGGCGAGCGGCCCCTCGGTGAAAGAGAAGTACCCCTCCTGCCAACTCACGACCTCGAACACCACTTCCTCGATTTGCAGCCGGACTTGCCGCTCCAACTCGCGGTGCGTCAGGGCACCGGTCGCCACGAGGATCTCCCCTAACCGGCGCCGGTCGCCCCGGGATTGGAGGTCACGCGCCATGGCGAGTTCCGTCTCGGTCAACCGGCCGGTCCGGACGAGCATCTCGCCGAGTGGATGCGGGTTGGAACGCACCTCGGCACCGACGATGGCCCCACCGTCGAAGTAGACCGTTCCCTGGTTCCGACGCAGCGGCGACGTGACGCGAAGCACCCCGGTCTTCCGGCTCAGATCCAGCAGCTGGAAGACGTCATGGAGCCCAAGCTCCTTGAGGGGACCCTCGATCGCCACCTACACCACCTCCGTCTCGAAGATATGCCGTAGATCCTGCGCCGTGCGCACGTGCCGCCGCGCCTTCTGGGCCAGCTCCCCGCCGGGATCGAGCACGGTGACCCGCTCCCACGCACTCACCGCTTCGCTGTAGCGCCGCAGCCGCGCCAGCGCGATGCCACAGTAGAAGTGCGCCGGTGGAAAGTCGGGATCAAACGCCAGGAGGCGCTCGAAGGCCCGCAGCGACTGCTCGAGCTGCCCGTCTTCCACGAGCGCGTGCCCGAGCGCGAACAGCCCCTCCAGGTCGGCCGGGTTGGCGAGCAGGAGGTCGGCCAGGAGACGGACGGCCGCGCGGGCGCGCTTGGTGCGACACAGCAACCGCGACAGCGGCACCGCCGCATCCGTGAACGTCGGCAGCCGCTCGACCGCCGCACGATACGCCGCTTCGGCACCGGCCGTATCCCCGCGGCGCTCGTGCACCGCGCCGAGCGCGGCGTAGGCCGTCACCATGTTCGGGTCGATCTCCAGCGCGGCCGTATACGCGCGCTGGGACGCATCCAGATCTTCCGTCCCGAGGGCGATGTCGCCTTCGAGCTTCATCACGTCCGCCCGCCACGGCGCCCGCTGTCGGGCCCGCCGCACGGCGTCGAGCGCCGCGGCCGGATCACCTACCGCCCGCAGGACCTCGGCCGCCACGAGTTGCGTCTCGGGATCGTCCGCAGCCGCCTGTGCAAGGGCCTGCGCGTCTTCCAGCGCGTCCGTCGCCCGACCCAACCCGAGCAGCGCACGCGTCTCGCCGAGCCGCGCGTCCGCGCGCTCGGCCGCGAAGGCCCGGGCGCTCTGGAACCGCTCGAGCGCCTCGCCGTACAAGCCCCGGCGCAGGAAGATCTGGCCGCTCAGCACGTGCGCGTCGGTCTGGTCCGCGCCGCGTGTGAGCGCCCGCGCGCACTCGGCCGTCGCCAGCTCGAGCAGCCCCTTGGATAGATAGTCGCGGGCGAGCGCCAGCGGCCCGCCGTCCTGCGGCGCGGGCTTCGAGCTGGGGCGGTTCAAGCCCCCCAGAATCTGCTCGATGATGGTCGGATCGAACTCCAGGCCGCCCGGCATTCCTCCGAGCCGCACATCCCCGCTGATCTCCGGCGCCACGGCGATGGTCGGATCCTCGTACTGCAAGTCGATCGTCAGCCGGAGCTTCTGCGGCACGTAGTAGGGATCGAGCGTCTGCGCCCGCGTCACGGCCCGCAAGGCACCCTCGTGGTCACCCAACGCGGACAGCGCAAAGCTCAGGTTGTAGTGCGCCTCCGCCGAATCCGGATCGCTCTCGACCGCTCGGGCAAAGGCGTTCCGCGCCTCCTCCGTGCGCTCGAGCTGCTGCAGCACCAACCCCACCCCATTCCAGGCCGGGGCCGTCTTCGGGTGCCGTTCGAGGATCTCCCGGTAGGTCCGCAGGGCAGCTTCCAGCCGCCCGGCGCCGGCGAGGAGCAAGGCCAGGTTCAGTCGCGGCACCGGGAGATCAGGCGCCGATCGTGCGGCCCGCTGCAGTGCGTCGATCGCGTCGTCCACTCGCCCGGCATGCGCCAGCGTGATCGCCAGGTTGCTCCGGGCCAGCGCGTAGTCGGCGTCCAGGGACAACGCCCGGCTGAAGGCCGTGAGCGCGTCCGTCGGATGCCCCAGCTGGTGGTGCACCACTCCCAGTTCGTTCCAGAGTTTGGGCGAGTCAGGCTGCTCCCGGGTCAGCGTGACGTAGAGCTCGCGCGCGGCGGCAAAATCCCGCCGCAGGAGATGCACTTCAGCGATCGCCTGTTGGGTCAGCTGCCGATCCTCGCCCGCCTCGATCCCCAGCCGGTATTCGCGCAACGCATCGGTGTAATAGCCCTTCTGCCGGAACGCCACGCCGAGATTGTAGTGGGCCAGCGCGCGGCCTTCGGCAATCGCGGGGAGCGTATCGGGACGGATCATCACGCCGGAAGTGCGGCGGTTCCCCCCCACGTACCGCTCCAACGAGAGGTTGGCTTGCGCCCGCGCCATGGCGGGGTTGAGCCGCCGCGCTCGCGCGGCCGCGTCGCGCGCCGCCTCGTGTCGCCCGATGTCACCATAGACGAACGCCAGCAGGTGGTGCGCTTCGGCACTATCCGGCGTCCGCTCGATGGCCCGCTCGAGTACGGACGCGGCCTCGACATTGAGGCCCCGATTGTACAGCGTCTCTCCAAGGTAGAAGAGCAGTACGCCGCTCTCGGGATCGAGCACCCGCGCGCGCTCGAACCAGGTCGTCGCCGCTTCCATCGACCCGCGGTGCTTGTCCGCGAGTCCCAGCTGCACCAGGACGGCCACGTCCTGCGGCCGGGCCGCGTGCAGCACAGTGAACTCCTGCACGGCCTCGTCATAGTGGCCGAGCGACGCGTAGGCCCGGCCCAACTCCCAGCGCGCCTCGCCGTCGGACGGGTCGACGCGCAGCCGTTCCTGGAGATCGGCAACCCGTTGGTCGTAGTGCCCCGTCTGTTTGTACGCGATTTCGAGATTGCGCTGGGCCACCTGCATCTTGGGGTCGAGCTCGAGCGCCCGGGAGAACGAGGCGACCGCCTCGGTCACCAACCCCTTCTGGAAGTACAACACGCCGAGATTGTTGTGCGCGCCCGGATCGGACGAATCGATCCGTTGGGCGAAGGAGCGGAGGATGTCTCGCTCGCGAGCGGACGGGCCGGTGCTGGACATCGCGTTCAGCTGAGGCGGATCGCTTCGAAGATGGCCCGCAGGGACGCAAGGTCCGGCAGCAGGAGGAAGTGTCCCGTGAGCGTCTTCTCGGCCTCCGTGAAGTGAAAGTTGGTTTCGACGCAGAACACGAAGTCCCGATCCTGGCCGAAGTTGAGGAACGCGGTGGTGAGCACCGCGCCGGACAGATCCACGACCAGGCTCGGAACCGACGGGAGCAACATCATCCCCATAAAGTCGGAGAGGGCGTTCAGATACGCACCAGACAGGATGTTCCCGGCTTCCTTCAGGCTCGACTCCTCGAGCTGCCCGATCGTGGCCGTGGTGCCCGCCGATCGCCGTAGCAGGAGATCGCACAAGAGCCACGCGTTCTCTTCCGGCAACAACAGCAGGGTCCGTCCGGTGAGGTCGCCCAGAACGTGCATCAACACCGCGGCGACCACGGCTTCCGGATCCCCGAACGTCTGCGGGACGTCCTCGAGCCGGGTGATCTCGATCTGCGGGACGTTGATCATGATGCGCCGATTCGTGAGCTGCGAGAGCGCCGTCGCGGCGTGCCCGGCACCGATGTTGGCGACTTCCTTCAGCGCGTCGAGCTGCAGCTCCTTGAGATCCCGCACTTCGTCCATGTATCCCCCCGCGGCTAAACGAGCCCGCCGGCATCGAGAATGAGGACTGGTTCCCCGTCCCCGAGCACGGTGGCGCCACTGAAGATCGGGAGGGTCCCCCGGGGCGGCGCGAACGCCTTCACGACAATTTCCTGCTGCCCTTCCATCCGATCGATCACCAGACCAGTGCGCCGGTCCCCCAGCTGCAGCACGACGACGGGCCGGCGGGTCGGCGGCGCCCCGCCGACCCCGAGCACCTCCCGCAGATGCACGAGCGGAAGGACGGCGTCCCGGAGGAGGAGCGCCTGCTTGCCCTCGAAGTGGGTCACGTGCGCTTCATCGAGCTCCACCGTCTCGGCGACGTGTGTGAGCGGCAACGCATAGCGTTCCCCACCAACCCGCGCCAGCAACGCGCGCACGATCGCGAGCGTCGGTGGCAGGCGGAGCGTGAACGTGCTTCCCTCCCCTGGCACACTCCGGATCTCGACCGACCCGCCAAGCTCCCGCATGCGGGTGAGAATCACATCCACGCCGACGCCGCGACCGGATACCTCGGACACCCGCCCCGCCGTGCTGAACCCCGACCGGCCCAGGACCCGCAGGAGCTGATCGTCGGCGATCTCCGGCGCGTGTTCGTCCACCACCCCGCGGCGCTTGGCCTCGGCCAGGATCTTGGCCCGGTCGATCCCCCGCCCGTCATCGGAGACGATGATCACGACGGTTTCGCGATCGCGCAGCGCGGCCAGCGTGACTTGCCCCGCCGCCGGCTTGCCGGCCGCTACGCGCACTTCGGGGGTCTCGATGCCATGGTCCACCGCGTTGCGCAGCATGTGGATCAGCGGATCGCCGATCTCGTCGAGGATCGCCCGGTCGAGTTCGATCTCCTTGCCCTCGACCCGGAACTGCACCTGCTTGCCGAGCTGCCGACTGAGGTCGCGAACCACCCGTGGAAATCGGTCGAAGACCTGCCAGACCGGCGTCATCCTCGCCTGCAGGATCTCGCTCTGCAGCTGACGCGTGAGCGACGAGATCACCCCCACCCCGTCAGCCAACTCCGGATCGCGCCGCGCGACCGTCAGGTGCTCGAGTCGGCCACGGGCGGCAACCAGCTCACCGATCACGTTCATCAAGGCATCCAGCCGCCGGAGGTCCACGCGGATGTGGCGTGTCCGCCCGGCCTCGCGCTCCTCCTCGTGCGGGACTCCCTCCTCCAACGCATCCAGGCGAACCGTCTCGACATCACCTGCCGCCCGAATCTCCTCCTCGATCTGGTCACCCGACGCCTGCGTGTCGATCCGGAAGGAGAATCGGCCGTCGAATCCGTCGCTCGCCAGCGCCGTCGGCGCGGGCTCGACGCCATGCACCGTGCCCAGTGCCTCGACGCGGCGAAGCACGATGAGGGCGCGGGCACCCTTGAGGAGACAGTCCGCCCGAAGGTGCACCGCCACCTTCCGACCCGTGCCGACCGGGGCCGCCACGAAGGAGATGCGGCGTTGGGCGCGCCCGGGCTGTTCGGGCGGTTCGCGCTGGGTCGAGGCCGCGTCGAGCTGCGCGAGGATCGGGGTGACATCGATCTCCGCCTCCCGCCCCGTCGCGGTGGCTTCCACCAGGGCCTCCAGCCCGTCCGCCGTGCGAAACAGGAGCTCCAACTCCTCCTCGGTCACCGCCCGGCCGCCGGTACGAAGCAGGTCGAGCAGGGTCTCCGCGCGATGCGCCAGGTCGGCCACCCGCGCATAGCCCATCGTTGCCGCCATCCCCTTCATGGTGTGGACGGCCCGGAAGATTCCGGGAAGCGCCTCCGCCTGATCCGGATGTTGCTCCCACTCGAGCAGCAAGCGGTTCAGCGTGGTGAGGTGATCTCGGGTCTCCGCGCGGAAGAGCTCCGTGTACTGCGACAGGTCCATGCTAGCCGAGCACCCGCTGGACCGCCTCGAGCACGCGTGAAGGCTGGAACGGCTTGACGACGAAGTCCCGGGCCCCCGCCTGAATGGCCTCGACGACCAGGGCCTGCTGTCCCATCGCACTGCACATGAGAATGCGGGCGGCCGGATCGAACTTGACGATCTCGCGGACCGCCTCGATCCCCCCCAGGTCCGGCATGACGATGTCCATGGTCACGAGGTCGGGCTTGAGGTGCTTGTATTGCTCGATGGCCTGCACACCGGTCTCCGCCTCGCCCACGATCTCGTACCCTGCCCCCCCCAATATGTCGGAGATCATGGTCCGCATGAAGATCGCATCATCACAGACCAGCACCGTATGGCTCACAACTCCTCCTCAGGCCGCAAGGAGCGGCCGCAACAGTGCATCGATGTCGAGCACGAGAAACGAGCGCCCGGCGTGCAGGCCCACCGCTCGGACGAGCTTCGGGTCGATGCCCGGCAGATCGTCCCGCGTCGTCAGTTCGACCTCACTGGTGGGGATCAGGTCCACCACCTCGTCCACGGTGATCGCCACGCTGGCCCCACCCCACCGGATCAACACCACCGTCTCTCCATCCGCTGCGTTGGATCGCCCCAGCAGCACGTGGCCTCGGAGGAGCGTCACCAGTTCACCGCGCACGTTGATCAACCCCTGGACCGCTGGGGGGGCTCCCGGAATCCGTGTTGCAGCCTGAGACGAAATGATCTCCCGCACCGTCGTGGCCTCGACGGCGGCCATGGCGTCGGCCACGCGGAACACCAACAGGCGAGCGGAAAAGTTGTCCATCTTATTTAAAGAAGCCAAGATAGTCCAGCGGTGAGGGGCGAGCAAGCAGCGCCTCATCCCCCGCCGCGGCGGCGAGTGCGGGTTGCAGATCCGCTGGCCATTCGGACCGGAATTCGAGCCACTCCCGCGTCCGTGGGTGGGCAAATGCGAGCCGGGCGGCGTGCAGCGCCTGGCGCGGAGCGGCGGCGGCCAGCGCCCGCGCGGCCGGCTGGTCCGCCCCGGTCATGCGCCGGCTGCCGCCCGCCTCGTACACCGGGTCCCCCACGACCGGGTGGCCCACGTGCGCCAGGTGCACCCGGATCTGGTGCGTCCGGCCGGTCGCCAGCCGGACGCGGAGGAGGTCGCAGACGCCGAAGCGGGCAATTGGATCGACGTGACTGCGCGCCGCCCGGCCCGTGGCAAGCACGGCCATGCGCTTCCGATCGCGGGGGTGGCGCCCGATCGCGGCGTCGATGGTCCGTGGCTCGGGCACGTGTCCCCACGCCAAGGCCGCGTAGTGGCGCTCGATCCGCCGCAGCCCGAGCGCCCGCGCCAGCCGTCGATGCACCTCGTCGTGCTTCGCCACGACGAGCAATCCGGACGTATCACGATCGAGTCGATGGACGATCCCCGGACGCCCCCGCTCGCCGGACGACAGTCGGATGCCGCGGGCGACCAGGGCGTTCACCAAGGTGGTATCCCAATGCCCGGGCGCGGGGTGCACCACCATGCCCGCCGGCTTGTCGAGGACGAGGAGATCGTCGTCCTCGTGCACCACCACCAGCGGGACGGCCCAGGGCGTGATCTCCCGTGGGGCCGCGGCCGTGGGCAGGGTGAGCGTGACCACGTCCCCGCGCTCGAGCAGTCGGCTCGCGCGCGTGGATTCCGCATTCACCGTGACCGCGCCTGCCGCAATGAGGCGCGCCGCCACGGTTCGGGAGAGCGCAAGTTGATCGGCGAGAAACCGGTCGAGTCGCTCCGTGGACGCCGTCAGGACCGAGAACGTCCGGACGTCGGCGACCGACCCGGGAGGCTCAGGGAGAGAGTTCGGCGGCGTCGGCCTGCGGGGAGGCTCGCTCACCGTCCTTCCCCTCCTGCCAGAGGACCACCGCGAGCAGGATCGCGCCGCAGCTCACGGCCATGTCGGCCACGTTGAACGTGGGCCAATGGAACGAGCCGATCCAGACATCGATGAAATCGACGACGCCCCGGCTGGTACGGAGCCGGTCGATCAGGTTGCCGACCGCGCCGCCGCAGACCAGGGCCAAGGCGACCAGGCGTGTGCGATCTCCCGCTTTGGTTTGCCGGGCCATGGCCCCGAGGACCACGAGAGCCACGAGGGCGAGCAACGTGAACACGACGCGCGAGTACTCCCCCACGTGGATGCCGAACGCCGCCCCGCGGTTGTACACGAGCCGCAGACTCAACCACTCGCCGAGCAGGTAGACCGGCACCCGACCAAGCATCGCCACCGCGAGCTGCTTGGTGATGAGGTCGAGCACGACCACCACCGCGACCACCGGCCAGAAGACCCACCTACCGGCGGTCGCCATCTTCTTCCTTCGCCTTGCACTTGATGCAGAGGCGCGCATGGGGGAGGGCGTCGAGCCGCTCGAAGGCGATCTGGTCACCGCATTCGTGGCACACGCCGAAGGTCTCCGGAGACTTGTAGAGTCGCCGCAGCGCTTCGTTCACATGCCAGAGATAGCGTCCTTCCTTCGACGCGAACAGGAACTCCTTCTCCCGCTCCATGGCGTCGGTACCCTGGTCGGCCATGTGGAACGAATACGACGACAGGTCGCCGTCCGACGACTGCAGCGTGCCGGCAAACGACTTCTCGTAGATGCCGAGCTCCTTCATGACGCGAGCGCGCTCTTCGAGCAAGCGCTTCTCCAGGTGTGTCAACTGCTTCTTGTTCATCGTGCCTTCCCGCCAGGGTCGGTCGTCCCGTGACGCCGTAGGGCGATCACGACGGCCCGGCCGTCGATTTCCGTGGTCTCCCGCACGTCCGCCGTGTCCAACTCCCGGCCGACGTCGACCTGTCGAGCGAGCGTCTCTGCCGCAATCGTCGCGCGGTGAGCCGTCGCCGCCATCTCGATTTCCGGATCACCGGAAACACTTAAACTAACACGGGTGGTGTACTCGTACCCAGCCTCCTTGCGAAACCGCTGGATACGGTTGACGATCTCGCGCGCAAGTCCTTCGCGACGCAGGTCTTCGGTGACCGTGGGATCGAGCGCGACCACCAGGGGCCCTTCGCTCTGCACGAGCCAGTCCGTGGCGACCTCGCGCTCGACGACTACGTCCTCCGGTCGGAACCGAAACGCGCGGCCGTCGGCTTCCACGGTGACGTCGGTTCCCGCCTCGAGCGCGCGCAACTCGGCGGCGTCGAGCTGACTCGCCACCTGGGCGGCCAAGGGCGTGTCCTTTCCGTACACCTTGCCGAGCGTCCGGAAATTCGGCTTGCCACGGAGACGCACGAGCTCATCGTCGTCG
>Ga0224505_10002836_pt1 | contig 10025 bp, 9 predicted proteins | sample SF_Jan12_sed_USG_FD_169102 | JGI IMG/M metagenome (GOLD analysis project Ga0224505, IMG submission 169102) | Sediment microbial communities from San Francisco Bay, California, United States - SF_Jan12_sed_USGS_4_1 | ecosystem: Environmental > Aquatic > Marine > Sediment | place: USA: California...
TAAATTTTCTTGCCTGGAGAGAGTCTCCTGCATTTGATTGGCGTAAAGTTTTTTGTCACATTGAACTCTGGTGGCCCTGACAGCCGGTCCTTTTCGCGTATTGAGGACACGGAATTGAATCCCGGACTGGTCTGTGTTAAAGCCCATTTCTCCCCCAAGGGCATCGATTTCCTTTACGAGATGGCCTTTCCCAATGCCACCAACGGCAGGGTTGCATGGCATTTGGGCGATTTTTGTGATATCGATGGTCAACATGACCACCCTGCACCCCATCCTGGCAGCCGCAAGCGCGGCTTCACAACCGGCATGGCCCCCTCCAACCACAACAATGTCATATTCCATAGTCATAATTTGATGCTTTTTATTTATTCATACAAAGTTGAATAGGATGACTTCCATTATTTGCCAATGCAAAACTCTCGAAAAATTTGATCTAAAATATCTTCATTCGTGATGACGCCGACAATTTCTCCAAGGGAATTGAGTGCAATACGTAATTCTAACGCAACACACTCGGCAGAGAGAGTATCATCAATGGCCCTAAGGGCATTTTGCAAGGCTGCCCCGGCATTGTGAAGTAACGTTTTATGTCTCAGCCTTGATACCAACACCGAATCTCCAGCTTCATATTGACGCCCAACAGCCAGACTCTTGATGGATCTTTTCAACCTATCGATTCCTTCCCCGGTTAACGCGGACACCTCAACATAATTCTTTTCCTCTTCAGGGACTCCTTCAGAATTTTTTCTCGTTCGTATCACGATATCCTGTAATTCTTTCAGGGAATATTTTGGTGGTAAGTCGCTTTTGTTTAGGACCATCACACAGGGTTTTTGTGTGTATCTTTCAATAAAATTTACGTCTTTTTCATTAAGTGAATCGCTTTTATCAAACGCCAGAATCAGGACATCAGCGTGATCAATGGCTTGAGTGGCTCGACTCATACCTTCATTCTCTAATTCATCTCTCGTTTCACGTAATCCGGCAGTGTCAAAGAGCCGAATCATCACTCCTTCAACCATAATGGCTTCCTCTAGCACATCCCGTGTGGTTCCTGGAATATGTGACACAATAGCTCGATTGGTTCCTAGAATGGCGTTTAACAAACTGGATTTTCCCACATTGGGGCGCCCAACAATGACCGTGCGAATACCTTCACGAATCATTCGTCCCTCTTCTGCAGAATCTACTAATTTTAAAATTTCCTCCAATACCAAATGTATACCGTTCTTCAGCTCGCTGTGTTCAATAAACTGAATATCGTCTTCAACAAAATCCATTCCAGCTTCCAAGTGAGCAACAAGTTTCAAGAGACGGTCCCGTTGATCTTGTATGATCCGGGATAACCGACCCTGGAGTTGTTCCTGGGCCATTTTCAGACTCTGGAGAGAATTGGCACGAATGGTATCCAGGACCCCTTCCGCTTGAGTCAAATCAAGCCGCCCGTTTAAAAAACCTCGTTTAGTAAATTCTCCGGGTTCGGCCAATCTGGCGCCAGCCTGAGTTAATGCTTCGCAAATGGCATTCACAATGACAGGTCCTCCATGGGCATGGATTTCCACGACATCTTCTCCTGTATACGATCGTGGTGCTCGCATAGTCACGACCAACACTTCATCCAATACAGAGGAAGTCTTTATTCCTGATATTTTCCCCACTTGAACAGGGTTCCAAATGAATTGGCCCAGAGACAATTTATAGGGCTTGATCTGCTCGAGAGATTTACCAGAACGTAATCGAAGAATGCTTGAGGCAACGGGGAGGGCATGAGTTCCACTCACTCGAACGATCCCCACGCCCCCTTCCCCCATGGGGGTAGCCACGGCACAAATGGTGTCGTCCAAAGAGCCCATAACGTACACTGAAGCGAGGATTACGATTTGGAGGAAGGACCTGACGGAGGGGACGAAAGTTTCTTTTTCCCCGACTCCGAACCGGGAACGTTTTCCTTTGAAGAATGAGCCGTCGTCCCACCTCTAGGCTTTTTCAGAATATACCTATCAGTCACAAATTGCTGCGTTACCGTCAGCACATTATTTGTCACCCAATATAACACCAAACCGGCTGGAAAGGTGACAAACAAAAAGGTCAATCCTACAGGTAAGATCATCATCATTTTGGCCTGTGTGGGGTCCATCGTGGTGGGCATAATTTTTTGTTGGACCACCATAGAAATTCCCATCAGCACCGGAAGCACGTAATACGGATCTTGGATCGAAAGGTCGGTAATCCACAGCATAAACGGCGCCTGCCGGAGATCAATCGTCATATACAAGATATTGAAGAGAGCCACAAAAACCGGCATCTGCAACACCATGGGCAGACACCCCCCCACAGGATTGACCTTATGCTCCTTGTAGAGCTTCATCAGTTCCTGATTGAGTTTCTCTTTGTTATCTTTAAATTTTTCCTGAAGCGCCAGGACCTTGGGTTGAATAGTTTGCATGCCTTGCATGGATTTATAGCTTTTGTATTGCAAGGGAACAAATAACAATTTAATCCCCAGGGTCAGTAAAATTATAGCCACGCCATAGTTATGGGTGTATTCATAGATGAACCGTAAAATTGAAAACAGTGGCTTCGCCACCGCTTTCACTATGCTCCAGCTGCCATAAATGAACCATCCAAAATCGATGGTATCTTCCAACCCGATCCCAAAAGATTTAAGGACATCGTATTGTTTGGGGCCGGCATACAGCTTGGTCTTGTGGACCTGTTCCCCTGAGCCCCCGGGAAGCGAAATGCCCGCCGAGACAACTCGTTCGTTTTCAAGCTTAGAAAAAAGACTGTTGGCATTTTCCGGAATAAACACACTCATGAAATATTTATCTTGAAGGGCCAGCCACCTCACAGGACCATCCCGACGCAGGGTTGGAGCATCCGCCTCTGGAGATTTTTTTTCTAATTCCTCTCCGATCATCCAGGCGGACCCTAGCAACCCAATAAATCCTTGACTCCATTCCACCACTCCAAAATTGGTGCCCAAAATCACATCAAGGTTTTCTGAAATTCCTCGGGTGCGAATAACAATATCCACCACATAGGAATCGTAATGAAACGTGATTTCTTTTTGGACCCAAAGATCTGATTCGGAAGACTCGTGAGTTAAAATCACTTTCCCGGTTGGATGCCCCTCATCTAATTGTGCAAAATCTTTTTGAACTCGAAACAGCCCCTGACGAAGACGTTGATTCGCCGATTCGTTGCCACTGATCTGCACACTGAGCGGACCGGGAAATTGCCCTTTGGAATAGACCAATTCAACGGGTTGACTGTCCGCGGTCTGAGTTAAAAATTTTTTTAACTCCCAAGAGGTAATAACCCCTCCCTGTGGTGAAATCCCGGCACGAAGGAGAGGCGTTTCAATCTCCACTATTTCTTCAATGAGAGGCTGAATGGAAGATGGGGAGGAGGAGATTATCGAATCGGGTACAGGAGAAGGAGATGTTTTCATCTCTTCTTCATGCCCTTTTGCGGGCTCACTTGTGGTGATTTCTTGATCCAGGATCGGACTGGTAGAGAAGGGAGAGTACCCCAACTGCTTCAGGAGCAGGTCATAACCAAAGATTATTCCTAAGGAAAGAACAAGGAAAAGGACGACGCGCTTTTCCATTTATCTAACTCGTGAGTCCCATTAAGACTGTTAGCAATTGAAAGTCAAACGAAGACGGATAGTTCAGAGTTTAGGGAACAGGGTCCAGGCCCCCAGGATGGAATGGATGACACTTAAGAATTCGACCTGTCATTAAGACCAGACCCTTGAGCCCGCCATGCCTATAGATAGCTTCTAAAGCATAATGAGAGCAGGTCGGTTCAAAACGACAACAAACCCCGACAAATGGGGAAACCCCTATTTGATAAGCCACGATAACTTTTCTCAAAATCCAAGACAGCATTGTTTACCCTTGAAGAAGCCCTGCCTGGGCCAATGTGCCCTTCCAGACTTTTCCGACCTCCTGATACTTCGCAGCCAGAACCTTAACTTTGGGGTAGACAATACAATGATAACCCGTTGCCATACCTGAATATGAATCCCTGACAAGTTCACGGAAAATCCGCTTCAGCCGATTTCGCGTCACCGCTTTTCCCACTCTTCGCCCTACAACAATTCCCATCCGGGAACAATCCTGATCCTGGACACGGCTGATAAGGAGGGTAAAGTACGGGTTCCGCACAACAGACCCGTTCGCTTTCACCCCATCATATTCATGTTTTTTCTTTAAAAAAAACGGGAAGCCCTCCGCTTACTCATCGGAAACCGTTAAGCGATAACGCCCTTTTTTCCGTCGACGGGCAAGGACCTTCCTCCCATTTTTAGTACTCATGCGTTTCCTAAACCCGTGATCACGTTTCCTCTTTAAATTAGAGGGTTGTCGATAGGTCATTGACACGGCATTATTCTCCTTTCAGCCATATTCTTATGAACCCGCCATTCTATGGTGGAAAAAATTGAGAGTCAAACAAATTTTCTATTCATCCCTCCCAAATAAGCCGCTTGATTCGTTGACTGGATCTGGGTAGGAAGATATAGTCGGATTCGTTTTTCCCCAACTTTTTCTTCAACAGAACAGGGCTTTCCGTGTTGCGTTCCATTAAAGGTCTTAAAGACATTTTACCTCAACAAACCCCTCAATGGCGCTATATGGAGACAATCGCCCACACCCTTGCAACCCAGTCCGGGTTCTCTGAAATTCGTATTCCGATATTCGAGTTTACAGAACTTTATGCGAGGAGCATTGGAGGATCCACTGATATCGTGGAAAAGGAAATGTACACCTTTCCTGATCGGGATGGGAGTTCTCTTACCTTACGCCCTGAAGGTACAGCAGGTGTGGTGAGAGCCGTATTGGAGCACCATCTTCTTGACTCCCCTTCGACCCGAAAATTGTACTACCTTGGTCCTATGTTCCGTCATGAACGACCTCAAGCAGGGCGCTATCGGCAATTTCACCAATTTGGAGTTGAAGCCCTAGGGACTGAAGATCCCCTTATGGATGTCGAGGTCATTGCCCTTTTATGGAGATTTTTTTGTTCATTAGGGCTCAAGGATCTGACATTACAGATAAATTCCATTGGAAATCTTCAGGACCGTGAAAAGTATATTCAGGAACTTAAACGGTTTCTTTTCCCTAAGTTAGAGGTTATTTGCGGTAACTGCCAACGTCGGTACTCCACTAATCCCTTACGGATTCTTGACTGCAAAGTACCGATTTGTCAGCAAGCCACTCAGGAAGCCCCGACTCTTTTTGACCATCTCTCGTTAGATTCGTCCTCTCATTTTCAAAGTGTTCTCGATGGATTAACAGGTATAGGTATCCCTTTTTCTTTAAACTACAGATTAGTCAGAGGGCTGGATTATTATTCCCGAACAACCTTTGAAATTACCTCTCCACACCTAGGCGCACAGAGCACGATAGGAGCCGGAGGTCGATATGACGGCTTAGTGGAATTACTCCAAGGACCCTCCACCCCTGCCATTGGCTTTGCTGTCGGCTTAGAAAGAGTCGCTCTCCTGCTCCCTGAGCAGATATCCTTCCCCCAGCCACCTTTATTTTTTTTGGCCGGTTTTGGAAAGGAAGCAAGGCCAATAGCTTTCAAACTTCTGCACGAACTCCGAGAGTTAGGAATACGGGCTGATACCGACTATAAAAGTACTAATTTAAAATCCCTTCTCCGATCCGCAGACAAACTGGGAGCCACCTACTCCATTATTATGGGAGACGATGAAGCCCGTTCCAAAACTGCTATTATCCGAAACATGACAACCAAGACTCAGGAATTAATAACACTAGAAGAAATCGCTCAAAAAGTTCAGTCACTAAACTAGGAAAAATGGCAGGGGATATCTCCGGTTTTATTCTTGACATTTTTTTCCCCTGATGCTAGGGTTTTTTTCTTATTTTTCAATAGGAAATGGTATTTTTATAATTCAAAATCATCCTCCACATTTTTCATTCACAAAAGTTTAATTTTACGTATTATTACTAGAGTATCAATAAGGGATGCCAAAAAATCTGGTTATCCTTATTCGTGAGGACCCAATAAATACCCACCGGGCCTCCGAAGCCATACGAATTGCGTTGGGATTGTCCACTGGTCCCAACCCAGTAACAATTGTCCTTCTGGAAAATGCCAGGCAGTTAATTTCTGATAATGCCTATGATCTTCCTGATGGGGAAATTCTTGAAAAATATCTCCCTGTCATCAAAAATTTAGAATTACCTATTATAATCCCTTCAGGAAGCGGGAAGGCTTTTTCACTTGATCAGGAATTTAACATTAGGGAATCTTCCACGTCCCAAATAGCTTCACTCGTTTCTCATGCAGATCGAGTACTAATCTTTTAAACCCATATCCGATGAGAAATATTTTGTATGTCTGTACGAAATCCCAATATGAATGGGATTCATTTATTCCTCAGGAACCTTCTCTTTCGGGAATGGCCATAGCAGTCCTTCTTCTGCACTCTGGAATGGGGTTAAGAGATATTCCAACATCTCAAGTTTCTCTACTGGAAACTGAGGGAATAGAAAAAGACAATTCTTGTCCATATGAGACCATTTCTTATCAGGGGTTTTTGGAAAAAATTTTCCTGGCGGATTTGCCTTTGGTCATTTAACGTTCCCCCTCTTCTTCTTTTTAGTAAACGAATAGAAAGAAATAGTAGGAGTAGTCTTAGTAGGGGTAGGGAGTAACGGGGATAAAGAGCACTTACTTTCATAAAATCTTTTTAGTATTGAGCGTAGAAATTGGTTTTCGATTTTAAAAATATCATGGTAAAAGTTGTGGATAAGGGCCAGGAAGTTTATGGTAAAGGTTGTTGATGAGAGTTAAAGGTTGTCTGATAGTTTAATGGCGGTTCAAGATTATGATGGTAATTATTAACATCTGTGAATAATTCTGTGAATAAGTTGAAATTATCTAATATTAATAATGATAAAGTCTGGGTTGATGTGTTGGATTTTGTCAGCCCTAGGGTTGGGGACGATACGATTGAAACGTGGTTTCAGCCCTTGGTTTTAGAAAGCCTTACTGAAGATCAAGCCCATATTCGGGTCCCGAATAAATTTTTTGGGGAATGGTTGGGAAGAAATTATAAAGATTTGCTGGTAGAGGCCTTCCAGCATGTAGAAGGGTTAAAGCCATCGGAAATTATCTTTGTCATGAAGGAAAATGACGGAGAAGGGTCACCTCGGCCAATAATTAAGGCGGAAGTTCGGGAAAATCGAGGGACCAGCCAACTCCAGAGGGCCAGACGTCAACCTCTTCCTAATCCCAAATATACTTTTAAGAATTTTGTGGTTGGAGGGAGTAATCAATTTGCTCATGCGGCCTGTTTAGCTGTGGCAGAATCTCCCGCTAAGGCCTATAACCCATTGTTTATTTATGGTGGCGTGGGGTTGGGAAAAACGCACCTTCTGAACTCCATCGGGAATTATGTTGCAGATCGAAGTGATCTTCGTATTGCCTATGTCACGACGGAGCAATTCACTAACGAGGTCATTAATTCTATCCGCTACGACAAGATGATTGAATTGAGAAGACGGTATCGAAATGTAGATATGCTCCTGATTGACGATATCCAATTTTTGGCTGGGAAAGAACGAACACAAGAAGAATTCTTTCACACCTTTAATTCTCTCTATGAGGCTGGGAAACAGATCGTCCTATCCAGTGATCGCTTCCCGAAGGAAATGCCCTCTATGGAAGAACGCCTTCGGTCCCGGTTTGAGTGGGGCCTGATTGCGGATCTTCAACCACCCGATGTGGAAACACGAATCGCCATTCTTCGCAAGAAATCAGAGGAAGAAGGTATTGCCATCAACGAAGATGTGATTCAGCTATTAGCAGCCAATTTAAAAAGTAATATACGCGAGATTGAAGGTGCACTCATCCGTCTCGGGGCCTATGCGTCCCTCACGGGCCAAAAAATCACGGTCGACATGGCAAAAAATATTCTCCGTGATCTTCTTGGTGGAAAACGGAAAGTGATTACCATAGAGGATATCCAAGAAGTAGTCGCAAACCGTTTCCATGTGAAAATATCCGATTTGAAATCGAAACGGCGTACCAAAACCTTGGTGTATCCTCGCCAAATTGCCATGTTTCTTAGTCGTGATTTGACCGATGCCTCATTTCCTGAAATAGGAAGAGATTTTGGAGGCAAGGACCATACAACAATAATTCATGCCTGTAAGCAAATGCAGAAGTCACAGGAAACCGATACCGCTCTTCGAGCCACAATCGAAAGTCTCAAAGAGGAAATCGGCAAGGCGTAAACACTGCTTTCGTAGGAAAATTATGAAAATTCAAATGGCCAGGGAGGATTTGTTAATAGCCCTCCAGCGAGTGCAGGGTGTGGTGGAGAAGCGGAATACTATGCCCATCCTGGCTAATATTCTTTTGGAAGCCAAGCCGGAGGGTTTGGATATCGTGGCGACTGATTTAGAAATTGGCATGAGAGGTTTATATAAAGCCACGGTCCAGGAGCCCGGTTCTGTCACGTTTTCCGCTCGAACCCTTTTCGATATTTTAAAGGAAATTCGTCATTCGGATATTGAATTGGTGGTGGGAGAAAACAATTGGGTCACCGTGAAGGCCGGAAAAAGCCAATTTCGGGTGGTGGGGTTGCCCAGTAAGGACTATCCTGCCCTTCCCGCCATTGAACGGGAAGGTTTAATGGCCCTTCCCGCCCAAGGGTTATTGCAGCTTCTTAAAAAGACGGTCTTTGCCGTGGGAGAAAAGGACACGCGGTACGTCTTGAACGGCCTTCTCATTACCCTCATTCCTGCCGGAGCCAAAGTGACTCTCCGTTTGGTGGGCACTGACGGGCACCGATTAGCCTGGGCTGAGCAGGAGGTGACACCTGAGAAAGCCGCCATCCCCCCGGCAGAAATTAAAGTTATTATTCCCAAAAAGGCCGCCATAGAAATCCGGCGACTGTTGGAAGAAGACGACGAACAACCATTTTTAGGTTTTACGAAAAATATGTTGATCTTTCGGAAAAGCGGGTTGGTCTTAACCTCTCGGATTATGGAAGGGACCTACCCCAACTATCAGCAGGTGGTGCCGAAAGAAAGTTCCAAGAAAGTCACGGTAAACAAGGCGGATTTGGAGGGCGCCCTTCGAAGGGTGGCGATCCTCTCGAAAGACAAGGCTCATGCCGTGAAACTGTCCATCAATCCAGATCACATTCACCTATCTTCAAAAAGTCCGGATTTGGGAGAAGCGGATGAAGACATCCCGGCCAAATTTGTGGGAGAAAGTTTTTCTACTGGTTTCAACGCCAGATATTTTTTAGATGTGTTGTCAGTCATCGAAACGGAATCGCTCACCCTCCAAATGGAAACACCCTTGAGTCCGTGTTTGATTCAAGAACAGGGGAATCCCACATTCAAAGCTGTGGTGATGCCCGTGAAGGTTTGACGGATTTGATCCACCAGACGTTCATTCTTCTACACGCATTCAAAGCCTGAAAATATATGGAATCCACAGGAACACCCAGCCCAGAATCCGCCCGCCCTGTAGACCGCCAACACTCGGATGCCCGGTACGATGCCGATCAGATCCGTGTCTTGGAAGGATTGGAAGCGGTGCAAAAACGACCGGCCATGTATATTGGCAGCACCGGGGTCGATGGCCTGCACCATATGGTGTATGAGGTGGTCGACAACAGTGTGGATGAACACATGGCCGGTTATGGAAACGAAATTCAGGTGGTGCTCCAGTTGGATGGAAGTGTGCTGGTGTCGGATAATGGAAGAGGGATTCCCACAGGGATGCATTCCACCCAGAAAAAGTCAGCGGCAGAAGTCGCCTTAACGGTCCTCCATGCGGGCGGAAAGTTTGAGGAGGGTGCCTATAAAGTGTCGGGAGGGTTGCATGGTGTAGGGATTTCGGTCGTGAATGCTCTCTCCGAATGGCTGGAATTAGAAATTTGGCAAAATGGGGAGGTGTTCGAACAACAGTACCAACGTGGAAAGCCGCTGGGCCCGTTAACCGTCGCAGGTAAAACCAAAAAACGG
>Ga0224505_10002837_pt1 | contig 10022 bp, 10 predicted proteins | sample SF_Jan12_sed_USG_FD_169102 | JGI IMG/M metagenome (GOLD analysis project Ga0224505, IMG submission 169102) | Sediment microbial communities from San Francisco Bay, California, United States - SF_Jan12_sed_USGS_4_1 | ecosystem: Environmental > Aquatic > Marine > Sediment | place: USA: California...
TTTGAACAAGGGGCCTAGGGCCTGTTAACAATTACTTCGTGAGATGCGTTGTGATCAAAATCGTCAATGACAAGGCGCATGCCGCAGCCCATATCGAGAATATGGGCAAGGCAGGCAACGCAGGCAGTGGCGGTTTTGAACACAACCCGCCGGGACGGGACGATTTGTCCTCAGGGCGTTGTCGCACCTTCGCTTATTTGCCTACGGGCAAACCGCGCTCGGCACTCCTGGCCCTGAGGACAAATCGCCTCCGTCGCACTCATGAAGTAATTGTTAACAGGCCCTGGGTTCTTTAAACTCCCGTGTTCCCCCTCCGGCAGGTGCTTCCCGATCCCCATGAATACCCTGATTTCCGAAGAATACCGCAAGATGCAGGAAGAACTGCACCGTAATCCCAATTACGGTGTCGCTTCCGTGCATTACGCACCCATTGTCGCTGAGGTCGTGAAGTCCGTGGGTGCTGCCGAATTGCTGGATTACGGCGCGGGCAAGGGGCGCCTGGGCGAGACACTCAACTCGCTGATGCTGCATCCTCCGCTGATTCATCATTACGATCCTGCACGGCCCGAGTGGGCCGCGCCGGCGCAGCCCTGTGCGTGCGTCGCCTGTATCGATGTGCTGGAACATATCGAACCGGATTTGATTGACAACGTGCTCGATGACCTGCAACGCGTTACGGTCGGACACGGCGTGTTCACGGTGCATACCGGCCCGGCGGTGAAGGTGCTGGCTGACGGCCGCAACGCCCACCTGATCCAACAGCCTCCGGAATGGTGGCTGCAGCGATTCGGGCAACGATTCAACGTGGCCGAGTTCCGGCCGATGAAGCAGGGGTTCTGGGTGGTGGTCACGGCCAAGGGTATCGATCCGGTGCTCGCGCCTCGCGCAACTACAAAACCGCAGGGGCTGTTGCGACGGCTGCTCGGACAACTTTTTTCTTCAAAACATTGATCGCTTAACAAAAGGACAAAGCACGATGGAATACGCAATTGCATTTGACGGTGTGACCACCCTGCCGGTGGTCGAAAGCAACAAGGCCTTCCCGGTGGGCCGGATTTATTGCGTCGGCCGCAACTATGCCGAGCATGCACGCGAGATGGGTCATGATCCGGACCGCGAGCCGCCGTTCTTTTTCATGAAACCTGCTGATGCCATCGTGCCCAGCGGCGCCACGATTCCCTATCCGCAGGTGACCAAGGATCTGCATCACGAGATCGAGATGATCGTGGCCATCGGCAAGGGCGGCTCGGATATCCCCGTTGAGAAGGCGCTGGATCATGTGTTCGGCTACGGCGTCGGTCTGGACATGACCCGCCGCGACATTCAGGGCGAGGCCAAGAAAATGGGCAGACCGTGGGAGATGGGCAAAGCCTTCGATCAGTCAGCGCCTTGCACCGCGCTGAAAACAGTGGCCATGGTGGGTCATCCGGCAAAGGGCGCGATCTGGCTCAAGGTCAACGGACAGGTAAAGCAAAAAGGTGATTTGTCTGAATTGATCTGGAATGTGCCGGAAACCATTTCCTACCTTTCCAGGCTGATTACGTTGCGTCCCGGTGACATCATCATGTCGGGAACGCCCGCCGGCGTCGGCCCGGTGCAACGCGGCGACAAGCTGGAAGGCCACGTTGACGGCGTCGGCGACCTGACGGTCACGTACGCCAAGTAATCACGACTGCACGGCGCGTGCAACGCGCGCCGTGAAGGTTGATTTTTCCGGCCCGCAGCCGGAGATCACGGAGGAGACGCAATGCAGAAACGCACACTGGGCAGGAATGGCCCCGAGGTCCCGGCGCTGGGCCTGGGTTGCATGGGCATGTCGATCAGTTACGGCGAGCCCGACGATCCCGAGTCGATCGCAACCATGCACCGCGCATTCGAACTGGGTTGCAACCTGCTGGTCACGTCCGATGCTTACGGCAGCGGCGTCAACGAGTCATTGATTGCGCAGGCGATCAAGGGCAGACGCGAGCAGGTGCTGATTGCCACAAAGTTCGGCAACGTGGGTCTGGGCGGTGGTGTGCCCGAGGGACTCTCGGGCGGACATCCGGACTACGTGCAGATTGCGTGCGAGCGCAGCCTCAAACGGCTGGGTATCGATGCGATTGATATTTACGGCCTGCATCGCGTCGATGCGGCGGTCCCGATCGAAGACACCGTCGGTGCGATGAAACGCCTGGTGGAACAGGGCAAGGTGCACCATCTGGCGCTGTCCGAGGCGGGCACTCAGACCATTCGCCGTGCACATGCAGTGCATCCGATTGCTGCGGTCGAGACGGAATATTCGCTGTGGAGCCGCGACGTCGAAACAGACATCCTGCCGGCCTGCCGCGAACTCGGGATTGGATTCATGGCGTACGCGCCGCTGGGCCGCGGTTTCCTGACCGCAACCATCAAGAGCGTGGACGCACTGATCGACAAGGACAGGCGTCGCGACCATCCGCGCTTCAAGCCAGAAAATATCAATAAAAACAACAAGTTACTTGATACTCTCGAAGCTGTGGCCCGAGTGCACAAGGCTACGCCGGCGCAGGTTGCGCTGGCCTGGCTGCTGGCGCAGGGAACGGACATCGTGCCGATACCGGGCACAAAGCGGCGCAAGTATCTCGAAGAAAACTGTGCGGCCGCTGACCTGCGGTTGAGCGCGGGTGATTTGAGCAAACTCGGTGCGGCTTTTCCGCCCGGCGTTACCGCCGGCACGCGGTACCCCGAAAAGCAGTTAAAGGCACTGGGTATCTGAACCGCAGCGTCCACTCGCAGGGTTCACCAGGGACGATTCATGGATGCGCTATGGCTGGTGCCGGAGTTTGTCGTGCAGCCTGCGTCCGACGTGCATCCCGAGGCACTGTTGCTGTCATCGCACGTGGCCAGCGTGCGCATGCGCAGCGGTGTTGCCGCCACAGCCTGGCAGCGTGCCGGACATCGCAACCGGCTCCTGGTTCCTGAAAATTCTGCGGCGACGGGTCAGCCTGATCTCGAGTCAGCGCGAATCTGTGTCGTCGGTAAATTTCTCGCCGAGGCGAATTCCGATGCGTGGCGCGGGGTTATCGCCGGTGTAAAAGCCGCCGGCGGGCACGTGGTCGCCGACGTATGTGACTATCCGTTCGCAAAAAAATCAAAGACCGTGGTGGATTTTTACGAACAGGTGTTGCCGCTGTGCGATGCCGTGACCGTCAACTCAGTGCGGATGGCGGAAATGATGGCGCCGCATGTGCCGCGACCGCCGCAGGTGATCGAGGACGCCATTCTGGATGCGCCATGCCCGCCGCGGTTCGCGCCGGATGCGACGCTGAAGCTGCTGTGGTTCGGTCACCAGAGCAATCTGCGCTATCTCGAACCGGTGATCGATGCGCTGACTGCCTACAGTGCGCGCCAACGCTGCCGGCTGGTCGTGGTGACCGCACCGGGGTTCGGCGTCGAGCAGGCGGCGCGGCAGATCAATGCCAGGCATGCGCCGCGCTTTGAAGTCCGGTTCAAGCCCTGGTCGGCCGAGGCGACCCGCGTCGCGCTGGCGCATTGCGATCTGGTGCTGATCCCCGGCGACCCGCACGATCCGCTGAAAGCCGGCGTATCGTCGAACCGGCTTGCTGAAGCGCTGCAGGCAGGGCGGCTGCCGGTCGCCAGTCCGCTGGCAAGCTACCGGTCATTCAGCGATGCGGCCTGGCTCGGTGATGATCTGATTGCCGGGATCGACTGGGCATTGGCCAACCGCGACGCGGCGCTGGCGCGCATCCGGCGCGGTCAATCCCGCGTTGCGGATACGCTGTCGGCTGACGTGGTCGGCCGGCAGTGGTGCGATTTGTTCGTGCAAATGGCCGGCAACGACGGGAGCTGAGTATCCGCGACACACCGCGACCCCGGTGCCTGCAGGCTAAAGCGTGAGGCGGTTCAACCGTTCCGGCGATCCGAGTTCGCCTCTGACAAACGCGTTGAAGGCGAGGCTGATGCGCGTATGGTCGCCGCTGGCCTGTTCAACGCTGTGGATCAGATTCGAAGGAAACAGAACCAGATCACCTGTGCCGACCTGAAAGCATTTGACCGGAGTGTTGTAATCATTCAACTGGTCGTCGGACACCATGATCTGGATCTGTGCCGCGCTCTGGCGATGGAAGCAAATGCCGTCTACCGCCCGCTTGGCCTGTATATAGAGCACACCGCTGATCAGGCTGTTCGTATGCATGTGCCGGTGGTGTGACTGACCTCTTTTCGTATAGTTGAGCCAGGACTGGGTCACGTAGAACGTAAATTTCGGGTCCGCGGAAATTATTTTCCAGGCATATTGTTTGATATGTTCATCGACCACGGATCGTATTGACTGCATCTCGGGGTGATCGAGCACGTCCGTATCAGCGCACCGTATGTTGGACACATTCTCATGTGGCCTGGCCTGCATTTTTTCGAAGAACTCATGTTCCTTGGCGGTGAAATCCCTGCCAATGTTCGATCGCATTACCGGGTTCGGAAAAATCGATTCCCAAGTGATCATTTCTTGTAACTTCCTCGATAGGCTCAGCAATCAAAATTGACTCGATTGCATTCACCCGACATGACCGGCGGTTTCCCGGGACTCAACATCGGGTGCGAACCAGTTGTTTTAATGGTTTTAATAAGCCGCGCAACAGTCTGCGGCCCGCTGCTTATTGCAGCGTTGCATCACATTAGCGCAAGCGCATTTAATTGACAACCTGGACGAGGTTCAGGCTGGAGGCGCCGATTAAAGGTGTTCCCGCTGACCCGCAATTGACCGAGAACCAGTAGGGTCCCGGCCGTTGTTTGATCGCATCACCCGGGTCGGGAAAATCGATTCCCATGTCGTCATGTTGTTGCCGCTTCTCGTGGATTCAGCCGGTCATGCTGCTGTGGTGTTTTCCCGCCGGACGTCATTGCGGATGTGCCGCGCCCGCATACAGCATCGCATCGCGCTCGGCGAACCACTTACTTGCATATTCGCAATTGCGGTATTCGTCAAAATACGGCCCGCCCAGCGTGTAGTGCACCAGCGCCGCATCCGCATTCGGCGCGTCATAGCCGACCAGGTGGTTCCACCGCGCCGGCAGTTCGCCGATAAGGTTGTCGTTGCCCAGCCATTTGAACTGGTGCAATTCGAGGCCGGTGGCGGTGTTCACGTAATCCGGCGTCAGCACGCGGCAGCGCGCATTGTTGAACAGAATTACGCTGGACCAGTTCTTCTTCTCATATTTGGTCTGTACCTCATTGAGGAATTTGCGCTCCTCCTTGGGCACGTGCACGTGCTTGACCACCATCACCGCGTAACGGTCATCCCGCAACGCCCAGATTTTTGCGACATCGTCGAGCATCAGCATGTCGCAGTCCATGAACAGCGACCATCCTGCGTATCCCGCAAGATGTGGTGTCAGAAAGCGCGAAAACGAAAAATCAGTGGATTGCAGCGGATGGCGCTCGCGCCGGAAAATGCCGCTTAACTGCGACAGCATCAGCGGTGCAATGCTGACCGGGACCGATGCCCGCGTGCCGATGCTGTGGGCGAGTACGTGGTAAGCGACGGTCTCACGGCCATCGTAACCGATGCAGATATTAATCATAAGCTGTTGATTTCATGCGTATCGATGCAGGTTTGCGGCAAGCTTATCATGAGGTCGCGATGCCGCAGCTTGCGGGTGATCAAACCCGGACAATGTCGCGTCACGGCTTTTCGTCCGCTGGCCCGCAAGTTGGCGTAGCGCCGCCTGACGTCTCCGCCGGGTGTCAGATGCTGCGATGCATGTGTTAATCTTTTGTTTTAGTTAAATAAAATCGGATTCGAATCGCGGGGCCCTGCTTATGCACGATGGTCAAGTGCAACGGGCGTGGAAGGTACGTCGCGGCGCAGGATGCCGAGACCGCCCCGGGCGGTTATTCAAGATGAGCGCGTCATGAGCAAACCGCAACATGAGTACCTTGAGTGGTTTTACAACCGGAACATCTGGAAGGGTGTGTATTACCGCGGCGTGCGCACGCTGAAGTTGCCGCTGGACATGTGGAACTATCAGGAAGTCATTTTCGAGAACGATGTGCAATGGGTGCTCGAGACGGGCACGCGGCACGGCGGTTCGGCCTTGTATTTTGCGGATCTGTTCGCAGCGAGCGCGCGGGAAGGCCAGGTCATCAGTATCGACATTGAGCATACCGACCTGCATCCGCTGGCGGCGGCACACCCGAAACTGAGTCTTATCGCGGGAGACAGCGGCTCGCCCGATATCGTCGACGTCATCCGGCAACTGATACCCGAGAATCGAACCGGCGCCCTGTTGCTGATGCTGGATTCCGATCATGTGGCGTCGCACGTGCTGCGCGAACTCAATGTGCTGGTCCCGTTGTTGCGCCAGGGCGATTACCTGATTGTCGAAGATACGATCATCAATGGACACCCGGTGCGCCCCGAGTTTGGTCCCGGACCGCTCGAGGCGCTGGAGCAGTACCTGAGCGAAAACCCCGGCCGGCTCATTCATGATGCCGCGCGTGAAACGAAGTTCGGTTGTACCCAGGCTTATCGCGGGTATTACCGGATCAGCGCCCGGAGTTAGTCCGCGTTGGCGGCCCGGCCCCGATACCCGGATTTGCCCGCACTGCGTAATGCATCGGACATTCCGCTCGTGCGACAGCAAAAACTCCGCCGATGAATAAAAACGGAAAATCCGTGCTGTTCCTCGGCAAGGCGCGCGACGGGCATGTCGATCGCGCGGTTGAATACTGCAGGTGCTATTTCGACGCCGTGCAGGTTTTTCTGGGCGACTGGGGCGATTCCCGTCCTGCTGCGCTGGACGATGCGCGCCCCGACCTCATCATCAGCTACCTGTCGCGGTGGATCGTGGCGCCGCCGCTGTTGAGCCGCGCGAAGCTGGCAATAAATTTTCACCCGGGACCGCCGGAATATCCGGGTTACGGCTGCAACAACTTTGCCGTTTATGAAGGCGCGGATCAGTTCGGTACGACCTGCCATCACATGGCGCCGCAAATCGACACCGGGCCGATTATCGCGGTCGCGCGTTTTCCGCTGCTGCCCGGCGATACCGGCGGCACGCTGTTGCTGCGCACCTACGATTACCAGCTGGTCCTGTTCTATGATGTCGTCGGGCGGCTGATCCGGGGCGAAGATCTGCCGTCAGCGCCGGACCGGTGGGGCCGAAAGCCGTTTACGCGCAGGCAGTTCGAAGCCCTGGGCCAAATTACGCCGGACATGAGTGCAGCCGAAGTGGCGCGGCGCAGAATGGCGATGGACGTGAGCGCATTGCGCCGTGGCAATTGATCATTGGCCTGCACGGCATGCGAGACAGAAAGGCGGCGGTACGGAAAAAATGAAACCCACGGATATGCGGCCGCAGCCGGAATCTGCCGTCGAGCTGGCGATTTTCGGCCACCCGCCCGCGTGTGCGGAAGCGGTTCACGTCGGCCGGCCCAACATCGGTGATCGTCAGCGGTTTTTGACGCGTTTGAACGACATCCTCGACCGGCGCTGGCTGACCAACCGCGGGGACTACGTGATTGAACTCGAGCAGCGCATTGCCGAAATGGTCGGCGTGCGCCACTGCATCCTGGTGACCAATGGAACGATAGGGCTGGAATTGCTGATCCGGGCGCTGGATCTGCGCGGTGAGGTCATCGTTCCCGCGTTTACGTTCGTTGCGACTGCGCATGCGCTGCAATGGCAGGAAATCACCCCGGTGTTTGCCGACATCGATCCGGACACACACTGCCTGGACGTTCGCAGCGTCGAGGCTGCCATTACGCCGCGCACCACCGGCATCATCGGCGTGCACCTGTGGGGACAGCCTTGCGCGGTCGAGGAACTGGCGGCACTGGCGCGGCGCCACAAGCTCAAGCTCATGTACGACGCGGCCCATGCATTCGGCTGCACGCACGAGGGGCGGATGATCGGCGGATTCGGGGAGGCCGAGGTCTTCAGCTTTCACGCCACCAAAATCGTGAATACCTTCGAGGGCGGCGCGATTGTCACCGACAACGACGCACTGGCTGAAAAGCTCAGGCTGATGCAGAACTTCGGCTTCAGCGGATATGACCGCGTGGTTTACCTCGGCACCAACGGGAAAATGTCCGAGGTGTCCGCCGCGATGGGCCTGACGAACCTCGAAAGTCTGGACGAAATCGTCGAACTGAACCGCGCGCACTACCAACTCTACCGGCAGCACCTCGCGGATCTGCCGGGTGTCAGCGTGTTCGAGTACGACGAGCGCCATCGGTCCAACCACCAGTACATCGTGACCATGGTCGATGATGAAGCGCCGCTGACGCGGGATGAACTCATCGCCGTGCTGCACGCCGAGAACGTGATTGCGCGGCGCTACTTTTATCCCGGCGTGCATCGCATGGAACCTTACCGGACGAAGATGCCGGACGCGGGGCAGCGCCTGCCGCACACGGAACAGGTGTGCCGTCAGGTCATGATCCTGCCCACCGGACCTTCACTGTCGGCGGCTGACGTTGCCGCAGTGTGCCGCATCATCCGCACCGCGCTCGCAAATGCCGTAGCCGTGCGGACGCGGCTCGCACAGACGGCGCAATCTACGTCGTAGTTTGGTGAGTCTGCGCGTGGTCCGGCGTCGCCGCAGAATGCGGCTGCCCCTTCAGGGCAGTTTTTCGCCGCGGCTGGCGAGTTCGGCCATTTCCTGCTGAAACTCCGGCGGTCCGTAGGCTGACACGGCCTGTCTTTGCGAAAACTTGCCGTTTTCGACGATCTGCTCCGAGTGCAGCAGCATGCGGTTGTTGGTTTCAGCGAATTGCTGCAGCCATTTGAGCGCCCGCGGCGGGATTCTCCGGCCCACCGGGACCGCCACATCTACCGGCAGTCCGCGCCAGGTGTGCTGATCAAACAGCACGATCACTTTTGAATTGTTCGGTTTCATCCACTCGGGCAACGGACTGTTGTCCATGCGCCAGCCACAGATGAACTTCACGCACGGATCTACCGGACGGTTGGCGTAGTCGTCGCAGCCCGATCCCGTGCTGTGCGGGCACGGGCAGCCCGGATATACGGGCACGCCGCTGACGCGGATTTGCAGCCAGCCATCGCAGCAACCCGTGCAGGGCTGACATTCGCGAGGAGCGGGGGTTTTGGCCAAAACTTGATCCTGAAAAGGTCTATGGGCACCGGCCGGAATCACGCTGCAATGCCGCCCGTTAATGCGTCATTCATGCGCGTTGGCGCGATGACAGGTCCTAGTGTACTGCAGTCAGCGGCAGATGCTGCCGGTTGTGTGAAGCTGCCGGAACACCGGCGATCAGCGCGGCTTTCCGGCGAGATCGCTCTTGAGTTCGGCCAGTGCGGCAGTCCAGTCGCCCTGCTGTGATTGACGGTAAATGTGAAAACCCGGAAACCACGGCGACGATGCGCCGGCAGCCATCCACCGCCATTCAGCAGGGCAGGGCACCAGTACGCGCGCGGGCTTTCCGGCGGCAGCACGCAGATGCATGTTGGTATTGCTGACGCCGATGTATTCGTCGATTAGTGCGAGCAGCGCCAGCATGCCCTCAAGGTCGTCGTTCAGATCGGTGAAATCGTGCACCGGCCGCCCCAGCGCCTGCGCGAATGATTCGATTTGCCCGGCTTCGGGATTGCGCTGCAGCGCGATGAAGGTGCCTGGAAATTCCCGCAGGGCTGTTGCGAACAAATCGATCTCGATCTGCTTGTGCAGCACCCACGTTGCGTGTGCACGCTGCGCCTGCGGCGGAGTGCCGGCATTCCAGGTCAGCGCGATATAGGGTGGCGCGCCGGTCGCTGCGAGACGCAGCTGCAGTGCGCTCATCCGCTCGTCCAGCGGGATCAGCCGCTGCGGTGGCGGGACCGGCGGCCAGTACACCGAGATGTATTGCGCGAAATCACGTATGCCGGCATGGCCTGTATGCGCCACCGGATACGAGTGTGCACAAAGCGCAAAATTGCTCAATGCATGCGGCAGATCCCCCAGCATCATCAGCGCGTCGGCCGCAGGCAGCGCGGCGTCATCGTCGAGAACGGCATCGACCGCTTGTGCGCGCCGGATCAGGCT
>Ga0224505_10002838_pt1 | contig 10022 bp, 10 predicted proteins | sample SF_Jan12_sed_USG_FD_169102 | JGI IMG/M metagenome (GOLD analysis project Ga0224505, IMG submission 169102) | Sediment microbial communities from San Francisco Bay, California, United States - SF_Jan12_sed_USGS_4_1 | ecosystem: Environmental > Aquatic > Marine > Sediment | place: USA: California...
TTCACTCGTTACCCTTGCCCGAACCCACCCTGCGTGCCCCGCTGATCGACGCCGCCGATCCGCTGGCGGCGCTGCGGGTCGAGATCGACGTGCAGGCCGTCCATCTCGAGGCGGCCGCGCTGACCGCCGGAGCACGCGCACTGGTGGATCGGGTGCGCGCGCAGTTCGTGCGCGACGGCGAGCGCGCCGCCCGCCCACCGCGGCGCCTGATCGCCTTCGACGGCCATCCGGGCAACTTCATCGTGCGTGACGACGGTCGTGCCGTGTTGGTGGACCTGGAGAAGGCGCGCTACAGCCATCCGCCACTCGACCTTGCGCACGCCACGCTCTACACCTCGACGACCTGGGACGTCGACACCTACGCCGAGTTGACCGTGTCGCAGGTCCAAGGCTTCTACGACGCGTGGCAGCAGCGCTGCGACGTCGGCGCCGAGTCGCGGCCGTGGTTCGTGCCACTGCGCGCCGCGATGTGGCTGTGGTCCGTGACCTGGTGCGCGAAGTGGCGCGTGCTCTCGCCGCGCGAGGCGCACGCCAGCGCCGACGGCGAGGACTGGTCGCGCGAGCACAGCAGCGAGGCGCTGATCGCCCATGTGCGCGACCGCGTCGACGATTACCTGTCGCGCTCCAGCATCGAGCGCGTTGCGCACGAACTGGAACGACTGCGCGCGGCTTTCGGGGACTAGGAAGGGGCCGCGCTCGCCGCAGGTGCGCGCGCCAGCGTCTCGAAGAAGTCGCGGAAGATCGCGTCGCGCGCCACCGCATGGGCCTCGCGAATCGGCGGCGCGCCTTCGGCTTGCGCGCGTGCCACCCAGCGCCGATCGGCGCGCAACGCGGGCGTCGGTACCAGCTCGCTCGGCACCCAGTCGGAGTTCAACAGCCACGCGATGTTGATCAGGTCCCAGATGACCCACGAGAAGCCAGGGGTGCGCACGTCGTCGATGCCGGCCAGATCGGCAAGCGGGTTGTGCGTGAACAGATGGTGCAGGTAGGCACCGATGGCACCACAGGTCCGCACGTGTCGATCGATCTCGGGCAGCGACAGCCGCAGTTGCGCGCCGACGTGGAAGCCCGGCAGGTACACCAGCGGCACGCCGCTGTCGAACAGCACCTGCGAGGCCGCCATGTCCTGCTCGAGATTGAGAGAGAAGTTGATGTGCGGCGCGTGCGAGGGGTAGCCGCTGGTCCAGACGACGACGATGCGTTCGGCGATGTCCGGTGCGGCGATCAGCGCGCTGGCGATGTTGGTTACGCAACCGATCGCCACCACGTACAGCGGCGGCCCGTCGGCCGGCGTGTCGCGCGCCGTGGCGACGAGGTGCTCGACCGCCTCGCTCGGCCGCGGCGTGCGTTCATCGGCCAGGTAGCCGGCGCTGCCGCGCAACACCCGCCCTGCGTGCGGCAGGCGCAGCAACTCGAAGACGCGCACGATCTCGTCGAAGCTGCGTGCCATGCCGTCACGCGGGTGGCAGAACACCGGCCAGTGGCTGATCGCATCGAGCGCCCAGCCGCGGCGTGCGAAGCGGTCGAGCCGCGCGCCGTGTTGGGCGAGCAGCGCAAGGTCGAATTCCGGCGCGCTGGCCGGATCGGCGCGCGCCGCCAGCGCGCGCAGCATCTCCTGCCGCCGGTGCTCGAACGAGAACGGCGCGGCGTACACCGCGACAATGTCCAGGCGCTCGCGCGACAGCAGCGCCCACGCGAGGGCGAACTGATCGTCGATTTCGTTGGCCGCATCGGTGTCGATGACCACGCGTGGACGGGCACGCGGTGGCGCGAGGCGGTGCGTGTACCAGGCGTCCGGCTGGCGCAGGGCAGTCGGTGTCATGCGCCGATGCTACGGCCTGTACACACTCCGCCAGCGCAGTGTGTACAGGCCTTAGGGCACCGTCTCGTAGCGCAGGGCCGTGACGTCGCCGCGCCAGTACGCCCGGCGGCCCTCGGGGGCAAGCCATGCGACCTCGCCGCTCATGGGCACCCGCAGGCCGTCGCGTTCGGCGTAGTTCGACCAGCGGCCCTCCCAGGGCGTCATGACGACGGTCCTGCCGACCGTGCGGCCGCGCGCTTCGGCACGAACCGACTCGATGAGGCCGGTTCGCGCATCGAAGCGGACCAGCAAGGTCGCGGTCACGGCGCCGTCGCGCATCGTCGCGGTGGCGGCGTGGTCGTCCACCGCCGTCCAGCCGACGCCCTGACTCGGCAGCAGCGCCGTCGGGTACCACGCGGCCTCGGCGAACCAGCGCAGGAACTCGCCTTGTGCCACGCCGCCGGGCTCGGGGGTCGTGCCGCGCAAATCGATCAGCGTGAACAGGCCGATCACGGCCGGGTGCAGGATGCCTTCGCCGGCGACATAGGCGTCGTGCACGTGCACGGCCAGACCGGGCACGACCGCAACGCGGCCGTCCCAGACGAAGCCGGGCCGCCGCGTCACCACGCGCTGTGTCGACGTGAACGGCTTCCACTGATCGTCGCCCTCGGCCGCGAGGTTGAACGTGCCGCGATGTTCGATGTCGAGCGCGGCGACGATGGGCTGGCCGTCCTTGAGCACCGCGCGGAAGAAGCGTTGCACCGGCGCCGGCAGGCCGTCGAGTTCGCGCGCCGCGTCATAGTGTGTGGCAAAGGGCGGCAGTTGCGCGGCCTCGAGCCTGTCGATCAGCGCGCGTGTGCTCGCGTTCCAGCGCGCCACGCCGTAGGCCGCCAGCACGATGAACAGCGCGACCAGCGATGCGAGTGCCAAGGCCGTCCACTTGATCCACACCATCACGACGCCTCCGTCACGTTCCACCGCCTGTGGTGAGCAGCGCGAGGATCTCGGCGCGCACCGCTTCGTCGTGTCCGACGAGCAGGTGGCCGCCATGATCGAAGCCGATGAACTTCGCGCCCGGAATGCGACTGGCGGTGTACTGTGCGCCGGCGTAGGTGCCGAAGCCGTCGTCGCGTGCGCTGACCACGAGCGTGGGCACGCGAATCGACTCCAGTGCATACGGGCCGAGACGCTTGCCCAGCCGTGTATCGTCGCGCAGCCCGGCGGCACGGCGCGACACCGGCAGGATGCGCTCGGCCAGGTCGTTCACGCGCGCGCGCTCGGGCTCGCTCGCTGCGGCCACCTGCTCGGGCGGTGTCGCCAGCACGTGGCGGATCAGCGGGTCGCGTGCCACGTGCAATCCGGTCCAGAACAGGAAGTCCGAGCCGAGCAGGCGCAGCAGCAGTGCGTCCTTGTCGTCCGACACCGGTGGTGCGGAATCAGCTACCGTGCCGGGTTTGTAGGTGATCGGCACGACGAGCACCAGCGCGCTGACGCGCTCTGGATGGCGGATCGCCGTCTGCATCGCCGACGGGCCACCGGCGGAGACGCCCATCACCGCGGTCCTGGCGATGCCCAACGCGTCGAGCAGGCAGACATGCGCATCGGCCTGCGCCTCGGGCGAGGCATCGACGGGCCGCGGTGTGCGCAGGTAGCCGAAGCGAGACATCGCGATCACGCGAATGCCGTGCTGCGTGAGCGGGCGAGCCCAGTCCATGCCCTGGTCGTGGCCGCCGCCGCTGCCGTGGATCATCAGCAGGGGGATGCCCGCGCCGGCCTGCTGCACCTCGATCGGGCCGCAGCGCGTGTCGATCAGCTCGCTGCCTTGCGCGGCACGGGCGGCGGCGACGGACAGTTCGCGCTCGAAGCGCGAGCGGATCACCATCGCCGCGATGAGCAAGGTGACTGCAACGATCGCGAGGGCCGCAGCCAATGTCGACGGCCTGGTCATTTCAGGCGATCTCGTCGAATCGGATGCCGTGCACCGTGAACCGACCATAGACGAACGGTCCCTCGGGCCGGTGCCAGATCGCCTCGCCCTGCGTGGGCACGCGGCGGCCGGCGAACTCGCGGCGCTCGCGCATCGGCGTGGACCAGCGCAGGCGCTTGAGTGAGCCGTCGCGCTGTGCCTGGGCACGATCGTCGGAGACGAAGTCCACGAGGTCACCGTCGGCATCGAACACGAGCGTGGCGCGCACGGTGTGCGCTCCATTCGAGAAGGTCACCTCGGCATGGCGAGCGTCGACCTCGCGCCACCGGAATTGCGGGCCGACCAGCGACGACGGAGCCCAGAAGCACAGGTCGTTAAGCACGGTGACGGTCTCCACGCGCGCCAGTTCGGTGTCGTGCTGATCCGCCACGCTGAACAGCCGCGCCAAGCGCACCTGCATCGAGGCCTCGGTGCCGGCGTAGTCGTGCAGCACGGCCACCGGCAGGCCGGCCATGCGTGAAGCCATGAAGAACAGACGCCGCACCGGCTGCACGACATTGAACTGTTCGGCCCGCCCAGGCAGCCCGGCTTGGCCGGGCTGCCGGCTCATCACCGCGTCGTAGACGATGTGGAAGCTGCGCACCGGCGGTTGGCCGATGGCGCCGCTGCGGTGCAGGTGGCGCTGCACCGCAGCCGGCAGCGCCGCGGCATCGGCCGCGCTGAGCGCCGCACCGGGGGCTGGCGGCACCTGCTGCAACGCAGCGCGAAGCCGCGTGGCGTACTCGGCAGCAAGGTTGACGAACATCGAGACCTCTCCTCAGCGCAAGGTCTGCGCCATTCCACGGGCATCGCGTCGACGTGCGGGCGACACCCCTTCATTCAGACCAGCACGGACTGCACCGGCCGCCGCAGCGACGGCGGCAGCGTCGGCCCGCGCCCGAAGCGGATCACCAGGTCCGGCCGCTGGCCGGCGATACCCACAAGATTCGCGAACTGCGGCCGCAGTGCCGCCACTTCGATCGGCTGATTCAGGTGCGCCGTGCGCACGCCCAGCGCCGTGGCCTGCAGCGCGAACCGTTCGTAGACGCGGCCGACTTCGATCCATGCGGCCTTGTCGTTGCGCGGACCGACGAAGATAGCGATGCCGGCCGAGCTGCGCACATGGCGCGCGTATTTGTCGTTCTCGCTCTTCGGCCTGAAGGCCAGATCGAACATCAGCGGGCCGAGCCAGGACGGCAAGGTCGGGTTGCCCGACGAGGCGCTGTGCAGCCCGTCACCGGCACGCGCCGCGTCGCTGGCGTTGAATCGGATCCACGCCTTCAACTCATCGACGAAGGCCCGGTCGTTCATCTGCACGGTGTTGCCCTGGACGACGAACTCCAGCACCCGCTCGAGCATGTCCTTGTCGGTGAGCAGCATCAGCTGCACGCCGGCACCTGCCGCAGCCTGTTCGAGCTGCCGCAACTCCTCGGCCGCGAGCGCCTTGCCGTCGTACTCGGCGCGCGTCGACTGTCGATGCGGGATCGCCTGGAACAGCGGCGAGGTCGTGGCGGCGGTGGGTTCCAGCGCGATGCGCAGACCGGCGCGGCCGGCGTCGAACGAGGCGTTTGCCTTCAGGCCGTGGGCGAGCGCGGCCTGTACCAGGTTCTCGGCCGCGCAGCCCAGCGACACGAACACATGGTGGTCGTCAGGGTCGACCGCCGGGCACCGTCGCGACAGGTCCGGCAGGATCGTGATCGTCTGGTCCTCGAGCGCGAACTTCCAGCACTGCGTGTTGTGGCTCGAGGGCGCAAGCGTCGCATAGCGCACGAGCTCGCGGCGCAATGCGGCGCCATCGTTGCGGTCGACCTGGCCGTGACGCCAGGTGTCGCGCACGGCCTGCTCGTACGGGCGCGCGGCCCCCCCGGGTGCACAGCCGCCGAGCATCGATGAGGCGCCGATCGTCATGGTTGTCGCGTTGAACTGCCTGCGTGTGACCATCGGGTGCCGCCTTCGTCGGCGCATCGGCCTGCAACAACAGAACCTTGCGTGCATCGACATATTCATCCTAGCCATTCAGGTTGCCCCAAGCGTTGCGCTGGCTCAGGGCGGTCGCTTGCACTACGCTGGTGAGCCAGAATGATCGACGAGCAAAGCGATCCACCGCGAGATGAAGGACAAGTCCCCGCCCGACGCGCTCGTCGGCGCTCTGCGCGCCGTTTTCGCTGCCCACGCCGATCCCGTGAAGGCGGCGCCGATGCGCGGCTACATGAAGTCGGCACTGCCGTTCTACGGCATCGCCGCGCCGCTGCGGCGCCGTCTCACGGCCGAGGTCGTGAAGGCACACCCGGCAACGGACACGGCCACGCTCGCGCGCACGATGCGCACGTTGTGGCGCGAAGCTCGCTTTCGCGAGGAGCGCTACGCGGCGGTCGAGCTGCCGCGCACGGGTCGCACTCATCCGAAGCTGGTCAACGTCGAGTTGCTGCCGCTGGTCGAGGAGATGATCGTCAGCGGCGCCTGGTGGGACGTGGTGGACGACCTGTCCGGCAACCTGCTGGCGCGCCTGCTCGAGCGCCACCCCCAGGAGATGAAGCCGCAGTTGCGGCGCTGGGCCCGCGGCAGCGACCCGTGGCTGCGCCGCGCGGCGATGTTGTGCCAGCGTCATGTGGCCGCCGAGGCGTTCGATGCCCAACTGCTTTACGACACGATCCTGCCGTCGATCGGCGCGGGCTGCTTCGCCAACGAGTTCTTCATCCGCAAGGGCATCGGCTGGGCGTTGCGCGAGCGATCGTATGCGGCGCCGCAGGAGGTTGCGGCCTTCTGTCGGGAGTACGCTTCGCAACTCGCCCCCCTGACGCTGCGCGAGGCGATGAAGGCGATCCACCGCAAATCCAGGAGCAAGGTCGATGGCTGACAGGAAAAGGAAGAAGTCGGGCAACGGTGACGGCCTGTCGAAGAAGGAGTACCTGCAGCGGCTCGAGCCGCTGCAGCTCGAACTCAATCGCATGGCGCGCTGGCTGCAGGCCATGGGCAAGCGGCTCGTGGTGGTGGTCGAGGGGCGCGACACCGCGGGCAAGGGCGGCGTGATCGCCGCGATCGCCGAGACGCTGAACCCGCGCCAGTGCCACGTCGTCGCACTGGCCAAGCCGAGCGACCGCGAGCGCACCCAGTGGTACTTCCAGCGCTACGTGCCACACCTGCCGGCGGCCGGCGAGATCGTGCTGTTCGACCGCAGCTGGTACAACCGCGCCGGTGTCGAGCCGGTGATGGGGTTCTGCACGCCGGAGCAGACCGCCGCGTTCCTCAAGCAGGCACCGCAGTTCGAGCGCATGCTGGTCGACGACGGCGTGCTGCTGTTCAAGTACTGGCTCACGGTGGACCAGGCCAAGCAGGAAGAGCGTTTCGCCGAGCGGCTGGCCGACCCGATGAAGCAGTGGAAGCTGTCGCCCATCGACCTGAAGGCACGCGAGAAGTACGCCGACTACACGAAGGCGCGCGAGGCCATGCTGGAGGCCACGCATACCAAGCACGCGCCATGGGCGCTGGTGGATTTCAACGACCAGCGCCGCGGCCGCCTTGCGCTGATCCGGCACCTGCTCGACCAGTTGCCCGATACGAACGTGCCGCAGGACAAGATCGAGTTCCCGCCGCTGCCGGGCAAGCCGCTGAAAGAGTCGTTCGCAGGCAAGCTCAGGCCGATCTGAACCGCATGACTTCTTTCACCTGATGGAGCGACCTGCGTGAACGCCGTCGACATCGAGGTCTTGCGCAGCGCGATCGACTGGCAGGACCGCGGGTATCGTGTCACGCTCGGCACCGTGGTGCGCACCTGGGGCTCGGCGCCGCGCCCGCCCGGCTCGCTGATGGTCATCCGCGATGACGGCCAGGTCGCCGGGTCGCTGTCGGGCGGCTGCATCGAAGACGACCTGATCGGACGTGTCGCGCGCGGCGAGCTTGCGGCGCGGCTGCCGCAGCTCACGACCTACGGCGCGAGCGCCGAGGAGGCGCAGCGATTCGGCCTGCCGTGTGGCGGTACGGTGCAAGTGGTGCTCGAGCCGCTGTCGGCGCAGTCGAGGCTGCGCGAACTGCTGGCCGCGATCGAGGGCCATCGCCTCGTTGCACGCCGTCTCGACATGACGACCGGGCTGGCGCAGCTTGCGGATGCGATCGACAGTGACACGCTGCATTTCGACGGCACAGTGCTCGTCACCGTGCACGGCCCGCGACTGCGCCTGCTGATCATCGGCGGCGGCCAGCTCTCGCGCTACCTGGCTGCGATGGCGGTGATGCTCGACTACCGTGTCACGGTGTGCGAGCCGCGCGAGGAGTATCACGAAGGCTGGCAGGCGATGGAGGGGGTGACGCTCGCGCGCGCGATGCCCGATGACCTGGTGCTCGCGATGAACCTCGACGCGAACAGCGCGGTCGTCGCGCTCACGCACGACCCGAAGCTCGATGACCTGGCATTGATGGAGGCGCTGCGCACGCCGGCGTTCTACGTCGGCGCGCTCGGCTCGCGGCGCAACAACGATTCGCGGCGCGAGCGGCTGCTGCAGTTCGAGGTCAGCCGGGACGAGATGGCGCGCCTGCGCGGGCCGGTCGGCCTGAGGCTGGGCGGGCTGACGCCACCCGAGATCGCGCTGAGCATCATGGCCGAGATGACTGCGCGGCGGCGCGGCGTCGACGTCACGGGGTCGCTGGCCGACTGGAGCGCTTCCGCTGCATCGTGCCGCGCCGTGGCCGGCTGAGCGTCAAGGCGCCCGCGCGCCGGCCGCGCGCCACGCCAGCACGAAGGCGCGCTGGTCGTCGTTCTCGGGGCTGAGCTGGCCCCCGCAACTCTGCGCCGAGGCCGCGAACTTGCGCCGCAGCAGCGCGAGCGCGTCGCGCGCCTCCAGGCCCTGCTCGACCAGCCAGCACGCGGCGACCGTTCCGGTGCGACCGATCCCTGCGCGGCAGTGCAGGTAGACGCGCCGGTCGTCGTCGACCGCTGAGGCGATCGCGTCGAGCGCCGCACGCATCGTCGCCGTCGTGGGCACACCGAAGTCGTCGATCGGGAAGTTCGAGCGTTGTGCCCACGGCGGTGCGTACGGCGGCAAATCGTCGCCGGCTGCGGTGAGGTCGATGAAGCGCGTCACGCCGGCGGCTTGCAGCGCCGCCAGGCGAGCAGGCAGCGCCTGTGCGCCACGCGCACCGGGGTGCGCACCGGCCAGCAGCCGCCCGGGCAGCAACCAGTAGCTGTGCTCGAAAGGCCGGGCCAGCACGTCACCGACGGCATGCAGGTCCGCATCGCGTGCAAGCACCTCAGTCTTCCTTGGTGGCAAACACTGGCCGCGGCATAGGAACCGGTGACTTTCCAAGCAACCACCGCAAATCCGGCCCGGCCGTTCCGGCAGCGCTGCCCCCTTGAGGGGGAGCGGCCAAGCCGCTCCCGTGGGTGGTGTCCTTTAGTGTCCCAGGATCTTGGACAGGAAGTCCTTGGTGCGGTCGCTCTTCGGGTGGTCGAAGAACTCGTGCGGCGTGTTCTCTTCGACGATCTGGCCCTGGTCCATGAAGATCACGCGGTCGGCCACGGCCTTGGCGAAGCCCATTTCGTGCGTCACGCAGATCATGGTGATGCCCTGGCCGGCGAGCTCGGTCATCACGTCCAGGACTTCCTTGATCATCTCCGGGTCGAGCGCCGAGGTCGGCTCGTCGAACAGCATGATCTTGGGCGTCAGGCAAAGCGCGCGTGCGATCGCGACGCGCTGTTGCTGGCCGCCGGAGAGTTGCAACGGGTACTTGCCAGCCTGCTCGGCGATCTTCACGCGGGTGAGCTGCTGCATCGCGCGCTCCTCGGCGTCCTTCTTCGGCAGCTTGCTGACCCACATCGGTGCCAGCGTCAGGTTCTCGAGCACGGTCAGGTGCGGGAACAGGTTGAACTGCTGGAACACCATGCCGACTTCCTTGCGCACGCGTTCGATCGACTTGACGTCATCGGTAAGCTCGACCCCATCGACCTTCAGCGTGCCCTGCTGGTGCTCCTCGAGGCGGTTGATGCAGCGGATCAGCGTGCTCTTGCCCGAGCCCGAGGGGCCGCAAACGACGATGAGCTCGCCCTTGGCGACGCTCAGATCGATGTCGCGCAACACATGGAAATTGTTGCCGTACCACTTGTTGACCTTCTCGAAGGTGATGATCGGTTCAGTCATGGCATGTCACCGGTTCTTGCTGGCCGACAGACGCTTTTCGATCCACAGGCTGTAGCGGCTCATCGAGAAGCAGAAGAGGAAGTAGATCGCAGCGATGAAGAAGTAGCCCTCGATCTTGAACGGG
>Ga0224505_10002840_pt1 | contig 10015 bp, 8 predicted proteins | sample SF_Jan12_sed_USG_FD_169102 | JGI IMG/M metagenome (GOLD analysis project Ga0224505, IMG submission 169102) | Sediment microbial communities from San Francisco Bay, California, United States - SF_Jan12_sed_USGS_4_1 | ecosystem: Environmental > Aquatic > Marine > Sediment | place: USA: California...
ATGGCACTCTCTTTGCAATCATGCACCGACAGGAAGCGGAGCGGCGCGGCAAAGCGCGATGGGGAGACAAGTCGCTCCATCATGAACACCACGCTGCCGACATCTTCCACGAGTGGCCCGCTGCGTCGATGATCCATCTCATCCGTGACCCTCGCGACCGGCATGCCTCTGTCACCAAGAGGTACGCCGAGCGCAAGAAGGGTATCGGCTCGGTCACCGGGCGATGGCTGGCGTCCACGAGGGCCGGGGAGATGAATACGACCAGGTATCCGGACCGCTACCTCCTGGTCCGATACGAGGATCTCGTTCATGACACGACGAGCGTGCTGGAACGGGTGTGTGGAGTCATCGGCGAACCATTCGACCCCGCGATGTTGCGGATGGATGGAGCCTTCGACGCCGATGCCGAGGGCAACAGCTCGTTCGAGGAAGTCCCGGTGGGCACCATCTCGACCCGATCGATCGGGCGGTTTCGGGACATCCTGTCACCGTCGGAGATCCGGTTCATCGAGGACGTTGCCCGTGGGCCGCTGGAGACCCATGGCTACCAACCAGTTCGCCCCGGAGTCGGCCTCGGCTACCAACTCCGCTACCTTCCGGAGAACTATCTGCGGATGCGCCTCTGGATGATCCGAGACGCCGGTCAGCGCGGGCGAGGAGCGGAGGTGCCCATGGCGCGGCTCCGGCCGGAGGGCATCGGATGAATATGGTGACCCGTGATTCCACGTTGTTCCTCGTATGGGGCCCCCCGTCGCATGGTCCGCGCAGCAAGGTGTTCGGGCGCGTGCTCGGCATCGATGTCGAGTTCGTTGAGGGGTCACGGAGGCGCGGCCTGCTGGCCGCACCGTTGAAGTATCCGATTCAGCTCGCCAAGACGATCCGGTTGCTTCGCCGGCGGCGCCCCCGGCTGGTCTTCGTGCAGAGCCCACCAAGCTTTGCCCCTCTCGTAGTGTGGGCGATGGCGTCGATCCTGAGGATGCGTTTCGTGATCGACGCCCATAGCGACGCGTTCCAGTCGGTGTATTGGACAAGGCCGGCCTGGCTGTACCGACGCCTCGCCAGAGCGGCATTGGCGACGATCGTCACCAATGAGCACTTCGCCGAGGACCTGCGGCGGCATGGAGCGGAGGCCTTGGTGCTGCGGGACATCCCGACAGAGTTTCCCGAAGGCGGCACCTACTCGTTCCCCGACGGGTTCAATGTCGCCGTGGTGTCGACGTTCGCCGATGATGAGCCCACTGAGGAGGTGCTGGCAACGGCGGCCGCACTGCCCGAGGTCACGTTTCACATAACCGGCGACGCCGGACGAGCCGATCAGGGGCTGGTCGGGGGAGCAGCGGCAAACGTGAGGTTCACCGGGTTTCTCAGAGACGAAGACTATTACCAACTGCTGCGCGGTGCTGACGCCGTCATGTGTCTCACCACCCGCAACCACACGATGCAGAGGGGAGCGTGTGAGGCGCTGTCCTTGGGACGGCCGATCATCACCAGCGACTGGCCGCTCCTCAAGGACTACTTCCATGAAGGAACGGTCCACGTCGACAACACTGCTCACGGGATTCGCATCGGTGTCGAGGACCTCAGGATCAATCACGGCCGGTATCTCGACGGAATCCGGGACCTCAAGTCGGCCCAGGAGGACGAATGGGAAATGGCGTTCTCCATGCTGTCGGGTCTGATCGAGGGGGAGGATCGATGACCACGGTTGCCGTGTTCGGGTTGGGGTACGTCGGTGCCGTCTCCGTGGCTGCGTTGGCTGAGGCCGGCCATTCGGTTGTCGGGGTCGACACCAACGCTACGAAGGTCGAGATGATCAACGACGGCAACAGCCCCGTGATCGAGGAAGGTCTCAGCGAGTTGATGGCCGCCGGTGTCGCCGCTGGACGGATCCGCGCGACCACCGACGCCCGTGAAGCGGTCATCTCCGCTGCCGTGTCCATCGTTTGCGTCGGAACTCCGAGCCGGCCAAATGGCGGGCTGTCGCTCGATCAGGTTGAGCGTGTGGTCGCCGAGATCGGAGCGGCTCTTCCCGAGCACCAGGGTCGGCACACGGTCGTGATTCGGTCGACGATGCTTCCTACGAGCATGGCCGAGGTGGTCGTACCGACCCTCGAGAAGGCGTCGGGCATGGTTGCTGGAGCAGGGTTCGGCGTTTGTTTCAACCCGGAGTTCCTACGAGAGGGCAGTTCGATCAAGGACTTCTGGAACCCTCCGTTCACGCTCATCGGTTCGGATGACGATTCGACCGCGACCGTGGTCTCCGGGCTGTACTCGAGTGTCAAGGCCGAGACGGTGGTGGTCCCTATCGCCGTCGCCGAGATGGTGAAATACGCCTCGAACTCATATCACGCTTTGAAGGTTGCATTCGCGAATGAATTGGGCTCGATCTGCACCGAGCTCGGGATCGACAGCCATCAGGTGATGGACGTGTTCAAGAAGGACACCAAGCTCAACGTCTCGGCAGCATATCTGACACCCGGCTTCGCCTTTGGAGGGTCGTGCCTTCCCAAGGACCTGCGGGCGCTCACCCATCTGGCCCGCAGCCTCGACGTGTCCATCCCCCTGCTCGACTCGATCCTCGAGAGCAACCGAAGGCAGGTCGATCGAGCGTTCGACCTGATCCGGGGCGCGGGCGACAAGAGAGTGGCGGTGCTCGGTATGAGCTTCAAGGCCGGAACCGACGACCTGCGGGAGAGCCCGATCGTCGAGTTGATCGAGCGTCTCATTGGCAAAGGGTACGAAGTTGCGGTGTACGACCGGAACGTGTCGCTTGCCCACCTGCACGGTGCCAATCGCGAGTACATCCAACGCGAGATACCCCATATCGCCTCGATCCTCTCCACCGACCTCGAAGCAGTCGTCTCCTCGGCCGGCGTGGTTGTCATCGGCAACGCCGACCCGGAGTTTGCCGCGGTCAAGGGGCTCGCCCGCTCGGGTCAGACTGTCGTCGACCTCGTCCGCATGGGCAACGAGTACCCCGACGGCGTCGCATACCACGGGATCGCCTGGTAGATGCCTCCGCTCCACCGGCACTGCATGATCGTCCACTCCTACTACCCGGTGGGCGAGACGCGGGTTCAGCGACAAGCTCTCGCCCTTCTCGATGCCGGAATCGACGTCGACGTCATCTGTTTGCGCGGGGAGGGAGAACCCGCTCGGGAAACCGTGGAGGGAGTCAGAGTGTTCCGCCTCCCGGTACGAAGGCACAAAGGTCGCGGCGCATCGGTCCAACTGTTGGAGTATCTCGTCTTTTTCTTCGCAGCCTTCTTCAAGCTCATCAGGCTGCTCATCGCCGACCGGTATGCCACCGTCCAGGTGCACAACCTGCCGGACTTCCTGGTGTTCGCCGCACTTCCTGCCCGGCTGGTGGGCGCCAAGATCATCCTCGACCTCCATGACCTGATGCCCGAACTCTTCGCCGGCCGGTTCGAGACGGATCTGTCGGATCGGCGCGTGAAGCTGATCGCCCTCCAGGAACGGCTGGCGTGTCGCTTCGCCGACCGGGTGGTGACAGTCACCCACGAGTGGCGCGACACCCTGGTCGATCGCGGCGTCCGTGCCGAGAAGACCGCGGTGGTGATGAACCTGGCGGACGGGCGTCTGTTCTCACCTCGTGTTGAAGGGCCCGGAGAAGGGCTTCATCTCCTCTATCACGGCACTTTCACACACAGGTACGGGGTCGATGTCGCAGTCGAGGCGACCGAGATCGTGGCTCGCTCGAGGCCCGACGTTCGGCTCTCCCTACTCGGTGATGGGGAGACGAGGCCGGAACTGGTGGCGCTGGTCGACCATCTCGGGCTCGAGGCGAGGGTGACGATCTCCCCCGGCATGGTGGAAGCCGAGGAGCTCCCCGGTTTCCTGGCGACGGCCGACATCGGGCTCGTTCCAAACCGATCCAATATCTTCACGGACGGGATTCTCCCCACGAAACTGCTCGAGTACGTCGCCATGGGGATCCCCGTGGTCGTCACTCGAACACCTGGCGTGGCGGCGTACTTCGACGAGTCGATGGTGGGGTTTGCGCAACCCGGGGATGCGGCCGACCTCGCGGCCCGCATACTCGACCTGGCCTCTGATTCCGAGCTGCGACGGTCTCGCCTGGCCGCGGTCGAGTCATTCAACGAGCGGTACAACTGGGGCAGGCACGCTCGAGAGTACGTTGCCATGGTGGGTGGATTGCGGGACGGAGCGACATGACGGAATCGCTCGTCGAAGTCGATCCGACAACGGACCGCCGGTGGGCAGTCCTGGTCGCGGAGCGGAGTAGTGACGTCTTCCACTCGCCGGAATGGCTTGCGGTACTTGCCGAGACCTACGGGTTCGAGGTCCGGGCCCGCCTTCTCATGGAGGGCGAGTCCCCCATTGCCGGGTTCGCATTCGTCGAGGTCGGGGACATGATGGATCGCCGGACCGTCTCTCTTCCATTCTCGGACTTCTGTGATCCGATCATCGACACACCGGACCAGTGGAGGTCTCTGACCGACGGGTTGGTAGAGGGGCGCTTCCAGGTGAAGTGTCTTCGCACCTCGGTACCCGTCGAGGATGAACGGCTGACCGAGGTCGGCCGCCTCAAGTGGCATGCGGTTGACACCACGCGGGCCGTCGACGACGTGTGGGGGTCACTCGATCCGTCGGCTCGACGGGCAATCCGGAAAGCGGAGGCGGCGGGGATCGAGATTCGCGAAGCCGAGTCGCTGGCGGACCTGGAGGCGTTCTTCGCCCTTCACGTGCGGCTTCGCAAGTACAAGTACCACTTGCTGGCGCAGCCGTTCGACTTCTTCGAACAGATCTGGATGCGTTTCATCGCTCGCGGGCGAGGGTCGCTCCTGCTTGCCACCGTCGAATCGGACGTGGTCGGCGGTGTGCTGTTCCTGGAGTGGAAGGACACGTTCTACTACAAGTTCAATGCGTCCGACCCCGATCGACTCGACGTGCGACCCAACGACCTGGTGGTCTGGAGCGGTATCAAGGCGGCCCATGATCGGGGGTTGCAGTGGCTGGACTTCGGGGTGTCGGATCTCGACCAGGAGGGCTTGATCCGATACAAGCGCAAGTATGCGTCTCGGGAGTCCGAGGTGGTGGTGGTGCGCTCACCTGCCGGGCCGTCTGCCAGGGAGGCAGACGCCCGGAGACTGCTCGGCGGCCTCACCAATCTGTTGGTCGCCCCAGACGTGTCCGACGAGGTGAGTCGGAACGCCGGCCAGCTGCTGTATCGATACTTCGTGTAGTCGGTTCTGGTGCGGTCGTTCGACCGCGTATCAGAGCGTCCCGAGCCACAGCTTGATGAAACGACCGACGGCGTCGGGGGCGGTCTCGGGGAGAAGATGGACGCCATCGACCGTGGCCACAGTCTGATGGGGTAGGCGTGTCGCCAGCGCCCTCGCCCGTTTGTTGAGGAGGTACCCGGGTTTGCCCAGGATCAAGAGCTTGGGGGTCTCCGTCTGCTTCAACCACTTGTAGCATCCATGCATCATCTTCGACGCGTCGCTCGGTTGGCCTCCGACTGGAACGTTGGCAATTGCGGCCATGTGTGCCAGCCGCTCGGCCCCGTATTGACCCAGCGCCGTTCGATGGTCGTCGATCGTCTCCTGGTCGAGTCCTGCCGGGGCGAACATCTTGAGGGCCTCGTTCAGGTATTGGTCCGATTCGAGGAAGTACTCGTCGCCTTGTCCGGCACGGGCCCGCTTGATGGCCTCCCGCATCCAAGGCTCGACCTCCGGCCAGGCAAGTGGCCTGAGGATGGCATCTGCGTAACCGACTGCGCGGACCTGTGATTGGTGGGTACGAACCCACTCGAGCACGGGAATCGAACTCCATCCGTGGCACAGGATCGTGAGGTCCTCGGTGAGTCCCAGGGCTTCGAAACACGCGTCCAGGTAGGCGACGTGCGTTGGCCAGTCGTAGTAGGTGAGGTCGGCGTGCGGGATCCGGTCGGATGCACCGAAGCCGACCATGTCCACCGACACGGCGTGGCTCTCCTCGATCAGGTGCGGCACCACGTTTCGCCAAACGTTCATCGATCCGAACCCGCCGCCGACCAGGACCACAGGCCTCCCCTGCCCTTCGGACCGGTAGGCCAGCCTTATGCCTCCGACTGTCACGAATCGATTCGTCGTGCGCTTTCTCGTCTTGCCTATGTCTTGTAGTGGAAGGCCCAACCGGGACGCGAACTTTGGCTCCAGGCGGAACACTTTGAGTCTCGACTCCGATCGCCGGGTGTCCGTTGCGGCGGGTTGGTCGCCTGACTCCGGAGCGGGCACGATCGATCCCGGCTCCTCGCCCTGGCTCGCCCTGCCCTTGTGGTCGTCCCGACTTTCCTCGACGATGGGCTGGGGCTCCCCCCGGGCATTCTGCCGGGGTGGGGGCGGCGTCCGTAGGCGTGGAAGGAACGCCTCGGCCACCGCCGAAGGATCGTCCGCTTCAAAGCCGAAGACCCGACCGGCGAACTCGACTCTGAACGTCTGCGTCGAGGTCCGTTGCATGACGACCTCGGTAGGTGTCATTGCGCCTACGGTTTCCCCTCCGGGCATGACGATCCTGAAGAGGTCATCGAGCTCGAGCACGATGGGAATGCGCTGGGAGTTACTCCCTGCGATGTAGAGCTGCCCCGTTGCTTGCATTACCCGAACACGGTACCTGCGTGGGCGTCGGAATCCACAGGCCGGGGACCCGCTACAGGTGAATGGGTCCGTCGGGATGGCGCTGGAATGGGCAGTCCGACTCATTGCCGGCCGGGGCTCGACCTGTATCCTCGAAGAGGGTGAGAACCGGTTGGGGAGCCGTGGTCGCCGTAGCGATTCTAGGAGCGCCGTTCGTGGTGTCCGACGTCGCCGCGGCGGCGCTTGCGCCGGTGGAACCCGTCCTGGTGGAGATCATCGACCTCTCCGACGTATCTCCGGTACTCATCGATCCGACTGGGATCACCTATGCCCCGGACCTGGGCGCCCTGATCCTCGTCGACTCCGAGATCGACGAGGAGCCGGATGTGTTCGCCGGATTCAACATGATCACCATCGAGCCGGGTGCGTCGAGCGGAGTCGGTGGGCTCTCCCCGGACCCGACCGACCGTCTGGAACCGACCGGCGCCGCCTACGATCAGGAAGGTCGACGGTTGTTCCTCACGAACGACTCCACCGACGTCGTGTCCGTCGTTCATGCAGGTCCGGACGGCGCTTTCGGTTCGTCCGATGACATCGTAACCGCACCGGACTACGAGTCACTTGCCATCGACGATCTCGAAGACGTCGCCTACGCGGACGGTGACCTGCTGCTCCTGGACGCCGCAACACAGGCACTGTACCGGATCGGGCCTGGCACAAATGGAGAGCTGGACGGGACGGCGCCCGTCGGTGACGACGAGGTGACCGTCACCCAGCTGGCTCCTCTGGGCATCCTTGACGCCACCGGACTCGATTACGTCGCGGGCTCGCAGTCGACCCTGATCACCGATGCTCGACTGGACTCCGTTCTCGAGTTGTCGAGTTCGGGCGTGATCGTGCGCGACATCGACCTGTCCTTCTTGAAGCTCCCGGGTGTGTCGCTCGCGCCCAACGACGTCACGGTCGGCCCGGCCTCGGACGGCTCGGGTGCCCTCAATCTCTATATCGTCGACCGGGGGAACGACAACGGCAATCCGGATGACGGCATTCCTCCGCCCGCCGACGGCCGCCTCATCGAACTAGAGGTCGAGATCGGCGAGGGGCGTTTCACCGATGACGACAACAGTGTGTTCCAGGAAGACATCGAATGGTTGGCCGAACAGGGCATCACTGCCGGGTGCAACCCTCCTGCCAACACGCGATTCTGCCCTGAAGACGAGGTCTCGCGAGGCGCCATGGCCGCATTCCTGAATCGTGCATTGAGCCCGACCGCGACCGTTGGCGACGTCGCATTCGTCGACGACGATGCCTCAGTGTTCGAGACCGACATCGAACGATTGGCCGCCGCCGGCGTCCTCAAGGGGTGCAATCCACCGGTCAATGACCGAGCATGTCCGGATGCTCCGGTGACCCGGGCGCAGATGGCCGCGTTCTTGGGCAGGGCGCTCGGATACTCGGCGAGCGACGGAGACCTCTTCACCGACGATGACGGATCCATCTTCGAAGTCGACATCAATCGACTTGCCACCGCAGGCGTCACGCGAGGGTGCAACCCGCCCTCCAACGACCTCTACTGTCCCGATGAAGCCGTGACCCGGGGACAGATGGCGGCGTTCCTGCGGAGGGCCCTGGACAGCTGACCGCGGCGCGTCCGCTCGGCCGCTACCGTCGGGTCGTTCGCAGAAAGGGCTTTGGTATGGCTACTCCTCACATCTCGGCCGACGCCGGGGACTTCGCAGATGCGGTTCTCCTTCCGGGCGATCCCCTCCGCGCCAAGTACATCGCGGAGAACCATCTCGAGAATGTCCGGCAGGTGACGGCCGTTCGCAACATGCTCGGGTTCACCGGTACCTGGAACGGCATGCCGGTGTCGGTGATGGGAACCGGCATGGGCGTCCCGTCTGCATCGATTTACGCCACCGAACTCGTGAAGGACTACGGCGTCCAGAAGCTGGTGAGGGTCGGCTCGGCGGGTGGAATCTCCACTTCGATTCAGCTTCGCGACGTCGTTGTGGCCACCGGTGCATGTACGGACTCGCGGGTCAACCGATCTCGATATCGCGATTGGGACTTCGCGGCCATCGCCGACTTCGGTCTGGCGAGAGCGGCAGTCGACGCTGCCAACGAGGTTGGAGTGTCGGTCAAGGTCGGCAACGTCCACACGGCCGATCTGTTCTACAGCCCGGTGGGGGACGCGTTCGACATCATGGAGTCGATGAACGTGCTCGCTGTCGAGATGGAAGCGGCCGGTCTGTACGGACTGGCGGCCGAGCACGGGGCCCGTGCCCTCGCCATCGTGACGATTTCCGACCACATCCGAACGGGTGAGGCTACGAGTTCCGACGAGCGCCAGACGACGTTCGACGACATGGTTCGCATCGCTCTCCGAGGTCTGGCCATCGACGCCGAGTGAAAACGGGTCGCTCGGCCTATTCAGTTCTTCGACCCGGCCGCGTACATTGACTCACGGGGCTTGGCTTGGGAGTGGGCCTGCAGCAAGGGCTGTTGGCTTGGGCTTGCAAAGAGAGAACGGCGGGTAACCACGGTTACCCGCCGTTCTTCGTGTTCCCGGTGTTTCCCCGGTCGTCGTCTCAGAAAGACCGGTCGGGTGTCATGACCGACAGCATCCGGGCCAGCTTGTTGCCAACAGTCTGGTCGACCCCGTTCACCGTGATCGTCACCGGACCATCAAAGGGAAGCTTGTCTTTCACCTTGATGCGGACCCCCGGGTGGACACCCAGTTCTGCCAGGTACTCGACGACCTCGGGATCGGTGTTGGAGGGGACGGCTATCTCGGCCACGTCACCCGGATCGAGTTCCACCAGGCTGCGGAGCATCGGAAGCGAGTCACTGTCGGGGGACGGAATCGGGAACCCGTGAGGACACGTCTCCGGCTTTCCGAGGGTCTCGTAGAGACGTTGAACCACGTCACGGGGGAGTGCGTGTTCGAAATGTGGGGCAAGTTCTTCGGCTTCCTCCCAGCCATATCCGAGCATGTCGACGAGGAATCGTTCCACGATCCGATGACGCCGAATGATCGTGACGGTCACCTTGATGCCCTGTTCGGTGAGGGTCACGCCCGCATAGGGGACGTGGTCTGCCAAGCCCAGGTCGTGGAGTCGCTTGAGTCGGGCCGTCACGGTGGCCGGGCTGACGTCGAGGCCGGCCACCAGCCTCCCCGGGCGTACTGTTGTTCCGTCCTCGCCGAACACCGAGATCGCTTTCAGCGTCTCCCTGTCTTGGGCTGTGAGTTCCTGCAGATGCACTTCCACCTACCTGGCTTTCGTCGACGTGAATCCCTGACACCGTAGCGGATGAAAACCTCGTTGGCTGCCCCCAGCCTCGTCACGCTCGGCCGCCGGCGGATATCTTCGATGTGGAGGTATCAGCGCGGCTACCTTCGCATCGGATCGGAG
>Ga0224505_10002841_pt1 | contig 10014 bp, 9 predicted proteins | sample SF_Jan12_sed_USG_FD_169102 | JGI IMG/M metagenome (GOLD analysis project Ga0224505, IMG submission 169102) | Sediment microbial communities from San Francisco Bay, California, United States - SF_Jan12_sed_USGS_4_1 | ecosystem: Environmental > Aquatic > Marine > Sediment | place: USA: California...
GACGACGCCAGCTTCATCTGCTACGGGGTGCCGTCGTTCAGCATCGGCGGGCAGAGCTGGAACTACGGCAATTACACCTGGCACACCAACCGCGACACTTACGACAAGATCGTATTCGACGATCTCAAGTCGAACGCGACCCTGACGGCGATGCTGGCCTACCTCGCGTCCGAGGACACGAGCCGCATCTCGCTCGAGCGGGTGGACCTGGTTGCCGCCGCCGCCGAGGCGGAGGCCAGGGCGGCGCAGAATCCGAACCCCGCCGCGCGGCGCTTCCCGATTCCGACCAAGTGGCCGGAGTGCGAGGCGGCGCCGAGGACGACGAAGCCCCGGCTCAAGTAGGACCAGGCCCCCGGCTCCGCAGGTTTCACTCCCGGTTCACGGCGGCTTCACCGTGAACCGGCGATATGGAATATGCGGGCCACCTCCATGACGGGCTCGCCGCGCCGGCCACGGTCGCGGCTCTTCTCCGCAGCAGGTGCGGCGCTCACGAATCGGTTTCTCCCCGTGAACATGGTTGGGAGAGAGCCGGGGAAGGACGGGAGCCATGCGCACACTCTACCGTGCGGCCCTTCTCGTGGCCGCCTCCAGCAGCCTCGTCATCACTCGCGTCTCCGCCCAGCACTATAGCGGCAGCTGGTCGGTGCAGAATCGGAAGGGCGCCACCGTCACGCTCACCCTCTCGCAGGCTCCGGATGGCAAGCTCACGGGGCGCATGAGCGGCGGAGAGGTCGAGTACACCGTGGAGGGCATGGTGCAGCAGGGGGTCGCGGTCGGCGTGATGTACCAGGCGTCCGGCGGGGTGTACTTCGAGGCCACTCTCACGGGAGCCAGCTGGCGCTCACGCTCATCGAGCCCGGTCCCGACCGCCAGCCTGACTACTCCCGGACCCGCCAGCTGGTACTCACCTCCAGGGGCCCCACTCCGGGTCCGACGGCCCCCGCGCCGGAGCCGGAGGCTCCGGCGCAGGCGGGAGCGAAAGGGTCCCTGCTCGGGGACTGGGAGTGCCAGACCACCGATGGCCCCGCCCGCCTGTCATTCCAGACTGACCGCCAGCTCGCCTACAACGGCACCGCCATGGCATATGCGCTGGTGCCGGGGGGGCTCCGGGTGGACGGGAACAACGGCCCGACCATGTATCAGTATCGGGTCGAGGGGCAGGCGCTCGAGATCACCGGGCCCGACATCCGGATGCAGTGCCGCCGGGGGGCGGCGGGGCCCACGCCACCGCCGGTTGCAGGCGGCGGCGGCGGCGGCGCGTCCCTGCTGTACGGCCAGCTCTGCAACTACTCGAGTTCATCTGGCGCGGTGGAAGGGGGGTTCTCGACCCTCAGGGTCCTGAGCTTCGACGGGCAGGGGCGGTTCCAGCTCGGCTCGGAGGTATCCAGCAGCGGCCCCTCTGGGAGCGCGTACGGACGGAATCCGGCCAAGGTGGGGAACTACCGCGTCGAAGGGGCAACCCGCGGCGCCGCCGTGTCCTTCACCTTCGACAACGGCGACGTCCATCGGGGCGAGGTGTACCACGTCTATCAGGGCCGGATCACCGAGCTGATGGTCGAGGGCAACCTCTACGCTACCGAGTTGTGTCAGTGATCATTGGAAATGGGTGCTGCCCGGGCGGGCCAAACCGAAGGGTGAGATCACCCATTCCCGGGGGTTCTCACCCAGAAGTGGGGCTGTTCTCCCGCCCTCGATTTGGCAGGATTTCTGGGTCAAGTCGTGCTTCAACAAGGGCTTGCGGCGGGGCATCCGGCCAGGTCCTCACGCGGCACGGATGCTGCGCTCACACGGGTGTCGCGTGGGCGGGTTCTTGGACTCGCCTCTCCCGATGGTATGGTCCCCTCACCTCTTGCTGGAGGATCCACTCATGGCCTGGACGAAGCCCGAGCTGGAAGTGGTCTCCGTGACGATGGAAGTCACGGCCTACGCCGCCACCCTGTAGTCGGGCGACGGAGAATTCGGGGCCCGCTTCGGCGGGCCCCGTTTCGTTTGATGGAGGTGGTTCTCCTCGGTACCGCCGCCGGCGGCGGGTTCCCGCAATGGAACTGCTGGTGTCCGCCGTGTGCCACCGCGCGGGCCAGCCCCGCCGCGGCGCATCCGCGTACCCAGTCGGCCGCCGCGGTCAGCGCCGACGGGCGGCATTGGTTTCTGCTGAACGCGTCGCCCGATGTCCGCGAGCAGATCGGGCGGCTCAACGGCGCCCGGCCGTCCACGGTGCGCCATGTGCCGCTCGAGGGGATCGTGGTCACCGACGCCGAGCTTGACCACACCCTGGGGATCGCCCTGGTCCGGGAAGCGCGGCAGCTTCGGCTGTACGCCACACCGGCGGTGCGGAGCGTGCTCGAATCGGACTCGAGGATCCTCCCGGTAACCCGGGCCTTCGCGGCGGTCGAACTCCGCGAGCTTGAACTGGGCGAGGAGACCCCGCTGCTTCTCGCCAGCGGCGAGCCGTCGGGCCTTACGGTCGAGTGCTTCGCGGTCCACGGCGATCCTCCCCGCTTCGCCAGCCGGGAATTGCCCGGTCACACCGTGGGTCTCCTGATCCGCCAGCCGGGACGAAGCGGCACCTGCGCGTTCGTTCCCGGTTGCGGTGAACTCGACGACGCCCTCCTCCAGCGTCTCGGGACGGTGGACCTGGTGCTGTTCGACGGTACCTTTTGGCGAGACGATGAACTGCTGGCGCTCGGCATCAGCACGAGCACTGCTCGCGAGATGGGGCACGTGCCGGTGTCGGGTGCGGGCGGCAGCCTGGAGCGGTTGCGGCTCCTGCCGGCCCGCTGGCGGGTGTACACCCACATCAACAACTCGAATCCCATGCTGATCGAGCACTCGGCTGAACGGGCGGCAGTGACCGCCGCGGGACTCCAGGTCGGCGATGACGGGATGCGTTTCCAGCTGTGAGGATGCCATGCCCCACGCCCCCCGGGAAGCGCTGATGACGGCACCGCTGACAGCTTCCGAGCTGGCCACGGCGCCGAAGCCGCCGGTCCCGGTCCTCGACCGGCCGCTCGCGCCGGCGGCGCTGGAGGAGGCGCTGCGCTCGTTCCACGGCTCGTACTACGTGTCACACCCCTTCCACCAGCTGATGTACGAGGGACGGCTCAGCCGGAGACAGTTCCAAGGATGGGCCGCGAACCGGCTGGCGTACCAGCGGGTGGTGCCGCGCAAGGACGCCGCGATCCTGTCGAACTGCCCCGATGCCGACGTGCGCCGGGTCTGGATCGAACGGATCGTGGATCACGACGGGACGGCCCCCGGCACCGGGGGCATCGAACTCTGGATCCGGCTCGGCGTCGCGCTCGGCGTGCCGCGGGAGGAGATGGAAGATGAACGGCACGTGCTTCCGGCGGTGCGCCTCATCTGCGAGTCGTATGTGACGTTCTGTCGGACCAGGCCGTGGATCGAAGGGGTCGCGGCCTCGCTCACCGAGCTGTTCGCGCCGAAGATCCATCAGCAGCGGATCGAGTCGTTTCCCCGCCACTACCCCTGGATCCCCGACGCGGCGCTGGACTACTTCAAGAGCCGGCTGGTCCAGGCGCCCCGCGACGTGCGGCACGGAATGGCCCTGGTCCAGCGACATTGTACCACGGTCGAGAGCCAGCGGCTGGCGTTCGAGGCGCTCCGGTACAAGCTCGACATGCTCTGGGCCATGATCGACACCATCCATAACGCCTACCGGGAATAGCCGGTGCCCACCATGACGCTCGACACCGATTCCGTACCGCGCCTCTGGCGCCTTGCCCGACTGGACTTCGACCGGGTTCGTCAGCGTCCGGTGCTGCTGTATCCCGAAGGCGCGGTCTTCATCAACGAGAGCGGGCGGGCGATCCTGGAGTTGTGTGACGGCGAGCGCAGCATCGCCGAGATTGCCCGGGTGCTGGGCGAGCGTTTCAACGTGGATGTGCTGCAGGATGTCATCGAGTATCTCTCGCGCATGATCGACCGGGACCTGGTCGTGATCGGTCGCGCCGCGGCCCGGAGTCCGGTATGAGCCTTCCCACGACCCTGCTGGCGGAGCTGACCTACCGCTGCCCGCTGCGCTGCCCCTACTGCTCCAACCCGCTGGAGATGACCCAGGCTGCGGCGGAGCTCTCCACCGCGGACTGGAAGCGGGTCTTCAGCCAGGCACGGAACCTCGGCGTGCTGCAGCTCGGCCTCTCCGGCGGTGAGCCGCTGGTGCGGAAGGACCTGGAGGAACTCGTCGCGCACGCCCGACAGGAGGGGCTCTACACCACCCTGGTCACCAGCGGCCTGGGCCTGGTTCGCGGGCGCCTCGACCGGTTGCGGGAAGCAGGGATCGACCACATCCAGATCTCGTTCCAGGATGTGGATACCGACATGGCGGAGAAGATCGCTGGCGTCCGGTCGGTGAAGCAGAAGCTGGAGGCCGCGGCGCTGGTGAAGTCACTCGATCTCCCCTTCTCGGTGAACGTGGTCCTGCACCGGGCCAATCTCGACCGGCTGGAGGCCATCATCGCCATGGCGGCGGAGCTCGGCGCCGACCGCCTGGAGCTGGCCAACACCCAGTACTACGGCTGGGCTCTGGAAAACCGGGCCGCGCTGATGCCGACCCGCGCCCAGGTGGACCGGGCGCGCGCCATCGCGGAGCAGGCCATCAAGCGTTTCCGTGGCCAGATGCAGATCATCTTCGTGCTGCCCGATTACTACGAGTCCTATCCCAAGCCGTGCTACGGCGGCTGGGGCGTGAACTACGTGCTGGTGACGCCCGAGGGCCGCGCGCTGCCCTGCCACGGCGCGACCTCGATCTCCACCCTCGAATTCGTGAATGTGCGCGACCATTCGCTCGAGTGGATCTGGCGGGAATCCCCGATCTTCAACGCCTTCCGTGGCGACGCCTGGATGAAGGAGCCGTGCCGTTCCTGCCCCCGAAAGGCGACCGACTTCGGGGGGTGCCGGTGCCAGGCCTTCCAGCTGACCGGCGATGCCGCCAACACCGATCCGGTCTGCATCCTGGCTCCGCAGCGCGGGATGATCGACGCTGCCCTGGGTGAGGCAGGCCCCCTCGAGTACACCTACCGCAGCCTCCCCGCCGAGCCACAGCGCGCCTGATCCCCGGATGACCTCTCCCAACACCATAGAGGCGCGGGGACTGGGTCGCGACTACGGGGTGACCCGCGCGCTGGAGGGGCTCGATCTCTCGGTCGAGGCGGGCTCCCTGGTCGGGATCCTGGGCCCGAATGGCGCGGGAAAGACCACCGCGCTCCTCATGCTCGCGACGCTGCTCCGCCCAACCCGGGGCTCGGCCCGGGTGATGGGGTGCGACCTCATCAGCGAGGCATCCGCCATCCGCCGCCGGCTGGGCCTCGTATTTCAGGAGGCCACCATCGACGGCTTGCTGACCGTGGAGGAGAACCTGCGATTCGCGGGCCGGCTGGCCGGCCTGGATGGCTACAGCGTCAAGCACGCGGTGAACGAAGTCGTCCAGCGGATCGGCCTCGGTCCCCTTCGCCAGCGGCGGGCCAGCCAGCTGTCAGGCGGGTGGCGCCGCCTGACCGACATCGCCCGGGCCACGCTGCACCGGCCGGCCCTCCTGCTGCTGGACGAGCCGACGGTGGGGCTGGATCCGGAGCATCGCGAACGGATGTGGAGCGTGCTCGATGCCGAACGCCGGGAGCGCGGCATCACGGTGCTGTTCTCCACTCACTACATGGCCGAGGCGGAATCGGCCGACCGGGTGTTGCTACTGTCGAAGGGGGCCGTGGTCGAGGAGGGCGCTCCCGCCGACCTCCAGCGCGGCGTCGGGGTGGCGGTGGCAGAGTTCGAAGGCCCCGCAGGGGCAGCAATCGAGGCCGCCCTGGTGCGCGAGCAGCTGGCGGCTACCTCGATGCGGACGGAACGGGGCTGGCGGGTGGGTGTTCGGGAACCGCAGCGGGTCGCGCAGCTGGTGGCGGAGGCGCCGGGGGGAGTCACCCGGTTCCTGCTCCGCGAGGCGACCCTCGAAGACGTCTATTTCCTCAGGACCCGATGAGCGCCATCAGCGCGATTCACGGCATCGTCGCGCGCGATCTGCAACGCGCCGCACGGCAGAAGAGCCGGATGCTGGGCGGCCTGGCGCGGCCATTCATCTGGCTGCTGCTGATCGGTGGCGGCTACGGGGCGATCGCGCGGGTGGACGGCGGCTCCTACCACGCCTTCGTCTTCCCCGGCGTGGTGGCCATGGCGGTGCTGTTCGGCGGCATGCTGACCGCGATCTCGACCGTCTACGATCGCGAGTTCGGGATGCTGCGCCTGATGCTGGCCAGCCCGGCCGGGGTGGGCGTGATCCTCGCCGGCCGCACGCTCTCCGCAGCGCTGGTCGGCGGCCTGCAGGGGCTGGCCGTGCTTGCCTGTGCGCCATTCCTGCTCGATGCCACGGCCGGACACTACCTCGCCGCGCTCGGCGCGCTTTCCCTGAGTGCGGTCTCGAGTGGCGCGCTTGGGCTGCTGGTGGCGTCGCGGCTTCGATCGGTGGAGAACTTCGCCGGGGTGATCAACGTGGTGCTGTTTCCGCTGTTCTTCCTCAGCGGGGCGCTCTATCCCCTCGCGGGCGTCCCGTCAGCGCTCCGAACGGTGGCACGGGTGAACCCGGTGACCTACCAGGTGGACCTGATGCGCCACGCCCTGGGGCAGGGCCCCGAGTTCGGGCTCACCTTCGACCTGCTGGCGTTGTTGGGTAGCAGCATCCTGGCGCTGGCCCTTGCCGGCGCCTTGTTCGATCCCGAGCGCCGCTTCCTGGCCTCAGTGGGGGGAGCGCGGCGGTAGGACCAGCCTACCGGCGGCGCCGCAGCAGCAGCCCGCCCACGAGCAAGGCAAGGCAGCCCCGCCGGGAGGATGCCGGCGGTACGCCGGCTGTCGTGACTGGGGTGGGGCTCGGCGCCGCCGCCGCAGGGGGCGCCACGGCCCTCCCCTCGAGTGCATCCAGGAACTCCGCCACGGTGGCGAATCGCGCGTTCGGCTCCTTGTCCAGCGCCCGCATGATGGTCCGTTCCACTGCTTCGGGGACGTCGATCACGGGCCGGAGCGGCCGCGGTGGCCCCGCAAACCGACGCATCAGCGTCGCGGCGGGCGTCGGCCCCTTGAAAGGGGGCTCACCCGATACCATCTCGTAGAGTACGCTGGCCAGGGCGTACTGGTCGGCCCGGCCGTCGATCTCCTTCTCGCCCGCCGCCTGTTCCGGGCTCATGTACACCGGGGTCCCCACGATCATCCCGGTCGCGGTGAGCTTCTCGTGCATCTCGCTCACCGCCCGGGCCACCCCGAAATCGGCGACCATCACGCGCTCGCCGTCCAGCAGGATGTTGTCCGGCTTGATGTCGCGGTGGATCACCCCCTGCTCGTGGGCATGGGCCAGCGCGGAACCCACGGCGCGGGTGATGGTCATGGCCCGCTCTGTCGTCAGTTGCTGTTCCCGCTGCATCAGGTCCTGCAGGTTCTCCCCCTGCACGTAGGGCATGGTGAACCAGAGGAGGTCCTCCACCTCGCCCGAGTCGAGCACTCCCAGGATGTTGGGGTGGTCGAGGCTGCCGGCGACTCGTATCTCCCGCTTGAAGCGGTCCGCGCCCACGGTCTTGGCGAGTTCGGGGTTGAGAACCTTGAGCGCCACGGCCTGGCCGGAGGCCAGTTCGTGCGCCAGAAAGACCGTGGCCATCCCTCCCCGGCCGAGTTCCTTGTCGAAACGGTAGCGGTCGGCCAAGGCGGTCTGGAGGGTGGGCAGCGCGTCGGTCACAGTCGGTTCCGGGTGAGGGCTGGCCAAACTACGGCCGGTCTCGTGGAATGGCCAGTCCGGGGGGGCGAGCCGGGTCCGGAGACTCGACAGGGGGCTCCCTGAGCGTATCTTGCACAAAGCCGACTCAAACTTAAGGGATACGAATGGCCGGTCTGGCCCCCACGCCGGGGCAGGTGGATCTCGCCCAGGCGAGCTATGAGCGTTGCCGCCTGTCCGACGCCTTCATGACGGACTTCTACGAGGCGTTCCTGGCGAGTGACCCGAGGATTCCTCCGCTCTTCGCGAAGACGGACTTCGACCGCCAGAAGCGGCTGCTGCAGCACGCTCTGGGTCTCCTGATGAGCTTCGCGCGCCGCCCCAATCCCAACCTGCTCGAGCGCATCGCCGCGAGGCACGGCCCCGCCGATCTCAACATCCCGCCGGAACTGTACCCCCTGTTCGTTGGCGCTGTTCTCGTGACAGTGCGCAAGCATGACCCGCAGTTCAGCGATGAGACCCGTGAGGCCTGGGAGGCGGCGCTGGCCCCCGGCGTAAGCTACATGGAGCGGTTCGGCCGGTGACCGAGGCCAACGCCTGCGAGCGCTGCGGCGCCGCCATCATGGTTGGGGCGCGGTACTGTGCGGCATGCGGCGCGGATATCTCCGACCAGCAAGGGAACATCGCGACCAGCCTGGTGCCGGCGACGGGGATGGCCAGCACCCAACAGATCAAGCTGGCGCTGCTCGACCGGCTCAGGGACATCACGCTGGGCGAATACGAAATCCTGGTCGAACTGGGCGCCGGCGGCATGGCGTCGGTGTACCTGGCGCACGACATCCAGCTCGACCGCAAGGTCGCCATCAAGGTGATGCATCCCCAGCTGCTGCAGGGCGACGGGATGGTCGAGCGGTTCCGGCTGGAGGCCCGCACCGTCGCCGCGCTGAGCCATCCGCACATCGTCCCGATCTACGCCGTCAAGCACGCCGAAGACCTCTTCCTCTTCATCATGAAGTTCATCGAGGGCCAGCCCCTCGACAGCATCGTGAAGAAGCAGGCCCCGCTTCCGCACGCGATGGTGCGCCACATCCTGAGCCGGGTGGCCGACGCGCTCGGGTACGCCCACCGCCAGGGGGTGATCCACCGCGACATCAAGCCGGCGAACATCATGGTCGATGTGGAGGGACAGCCGGTGGTGACCGACTTCGGGATCGCGAAGGTGGCGAACACCGAAGGCCTGACAGTGACCGGCGCGGCCATCGGCACGCCCAACTACATGAGTCCGGAGCAGTGCCACGCGTCGCCGCTCACCGGGGCGTCGGACCAGTACTCGCTCGGCGTCATGGCCTACGAGATGCTCACCGGCCGCCTGCCGTTCGACGGCGGCAACGCCATGAGCATCATGTTCAAGCATGTGAACGAGCCGCCGGCGCCGATCCTGCCTCAGGTTCCCGACTGTCCCCCGGAACTCGCCGCCGTGGTCGAGAAGATGCTGGGCAAGCAGCCGGAGGATCGGTTCCCCACCATGGAGGAACTGGTGCGGGCCCTGGCGGCGCCCACCATGGCGCACGACGACCCGGTCCGTACCCAGCTCATCCGGTACGCCATGGAGGGGGAAAACCGGAAACTCCTGAAGAGGGTCAGCACGCCGCGGAGCCCGATTCCCACCGTGACGTCGCGCGCGCCGGGAACCCCGCCGCGCACCCGCGCGGCCGCAACGGCCAGACCGGGCAGCGTCGTTGCCCCGCCGGCGGCAAAACCCAGGCGCTCGATGGCGCTGGTTGGAGCGCTCGCATCGGTGGCCGTGGTGGCCGGCGCGCTGGCGATCTTCCGGCCCTGGTCGGGGAGCGCGCCGGCCGCAGGGCCGGTCACGCAGGACTCACTGCGCACGGGCACTCCGGCGGAGCCCATGCCTGAAACGGCCGCCGCCGACACCGCGCCGGCTCAGCCGGAGCAGGCCGCGGTGGCAGTGCCGCCGCCCGAACCGGTGTCCAGGCCGGTCCCGCGTCAAGACACGGCGTCGCCGCCAGTGAGGCAGGCGCCGTCCGTCACTCCGGCCGTTCCTCGCCTCGCGACGACCCAGGTAGTGAGGGTGACCGGACCGGCCTCACTCGGCCTCGGTGAAGCGGCTGTGCTGGAGGCGCTCCCACTCGACTCCGCCGGCCACGAGGTGCCGGGTCGCCGGGTGGACTGGGTTTCGAACGCGCCCGATGTCGTCTCGGTCAACCGCGCCGGCGCGGTGGTCGGGCGGAAGGCGGGCCGGGCAATCCTCACCGCAACGGTGGACAATGTCGCCGGGGCCATCGCGGTCA
>Ga0224505_10002843_pt1 | contig 10013 bp, 10 predicted proteins | sample SF_Jan12_sed_USG_FD_169102 | JGI IMG/M metagenome (GOLD analysis project Ga0224505, IMG submission 169102) | Sediment microbial communities from San Francisco Bay, California, United States - SF_Jan12_sed_USGS_4_1 | ecosystem: Environmental > Aquatic > Marine > Sediment | place: USA: California...
GGCAGGGGGCAAATGTGTTTCTCCTGACGCCGGCGCGCCTGGCTCATGTTGAGGGTGCGCATGAATAGCACATCCGTCCAAACAAACTCCTCATAGTCATCGGGCGCCTGCGGTGGCATCAGCATGAATTTGGCCGGGAGCCGGTTCCCCATCGCCTCATTGAAGGCGACGTGCTGGTGATAGTCGTAGGGCTGCTCTTTGCTCCAGTCACGATACCAGTTGTATACCTGGCTACCGTCCATACCGGTCAGCAGTGCTGGGTCATCAGCTGGCGTGACATGGGCAACGTCGGCAATGCCTTTGCCGTTGCTCCGCCAGAGGCTATGTGCGTCCACCTGCCAGCGACCCCGGCTGTATTCAGCCTTGTTCTTGCACACCGGCTCATCCGCGTAGGAGCGGGTTTTATCGCTCTGTGGCTTGCGGAATAAAAGGACTTTCTCACTGAGACCGACGCCCATTTTTGAGCCATCCTTGCAGCACTCAGACCAGCCGAGCCGGTTTGTTGAATTATTCTCGCGGACAACGTCAGTGGGGATGAAGATTTCGCCATAGGCTATAAAGCCATGCTTGCGGAATGCTCTTGCGCAATCGTGCGTGAAATAGTCTACTTCCATCATGCCGTGCGGTGTCTGATGGCCGTATAGCAGGCGGTCTTTGACGTGGATACAGGCCATGCGGCCAGGTTTCAACACGCGCAATAACTCAGGGATGAGGTAGTCCATCTGTTGCCAGAAGTCGCCATCTGTCTGGTTGTGGCCGAAGTCGTTGAGACTGGCAACGTATTCGTAGTGATTGCCGAACGGGATACTGGTCACGATTTCGTCAATGGAGTTGTCGGCCATGCTCATCATTTCCAACACACAGTCGTTATTGACCGCCGTGAACCATTGACCACGCTCTATCTGTCGCTCTATACCGAGAGACCGTTGGAGCGCAGACGAGAGCGACTCGTTGGTCAATCCATGCCCCTTGATGATGCTGCGCATGGTGGCAACCATCTCATCATGCTGTTTCCATTTGTTCATCAGCACAGATACGACATGATCCTCAGCATCGGTATGGATGATATGCACATCAACAGGATGCTCCTGGCCGTAGCGTTGCAGGCGGTGCAGGCTCTGGATGAAATCACGGAATTTAAAGCCGATGCCAACGTAAATTGCCTTGTGGCAGTGATACTGGAAGTTCGCCCCCGCGCCAAACATCTGTGGTTTGGCCGCAAGGATCTGGATGTTGCCGTGTGTAAAATCCAGAACCATGCGCTCGTTCTCGTCGTCTTCCTGCGAGCCGTAGACCGCCTGTGCGCCTGGAATGGCCTTGCAGATGGCTTTGCGCTCGTCTTCCAGGTCGTGCCAAATGACGAAATGATCATCCGGTGAGGCGGCAACAATAGCGGCAGCTTCGGCAATGCGCGACTCCAGGCTGTTTCGTTTTTCTTTGATAGCCTGGGTCACACCGGCTGCGGTATCGGCAAACAGATAATGCTGACCAAACTGGTTTGCCAGATCTTGCGCTTTCAGGTGATCCGCTGCGAGCCGGTGGAAATGGATTCTTAGCTCTGGCATGACATAGCCGGTGTCATCGTAGCCCAGGTCAGACGGCACGTCGACGAACAAGCACCACGATGCTATCCAGAACCAGAAGTCACGCTCCATGTGTGGCATCAGTTGAAGATCGCCGGCATTGTCGGGGTTGCGACCAAAAAAACGGGTGAGCGCCTGGCCTGCGTCCATCACGTTTAGGAAGTCGGAAAAATAGATTAGTTGGCGATAGTCGTTGGGGGCAGGTGTTGCTGTGGCTACCCACCGGTACGGGATGGCGCTCAGGATGCGGCTAAACTCCTGTTGAGTTTTTGTGCCCAGGTTGCCCAGGATGGCGCCCTCATCGAGGCAGACGCCGGCTATCTCTGCCTGTAAAAACGCCTCGCTAATCTGCCCGTCTCTCACCCGCTCGTAGTTGGTAATCAGAAACGGCGTATCGGCGCTCTCGGCATCGGCATCGCTGCCCACGTAGGCGAAATCTACACCCATCGACGGCCCATCCTCATGGATGAACTGATGCTTCACACCGAGTGGGCAAATCACCAGCACCTTGCGCCCTGTACGTGCGTTGACGTGGCGCAAGAGTTCGATCTGCATTCTGGTATTGTGTGTAACTGTAAAATCGCCCAATAGATAAAGATGATTGCCGTCAATCTCAAACCCATAGTAATCGCCTTCACCCAGAGCCTCTACTGCAAACCCGTACACAAGAGGATTTTTGATCTGACATCGCTCACTGGCTTTTTTGCGGGTGCGGCAAGGGATGAGATGGGTATGGCCGCTAATCCAAATCCGGTAATAAGTCGCGCCATTGACAACTTTGGGCGCATGACATACCGAGAAACCTAGGGATCTGCACAGGAACAAAATATCATCGCGCAGCCCTTCCCACTTGGTTGCTATCTCATAGCACTTATCGACAAGATAGCCATCGGTATCAAGCAATCCGGCCAAGAGACGTAGGCGCACATCTCGACTATTCTTCAAATAACGATTGTCAATGCGCTTCTCGCCGGTCTTACCACCATCCTTGATAAAATAAAATTCGTCACACAAAGGGCTTGTGTCACTACGACCATTCAGGCGAGAAATGTCATATGTGGTACATCCGCGCGCCTGCCGCGCCTTGACTTTCAATCTATTTGTGTCAGCAAAGCCGTAAATTGCCTCTACGATTTCAACATCTTGGTCGTTGATAGTCCACGAGAGACCCCTACAGTGTCCATCACCCAACCATGTGCCATACAGGTAAGGGTCCATTGGCACGCTTTGCGGTAGAAAATCGACAGCCACCTTGTAATGCTTGAAACAATTTTGTTTAGCGAAGCGAGGGTATTGAAGATAGTCCGACAAGGACATGTTAACAATTTCACCCATACTGTAGCCATTATAAGGATTAGAAATTTTCAGGCTCAGTATATGCGATTCGTTGCATGTGTAACTGTCGCCATTTTTCAGGGTGATTCGATACATCTGCTCGCGACCACTAGCCAGAGAAAGAACGTTGCGAGGTGTTCCATCGTCACCCATTAACTGTTCCCCGATTTGCACATCCTCGACATTTTTGATCGTGCCATCGGCCATTAGGATTTTTGTTCCTGCCCCGTGGCACTTGCCCAACCCGAACTTCGCCGCAATCAACGCCTTTCCCCGCTGCAATGCCCAGGTCACAATATCCCGCTGGTGTGGGTATAGCGACGGGTGCATTTCAACAGGCTGCAATCCGCCTTCGGTGGTCAACTGGACTTTGTTCTTCAAAAACTCATAATATTTTGTTTTTCGGTCTGACATGGTTCTATTCCCTTCTCAGATTTCGCCCGGACATGGTAATCCAGGCACACGATTCGATGATTCGCTCGACCGTGCGCTTGCCGAACTGTTGCTCCAACTGCGGCTGTGAGCAGTTGGTTGTAATCAGCATGGTCAAGCCACGGTTGTGGCGGTAGTTGATTAATTGATAAATGAGTTTGCGCCGGTCGTCTGTTTCCGGCTTGTCACGCTCTGGATCGCCCAGGTCGTCCAGCAGGATTACATCCGCCTGCTGCGCTGCGGTCAGCTTGGCTGCGCTGTCGCCGTCGGCGTAGCCTTGTTGTATCTCTGACAGCAGGTCGTATACCTCAATCCACAGCCCGCTCTTACCCTGACTCAAATAGTGCTGTAATGCCGGAGTCAGCAGGCCAGTCTTCCCGCATCCGTAGGAGCCGGATAGCACCATACCAGGCTTGTAGCGCTGCGTCGCCGGGTCAGTGGCGTAGCCGTTGGTGATGAATGCGGACACGGCGGCGATGGCCGGAAATTTGCCCATGTCGCCCCCGGCTCTGGCTATCAGGCTGGCAATGCTCATGGCACGGAAATGATCCGGTATCCCAGCGCTGCGGAAAAGCGCCTGTAGCCGCTGCGTCTCCCGCTCATCCTCTTTGAGCCGCCAGTGTGCCAACTGGCTCTTGCCACAGTCGCACTCACAGAACTGACACTCGCTCGTCGGATAGCCTGCTGCCGGCGTTTTCCATCCGAGGTAGCCCGTGTTCCCACAGGCGCAAGTCTGCTCAGTATTTGTACTCCCCGGCTGCGATCTGGCGCTCGATTTCTCTGTAGGCGGCCATGACTTCGGGGCTTGGCTGTTCGTGTCCGTAGGTGTCTGCAGTGGGTTCGGCGGTGGTGGTCGGTGCCGTGGTTGCTCTCGTGGTCGCTTTTCTCCCATCCTGTAATACTCTCCTTTCTCGCAATCCATTGCGATACACGTCGAACAAATCTGCGAAATTGTTGCAGCGGAAGCTGCGCATAACCAGGCAGTCATGTAGCGTAGATCGCCAGCGCACTAGGTCGGTGCAAGCGACATTCATGGCCTGGATTTGGAGCTTTGATGGGATGTACGGCGTAAATTCGCGGTAGACCTCATAGGCTGTCATCCCCGTCCCGGTTGGCCAAAGGCCGTCAACGGTCAGCCGTGGGTCAGCTTCGATCGGCTTGCTGCGGTTCAGCGGTTCCATCAGCGCCGCCAGCCGTCGCTCTGGCGTGGTCACAGGCGGGTCATCGGCAACAATGCGATGCGCTGCGGCCTGGGGGGGGGTGTTCGCAACTGGGGGGGGCAGAATTGCGCCTGTAACGTTGGGTTGTGTAGTGGGTTGCGATTGTACTGTGTCTGTCAGTGACGTGTTTGCAGTTTTATAAAAATTAACTTCTGCCATGTTGGGCGCTTGCGCCGTGCGGGGTGCGCTGTCGGTCAGTTGCGATGGGGTTGCTATTCGATCCGTATAGATCTCTCCCCCCCACGGATGATCAGACGGATGATCAGATGGATCTACAGACGGTTTAAGCGGCGTGGACGCCACCCCCCCTAGCGGCGTGGGCGCCACCCCCCCTAGCGGCGTGGGCGCCACCCCCCCTAGCGGCGTGGGCGCCACCCCGAAGTGCGAGCGCCCGTAACCAGTCTCACCGATCACCCGTTGCTTTTTGCGTTTGCTCTGCGCAGCTTCCATGACTTCGGTCGGTATGCTGATGTCATTTGCCGCGCAGTATCCGAGTAGGTAGTATCGGTTGGTGACGCCACCGTTAGCGGCAATGCCGTCGCCTGGACAAACCAACAATTCGCCTTTGTCCTCGAGGCGTTTGATACTGCGCTGCGCGTTGCGGTGATCGCGCCTGATCCTCGCGCGTATCTTTTCCATGCCGTAAAAACAATATCCATCATCGTTACACCAGTCTGCGAGTGCCAATAGGATAAGCAACTCATCCCCTGACAGGTGCGGGGCTTTCTCCCAGTAGTAGCTAGTTACTTTGATGCTCATGTTTATTCCTCTTTACTAAACTTTTCAGCAGGTCAATTTCCTGCGTCTGCTTATCCAGCCTATCCCACAATCGGCTGTTATCCTCTCTCAACTCCTGGCGCTCAGAGACCAGAGCGCCGATCATCGCTATGAGTTGTTCTTTTCGCAGCTTTGTGACATCAGTGATGCATCTATGTTGGCTGTTCATAATCCTCCTGTTTTAATTCCCACACGACGGCAGATCTGTACCGGCGCGGCCTTACTCCTACCCGCCTGTAGTGAGCCGTCGTGATATGCTGGCGTATCCGTTCGCTGCCGAGGCGGGTCAACTCGCCCGCTTCGGAGACCGTGAGCGGACCATTGGCCGCAAACACCGCTTTGACAATTTCTGCGGTTGACAGTTGTTTTCCGTCTTCTTCCATTCCTGCCACCTCTCGCACATCGCCAACGCTACGAGCGCTAGTAGGCAAATGGCAAAAAATTCGATGAGCATGTCGCCTCCTGAATGATAGTTTGTGGAGTGTAATGAGTGGGGTAGGCTGGAATCGAACCAGCCACCAACGCAGCGCTTGGACTGCCGGCGCCATCTGGTAGACCGCGCTTGTGTCAGACTGCCAAGAACCCCCAGTGTCGCAGGTGGCCTTGACGCCACCATGCCAGCCTGGTTACTGGTGCGACATCCAAAGGAGAAAGGAACCCCATGCGTGCCACAGTCAACCAGTTAGGCAAGGCGTCTGGTTAACACCGTTTCCCTACGACATAGGGGGCGAGCCGCTTGCCCTCCGGTTGGCATCAGGTGATAGTCATCAGGTGATCGTCATCTGCATTTTTTGCAACGTCAGGTAAATACTGTTGACATTTGCCGTGAATGCACTACAATTGCGGTGAGGGTTTATGCTGCGTTGCCCGCCGCAATGGACAAGCGATGGCGGGTATCTTTTGTGCTATACCTCTCGCGAGTCTCCCATCTGCGACTGAGAGAGGAAACCCCAATGATTCACAAGATTTCGTTTGACGCTGATCATCCACGGTTGGATGGTGAGCATCTGGCTAGACTAATCGAAATGTATCTGGCGGAGCATGGTCGGCGCACACAGGCAAAAACCGTGAGCGGCTACCGCTTCAAGCTCTCACCATTCAACGAATGGTGGACTGATTACGGCTCGGCTCATGCATGGATCCTGTCCGATGCGGCGCTGTTCGATTTTGAAGACTACCTGCATTCAACCGGCTGGGGCTGGAATAGCCGCAACGATACGATGCGCCGGCTGCGTCAGGTCTTCCGTTGGGCGCATCGGCGGGGGCATTTGTCGATTGATTTTTCGATGTATGTTCCGGCTGCCCGTGGCAATGCACCAGCGCATAAGCCGGTTGAACTAAAGGCGCTAGCGGCGATGTTGGCCGTGTGTCGAAAGACGGAGTTCCCAGAACGCAACCGGGCGATCTTGGCTGTGTTGGCCGGGACCGGGTTGCGTCGGGAGGAATGCGCCAGTTTGATGATGGATGGCGTAACGATGCTCGCTAATGACTGTGGCTATCTGGAGCCGACCGTATGCAAAAATGATGCGCCGCGTTTCGTGGCGTTCGACCATTACACCGGCGCCTATCTGCGTACCTGGCTGAGTCGGCGTGGTGATGCGCCGGGCGGATTATTCCTGAGTCGCAAGTTTGGTGAGCCGCTATCGCCGAGCGGCATCTACAAGGTCGTGCTGGATTGTGCGGAGTTAGCCGGCGTGAGCGACCAGGTCAGCGGCCCCCATGACCTGCGGCGCATGTTTGCGACCCGTTGGAGCAAGAGGCTCCGCGGCGAAGGCTACGGCCAGCTATTACAGAAACAGCTGGGACATTCCAACTGGGAAACGACGGCGATTTACAGCCTTCAGGATATTGACGACGTACTCGATGTGATGACAACAGCGAAGGTAAGCCCGATAGCGCAATTAGCGTAATCCAAATTGACCAGCCGCGAAATGCTCCTTACTGCTTGAACGGCGATGCCGAGTTTGGGCATCTCCGTTCAAATCGGAGTAGGGGCACCAAACAGAGCATTGTGCGTGCGGATTGACGTTAAGGTTAGTTCAAAAAACACAAAACAAAACTAGACGTGCAATCGTGGATTGCACGGAAATGATGTACTATATCTCTAGCCCTCCCGCTCCATCAACGGCGCGATCCGACTAAAACCTTGTTAATGTACAGAACGTCGCATGGCGCTCTCTGTTCATCTCACTAACGACCGCTGGCCTGTCAACCATTCAAGGTCGTTAGTGAGGCGAGAACATAAACTTAATTATACTAACTCTCGTTAGGGTAATTGTCAAGTTCTCGTTATATGCTTCCTGATGCTGCTACTTCGGCGGAGGGAACACCGAAGCGCTCTGATCGGAGACGGTCAGGGCGTTTCTTTTTGCCCTAACCCTGACCGTCTCTATCGCGAAAAACTAATTTTTCGATATGCAGGGGACTGCCAGGGTCTCCCAGTTTGGGAAGGGGTATCCTTCCGCGACCTGTAGATCAATAGGACTGCATTGTAGCGCCCCTGCAAGTTTTTGTGCTGTGTTGCTATCCCAAGTGCGCCCCCGCAACACCTTAGTAAGTGTGTTTTGGTGCAGGCCAGATCTCTTGGCTAGTTCTGAGTATGTGCGGATATTAGCGCGCTTCATCAGAATATCTACTCGCTCTTTGTCAATGACCAGCGTCTTATCCACGTCAGTATACCTCCCTTCTATATGAAGTCTATCACTTTTTGGGTTGACTGTCAATGGGCAATTTCTGCCTGTTCAGAGCCCTTGCATATAGTCACATCATTTTTTGATGTGATTTATATGCGTTATGAAAACTTAATTGATGCTTTGACTTTACTTTATGCTATTGGGCGGGAATTAGTTAATTTTGGCAGTTGACAATCAACTCAAAAAGTGATAGGCTCTAACTACCACGAAATACACCGCAGGGCAACGTAGTCGAGTGACCGGGGCAAGCATTCCGATGCGTAGTGAAAGACCGACCCGGACGGGCGCTGTGAGGGATGCTACGTCAACAAAAAGCCGCCGTCAGTGGTTCAGACTGACGGCGGCATCTCTCGAGCATTCAGTTTTATCCAAAAGGAGACTTTTATGTTAGCAAAAAAGATTGAGTACGTCAAATCTGAGTCTGTCGTAGTCGAGCCGGTTGACCGCATCCGCGGGTTTGGTGTGGCGTTCGACCTGGCTGAGGCGGTGGCGTTCGCTGAGGCGGTTCTTACGGCTCGCGATGAGCTTCAGTCGGAGTACGATGAGATGTACGCAGAATGCCGAGAGGCTGACGACATCGGGCGGGATGAGAGCCTGAGTCCCTGGCGGTAGTGTAGGCGGTAGTGAACTAGCAGGTGGCCGGTTGACCGGCCACCTTTACCCATGAAAGGTTAATCATGTTTCAAGGAAATCCATATCCATTAGCTGAGGCTGTCGCTGACGGTCGCCAGCTTCAGACAATCCTTGTCGATGCTGTGACGGCCTTAGAGCGTGCCATCGAGCAGCGCACAGCCGCCAGTGCAGCCTATCGGGACGCTAAGGCGAGCTATGAAAGCGCTGAGACGGAGTATGTGTTCGATATCGTCTTTGGTGATCATCCCGACTATGCCAGAGCCAAAAACGCCGACATGCGCAAGCTGGCTCAGGACAAGCTGCTGATTTCCGCCCGTGACAGCGGCTACCTGGCATCCGCATGGCGAGCGCTGGGGGCGGCTGAATCGCGCTGGCAACAGGCGGAGGCGTTCCATGTGCAGGCTGAGGCGCGCTTCCGGGCGGCGCGGGGCGCTGCGGAGTTGCAGTCGAGCATGTTGCGCGCGGCGACGGCTGTGTAGGCGCCGGTCAATCGATTTAACGTTTTTTTAACGGTAGTTTAACGAAAGGAATTTTATGAATATCAATGAGTTGAAAATCGGTGAAGTCAAGGAGATTGTGGCGATGTTTGGTAATATGGTGACTCTGCCCGCACAGGCGCGGGTAGAGCATGGGGTCGCGATTGTCGTACTTGACCGTGGATTCGTCTACGTTGGTCGTGTGGCAACGGATGGGGAATGGGTGTACATAGATGATTGCCGCAATATCCGCTACTGGGGAACGGAGAGGGGGCTTGGCGAACTCGTCGATGGACCGACGCCAAAAACAAAGATCGATTATGTGGGCGAGTTAAAAGCGCCTCTGCGGGCGCTCATCTCGATAATCTCTACAAAGGGGGATAATTGGAAAAAATCATAAGTTCCATTTTGACGCTTGACGGCGACGGCTCCGGCTCCGGCTCCGGCTCCGGCTGCGGCTACGGCTACGGCTACGGCTACGGCGACGGCGACGGCTCAGGCTCCGGCGACGGCGACGGCGACGGCTCCGGCTACGGCTCCGGCTGCGGCTACGACTACGGCTGCGGCTACGACTCCGGCGACGGCGACGGCGACGGCGACGGCTCAGGCTACGGCGACGACTCCGGCGACGGCTCCGGCGACGGCTAAATACGTGCGCGGCCGGTCAATCGATTTAACGTTTTTTAACGGTAGTTTAACGAAAGGAATTTTATGAATATCAATGAGTTGAAAATCGGTGAAGTCAAAAATCGCTACGAAGGGGGATAAGTGGGAAAAATCATAAGTTCCATTTTGACGCTTGACGGCGACGGCTCCGGCTCCGGCTACGGCTACGGCTCCGGCTGCGGCTACGGCTACGGCTCC
>Ga0224505_10002845_pt1 | contig 10010 bp, 8 predicted proteins | sample SF_Jan12_sed_USG_FD_169102 | JGI IMG/M metagenome (GOLD analysis project Ga0224505, IMG submission 169102) | Sediment microbial communities from San Francisco Bay, California, United States - SF_Jan12_sed_USGS_4_1 | ecosystem: Environmental > Aquatic > Marine > Sediment | place: USA: California...
GACATCGCCTCTTTCAGCGCCACCGCCTTGGCCGCAATCACATGCATCAGCGGCCCGCCCTGCGAGCCGGGGAACACCGCGGAATTGAGCACTTTCTCGTGTTTGGCATCGGCGAGGATCATGCCGCCGCGCGGTCCGCGCAGCGTCTTGTGCGTGGTCGTCGTCACAAAATCAGCGACGCCGACGGGACTGGGATAAAGCCCTGCTGCAACCAGCCCGGCATAGTGCGCCATGTCGGCCATCAGCAGCGCGCCGACACTGTCCGCAATTTCACGGAAACGCTTCCAGTCGATAACCCGCGAATACGCCGACGCACCGGCAACGATCAGCTTGGGTTTGCGCACCGTGGCGAGTTCGGCGACTTCGTCGTAATCAATTTCCTGCGTCGTGGCATGCAGACCATACGACACGGCGTCGTAGTACTTGCCGCTGATGTTGACCTTGGAGCCGTGGGTCAAATGCCCGCCGTCGGAAAGCCGCATACCGAGTATCGTTTCGCCGGGATGCAATGTCGCCAGAAACACTGCGGCATTGGCCTGCGCGCCGGAATGCGGCTGCACATTGGCATAACCGGCCTTGAACAATTCCTTGGCGCGGTCGATCGCCAGCTGCTCCGCAACGTCGACATGTTCGCAACCGCCGTAGTAACGCTTGCCCGGATAACCCTCGGCATACTTGTTGGTCAGCACCGAACCCTGCGCCGCCAGCACCGCGGGGCTGGTGTAATTCTCGGAGGCGATCAGCTCGATGTGATCCTCCTGACGCTGACCTTCCTGCTGCAGCACGCGGAAGATTTCGGGGTCGGTGGTTTCCAGCTTGTTGGTAAAAATGGTCATGATGGATTTTGGCCGGGGAGTCGGGAGTCGCAGGCGCTTGCGCACCAAAGGCCGAATTTTATCATGCGGAACGACGGCTTCCCCTTATGATATTGCCCTGACGTAATGGGCTATCGACAACATGAAAACACTGCTGGCGCTGTCACGCGCCATCGACGCGCTGAACGAACTCGCAGGCCGGGGTATCCGGTGGCTGGTCCTCGCCTGCATCCTCGTCAGCGCCGGCAATGCCGTGGCCCGCTACGGCTTCAATCTCAGCTCGAACGGCTTCCTTGAAATCCAGTGGTACCTGTATTCCATCGTCTTTCTCGGCGCCGCCGGCTACACGCTGAAACACAACGCCCATGTGCGCATCGACCTGATCGCCGGGCGCCTGGCCCCGCAGAAGCAGGCGTGGATCGACATTTTCGGCCATGTCTTCATGCTCCTGCCGGTGTGCACCATCATGCTGTGGTTCGGCTGGACCGCATTTGTCGAATCGTACCGGATCAATGAACTTTCGCCCGATGCCGGCGGCCTGCTGCGGTGGCCGATCAAGTTCGTCGTGCCTGCCGCATTCCTGCTGCTGATCCTGCAGGGCGTGTCGGAAACGATCAAAAAATTCGCGGTGTTGCGCGGGTTGTTGCCGCCTGCCGCGCTCGAACCGGACCACGCGCAGCGCTGACCTCGTGAAACGCTCAACTGAGAACCTTCCATGTGCCGTCATTCCGGCACAAGCCGGAGCCAATCGGGCATCGGATATGTTGAGAACGCATTCCTGGACTCCGGCTTTCTCCGGATTGACGGGGAGTATGAGTCAACCTGTCAGAGAACGTCGTGGCCTTTGAACTCATGGCACCGCTGATGTTCGCCGGGCTGGCCGCGTTCCTGCTGCTCGGTTATCCGGTGGCGTTCGCACTGGCCGCCAACGGCCTGCTGTTCGCCTTCATCGGTTTTGAACTGGGCATGCTGCAGCCGGAACTGCTGCAGGCACTGCCGCAGCGGTTGTTCGGCATCATGGCCAATCCGCTGCTGCTGGCGATCCCCTTTTTCACATTCATGGGTCTGGTGCTGGAACGCAGCGGCATGGCCGAGGATCTGCTCGATACCATTGGCCAGTTGTTCGGACCGGTGCGCGGCGGCGTAGCTTACGCGGTGATCTTCGTCGGCGCGCTGCTCGCCGCAACGACCGGCGTCATTGCCGCATCGGTGATTGCGATGGGGCTGATTTCGCTGCCGGTGATGCTGCGCTACAACTACTCGCCGCGGCTGGCCAGCGGCGTCATCTGCGCGTCGGGCACGCTGGCGCAGATCATCCCGCCGTCGATCGTGCTGATCGTGCTCGCCGATGTGCTCGGCGCGCCGGTCGGCGACATGTATGCCGGCGCCGTGCTGCCCGGGCTGCTGCTGGTCGCATTGCTTGCGGGTTACGTGTTCATCACGTCCATGCTCAACCCGGCCGCCGCACCCGCCCTGCCGCCGGAAGCGCGCACGCGACGCGGGGCGGCATTGTGGCGCCATGCCGCAGTGGTGATGCTGCCGCCGCTGATCCTGATGTTCCTGGTGTTGGGATCGATTTTCATGGGGATCGCGACGCCATCCGAAGGCGGCGCGCTGGGCGCCGTGGGCGCGCTGGTGCTCGCCGCCGCCAAGCGCCGGCTCAACCTGAGCATGCTGCGCGAAGCCCTCGATGCCACCACCCGGCTGTCGAGCTTCGTCATGTTCATCCTGATCGGCTCGACGGTGTTCGCGCTGGTGTTCCGCGCGGTCGACGGCGATCTGTGGGTAGAGCGGCTGTTTACGCTGGTACCGGGCGGCGTGGTCGGTTTTCTGATCGTCGTGCACCTGCTGATTTTCGTACTTGGTTTTTTCATCGATTTTTTCGAGATCGCGTTCATCGTGCTGCCGCTGCTCGCGCCGGTGGCCATCAAACTGGGCATTGCACCGGTGTGGTTCGCGATCATGATCGGCATGAACCTGCAGACCTCTTTCCTGACCCCGCCGTTCGGTTTCTCGCTGTTTTACCTGCGCAGCGTCGCACCGCCGCAGATCCGGACCACCGACATCTATCGCGGCGTCATTCCGTTTGTGATCGTGCAGCTGCTGGCGCTGGCGCTGATCGTGTTCTATCCGCAACTGGTGACCGCGTGGTCCGACCCGCCGGCCGTCGAAAACACGGGCGATGCTCCGCCCGGCCGCGCCGTCGAGGAAATCGAGCGCATGCTGCGTGAAGGACGCTGAACTTCAGCGTGATACGCAACGGCGGCTAAAATCCATAACACTCATCCACAACATCCGCATCCCGAGCAGGCACACCCCATGAAAATCACCGCTGTCACCACCCACGTCGTCCGCATGCCGCTGCTGATCACCGGCGACGCCCCCATGATCGGCGGTCAGGCACGCACGGCGATGGAAACGCTGCTCGTGCGCATCGACACCGACGCAGGCGTCACCGGCTGGGGCGAAGGCTTCGGCCATCGCGTGTGGCCTGCGACCCGTACTGCGCTGGACCGCATGGTCGCGCCGCTGTGCGTCGGCCGCGATCCGACCGCAATCGCCGCGCTGATGCACGACCTGGCACGCGCGGTCCATGGTGCCGGCCGCAACGGTCCCTTGATGTATGCGCTCTCGGCCATCGACATTGCGCTATGGGACATCGCCGGCAAGGTTGCCGGCCTGCCGCTGTACCGTTTGCTCGGCGGCAGCGCGCGCGCTGACCTGCCTGCCTATGCCAGTCTGCTGCGTTACGGCAAGATCGCAGCGATGGAACCGCGCATTGCCGAAGCACTGGCGCGCGGCTACAAGCTGATCAAGATCCATGAAATCGAGCCCGACATCATCCGCGCCGCGCGCCGTGCCGCCGGCGCGGGCACGCCGCTGATGGTGGACTGCAACTGTCCGTGGACCGTGGCGCAGGCGATTGCGATCTGCCGCGAGCTCAACGACCTCAAGCTCGAATGGATCGAAGAACCGGTATGGCCGCCGGAGGATCATGCGGGGCTCGCGCGCGTACGCGCCGAAGGTGGCATCGCCGTCGCCGGCGGCGAAAACGTCGGCAGCGCCAACGAATTCCACCGGCTGTTCGAACGCGGATCGCTCGACATCGCGCAACCCAGCATCACCAAGGTCGGCGGCGTTACCGAGATGATGAAAATATTTGCGCTCGGCGAAGCCCACGGCGCGCGCATCGTGCCGCACTCGGCCTACTTCGGCCCGGGACTGCTGGCCTCGATCCATGTCTGTGCAGCACAGGCACGTGAAGTCTGGGTTGAACGCTTCTACTGCGATTTCGCCGAAAATCCGTTCGGCGCGGCCATCGATCCGAAGCACGGGCACATTGCGGTACCGCAGGGGCCCGGCCTCGGCGTCGATCCCGATCCGGCATTGCTGAAAAAACTGATGATCGACGGCTGATCCCTGCTGCGCAAAAAAAGGGGCCTGACGCGCAGGCCCCGGACGGCACAATGCCGTGCGCTATTTCGTGTTCACCGCAAAGCAATAGAACATCCCGGCACCACCCGACGCGCGCAGATTATCCTGACTGCAGCCGCGCGACGGATGCGAGGCATTCCACGAACGCGACGGCTCGTCATCCTTCAAGCCCCAGCGGTCATGATGCCCGACCATCGCCGCGCCATCGCCGCTCTTGGTCCAGTTGCCGCAGGTGGTGTCCTTGTCGCTGACCACCGCGCGGCCGTCAACGCCGGAGCCGGTGAGGATGTCGTGCATGTTCGGAGAATCGGCGCGGCCGTTGACCCTGGCGCCCTTTTCGGTCAATGCGGTCATGCGATTGATGCTGTTGGACGCGTGCAGTTCATCGACATTGCGCGCCACCAGCCGGCCCTCGGCCGTGTACCACGGGCCCTTGCCGATACGGTCGCGCGCATGGACGGGTTTGTCGCCGGTGGTGCTGAGGTAAGCGCGCCATTGCTTCTTGCCGGCACCCGCCGCAGCGGCAAGCTGCTGGCAATGCCGGTCGGCACCGGCAAGTCCGCCCAGATCAGCACCTTTCCCGAGTCCCGCGCTGGTCACAAAGAATGACATCTCCGGCGAGATTTTCTGCATGGTCTCAGCGGCGATTGCGCCCGAGGCGAGCAGCGCGATGGAAACAGCAATACCGATCCTGATTCGAGTCGTGCTCATGACAATCCTCCGGTGACAAACGCGTTGGGGGGTAAGGGTTGGCCTGCTGGATTACGTTTCCCCGCTGTAAACGTGGATACGCCGCCGGTTATTCCACCGGGCGCATGAAAACGATGAATGATCGCGGTCGCCGCCTGTCATCGTCGCCGCGAAAAAACTGAGTTATCCGCCACAGCGTAACCGCCCCGCCTTGAGATCGGTGCCGGTTTACACATACCCCTCAGCACGATAACGGCAGGCGCGGCGGAATCTGCAACCATCACCCGTAGGAAAATCTATAAGTTATTGTTTTTATTTATATTTTATTTATTCCAGCAACAGGTTCGGTTGGCCCAACTGCAGCAATACGCCGAGTTCATCGGCGAACGTCCAGCTGCTCACGCACTCGCCGTCGTCGTTGAAGCGCGTGATCGCCACCGCATTCACCCCCATGCGCGTGCCGGTTGGCGTAATCCCGCAGAACGCGCCACGGTGCGTGCCGCTGACATTGAAACGCGTCCACACCTGATCGCCCTCGGCCAGTTGCACATCCAGTCCGTAGCCTCGATCCGGAAATGCCGCATCGAGGTCGAGCATGCCATGGCCATGCGCCGCGCTGTATTCACGCAGATGCTGAAACCCGTAACGCAGGTTCTGATGATCCGCAGCCAACCCCGCTTTCGTCTGCGTGGACAGACGCATGCGCGCCGCGGTGAGCTTGTTGCGGTCAAGCACGGTCGCTGCAGACTGCGCTTCGATTTTTTTGACGAACGTCGCCGCATCATCGGTCTGCGGCAGCGGCGGCGCGATGATGCGGCCATCGGGACGCGGCGGCAGCTTCGCCCCCAGCTGCCGCAGCAGTTCGGCCTCGTCCATCATGTACCAGCCCTCGACCATCTGGCCGTTGATAATGCGCAGCAGCGCGACTTCATACACATCAATGCGCCTGCCCGTCGCCGGGATGCCGAAAAAATTCCCGGTATGCGTGCCGGTTACCCGAAACAACAGGCCGACGCGGTCGCCGTCGGCGATGACCTGTTCCATCACGTCCACGCGGTCGGGAAACGCCGCACGCAGGTACAGCGCCGGATGCGGCCAGCCCTGATCGCGCGCATTGTTCGCAAGATGCAGGTTGCCGCCGCGCACGCGGTCGTAATTCGGCGCGAGCACTTCCTTCTCGACCTGCGGCATTTCCGGTTTGCCCTGCGTCTGCTTGAAACGCAGCGCGACGGCAACGTTGCGCGCGAGTTCATCGCTACGGTTGGGATTGGCGTGGTTCATGACGTCTGCATTCCTTGTAGTCAAACCCGGATTCTGAAACACCCGCGGATTCTCATCCACCGCCCTGCTGATGCTGCCACCGCGTCAGCACCCCGCCGCCGACCATGATCGCTGCGACGATCCAGAACACCGCCGCGAGCCCGAACGCCGCGCCCACCGCGCCGAAGGCCAGCGGGCCGCCGACACGGACGAAGTTGTTGGCGGTGAGCCTGAGACCCAGCGTCTGACCGGAGCGGCCTTCAGCGGAACTCGCGAACATCAGGATCACCGTCAGCGGGATACCGATGCCCATGCCGAGGCCGAAAATGAAGGCAATGCCGCCGAGCATGAGGCCGCTGGTGGCGAAGGGCGCGAGCGCAAAGCCGATCGCACCCGTAAAAAACACCCACGCCAGCAGTTTGCCGCCGGAGTAACGATCGACCAGTCGCGCGAGGAACAGCCGCACGACGAAGGCGGCGACCGCGAGCGTTGCGAGCACGGTGCCGATTGCCGACGCAGACAGGCCGATTTCATGGCCGTAGATCGGCACCAGGAACTGGAACAGGTCGTAACCGAGTTGCACGAGGCCGCTGGTGATGAGCATGATCCACACGCCGCGGTTGAGCAGCGCGCGCGGTGCGGGCGCGTCCGCCCTGGGTTTGGGCCTTGCGGCCGGCAGATGCCGGCCCAGCGTCAGCAGCAGCATGATCACCACTACGGAGACCACCGCGATCATCAGGCATGCTTTTGCGTGACCGACGGTGTCGATCGAAAAGCCCGCGAGCATCGGGCCGACGAAGCTGGTGGTGGCACCGGCGAGGCTGAAGTTGGCGAAATTGCGCGCGCGCTCTTCGGGCTTGCTCAGCGTGCCGACGAGGTTCTGCAGCGTGACATGGAAAAACGCCAGCGCAAGGCCGTTGAGTGCCGCCGCGAAATAAAACGCCGTGAGGTTGCGGAAGAAATACGGCAGCAGCAGCGATACCACGGCACAGCACGCCGCAAACAGCAGCAGGCCGCGCGCACCGCGGCGGTCGGCAAGCACGCCGATCGGCCACGACAGCAGCAGCGGGAACAGGAACAGCAGGCCGCCCAACAGGCCGATCTGCGAGGCCGACGCGCCGATTTCGAGTGCATACAGCGTCAGCAGCACCCGCACCGCGTTGGCACCGGTGAAATTGAAAAACGTCAGCGCAAGGGTCATGTGGACCGGCACTGCCGGCGACACATGAAGACGGAAATTCAGCACGGGACTCTCAGCGTTTCAAGTCACGCGGTTATAGCACGCCGCTGCGGCGCGCCTGTTCGCTGCGCGCAGACGTATTACCTGACCGCGACCGGCTTGCCGCTGGCAGCGGAACTCACGATGGCTTCAAGCACTGCGACGCCGTTGACGATGTGCTCCGGCGGCACTACGAACGGAACCTTGGCTGCAACGCCGTCGGCGAAGGCTTCGAGCACCAGTTGCTCCTTGTCCGCCGCCGGCAGCGTGATCCGCTCGGGCTTGCCTTCGAGGCCCAGCGAGACCAGCTCGGTATCGCCGCGCATTTCCAGCCAGCCCTTGGTGCCGAAGGCATGCACGCGCCAGAGTTCACCGGTGACAAAAATCGTCGAGAAACTGCCGGTGGCGCCGTTCGCAAACTTGAACAGCATCGATGTCGTGTCGTCGATGTCGGTGTCCGCACCGAGCACGCGGCGGTTGCTGTGCGCATACACTTCGCTGATCAGCCCGGCGACCTGGATCATCGCATCCACGGTATGTATGCCGCGCGGGGTCATGCCGCCGGCGGGCATCTCGGGGCGCGTCGCGCGCCAGTGTCCGGCCTTGAGCGCATAACCCGAGGGCCCGGAGAACGCGCCTTCGACATGCAGCACGTCACCGATGTCGCCGGCACGGATACGGCGCATCATTTCCACGAACGCCGGCGCGTGACGGCGGTTGAAGCCGACGCAGAGCGTCACGCCTGCGGCCCGGCAGGCTGCAATCGCCGGTTCGGCCGTGGCTCGCGTCAGCGTAAAGGGTTTTTCGACGAACACATGCTTGCCTGCTTTCGCGGCAGCGATGATGTGTTCCTGGTGCTTCGAATGCGGCGTCGCCAGCACCACGGCCTCGATCTGCGGATCACTGAGCGCTTCCTCATACGAACTGATCACCGGCACGTTGTATTTTTTCGAGAACCCGACATGCTGCGACGGGTCGCGCGACACGCCTTTGACGATGCGGATCTTGCTGCTGTTCTGCACTGAATCGGTGAGGCGGGTGCCCCAGCGTCCCATGCCGTACAAGGCTGCTTTCAACATGTGGTTCTGCTCCCGTTGCCGGTACTGTTATTTTTTTGCTGTCGGTCGTGCAGTACTGGTGAACACAAAATTGTCATAGCCCATTTCCGCGACCCGGAACCACAGGAACTGGTCGCTGCGGAACTTGAGCCACTGTGCATAGATGCGCTTGAAGTGCGGGCTCTTCGCCGCAGCCTCGTCGAAAATTTCGAACGTGGCCTTCTGCGCTGCTTCCATGATCGGCTTCGGGAATGCGCGCAGCTGCGCGCCGCCGCTGACCAGTTTTTTCAGCGCTTCCGGATTTTTTGCGTCGTAGTGGGCAAGCATGCGCACGTTGGCTTCGGCGCAGGCCGATTCGAAAATCGAGCGGTAGTGCGACGGCAGGGATTCCCACTGCTTGATGTTGACAATGGTCGAGAGCTGCGGCCCGCCTTCCCACCAGCCGGGGTAGTAGTAGTACTTGGCGACTTTCTGAAAGCCCAGCTTCTCGTCGTCGTAGGGCCCCACCCATTCGGCGGCGTCGATGGTGCCGCGTTCGAGTGCCTGGTAAATCTCGCCGCCGGCGATCTGCTGGCCGACCACGCCGAGCTTCGCCAGCACCTGGCCGGCGAGGCCGCTGACGCGCATTTTCAGGCCTTTGAGATCATTCAGCGTCTTGATCTCCTTGCGGTACCAGCCGCCCATCTGCACGCCGGTGTTGCCCGACGGAAACTGCACGCAGCCGTATTCCTTGAACAGCGCCGCCATGGCTTCCATGCCGCCGCCGTAATACATCCACGCATTCTGCTGGCGCGCGTTGAGGCCGAACGGCACCGCAGTGGCAAATGCGAACGCCGGGTCCTTGCCGATGTAGTAATAGGGTGCGGTGTGACCGCACTGCACGGTGCCGTTCTGCACGGCGTCGAGCACCTGCAGGCCGGGCACGATTTCGCCACCCGCAAACACGCGGATCTGAAACTTGCCTTCGGTGCCCTCGGACACGCGTTTCGCCAGCAGTTCGGCCGCGTTGTAGAGCGTGTCCAGCGTTTTCGGAAAACTCGAAGCGAGCCGCCACTGGATTACCGGTTGCGCATGCACGATCGCCGGTGCAGCAACCGTCCCCGCTGCCAGCCCCAGACCCGCTTTTTTCAGAAAAGACCGTCGCTGCATGATCCCTCCTACATCATAACCTGCTGATTAATAAATATATTTTATGATCCGGCGAGGGTCATGCCCTCGACCAGGATCGATCCGCACTGGCGCGAACTGCGCCGCGACACGTCATTACCGATGGCGACGATGTGCCGGTACATGTCCTTCAGGTTGCCGGCGATGGTGATTTCCTCGACCGGATACGCGATCTCACCGTTCTCGACCCAGAACCCCGCGGCGCCGCGCGAATAATCGCCGGTGACGGCATTGACGCCCTGCCCCATCATTTCGGTCACCAGCAGGCCGGTGCCCAGTTTTTTCAGCAGCGCGGCAAAATCCTCGCCGGTGTCGCGCAGGATCAGATTATGGTTGCCGCCGGCGTTGCCGGTGGACTTCATGCCA
>Ga0224505_10002847_pt1 | contig 10004 bp, 4 predicted proteins | sample SF_Jan12_sed_USG_FD_169102 | JGI IMG/M metagenome (GOLD analysis project Ga0224505, IMG submission 169102) | Sediment microbial communities from San Francisco Bay, California, United States - SF_Jan12_sed_USGS_4_1 | ecosystem: Environmental > Aquatic > Marine > Sediment | place: USA: California...
GTCGAGGACGGCCAGGTCCGCATCGCCGCCGCCACCGGCGCGCTGGGCCCGGCCGCGCTGCCGCTGCGCGACAGGCCGGTGCTCATCGCCGCCGGAACCGACGGTCCGGCCCACTTCGCCCGCCGCCTGCAGGGGCTCCTCACGCCTGGCGCGCCCGCCGACTCGCCGCCGCCCCGGCTGACGCCGATCACCACCGACGTCGCCGACGGCGTGCTCGCCACCTTCCATCCGGCCGAGGGCGACGACGATGCCCAGGCGAGTCACCAAGCCGACGGCGAGGTGCTCGAGGCGCTGGCGACCGCAGGTCGCAGCGCGTTGGCGGGAATGGTCGCCGTGCGGCGCAGCCAGGACACCGAAGCGCACTGGCTCGCCGTCATCGACGCCATGGCCGACGGCGTCGCCGTGCTCGACCCCGCCCGGCTCGTGCGGCACTGGAACCAGGCGGCCGCCCGCTTGGTGGGGCGCCCGCCCGAAACGGTCGTCGGCCGGCCCTTCCCGCTCCCGCTGGGCGCGGCCACCGAGGTCGTCGAGCACCAGTTGGGCGAGAACCGCTGGATCGAGCTGACCGCCACCGAGCTGGCCGACGAGCTGGTGGTCGTCCTGCGCGACATCAGCCACCGCAAGGCGCTCGATGCGGCCAAGACCATGTTCGTCGCCTCCACCGGCCACGAGTTGAAGACCCCGCTCACGGTCATCCGCAGCTTCGCCGAGTGGCTCCGCGGACCCGGCGAGACGGCCGAGGGCTCCCAGCGCCAGCAGGCGCTCGCCGCCATCGCCGACAGCGCCGAAGAGCTCCAGCAGCTGGTCGAGAAGATCCTCCTCACCGCCCGCACCGAGGCCGGCGTCGTCGACCTCTCCGTCGAGGTGGTCGACCCCGTCCGCCTCGTGTCCGCCGTCGCCTCCACCTTCAGCGTGGTCGGACGCTCGCCGGGCGACCTCGTCGTCGACCTCCCATCGGCACTGCCGACGGTGCTCGCCGATCGTCGAGCCGTGCGCACCGTGCTCGGCCAGCTGCTCGAGAACGCCTTCAAGTACTCGCCCGACGGCGGCCCGGTGCGCGTCACCGCCCGGCCCACCGAGTCCGCCATGGTCGAGGTGTCGGTGTCCGACCGCGGCATCGGGCTGACCGAGGCCGAGACCCGCTTCCTGTTCACCGCGTTCTACCAGGGCCGCTCCGGCCGCACGCGCGAAGGCACCGGGCGCGGCGTCGGCCTCGGACTGTCGATCGTGCGCCGCCTCGTCGAAGCGATGGGCGGTCGAGCCGGAGCCGAGCCGCTCCAGCCCGGTTCGCGGTTCTGGTTCACCCTGCCCTGCGCGCCGCCCGAGCCCGCCGACGACGACAGCGGCGACACCCGACCCGGCGGGGGTCAACCCCCCGACCAGCCGTCACCGGCGCCGGTCGAGGCCTGATCGTTCCTGCGCCCGCCTCGCGGGTTCGACGCCGTCTCGCTCGGCGCGCCGCTCCGGAGCGCTCGGTGGCGCTGCGCTCAGAGCTTCTGCAACGGCGCCCACGACAGCAGCAGCCACTTCTCGACGCCACCACCGAAGCGAACCTGCGCCTGGGCCTTGTCGCCCGCACCCTCGATGGCGAGGATCACGCCCTCGCCGAAGTTGTTGTGGAAGACATCGTCGCCGACCGCCAGGCCGAGCGCCTCGGCCCCGCTGGTCGTCTCGCCGCGGGCGCGCCGCGCCGCCTCGACGATCTCCCGACGGTTGTCATCCATCCGGGCCGACGCCGCTTGGATCGCACGCTCACCGTCGGGCGCTTCGACGGCGCCACCTCGACGCTCGGAGCGCTCGGAGAACGCCGACAGCCGACCCGAACGGCGCGGGCTGCCGAGGTCGTCGACGAGCTCGGCAGGAATCTCGGTGACGAAGCGGCTGGGCGGGTTGTACTGCGTGGCACCGAAGAGCTGGCGGGTCCAGGCGTGGCTGAGGTAGAGCCGCTCGCGGGCGCGGGTGATGGCCACGTAGGCGAGCCGGCGCTCCTCCTCGAGCTGGTCGGGTTCGCCGATCGAGCGGATGTGGGGGAACACGCCCTCCTCCAACCCGACCAGGAACACGACGGGGAACTCGAGACCCTTGGCCGAGTGCACGGTCATCAGCGTGACCTGGCTGTCGTCGTCCTCGAGCGAATCGGTGTCGGCGACGAGGGCCACCTGCTCGAGGAACTCGTCGACGGTTTCGAACTCGGTGGCGACGCCGACCAGCTCGGCGAGGTTCTCGAGCCGGCCCTCGGCTTCGATCGTCTGCTCGGCCTCGAGCTCGGCCTGGTAGCCAGAGCGGACCAGGGCCGCTTCGAGCAGCGACGCCGGCCCGTCCGGCACGACCGTGGCGAGGTCCTCGAGCAGCCCGACGAACTCGCCGACTGCCTTGGCCGCTCGCCCGGTCAGGCCCGCTTGCTCGGCGCGGTGCAGCGCTTCGGCGAACGTGGCGCCCTCGTCGCGGGCGAGACCATCGAGCCGACCGACCGACGTGTCGCCGATGCCGCGCTTGGGCACGTTGAGGACCCGCTTGAGCGACACCTCGTCGTCGGGGTTGACGACGGCCTTGACGTAGGCCAAGGCGTCCTTGACCTCGCGGCGGTCGTAGAAGCGCGTGCCCCCGACAACCCGATAGGGGATGCCCGATCGCACGAGCTGGTCCTCGATGGTGCGCGACTGGGCGTTGGTCCGGTAGAACACGGCAACCTCGTCCCAGCGGACGGTGCCGCCGTCGTGGAGCAGCGCCAGCTCGCGGCACACCCACTGGGACTCGTCGATCTCGTCCTCGGCGTGGTAGCGCACGATGCGATCGCCAGCGCCTCGGTCGGTCCACAGGTCCTTGGGCTTGCGGGCCAGGTTGTTGGCGATGACCGCGTTGGCGGCGTCGAGGATCGTCTGGGTCGAGCGGTAGTTCTGGTCCAGCACGACGACCGTGGCGTCGGGGAAGGCCCGCTCGAACTCCAAGATGTTGCGGATGTCTGCGGCCCGGAAGGCGTAGATCGACTGGTCGGAATCTCCCACGACGAACGCGTTGCGATGCTCCTGGGACAGCAAGACGACCAGGTCGTTCTGTACGGCGTTGGTGTCCTGGTACTCGTCGACGAGCACGTGGGTGAACCGTTGGCGGTACTGGGCGAGGATCTCGGGGTGCCGGCGGAACAGCCGCACGGTCTGGGCCAACAGATCGTCGAAGTCCATGGCGCCGGCCCGGGCGAGCCGCTCCTGGTACTCGACGAAGACCTGGCCGATGCGTTTGTCGAGCGGCCCGAGCGCCCGCTCGAGGTAGGTGGCGGCATCGAGGCCCTCGTTCTTGGCGGCCGAGATCGACGCATGGACCGAACGCGGTGCGAAGCGTTTGACGTCCAGCCCCAGGTCGCGCACGACGTAGCCGGTGAGGCGAACGGCGTCGGCCTGGTCGTAGATGGTGAACGAGGAGGGGAACCCGAGCGCCCGGCCGTCGCGGCGCAGGATGCGCACGCAGGCCGCGTGGAACGTCGACACCCACATCTTGGCGGCGACCGGCCCGATGAGCGCGCCGACGCGGTCGCGCATCTCGCCGGCGGCCTTGTTGGTGAACGTGATCGCCAGGATCTCGAACGGAGACGCCCCCTGCTCGATGAGCCAGGCGATGCGGTGGGTGAGGACCCGGGTCTTGCCCGAACCGGCGCCGGCCACGACGAGCAGCGGTCCGCCGCGGTGGGTGACGGCGTCGGCCTGGGCGGGGTTCAGACCCGAGATCAGCCGTTCTTCCGCCACCTCTGCACCGCTGCGAGCCATGCGGGCCACCCTACCCAGCGGGACCGACAGCGAAAGGGAACGTCCCGCGGACGCCCCGAACGCCCCACGCCTGCGGCCGCATCGCCGCGCGACTCGACCCCCGTCATCGAGCGGACGGCGCTACAGAGCGACCGGCACCTCGAAGGTGGCGTTCGCCGTGACGACCCGACCGTCGGCGTAGTCCGCGATCGCCTGGCTCATGTGCTCGCCCGGCCCGAACCGGGCCAGGTCGACCGCCGAGTCGGCCCGCACCGGCTCGACACCGCTGGACCAGCCGACGAGCACCGCGTCGATGTAGTACAGCACCCCGGTGATCTGGCCCTCCGGCAGGCCCGTCACGCCGAGGGTCACGTTGCCCTCGACGGACGCGCCATTCAGCGCGCCGGTCCGGCCGCCGGCCTCGAAGTCGAGCCGGGTCGCGGCCGGGCCCGGCGGAGCGCCGCCGTTGTCGACCTCGACGCTGGCGCCGAGCTGCCACGTCACGCCGTCGCGGGTCAGCACCGACGCGGTGATCCGGTGCGCTCCGGCGCCGAGGCGCGTCGTGTCGAACGGGTACGCCCGGTCGCTCCGACCCCCACCGAGGTCGAACCCGGACAACCGCTCGACCTGCTGGAGCCGACCGTCGACGAGGAAGCGGACCTCCGCGACGTTGCCGGAGTGGATCGGCGTGACGAACACGTATGCGTCGCCCGCCAGCAGAGCGCCTTCGAGCGGGCGGGCGTCACCGCGGTCGGCCGAGGACGACAGGGCCAGCGCGAAGCCCCCGTCCTCGACGGGGCCGAGGGGACCGCCCGGGTCGGGCGGCAGGGTCGGATCGGGCGCGGGCGGTGGCGGCCCGAGCTCGAGACGGCCGACGCCGTAGACGGGATCGACGCCCGCGCTGCCCAGGTCGCCCGCAGCCGCGGACCGTGCCAACAGCTCGCCGAGGGCGCGGTCGCCCACCGCCTGCCGCAACAGCGCCAGTGCGCCCGCCACGTGGGCGGCCGCCACCGAGGTGCCCTCGTACCCACCCCGGCAGCCAGACGCCGCGCCGAACACGTAGTTGCTGACGGTCCCCGGTGCGACCAGGGAGATCCCGACACGCCCGTCGAGCGTCCGCCCCTGCGAGCTGGTCGGACGCACCCTGTTGTCGGTGGTGCAGAGCGCGCCGACCGCCACCACGCCGTCGACGGCCGCCGGCTCCACCAGGCTGCCGGCCGCGACCGCGTGTTCGAGCGACGCCGCGCCGACGAAGAAGGCGTCGACGCGGACGGGATCGCTCCCGGCCAGGCGGCGGAGCTGGGCGTAGATGGTCACGGGGCGGTCGAAGGGATTGGTCAGCCCGAGGGCGGCCACGGGCGCGCCGGTCAGCTGGGTCTGGTCGCCGAAGCAGGTGTAGTTGCCTGCGGCATCATCGGTGAGGCACAGCTCGAACCGGTTGAGGACGCGCTGCCAGTCGGCCCACTTGACGTAGATGTCGACCTTGCCTCCAGGCGGCAGCACGAAGGCCAGATCCTCGTCGCCCGGGGCGAACTCGAGGCGCGCGTCGCCATCGGCGTCGACCGCGTCGCCCGCGTAGTGCACCAGGGACTCGTTGCCGGCCGAGTTCACCCAGGTGATTCCCGCGGCGATGGCCCGCCGGGCGCTGTCGTCGGGCGAACCCGGGCCACCGAGACCGTCGCCGGCAGCGGTGTTGTAGAACCCGAGGGACATGTTGACGATCGAGACGCGGGCGGCGACCAGCCGATCGATCGACGCGGCGAGATCGGCCGCGTCGTCGATGCAGACGCGCACGATGGTGGCCCCGGGTGCCATGTCCCGGATCACCTCGGCCGTGGCCGTGCCGTGGTTGGTTCGTTCGAAGCCGGCGTCGCACAGGTCGATGTCCAGCTCGGTGTTGGCCGACACCCGGCCCGCTGCCGCGGCGTCGGCCCAGTCGCGAAACCCGGTGTCGATGATGGCGAGGCGGATCCCGGCTCCGGTGTAGCCCTTGGCGTGCCACGCGGCGACCCCGAGGCTGAGGGCGCCCTCGCCCGCAGCGACCACGTGGGCGGCTGCGGCCGCAGTACCGAGGTAGTCGACCAGGGGGAGCCCCGAGTCGCTGCCGTCCGGCGACCGTCCGAGAGCGGATTGGGCGGTCGGGTGGGCCTCGGCTGCGGGCTGGGCGCGTCGGACGGCTCCCGAGCGGACGAGATCCTCGGTCTCGAGTGCCGGCGCCGTGACGTCGAGCACGGTCGGCCCGGCCGTAGCGACCTGCGCGCCGCGCTCGGCGAGGTCCGCCGCCACGGCGTCCATCTGCCCGGCCGCGGGTTCGATCAGCCAGCGATTGGTGTCGTTCGCACGAAGGTAGCGGTCGATGCCGGCCGGTCGCTCGGTGGCCTCGGATGCGCCTTCGAGCGCGGTCCCTTCCAGCGCCGCTCGTTCCGGCTCGCCGCCCGTCCCGCCGTCGGGGACGGCCGCGCCGAACAGCGCGCTGGGCGTCACGCCGTACGCGCCTGCTGGCGCCGGTAGCGACGCCGGCGATCCGCCCGCTGGTTGCTGTCCGACGCCGGTGGCCACCAGCCCTCCGCCCAGGCAGGCGAGGATGGCCACCAGTGGTGCCAACCGATTCATGACTCGTCCCGCTCCCGTGCCCGGATCCGAACGCCAACCGTTCGGTCCTTCAGCGCACTTGCCGCAGTCCTGTTATCGGCAGGTTCTCGCCAGCGATGCAGGACATCCCGGCACTGATCGCGTGACGATCTGGTGACAGCGTGTCAATGTCGGTGTTCGCGCCGGCCGGCGATCACTCCCACTCGATCGTCGCGGGGGGCTTGGAGGTGATGTCGTAGACGACCCGGTTGATGCCGTCGACCTCGGCGATGATGCGGCTCGACAGCCGTTCCAGGAGGTCGTGGGGCAGGCGGGCCCAGTCGGCGGTCATGGCATCCTCGCTGGTGACCGCCCGGACGATGATCGGATGGCCGTAGGTCCGTTCGTCCCCCATGACACCGACCGAGCGGATGTCGGCCAGCACCGCGAAGGCCTGCCAGATCTCGCGCTCGAGGCCGGCTTCGCGCAGCTCCTCGCGGACGATGGCGTCGGCGCGCGCCAACGTCGCGGCCTTCTGCGGGGTGACCTCACCGATGATCCGAACCGCCAGCCCCGGGCCGGGGAACGGTTGGCGCCACACGATCTCGTCGGGCAGGCCCAGCTCGGTGCCGACCGCCCGGACCTCGTCCTTGAACAGCGAGCGCAGGGGTTCGACCAGGTCGAAGTCGAGATCGGCGGGCAGGCCCCCCACGTTGTGATGGCTCTTGATCTTGGCGGCCGACGCCGTGCCTGACTCGATGACGTCGGGGTAGAGCGTGCCCTGCACCAGGAACCGGGCATCGCTCAGCCCACCGCGCGCGTCCTCGAAGACCCGGATGAACAGCTCGCCGACCGCCTTTCGCTTCTCTTCCGGATCGGTGATGCCCGCCAACCGCTCGAAGAAGCGATCGGCGGCGCGGACGTGGATCAGCTCCATGCCCATGTGGCGGTGGAACGTGTCCACGACCTGGTCGGCCTCACCCTCTCGCATCAGCCCGGTGTCGACGAAGACGCAGGTCAGCCGGGACCCGATCGCCCGATGGACCAGCGACGCCGCCACCGCCGAGTCGACGCCGCCCGACAGCCCGCAGATGGCGCGGCCGTCGCCGATCTGCGCCGAGATCGCCTCGACGGAGGCCTCGACCACCGAGCGCATGGTCCAGGACCGCTCGGCACCGCACCCCCGGACGAGGAAGTCCTCGAGGTAGCGCTGGCCGAACTCGCTGTGTACCACCTCGGGGTGGAACTGCAGCCCGTACAGGGCGCGGCCCGGGTGCTCGAACGCCGCCACGGGGCAGTCGGGAGTCGATGCGGTCACCGCGAACCCCTCGGGCACGCGCCCGATCGTGTCGAAGTGGCTCATCCACACGGTCTGCCGTTCGGGCAGGTCGCCGCCGAGGGCGGGTTGGTCCGTGCGCACGAGCTGGGTGCGGCCGTACTCGCCGCGGCCGGTGCGGGTGACCTCGCCGCCGAGCTGGGAGGCCAGGAGCTGCGCGCCATAGCAGATGCCCAGGATCGGGATGCCGAGCTCGAAGATGGCGGGGTCGAGCTGGGGGGCGCCGGCGACGTGGACCGACTTCGGTCCGCCCGACAGGATGAGCCCGATCGGTCGGCGCCCGAGGACGTCGGCGGCCGCGATGTCGTGGGCGACGATCTCGGAGTACACGTTCGCCTCGCGCACCCGACGGGCGATCAGCTGCGCGTACTGGGCGCCGAAGTCGACCACGAGCACGGTCTGGTCGCCGGTGGCGTACCCGCCCACCGTCGGACCGTCTCCGTCCGGAGCCGGTGTCCCCGGCTGGGCGCTCATCGCGGCGACGCCGACGGCAGCGGTCGCGGCTCCACCGCGCGCGGCGCCACGCACACGGCGGCCTTCTGGAACTCCTTCAACGTCTGGTACCCGCACAGCGCCATCGTCTTGCGAAGCGCGCCGAACAGGTTCAGCCGGCCGTCGGGCTGCGTGGTCGGTCCCGTCAGCACCTCGGCGAGGGTGCCCTGGGGCTCGACGCGGACCCGCACCGAGCGCGGCAGCGTGGGATGCGCAGCGGTCATTCCCCAGTGGTTGTTGCGGCCCGGCGCCTCGGTCGCCGCGGCGAGCGCCGTACCGAGCATGACCGCGTCGGCGCCGCACACGATCGCCTTGGCGACGTCGGCGGTCGACTGCATGCCGCCGTCGGCGATGACGTGGCAGTACACGCCGGTCTCGTCGAGGTGGCGCATGCGCGCGGCGCGGGCGTCGGCCAGGGCGGTGGCCATCGGGACGCCGATGCCCAGGACGGCCCGCGCCGTGGAAGCCTGCCCGGCGCCGACGCCCACGAGCACGCCGGCAGCACCGGTGCGCATCAGGTGCAGGGCCGCCTGGTAGCTGGCGCAACCGCCCACGATGACGGGCAGGTCGAGGTGGCGGATGAACGTCTTGAGGTTGAGCGGTTCGGCCGTGCGCGACACGTGCTCGGCGGAGACGACGGTGCCCTGGATGACGAGCAGGTCGAGGCCGGCCTTCTGGATGGTGGCGATCAACTTGTCGGCCCGCTGGGGCGACACGGCGCCGGCGGTGATCCCCCCGCCGGCCCGCAGCTCGGCGACCCGCTCGAGGATCAGCCCTTCCCGCACCGGCTCGCGGTACGCGTCCTGGAGCACCGCGGTGACCTTGTCGTCGGGGGCGTCGGCGATGCGGGCGAGCACCGGCTCGGGGTCCTCGTAACGGGTCCACACGCCTTCGAGGTTCAGCACGCCGAGCCCGCCGAGACGACCCATCTCGATCGCGGTGGTCGGGCTGGTCACCCCATCGGTCGGTGCGGACAGCACGGGCAGATCGAGGCGGAAGGCGTCGATCTGCCAGGAGATGTCGACGTCCTCGGGGTCGCGGGTCCGTCGGGAGGGGACGATGGCCAGCTCGTCGAAGCCGTAGGCCCGCCGGGCGGTCTTGCCCAGGCCGATGTCGATGTCCGCCACGGGCGCCTCCTGTGTCGAGGGGCCACATGCTAGGCGCGAACGATTCGAGCGCCGAAGCCTGCGGGTGGCGAAGCCGGCGGGGGCCGTCAGCCCTGTGGTGTCCAGTTCCACACGGCGAGCGGCCGAGGGCTCGGGCGATCCTCGTCGCTCGGCACGACCGCGCCGGCCAGGACCAGGCCCGCCCCGAGGTCGGCGATGGCGGTCACCTCGGCGCGCGCGGCCTCGAGGCCCGAGCCGTCCTTCCCGACGGGCATGTCGTCGGGTCCGCTCAACGGCAGCCACCGCGGGCCGTCGGCGAGCAGCCAGAGCTGACCCGCGGGGTCGCTGTTGTCGAACAGCACGAAGCCCTTGGCGGTCATCGCCGCGCTCGGGCGCGCACCGTCGCTCGGCCAGCGGGGAAGGGGGATCCGGTCGAGCCAGAACACCTCGGCGAACGGGCCGACCTCGCCGATGTGCACGCTCGTGGTGCTGACCATCGCGAAGCGCGATCCCGCGCCGAGGAAGATCGCGGCGTCCGATCTTGCGTCGACCACCCCGGGCGGGAACCAGATGGACAGCCACTGGGTGAGGTTGCGCGTCGACCACACGGCGAGCCCGTCCGCCGCGGCAGGATCGAGGTAGTCGACGAACAGCGCTTCGTCGGTGGCTTCCAGGCTGCCGCGGGGGCTGCCCGCCGCCCCCTGGGGCAGGTCGGCCGGCGTCCACTGGCGGCCGTCGGCCGAGTTCCACAGCCCGACG
>Ga0224505_10002848_pt1 | contig 9999 bp, 9 predicted proteins | sample SF_Jan12_sed_USG_FD_169102 | JGI IMG/M metagenome (GOLD analysis project Ga0224505, IMG submission 169102) | Sediment microbial communities from San Francisco Bay, California, United States - SF_Jan12_sed_USGS_4_1 | ecosystem: Environmental > Aquatic > Marine > Sediment | place: USA: California...
GCCGCCGTCGCCGCGGCCAAGCGCTATCTGTCGTACTTCCAGGGGACGGTCGGGCCGTGGACCTGCGCCGACCAGCGCGAGCTGCGCGGGGTGGTCCCCGAACGGCGCAAGCAGGCCTACGACGTGTGTCGGGCGGTGGAGCTGTTGGCCGACACCGACAGCGTGATGGAACTGCGCCGATCGTTCGGGGTGGGGATGATCACGGCACTGGTGCGCTTCGAGGGCCGTCCGGTGGGCGTCATCGCCAACAACTCCAACCATCTGGGCGGCGCCATCGATGCCGATGGAGCCGACAAGGCGGCCCGCTTCATGCAGTTGTGCGATGCCCACGATCTGCCGCTGCTGTTCCTGGTCGACACGCCCGGCTTCATGGTCGGGCCCGAGGCCGAGCGCACCGCGCAGGTGCGCCGCTTCAGCCGCATGATGGTCACCGGCGCCAGCCTCACCGTGCCGTTCTTCTCGGTGCTGTTGCGAAAGGGCGTGGGGCTCGGCGCTTTGGCCATGGCCGGCGGCAGCTTCCACGCGCCGCTGTTCACCGTGGCCTGGCCGACCGGTGAGATCAGCGGGATGGGCCTGGAAGGGGCGGTGCAGCTGGGCGCGCGACGCCAGCTGGAGGCCATCGAGGACGATGACGAACGGGACGAGGCCTTCGAGGCGATGGTGGCTGCGGCCTACCAGCGGAGCCGGGCGCTGGAAGCGGCGATGATCAACGAGATCGACGACGTCATCGATCCGGCCCAGACCCGCTCGCGCATCGTCAACACCCTGCGGTCCTGCCCCCCACCACCGACCCGGACGACCAAGAAGCGGCCCATGGTCGACACCTGGTGACGGACGCGCTCGGTCGGCCGGTCAGGTGCCCGACCCGTCGGCGGTGAGCACGGAAACGGGATGCGACTCCACCGACGTGTCGCGGGGTAGACCCTGGGCTGCGCAGGTGCCTTCGTGGCCGGAGGGTCGGCCCACGATGGCATCGGCCGCCCCGCCGACGCGGCGGGCTCCGACCAGCAGTGGCCAGGCCAGCGCGGTGATCAGGCCACCGACCACGTAGCCGGCCGAGAACGACCGGGTGTCGGCCACCCGACCCAGCCCGAGCTGGCCGCCGACGCCGCCGACCGAGGCAATCATGGCGTCGAAGCTGACGACCGTGGCCCGATGCTCGGTGGGAGTGTCATGGTGGACGTACGCCTGACGGACGGGGCCGATCACGCCCATCGAGAGGGTCATGGCCAAGAAGGCGATCACCGCCACCCAGAACTGGTCCGTGATGCCGATGGTGACGCCGGCCACGGTGGTGGTGACGGACCCGATGATGAGCATGGTCGTGCGGCGGCCGCACCGGCGGGTCAGCCGCTCGACCAGCTCGTTGCCGACCATCGTGGACACGGCGACGGCGGCGGTGAAGAACCCGATCACCCAGATCTGGTCGCTGTCGAGCAGCTCCAGCAGGTAGGGCTGCGCCGCGTAGAACGCCCAAGCGAGGAACGCGGCTCGGGCGGCGCCGGCCAGCATCACCAGGCGCAGCCCGGGCCGACGCCAGCCGTACGACACCCCAACCCGCGTCTGCTCGGCCAGCTCGGCGGGGATCCTCGACCACTGGAGCCGACGAGCGGTGAACCCGACGTCGAACATGGTGCGGGAGGCCATGGCGAACACCGCCACCAGGACGGCGCTGCGGGCCAGGAAGGGCACCACCAGATCCACCTGGCCCAGGAGCCCGCCGGCGATGGTGCCCACCAGCATGGCGCCGCCGGTGGCCTGCTGGGCCCGGGCGAAGACGTGGTCGAGGTCATCGTCGGCGCCGACGGTGCGTAGGGCATCCACCAGCCAGGCTTCGAGGGCCCCGGAGTAGAACGTGAAGCCCAACCCCATCAACACCGACACGGCCGAGAAGACCACCACCCCGGCATCGACCCGGGCGGCCAGGAGATAGAGCGCCGTGGTGCCGGCCAGGATGGCCACGCTGGACAGGTACGACAGGCGCCGGCCGCGAGTGTCGGCCACCACGCCGGTCGGTATCTCGAAGACGACCATGCCGGCCGAGAAGCAGGCATTGGCGACGAACACCTCCCCGATGCTGAGACCGGCGTCGAGCAGGAACAGGGTGTTGACCGGCCAGATCAGCGACGCGGCGAGGGTGTACAGCCCGGCCAGGCGGTAGTAGGAGCGCACGATCGACTCGTGGTCGAGGGGTCCTACGGAGGGGGAGGCCACGACTGCCACTCTGGTGCACGCCGGCGGGTCGAGCCCAACGAAGGGATGAGGAGGCGAGGTCGGCGGGGACGGCCCATACCATCGCTGGCGAGCCGCCGCGCTCGGGGCAGATCGGGAAATCCCGTGCGGTATCCGGCCTTGCGCGCCAGCGCCGACCTCGAGTCCATCCGGTGGCGGACCTGGCCGCGCCGTGGCGCGACGACGGCATCGACGTGCACGAGCGGCGTGCATCCGTTCGGACGCCCGGTGCCGAACGAGAGGGCATGGAACGACCGTTGCCTGTTGTGCCCGAACCCGGACAGGAGTCGGTGTGGGACTACCCGCGGCCGCCGCGGCTGGAGTGGAGCGACCGCCACCTCCGGGTCGAGTCGGCCGGCGTGGTGGTGGCCGAGAGCCTCGGTGGCTACCGGGTGCTCGAGACCTCCCATCCGCCGACGTACTACTTGGCGCCCGACGCCTGCGACGAGTCGCGCTTCTCGGTCGGCGACGGCCGCAGCTTCTGCGAATGGAAGGGAGTGGCCCGCTACTGGACCGTGACGGTCGACGACCACGTGGTGGAGGATGCCTGTTGGTGCTACCCCGGTCCCACCGGGTCCTTCGCCGCCATCGCCGACCACCGGGCCTTCTATCCCAGCCGCTTCCGCTGTTTCGTCGACGATCGGATCGTGGTGCCCCAGCCGGGCGGGTTCTACGGCGGTTGGATCACCGACGACGTGGTCGGACCGTTCAAGGGCGGACCGGGTACCGCCGGATGGTGACCGGTGACGCCAGGTCGAGTCGACCGGCGCTCGGTCGGGCGCCCGGTGCTCGCGGCCGGTAGGTTGCCGGGTCATGACTGAGCTGCACCCCGAATCGACCACCGATGACGTCCTGGGTGACGTCGATCTGCGCGGACTGCGGTTCGTGGTGACCGGCGCGTCCAGCGGGTTGGGCGAGGAGTCGGCGCGGGCCTTGGCCTCGCGGGGGGCTTCGGTCACGATGGCCGCCCGCAACCCGGAGAAGAACGCGGCGGCGATGGCCCGCATCCGGGCCGACCAGCCCGATGCCGATCTCGAGCAGCGGGTGCTCGATCTGGCCGATCTGGCCAGCGTGCGCCGGTTCGCCGAGGACTTCCGGGCCGACCACGACGTCGTGGACGTGCTCATCAACAACGCCGGCGTCATGGTGTGCCCGTTCGGTCACACCACCGATGGCTTCGAGATGCAGTTCGGCACCAATCACCTGGGGCACTTCCTGCTGACGGCGCTGTTGGCCGATGCCATCGTCGCCGGCGAGCGGCCACGGGTGGTCACGCTCTCCAGCGCGGCCCACCTCATCTCCGATGTCGATCTCGACGATCCCGCATTCGAGCACACCGACTACGACGCCTGGATCAGCTACGGCCGTTCGAAGTCGGCCAATGCGCTCTTCGCCCTGGAGCTGGCCCGACGGATGAGCGACCGTGACGTGGTGTCGTACTCGGTGCATCCCGGGATGGTGGCCACCGAGTTGGCCCGGCACATGACCGAGGAGTTGATGACGCAGATGATCACTCGCATCTCCGAGCGGACCGAGAACGCTGCCGCACCGGGCGCGGGCGACAGCGCGGCGACCAGCATGCCGGCCATGCGGGCCCCCGCGGTGGGGGCGGCCACGCAGGTGTGGGCCGCCACGGCGCCCGATCTGATCGACGCCAGTGGCGCCTATCTGCTGGACTGTCACGTCGGCGCCGGCGCCGATGTGGCCGACTACATCCGCGACGCCGAGCGGGCCCGCGCCCTGTGGACGCTCAGCGAGGAGCTGGTGGGCCACGCGTTCGCCTGATCCGCCGAGCGGGTCAAGCGCTGGTGTCGGGTCCCGGCTCAGCTGGTCGCCGCTCGTCGGCCCCCCACGCCGACCAGGACCCGACGAACAGGCGGCCATCGGCCAGGCCGGCCCGGCGAAGGGCCAGGAGATCGGTGCAGGCGGTGACGCCGCTGCCGCAGTAGGCGATGACCGCCCGATCGGCGGCGCCGACCGCCAGGTACTGTTCCGCCAGGGCGGCCGGGAGTCGGAACCGGCCCTCGGTCAGGTTGTGGGTGGCCGGCATGCTGCGGGCCCCCGGGATGTGACCGGACCTGGGGTCGACCGAGCCGCCGTGTTCGTAGCGTCGGGTGCTGCGGGCATCGAGGATCACGATGTTCCGGTGGCGGGCCTGCTCCACCTCGTCGGCGGTGGCCAGGCGCTCGGCCGGCCAGGGTCGCGGGGTGAATCGGGCCGGCTCGCGCTCGTGTGGCCCGGGTTCCAGTGCGCCGCTCCAGGCGTCGATGCCACCGTCGAGCACGGCGGCCGGTCGCCCCAGCGCGTCCAGCATCCACCACAGCCTCGACGCGATCGTGCCGCCGGCATCGTCGTAGGCGACGACGACGGAACGGTCCCCGATCCCCAGGCGACCCATGTCTCGGGCGAACCGGTCCGGGTCGGGGAGGGGGTGGCGACCGCCCTCGGTCGAGGGAGGCGCCGACAGAACGGTGTCGAGATCCACGAACACCGCTCCGGGGACGTGGCCGACTTCGTAGGCGTCCCGGCCCGAGCGGCCGTCGAGGTACCAGCGGACGTCGGCCACCACCAGGTCGGGGTCGTCGAGGTGCGCGGCCAACCACCGGCCGTCCACCACTTCTTCCGGGGGCGTGTCCACACCGGCATTGTCTGGGCCGATCTGCTGCGACGCCACTCCGAGGGCTACCGTCGGGCGCCATGAGCACACTCTCCGAATCGACTGGGCGTTGGCTGGTGGCCGCCGCGGCGACGGTGTTGATCGTTGCCGGTTGCAGCAGCGATGGCACCGATGACGAGGCCGGTCCGGCCGGCGGATCCGCCACCAGCACCACGGCGGCGGTCGGGGATCTGGCGACCTCACAGCCGGGGACCTCCGCGCTGCCCACCACGACCACCGCGGCACCCGACAGCGACAGCTTCGGGTTGGCTGTGGCGGTCACGGGACCGGGCGACGGTGCATTCGCCAATGCCGCGCTCCAGGATCTCGACCAGCTCGGCTACACCGAGGCCGAGTTCTTCTTCACGGGTGAGGGGCGCTCGTACGTGGGCGCGGACCTGGGCCCCGACGGTGTGTGGGACGTCGAGATCGATGGCCAGGCGGCCTACACAACCCGGATGATCGTGCGCCGCCCGGCCGATCCGGCCGACTTCAGTGGCGTGGTGGTGGTGGAGTGGCTCAACGTGTCGGCCGGGTTCGACGGGGATCCCGACTGGGGCTACCTGCACCCGGAGCTCACCCGCGAGGGCCACGCCTACGTTGGCGTGTCGGCCCAGAAGACCGGCGTCGACGCCCTGGTCGAGCAAGAAGACGGTCGCTACGCCGACCTGGTCCATCCCGGCGACGAGTACTCCTACGACATCTTCACCCAGGCCGGCGTGGTGGCCCGAGGGCCGGGCGACGCCGTCGACACCGATGTGCTCGACGGGCTGGAGCCCACCCACGTGATCGGCGCCGGCGAGTCCCAGTCGGCCTTCCGGATGACCACCTACGCCAACGCCGTCCATCCCCGCGCCCCCGAGGTGTTCGACGGCCTGTTCATCCACAGCCGGGGAGCCAACGCCGCTCCCCTCGACGCCGACGGCTCGATGCTGGCCGACGCCGGCGGTGCCACCATTCGCACCGACCTCGACATTCCGGTGTTCACCTTCCAGACCGAGACCGACGTGAGCCCCAGCCTCGGGTCGGCCGCGGCCCGCCAGCCCGATACCGAGCTCCTCCGGTTGTGGGAGGTCGCCGGTACCTCCCACGCCGACGCCTACCTGTTGGAGAAGGTGTACGGACTCACGGCGGGCTCGGACTTCGGCGCCCTGTTGAACTGCGATGCCCCGGTCAACGCCGGGCCGCACTTCGAAGTGATCTCGGCTGCCTTCCACCACCTGGTCGCCTGGGTGGTCGACGGGACGGCACCTCCCGAGGCACCCCGCATCGACACCACCGACGACGATCCGGCCGAGGTGGTGCGTGACGCTGACGGCCTGGCCACCGGCGGCATCCGCACACCGGCCGTCGACGTGCCCACCGCGGTGCTCTCGGGGGAGGGACAGACGGGCGGGGGCTTCTGCGGGCTGTTCGGCACGACGTTCCCGTTCGACCAGGCCGAGCTGGCCCGTCGGTACGGCACGCCGGCCGAATACGTGGCCGCCGTCACCGAGTCGGCCGAGTCGGCTGCCGCGGCCGGCCACCTGCTGGACTCCGAGGTGGTGTCCATCATCGAAACCGCCCGGACCGTGGAGTTCTGAGATGCCCACCCCGTTTCGATTCGGCTGCCAGGAGTTCGCCCCCGAGTCCGCGGCCCAGTGGAAGGATCGGGCCCGCCGGGCCGAGGACCTGGGCTATGGCACCTTCAGCCTGGCTGATCATTACATCGGTCCGGGACCGGCGCTGGACGCGGCGGCTCACCCCGTGCAGACCGTGGCCGCCATCCCGGCCATGATGGCCGCAGCCGATGCCACCTCGTCGATCATGGTCGGCTGTCGCGTGCTGTGCGTGGACTACCACCACCCCGTGGTGCTGGCCAAGGAGCTGGCCACCATCGATCTGTTGTCCGACGGGCGGTTGGAGGCCGGGTTCGGGGCCGGCTGGATCACCAGTGAGTACACGGCCATGGGCATCGAGATGGACCGACCGGGTGTTCGCATCGAGCGCCTGGAGGAAGTGGTGGGGCTGGCCCGGTCCTTCTTCGCCGGGGAGGATCTGGCCATCGACGGCGCCCATGTCACCGCCGACGGGTTCACGGCCGTCCCCCGGGCCGTGCAGGCGGGTGGGCCTCGCGTGATGATCGGTGGCGGATCACCGCGGGTGCTGGGTCTGGCCGGGCGGGTGGCCGACATCGTGTCGGTCAACTTCGACAACTCGGCGGGCAAGATCGGTGCGCGGGGACTGCACAGCGGCACGGCCGAGGGCACGACGGCCAAGATCGACTGGATCCGTGACGGGGCGGGGGATCGCTTCGATCGACTGGAGCTCGAGATCGCCGCTTACTTCACGACGGTCACCGACGATACCCAGGCCACCCTCGACCTGATGGCGCCGGCGTTCGGCTTCGAGTCGGCGCAGCTGGCGGCTCATCCGCACACCCTGATCGGTTCGGTGGCCGAGATCTGCGAGACCCTCCAACAGCGCCGCGACCAGTACGGCATCAGCTACATCACGGTCGGCGGCGACCAGATGGAGGCCTTCGCCCCCGTGGTGGCCACCCTCGCCGGCACCTGACCGAAATTGCGTGGGTTGGTGCCGATGAGTGGCACGAACCCACGCAATTTCGGTCAGGTCGCGGTGTGGGGGCCGATCAGTCGGCGGCGGTGAAGAAGTCGGCCCGGGCCGTCATCGTGTCGTCGTACACCGGTTCGGCCAGATCGCAGCGAAACTTCTTGAAGTCGGCGCCCACCAGGCCGTGGCTGCCGAGGTGCCTCTGCATCCCGAAGTAGTTCTGGTGACCGAAGTGGGCGGCCAGCGAGGCTTCGTCCTCCCACAGCTCGTACACCACCATCCGGTGCCCGATCACGGGGTCGGGAGCGAAGTAGTAGGCCAGACAGCCCGCCTCGTCCGAGCGGGTGGCCTGCTGGAATGGCGCGCTGGCGGCCACAGCCTGGTCGCGGGCATCGTCCGATCCGAAGTCGGCCCACCCGGCCACCACGATCATCAGCCGACGACCTGCACGCTGACCCACTGACCTTGGGCGACGTGGCTGTTGGGGCCGACCACGATCGGGCAGTACAGCACGTAGGCACCCGGCTCGAGGTCGAAGGTGGCCGTGGTGTCGCCGCCGAAGTCCACCTGGTCGCTGACACCCAGGTAGTCGGTGCCCAGCGTCGCTTCGTCGACCGCACCGCTGTCGAGGACGGGCAGCGTGTCGTAGCTCTCGCCCCGGGCGATGGCCAACTGGTGGCTGAAGTTGCCGCCGTTGGTGAGCACGAAGTCGACGGTGCCGGCGGTGATGCTGGTGGGGGCCTGCACCTCCCACTCGATCATGTTGACGCCCACGGGGGAGGCGGCCGGTGCGCCGCCGGTGTCGGGCGGGGTGGTGACGGTGGACGGCGCCACCGTCTCGTTGGTGACCGGCGGCAGGGTGAGCGGAGCGGCCGTGGTCTCGGGGACCGTCTCGGCCACGGTGGTGGAGGTGTCGCCGGTCGCGGTGGTGGTGGACGTGTCGGTGTCGCCGTCGTCGGAACCACTGCCGCAGGCGGCGGCAGTGAACAGCAGGGCGAGCAGGAGGATCAGGGTCTTGCGCATGGCCGATGAGGTTACTGGCGGCCGACGCCGATGCCTGATCAGGCCGACGACCGGGCGAACAGCCCGGGCAGGTCGTCGTCGTCGGCGGCGAGCAGTTCGTCGACCCACTGGTGGAAGCGCTGGCCACCGCCCTCGTTGCGGCCGAACAGCACGCGGTCGATGGCGCCCGTGGCCAGTCCCTCCTGCACGGCCCGGCCGGTGGCGTAGTCCTCGTCACGCACCACGTGTTCGAGGAAGGCCATCTGCCCAACGGCTGCGGCTCGGGTGACGTCGGTGGGCTCGTGGGCCAGGGCGAAGATCTGGGTGGTGGTCGACTCGCCGACGGCATCGCCCGGGAACAGCTGGCTGATCATGAACACCGTGTCGCCCTCGGCCTGGAAGCGGGCGATCGACACATGCGGGAAGACGGTGAGGATGCCGTTGACCAGGGTGTGGTCGGGCCAGGCGGCGGCCGACTGGTCGCGGTACTTGGCGAAGCGGGGGTCCGGAGCCGAAACCTGGAGGTGGGGCCCCCAGGCGTCGTAGCTGGCTTTGTTGGGGAAGTTGGCCCCGAACGTGTCCTTGTGCAGGATCGGCAGGTGGTAGAAGTCCATGTAGCCGTCGTAGGCCACCTTCCAGTTGGGGCCGGCAACCACGTTGTGACCCACCACGTGGGCCCGGTCGAGGTGGAGGTGGGCCAGCACCTCGTCGAACCCGGCGAGGAAGCGGTCGGCTTCGAGCCCGCCGCCGGGACGGAGCGAGGCCCACACCAGGCCGGACCGCTCGAAGGTGGGAAGCGGCACCAGCCCGTGGCAGTCGATGTCGAACGCACCGAACTGATCACGGTCGAGGATGCCCACGAGGGCGCCGGTGCGGTCGTAGGACCAACCGTGGTACGGACAGGTGAAGCGGCGAGCCGAGCCCGCTCCGTCGGGCACCACCGGCGCGCCCCGGTGCCGGCAGCTGTTGACGAAGGCCTGCACGTCGCCGTCGTCGTTACGCACCAGCAGCACCGGCACTCCGACGGCATGGAGGGCCTTGTAGCAGCCGGCGTCGGGCAGCTCGGCGCTCATGGCCATGAGCAAGGGAAGCCGTTTGAAGATGCGGTCGACCTCGGCCTGGAAGCGGTCGGGGTTTACGTAGTTGGTCGCGGCGACCGTGCCCACCTCGTCGGCCTGATCGATCGTGCCGTGCTCGGCATGGCCCAGGTTGCGTCGATTGATCTCGACCAGGCGTTCTCTGGTGGACGTCACCGGTGTCCTTCCCTCGTCGCACCGGTCTGGTGAACGGTGTTCAGTCGCCAACCATAGGGATGCACCGGCGACCAAGCCAGAACCGAGCCCTTCCCCGGGACCTCCGGACCCGTCGGGGTCGCTCGGACGGGACGGAAGAATCGCGTGATTGCCGGCGTCTGACCCCGTGGAGGCCGCACCAGGACGGTCCAGGAGGAGGATCAAGACGTGAATCGACGTGTGGGATCGATGTTGGTGGTGGCGATGGCGGCCCTGTCCGGTTGTGGGAGCAGCGAACCGTCGGGAGGCATCGGGGTCGAGGGG
>Ga0224505_10002849_pt1 | contig 9992 bp, 8 predicted proteins | sample SF_Jan12_sed_USG_FD_169102 | JGI IMG/M metagenome (GOLD analysis project Ga0224505, IMG submission 169102) | Sediment microbial communities from San Francisco Bay, California, United States - SF_Jan12_sed_USGS_4_1 | ecosystem: Environmental > Aquatic > Marine > Sediment | place: USA: California...
CGGCACGCAACGCATCATCGACTACCTGTTGAGTTTGCCTGGCAAGCCGGCGGCATGCGGCGTAATAGTCGAACTGCCGGCGCAGAAAAACATTATTGCCTCCCGCCTGAACCTCACCCATGAACACTTCTCACGCATGCTTCACGAGCTCGCCGCTGCGGGTCTGCTCGAAGTGGACGGCCGCACGATAAGCATTACCGATCGCGAAAAACTCCGCAGTTTCGGCGATTAATGCCAGCACATCCTTGTGCGGCATGCCGGGGGCCCTGATAGGCATCAAGGTGATGGATCATCCGGAAATACGATCATTACCCGACACGTACGGCGGCAAGCCCGGCACCACTGACTGCGGAAATTTCATGGCACCCGCACTACCGAACTGAAGGCTGCCATTGCCGCCTACCGCACGACGCGCAAGCGCGAGAAAATGCGCGACTACGTCAATACGCTGAGCGACCGGGAAATCGAGAATATCGCTGCATTTTACACGGTGCAGAAATCCCAGCCAGCGGAACAAGGCCAGGGTTTCGTCAAGGATCTTGCCGCGAAATGCGACCGTTGCCATGGCGCAGCCGCGGAAACCGACCTGGCGATTCCGAAGATCAACGGACAGGACAAGGATTATCTGGTGATGGCATTGCGAGCCTACCGCGACGACCGGCGCGAAGTATCCGCGATGCACCGCATGAGCCTGCCATACAGCGACTCGATCATCGAAAGCATTTCGCTCTACTACGCGAGCAAGCCGGCGAAATAACAACCGCTGACCTGAGGTTTGTTTTCGCGGACGCGCTAGCACGGGTGCTGCACGGCGGAATCCTGCAGCCGGCGATCAACCAACGCCGCCGGCATCACGCCGCAAGATCGCGGCCGGCACCTTTGCGAACCACATCTGGTACATCGACACCACCCACATGAAGGCAAATGACGCTCCCATCGCCGCGCCGCCCGCCATCACCAGGTACGCAAACGGGTGATAGAGCTTGGTGAAATACCAGGAACTGACATCAGCCACGATGGCAACGAAAGGCACAGCAATCACGACGCATTTGAACCAGACGGGTCGCACGTAGGCATGGCTGAATATGGTGCCCACCAGGAAAAAGATGAAGGAAATACCGAACAGGTGAATGTGTGAGACGCGCACCAGCGTGGAAATGCTGGCGCCGGTATCCTGCTCTGTCACTTTTTTGAGGTTGTCGTAGCCGCTCAGATTCGCCAGGTGCGGATTGCTGCCGTCATGACAGCTGACGCAGCGTTTGTCGATCGTCGGCCTGATCGACTTTTCGTAAGTCGCCTGGTCAGCGCCCGCCTGTACCCACGCAACCATGGGATTGATCTCGTCGGCCGGCAGCATGCTCCGCATCGATCCGCTCAAGGCCGATTCAAGACGTGAACCCTTGCCGGTGCCACTGTAGGCGATAACAATGTCTTCATACGACAACCCCGCTTTGCCATCCTTGCCGCCCTGACTGACAAACACGTAGGTCAACGCGAACACATAAGCCAAACCCAGTACGAGGAGCACTGCCGTGTACAGCACGCGCAAGCTGTAAGGCAGCTCCGAAAAATGATGGTACAGCCGGTGTACGGGCGCTTCAGTCATGATCGGTTCCCCTGGTTTCCTGGTCTCTGAAGATCTGGCATTGCCTAAGCATCGACTCGGGCCGCGGCGCATCTCCGGGCAACAAATACAAATTTCCCACCTGTTTTACCTGGCTGGCGACGGCACGTACACGACGGCGCGTGCCCGCTGGCGCGCGTAATAGTAGGCTAACCCTTCGATGTCGGCATCGCTGAGCGTACTGGTCATTGCTGCCATCACTGAACCCTTGCGCTCGCCGTCCCGATAGGAACGCAGAGCCTTATCAAGATAGTCGGCGCGTTGCGCCGCCAGTGCCGGCACGCGCACGTCAATGCTATTGCCATTGATGCCATGACAACGGTCGCAGCGCGCGGCCCATTCGGCAGTCGTCATCGGCCGCGCAGCCTTGGGCGCGCGCGGGGCCTGCGCAGCATAAAAAGCCGCCAGGTTTTCAATCGCCTTGTCGTCCAAACCGGCGACGGCATTCTTCATGGTACCTTCAGTGCGCGAGCCGTTCTTGTACGCCAGCATCGTGTTCACCAGATACTGCGCATCCTGACCGGCGATGCTGGGATTGGCCGGGTTCGTGCTGACGCCGGTTTCACCATGGCATCCGGCACACGCCGCCGCTGCAACCTTGCCGGCGGCCTGGTCGCCTTTAACCGGCGTCTGCGCTTTGGCAGGCTGCTCCAGCGCATAGTAGAGCGCGATGCTGTTCATATCGCTGTCGGTCAGCGGCGCGACCAGCGCTTTCATCGTGTCGTCCTTGCGCTGGCCATTGGTATAAGCCTTCATCGCCGTCACCAGATACTTCGGGTCCATGCCGACGAGGCTCGGCATTCCGGGTATTTTGCTGACGCCGCCGTCGCCGTGGCAACCGGCGCAGGCTGCCGCCGCCGCCTTGCCGGCCGCAACCGGATCAGACCGTGGTGGCGCCGCTTTGACTGTCGCGGCCAGCGGCGGCGCAGGCTCGAGACTGCCATAGTACGCGGCGACCTTGAACAGCGCATCATCGCTGAGGAACTTGATGGCCGACTGCATGCCTTCGTCGCGCCGCACACCTGTCTGGTAGGCCTTCAATTTCGTATAAAGATACGCCGGACGCTGACCGGCGATATGCGGTGTTCCCTTGGTCGTGCTGATGCCGTTTGCGCCGTGGCAACGCGAGCAGGTATTGGCGACGCTTTTGCCCTCGCCAATCTCCTGCACCGTGGCATAGACCGCACGCAGATCAGCATTGTCCGGCTTGGCGCCGGCCGGTTGTGCTGCTATGCCGCTGGCACAATACAGAATCGGCGCGGCCGACATCAGTGCTATTGCAGCAAGCCACTTACCAGACTTCATTACCGCCTTTCCTAACCGTAAGCAAAAATAAAAATCCGTACGGCTTACTTAGCGCCAAGCCAACTCGTCGCGCAAGCCACACGGCAAATACCTCTCACTCACCACACTGACCAGCCCACCGTCACCGGTATCACCACAAACATCGATCATCGTTTGTAGTCAAACTTGACTTCAGCCGGCCGTGCCATGCCCGGGCGCTGGACAGTTACGGTAATTGTATATGGATTATTGCTCGCCATCCGGAAATAGTTGCCGTAGCTCCTGATTTGGTCGACCGTCTCGAGCACAAGTTTCTTGGTGTCCCCACCCATCACCGGTTCGACCGCCTTTACCTCGACCTGGGCATCCGAAATCGCGGTCCTGGTCTTGCGGTCGAACAGGGAGACACTGATGTGGTAATAGTCCTTGCCGGTCGGAATACTGCCTTGCGTCGCACTCCCCATACTGCCTTTCGGCCGGTCGCGCAATGACTCAGCGGTCACGACGCCCAGATACACCTCGATGCCGTTGGTGATCTTGTAATTGGAATCCGCCACCCTGACCTCGATTGGCGCCGGTCCGGCGACCGACACCGTGACCGGGTTGATCATATATTGCACGGCGGCCCGGATCTCCAGGTCGGTGAGGTCGGGCACGCCGCCGCGGGCCGGCATCGGCCCGTGACCGTTGATCGCTGAGCGCACCACGAGATCGATCCCGAACTTGAGCCGCGGTATCCAATCCGTAAGATTGCCGATCTTGGGCGCGCCGGTGACGCCCGTCTGGTGGCACTTCGCGCACTGCGCGTCAACAATCTGCTTGCCCTTGCGCTGGACCGCCGGCGTAACGCCGCCCACCGGGGCGATCCACTTGCCGCCCGCGAGATTGACCATGTGGACGATGGCACGCTCAATTTCGACATCGGAAAGCCCCTGGTTGCCGCCGTGCGCCGGCATGTTCCGGATACCCTTCAATGCGCTTTCGGTAAGGCTGGAAAGGCCTCTGGCTGCGAGTGGGGCCCACGCTTTCTCGTCACCGATCCTCGGTGCGCTCTTAACCCCTGTGGCGTGGCAGGCCCCACATACCGATGCGACGACTTGTTCGCCGCTGCGGTCCGTATTCTGTGCGCCCGCAACTGGGGGGAAACACAGTGCCACAAATACCAGAAGAACTACCGGTGACCGTCGCCAAACTCTATTCGACGACCGGTTTTCGCTGCGCGCTTCCCGACTCATAGACAGACCCCTTCGAATTTAATGAACATTTTACACCGAGCGCCGCAAGCAATGGGCCGTATCGACAGGTCGTATTCCATCGCTCAGCCAGGTCCCTGCTCAGCCAGCAAGGCCATACTGAAATCGCCTGAATTATGTCAAACGATGCCTAGAGACAACGGAAAAATCAATCCGTAACAGCGTATTTTCTTCGGGGTGTCAGCGTCGAAGTCCTGTTGCATTCCGGCCGCTATCGTCGTTGCAGGAAGGCCATCACGTCCCGGGCGGACCGGTTTGCGGACTTGATGCAGTCACCAATCGACACGCCGCCCCGGTAATTTGCGCAAAACACCAGGCCGGGTAACGCATGCTCGGTTTGCTCCAGCGTGCTGATGCGGGCCGCGTGGCCCATGTTGTATTGCGGTATCGCCTGCGCCCATCGCGTGACCCGCACCCACTCGGGAGCCGCGGCAGCCCCGAGCAGGGATGCCTGTTCCGCCTGCGCGATTGCGGCAATCTCGCGTTCGTCGAGCTGCGCCAGCGCGGGCTGACGCGCCCCGCCGATGAATGTCGTCAGCAGCGCCATTCCCGGCGGTGCCCGGTTTGCAAACATCGTGCTGGAAAATAGCGTGCCCAGGGTCCGCAGGCCCTCCCGCCCGGGAACCAGCATGCCGAATCCATCCAGCGGATGCGCAATGCGGTCGCGGCGATACGCGCTATGTATCACCGTAACCGGCGGATACGGAATGGCACCCAGCGCTGCGGCGGCGGCCGGAGCCATCGACGCGACCAATGTCGTGGCAACCCAGGCGGGGACCGCAACCACCACCGCGCGGGCGCGATACCTCCGGCGCCCGTCGGCGCCGGTCGCTTCCACCGCATAGCCTTCGCGCCCCCCCGTAATATTCGTCACCTTGGTGCCCAGTTCGATGCTTGCCAGGCGCTGAGCCATGGCATCAGTCAAGGTCTGCATCCCTTCGCGGAATGCGAACATCGGCGCCGACTGCCTCGACTTCTCGGGATCGCGCTTGCGCGCCATCGCCCCGCGCAACTGGCCACGAATCAGGCTGCCGTAGCGTTGCTCCAATGCATGCAAGCGCGGAAACGCAGCACCCACACTGAGCCTCTGCGGATCGCCGGCATAAACGCCCCCCACAAACGGATTGATCGCGTAATCCAGGAATTCGTCGCCGAGGCGGCGACGCACGAAATCGGCAACCGATTCCTCGGCATCCGGACTGGCGCGGGAAATAAACGGCTCCCGCAACAACCGCAGCTTTGCACGAGCCGAGAACAGTGAACTGGTCAGCAACGCAAACGGCGACAGCGGCAAGGCATGCAGCCGGCCCTGCCGTACAATATAGCGGTTGATTGAACGCGGGCTGGCGGGAATACGTTCTCCGCTGATTCCAAGCGTTTCGAGCAAGGGAGCGATCAGCGGGTTAGTCTCGAGTGCGCTGTTCGGCCCGGATTCGAGCAAACAGCCCTGTTCGCGAGCGGTGGCGATGCATCCTCCCGCCTGCAAACCTGCCTCCAGAACGATGACTAGGGCGCCTTGTTGCTGGATCTCCCATGCGCTCGCAAGTCCTGAAATACCGGCGCCCAGGACGATTACATCAGCATCGACGTCGTTGTTCATCAGGTGATCATTGCGGACTGGATTTCACAAAACAACCGGAATGGCGGCTCACCGCTTTCCCGCAATACGGCATCCCCATGCATGCGGTTTCAGATCGAAGACATTTGGGGAACCGAATCGGCACGATAATGACCGTACCGGTAAAAGGACGCGTCGGTGAAAAACCATTTCGCAGTCAACGCTACTGCGCCAAACGCGATACCTAGGAGCAGTAGCCTAACGATATGTTTGGGCACGGCAGCCTTTCGGGCGGCACGTGAGGTGATCCATACGGGTCAGGTCCGGTGTCGTCAAAACATTGCGCGTATCCAAGCTTTTCTATCAGGAGGACGTTCGTAGCGTAGCAGCAGCCGCTGCGGTGGCTTTGATCTATGTCAACCCTGCGCTTCCATCGCAGCGGCTAAGCGCTCGGCAACATCAAATTCATGACCGGTCGATCTTAGTCAGAGATGTCGACAGCGCGCGGTACCGGTACAGGCGCCGGCGGCAGGCAACAAAAAAGCTGGCCGCAGCCAGCTTTTTTGAAGATGCAGCCGCGTTATTTTGCGCTCAGCATGTACTGCAGCGCGGCCTTCAGTTCGGCGTCGGAAGCGGTGATCTTCATGTGGCCCTTGCCTTCCTTGAGTTTCGCCGTTAAAGCGGCCTCGGCGCCCTTGTCGCCCTTGAACTTGGCGGCGATGTCCTTGATCGCCGGCCCGACTTTCTTCACGGCCATGTCGTGGCAATTGAGACACCCTTTGGCTTTCGCCACGTCCGCGCCCGAATCGGCGTAACCCATGCCGGACGCCATCACACCCACCGCTGCCACCACCATCAGTACCTTCTTCATCACTTCTCCTTTTTGCAGGTTGAGCTGCCTATTAGTTTAACACCGGTCAGTGTCGTTGCGTTGACCGCCAGAATTTCGGCCCAAACGGGCGCCCCTTGCGCACACGCAACCTGCGGCGTAGAAGATGTTCGCGCTGTACGGCTGGAACGAGTACTGCTCCGTGAAGTAGCCAATGCTTCCGACTCGCCCGCGCGCGCTTATCAAAAGCACGCGCCCCGCACTACCTTCGACCTGGAATCGCCCGCAGCGCGCTCAATTCCTGCTTGAAATCCTGCTCCATCCGCAAGGCGCGCGCATCCCCGGCGCGGTATGCCAGGGCTTCATCCAGCAGGCGAATACCCTCTTCCAGATCGGCAATCCGCTCGCTTCGCGAACGCTTGCTCAGAAGCATCTTGCGATTGACGCTTCCCAATATCCGGTAAAACTTCTCGTTCCTGACGAAGACCTCCGTGTCCCGCTCAGTCGCGTTCTCCACCAGCGGCAGGAAACTGCCCGCCCTGAGTAAATTCCACTGCTCGGTCATGGGGTACAAAGGGATAGCGCCAATATAAAAACCCATGGGCGAGGAAAACTCCAGGATCGGGCGATCATCGGTATGCAGGGGTCCCGTGCCCGCATATTGCCGGTACCCCTCATGATCCAGATACATGAAGTTCATGACCTGATACGGATCCTCGATTCCCACCCGCTTCAGATCGCCTTGCACCCCGGGCAGGGCAAAGGCCTCCTTGAAGCGCTTGACGTCAAATCGAATGGGGCCCGGCGTGCCGACCAGGATGGCAAAATTATTCTCCGCGTGGTCCATGAACCATAGGCTCGCATGGGGGAAAACGCTGCGAAACGTCCGCATCAAGATTCGCAATTCATCCTCGAAAATTCCCGTGAGGGGAATCCAGGCGCAGGCAATTCCGTCTTCATTCAGGCTTTGCTTCATGAGGCGAAAGTACTCGCGGCTGTAGAGGCTCGCATTCTGCTTGTACTGCAGATTGGTCACGTCCGTGGAGATGACATCGTATTTTCTTTTCGTGGTGTGCAGGTGATCGCGCGCGTCATTCAATATCAGATGGAACCGGGGGGAGCCGGTCACATTGTGATTCACATCGAGAAAGAACCCCGCGCTGCGCACCACTTCCGGCTCGATTTCCGCGGCGAAGGTATCCACACCATGGGTCGTCATGGAATAAGACGTGCCCCCGCTGCCAAAACCGACGGTGAGCACCCTGGATGGATGGGGATGCAACATGAGCGGGATGTGCGCCAGCATCTTGGCATCGATGACCATCTCCAGGCCGGTCGAGGCCACTTGCTGGTCATCCACATAAAGCCCGCGCACGAAATCAGGCTGCGTCCCGAGCGGTTCGCCCTTCACGATGATCGTCGCGCTGGCGCCCGCCTTGTAGCGCAGTATGTGTCTTTCCTGTACGTCTCCCCGCATGGGCCGCTGCCGCCACCCTTCGGTTTGCGGATCGTAAGCGGCATTGCCAAAACGCAGGATCGGGGGTGCCGCCACGACGAACGCAATCGATAAAGCCGAGACCAAGCCAGCTCCCGCTTGAGCAAAGCGTTTCCGCGCAGGAAACGTATCGGGATATCTCAGCACTGTAACAAGGGCAAGAAGGGCGCTGGCAACGCAAAATGCGCCAAGCGTGGCATTGAGCCCCAGTGTCGTGATAATCACGAGGCCGGTAAGAGAAATGCCCAGCATCGCTCCCAGATTGCCGACGAAGTAGATCAAGCCCGAGAGCTCGGCGACATTTTCCCGGTCGTCGATCAGCTTCTGGCACACCGCCGGATAGGCAAGCCCCATGAAAAGGGCTGGCAGAAACATCAACGAAAAGGCGTAAACGGTCTCGAAGAGCGTCAAATGCCCCAAGTGGGGAGCACCGCTTTCGACCACGATCTGCACCAACTGGTGCCTGAAGATCGGCGGCAAGAAATAGGCAAATGAAATGCACGCGAGTGCGCTTGCCCCGACACCGAAATTGGCAATAAAGAAGATCTGAAGGGCGGAAAACCTGCGGGCCAGCCGTTTGAACAGGAACAGGCTTCCGAGCGAAAACCCCAGCAGATACACCGTGATCGCGATAACGAACGTATAAATACCATTGGTCGCCAATATGCCCAGCACGCGCAACCACAGGATTTCAAGCCCCAGCGCCAGAAAACCCGACCCGAAATAAATCGCCACCAGCCAGAAATACGCTCTGGGCAGCTTCCCCGCGGCGTGCACGGGCGTGGTAAAGGGAAAACGGCGCGACAACAACAACGCCCCCACAAACACGGCCGCGTTCACGCAGAATGCCAAATACAACGAGTTCTGGACCCCGAGGTGCTTGATCAGAAGAAACCCGGTCAGCAACCCGCCAGCCACTGCCCCCAGCGTATTGGTGCCGTAGGCAAGACCCACGCTTGTCCCGATGCTCTGTTTCCTCATCTCGTCGAGGATGCGATTCATCGCGGGGATCGTTGCACCCATGCCAAGCGTGGCGGGCAGGACCACCGCAACGGCCATGACGAAGCGCGCGAGGAATAACGGCGTCGCGTTCTGCGATTCGGCGTTCCAGTATTGGGAAAGCGGAACGTAGAGTTGCTCAACGCCAAGCAGCAGAAACGGCAGGAGCAGCGCACAGACGCCGATCCATAACTCTACCGCCGCGTAAAACGCCAGGGCATTGGCGTAGCGCCTGAGCATTCGCCCCCCGATGAGGCTGCCGAACGCGATGCCGCAGAAGAAGCTGGTCAGCACAGCCGCGGTGGCGGGAGCGCTGGCGCCAAAGATCAGGATCATCTGACGTTGCCACAACGTTTCGTAGGCAAGGCCGCTGACGCCAGAGAGGAAAAACAAGGCCAAAATCGCTGGGTAGGCCAGATTCATCGCTCAAATACTCGCATGCTCTTGATCAGGCAATTCCTGTCTCAACCCGCCACAATGGGTTTGTTTGTGGAGAGGGTGGTTTATCACGTCCACTGCGGCAGCAAGGGTTTCATTGCCCGTTTCAGATGAGTTAACAGATCTCACAAAGTCGCAGACATCAAGGATGTGCCCGGCTCTCCGCGAAAAGGAGGGAGCCGGCGCAAAAAAAGCTGGCCGCAGCCAGCTTTATTACGGAAATACGCCCTGAAACTCAGAACCCGATCAAGCAGCGCCAGCGCCGGGGCCTGTGTTACTACCGGAAACTGTGGAAGTAGCGAATCCCGATGAAGTTAACGTTCTGCGGCGAAGGCTGGGAAATCACGGTGCCCTCGCCATAGCCACTGCTAGCCGGGTTGGTCCACCCCGTCCACGTCGGATCGTTGCTGCTGTAGCGGTCAAAGATGTAATCCAGGCGCAGCCCCGAATTCTTGTCCAGATTGTATTTCCCGAACAACTTGAGCCGGGTGAGGCGCGTGGTCGCAACAGGT
>Ga0224505_10002853_pt1 | contig 9981 bp, 10 predicted proteins | sample SF_Jan12_sed_USG_FD_169102 | JGI IMG/M metagenome (GOLD analysis project Ga0224505, IMG submission 169102) | Sediment microbial communities from San Francisco Bay, California, United States - SF_Jan12_sed_USGS_4_1 | ecosystem: Environmental > Aquatic > Marine > Sediment | place: USA: California...
CGTGCGCGACAAGATCGCCGAGCTGGTCGACGACCCCGAAACCGCGGCGAAGCTCACCCCCGACGGGCTCATCGGCTGCAAGCGCCTGGTGATCGACACCGACTACTACGTCACCTACAACCGCGACAACGTGACCCTGGTCGACGTGGGCGAGCGGGGCGAGCCGATCACCCGCATCACCCCGGCGGGCGTGCAGGTGGGCGACGTGCACCACGACCTCGACGTGTTGATCTTCGCCACCGGCTTCGACGCGATGACCGGCTCGCTGCTGCGCATCGACATCCGCGGCCGCGACGGCCGCCGCCTCGCCGACGCCTGGGAGGCCGGACCGGTCACCTACCTCGGCCTGGGCGTGCACGGGTTCCCGAACCTGTTCACGATCACCGGTCCGGGTAGCCCGTCGGTGCTCGCCAACATGATCGTGGGCACCGAGCAGCACGTCGACTGGATCACCGACTGCATCCTGCACATGCGCGACCACGGCTACGACGTGATCGAGGCCGAAGCCGACGCGGTCGACGCCTGGGTGGCCCACGTCAACGCGGTCGCCGACCGCACCATCTTCCCGACCTGCAACAGCTGGTATGTCGGCGCGAACATCCCCGGCAAGCCGCGTGTGTTCATGCCGCTGCCCGGCTTCCCCGCCTACGTGCAACGCTGCGATGCCGTCGCCGCCAACGGCTACGAGGGTTTCCGCCTCGAGGCGCGGCGCAGCGTGTGAGCTGCGGCCCGGGCCGCGGGCTGCGACGTGGTTGACTGCGGTCGCATGGAACCATTCCGCGATCAGATCGCCGTCGTCACGGGCGGAGGCTCGGGCATGGGACGCGAGCTGTCGCTACAGCTCGCAGCGCAGGGCTGCCACGTCGCCCTGTGTGACCTGCGGGTCGAGGCGGCGACCGAGAGCGTCGAGCTGTGCCGGGCGGTCGCTCCCCCCGGCACTCGGGTGAGCGGTCACGGCTGCGACGTGTCCGTCGAGGCCGACCTCGTGCGCTTCCGTGACGAGGTCACGGCCCAGCACGCCACCGATCACCTGCACCTGCTGTTCAACAACGCGGGCATCGGCGGTGGCGGTGGTTTCGTCGAAGGTCCTCGCGACGAGTGGGAGACGACCTTCGCGGTGTGCTGGTGGGGCGTGTACTACGGGTGTCGGACGTTCCTGCCCCTGCTCATCGCCGCGCCCGCCGCCCATCTGGTCAACACCGCGTCGGTCAACGGCTTCTGGGCCAGCGTCGGGATGTCGCGCCCGCACACCGCCTACGCCGCGGCCAAGTTCGCGGTGAAGGGCTTCACCGAGGCGCTGATCACCGACCTGCGTCTCCACGCCCCCCACGTCAAGGCGTCGGTCGTGATGCCCGGCCACATCGGCACCTCGATCGTGGAGAACTCGGGCGCGGTGCTGGGACAGCCGGCCGACCCGGCCCGCACCGAGATGTCGGCCTACTTCCGCAACAACGCTCCGACCACGGCATCCCAGGCCGCCACCGTCATCCTCGACGACGTCGCGGCCGGGCGCTGGCGGATCCTGGTCGGCGAGGACGCGTACGCGCTCGACGATCTCGTGCGGGCCCATCCGGAGGAGGCGTACGACGCGTCCTTCTACGCCCGCCTCGACGAGCGCGGCCTGCTTCCCTGGGCCCGGTGAGCCGCCGGTCGGCCCCGCCCGATCGCGACGGCGCGGGGCCGGTCCGTGCGATCATGATCCGATGCAGGATCAGGATACGAACAGGGCATCACGCTGATGGCCGGCGACCGTCTCGGCGTGCGCTGGGGCCTGGCGGGCGGCACCACGCTCGCGTCGATCGCCGAGGCGCGCGAGGTGGCCCGCTTCGCCGACGCCAGCGGGTTCGACAGCTTGTGGATCTCCCACGCGAACGCCATCGACCCGATCGTGGCGCTCGCCTGCGTCGCAGAGGACATCCCGAAGCTCACCGAGGTCGGCACGTCGGTCGTGCCGATCTACGGTCGCCATCCGATCGGCGTGGCCCAGCTCTCGCGGACCGCGCAGAGCGTGCTGGGCGGGCGGTTCACGCTGGGGATCGGCGCCGCGTCGCGGGGCGCGGTGCACGCGTCGATGCGGATGACGTGGCAGCGGCCGCTCGGCTACACCCGCGAGTTCATCGCCGGCCTCCAACCGCTGCTCGCCGGGGGCGCCGCCGAGGTCGACGGCGACCAGCTCAGCACGCACTACCAGCTGGCGATCGACGCGCCCGACACGCAAATCCTGCTCGCCGCGCTCGGTCCGAACATGTTGGACCTGGCGGGGCGCGCGGTCGCGGGCACGAGCGTCGGCCAGTGCGGTCCCCGGACGATCGCCACCTACGTCGCGCCAGCCATCCGAGCCGCCGCCGAGGCCGCGGGGCGGGCCGCGCCGCGCATCATGGCGCTCATCCGCATCTGCGTCACCGACGACCACGGCCCGGCCTTCGCCATCGCCCGGGCGACCGCCGACCGGTACCGCCAGGTGCCCTCCTACGCCAAGGTCCAGGACATGGAGGGCCTGGCCGATCCGGCCGAACTGCACCTGATCGGGAGCTGGGATCAGGTGCTCGAAGGGCTGGGTCGCTACGCCGAAGCCGGCGTGACCGACTTCCGACTGGAGGTGGCGGCACCCGACGAGGGGTCGCGCCAGGCGACGCGCGAGGCGCTCGCCCACCATCTGGGCGGCTGAACGCCGCCTCGTCGGACTCGCTCGCGGCGCGGGCGGGTCGCGCCGGCTGGTCAGGCCCGGCGCAGCAGCGTGACCAGGAAGTCCGACTCGGCCGTGAACGGGCGGAGGTCCCAGGTCGCGAGCTCGACGTCGATCGTGAGCCCGGCGGCGGCGACGTCGGCGCGGTACTCGTCGACGTCGTACTCGCGCCCGGTTCCGAACCCGATGGCGATGCGGCCGTCCTCGGCCAGGTGGGCGCCCAGCCGGCGCAGCACGTCGCGTCGGGTGCTCACCGCCACGAAGGTCATCACGTTGCCGGCGCACACGATGGCGTCGAAGGGATCGGCGATGCCGCGCGCCGCGAGGTCGAACTCGGCGAGATCGTCGACGAGCCAGGTGGGGCCGGGATGGTCGGTCTCGGCCGCGGCGATGAGCACCGGATCGACGTCGACGCCGACGACGCGGTGACCTCGGCGGAACAGCTCGCCGCCAACCCGACCCGGCCCGCAGCCGGCGTCGAGGATGCGCGCATCGCGGCCCACGAGCGCGTCGACGAAGCGGGCCTCGCCGTGCAGGTCGGCCCCCTCGGCCGCCATCTTGCGGAAGCGCTCGATGTACCAATTCGAATGGTTCGGGTCCCGCGTGGTGATCTCCACCCAGCGGCTCTGCTCTGCCACGTCGACCTCCTCGGCCGGCCACCGTACCGGGCCGGGCTGCCGTCGACGGCGTCGTCCCCGGATCGCCGCGGTTGCAGCCGCGGTCGCCCCCGTGACGAGCGGAGGCGGGTCCGTTGGGCGAGACTCGACCCTCGTCGCTGCCGTCCGGTGGCGCCGAATGCCAGCGGGGGACCGACGATGCCCGATGACGCCACCGGCAGCGCCGATGGAGCGTGGACGATGGAGTCGCTGCTCGAAGCCGAGGTGGCCGGGCGGCGCCTGAAGTACGTGCTGTTCTGGGGCCACACCCCGCCGCAGGCGGGCGGCGTCGGTCCGCACGTGCTCAGCCAGTGGTATCCGCACCGCTTCGAGGCCGACGGCGTTGGCTACCCGAGCGCCGAGCACTACATGATGGCCCGCAAGGCCCGGCTGTTCGGCGACGTCGAGCGGCTGGGGGCGATCCTCGACGCGGTCTCGCCGCGCGAGGCGAAGGCGCTGGGGCGGACGGTGCGCGGCTTCGACGAACGGGTCTGGAGCGCACACTGCTTCGACATCGTGACCCGGGGCTCGGTCGCCAAGTTCGCCTCCGACGCCGACCTGCGCAGCTACCTCGTCGGCACCGGCACCCGCGTGCTCGTCGAAGCGAGCCCGCAGGACCGCATCTGGGGGATCGGTCTGTCCGCCGCTGACCCGGACGCCCAGCGGCCCTCGGCATGGCAGGGCACGAACCTGCTCGGGTTCGCGCTGATGGCCGCACGCGCCGAACTCCGCGGCCCGGGCACCGGCGCGTGACGGCGGGCCGGGCGTCGGGCGCCGGGCGGGTTCAGGCGCCCTTGACCAGCAGGCAGAAGTGCTTGCTGGTGGCCTGGAAGCGCAGCGGCAGCACCTCCTGGTAGGCCTGCGAGTCGTAGGCGGCGCGAGCGGCGTCGATCGACTCGAACTCCAGCACGACCGTCTGGTGGCCGGCTCCCTCGCCCTCCAGTTGGAGGGTGTCGCGGTCGTAGGCGACGAGCTTGGACGACTCGCCGATCCCGAGCGACGGCACGGCCCCCTTCTGGTAGCTCTTGTAGGTGTCGGGGTCGTCGACGTCGAAGTTCACGATGAGGTACGCGGCCATGCGCGCACCCTACCCGTCGCCCCGCGGCCCCGGTCCCACGACCCGGGCTACGGTCCGCGCATGACAACGACCGACGATCATGCCGCCTGGCACGAGGTGTACGACCTTTCCCTTGGCTATGCCCAGGCCATCGACAGCCACGACTGGGACCGTTTCGGCGCGCTCTATGCCGACGAGGTGGCGGTCGACTTCTCGTCGTTCAACGGGCTCGAGCCGGGCGAGCGCACGCTGAGGCGGGCCACCTGGGTCCGCGCCGTCGGCGCGTTCGCGACGGGCTTCACGTCGACCCAGCACCTGATCGCCAACCAGCTCATCTCCTTCGAAAGTGCCGATCGGGGTGGCTACAGCGCCTACGTGCAGGCGCAGCACTGGATCGACCGCGACACGTGGTACCTGGTCGGCGGCCGTTACCAGAACCGGGTCGAACGGGTCGGCGGCCGCTGGGTGCTCACCGCCGTCACGCTGCAACAGCTCTGGGACAGCGGCGACCGCAGCATCGCGGACGCCGCGCTGGCGCGCCGCGAACCGAGCTGAGCCGCGCGAGCGAGCCGTCGATCCGACCCCTCGTCCGGTCGCGAGGGGCGCGGGTAGGGTCGAGGCCATGCGCATCGTGGTCGTGGGGGCAGGGGCGGTCGGCGGTGTGATCGGCGCCCGGTTGCACCAGCACGGCCTCGACGTCACGCTGGTCGCACGCGGCGCCCACCTCGACGCACTGGCGTCGAGCGGTCTGCGCCTCATCGACGGGTTCGAGGACGTGACGCTCGCCGTCCCGGCGGTGGCCTCGCCGGGGGAGATCGCCTGGGCGCCGGGCGACGTCGCCATCGTCGCCACCAAGACCCAGGATGCCGAGGTCGCGCTCGACGAGCTGAGGGCGTCCACGCTCGACGTGCCGATCACCGTGCTCACGGCCACCAACGGCGTCGAGGCCGAGCGCATGGCGCTGCGCCGCTTTCCCGACGTGGTGGGGGTGTGCGTCGCGCTGCCCGGTACGTTCCTCGAGCCGGGTGTGATCATCGCGAACTCGTCCCCGATCGCCGGCTATCTCCAGATCGGGCGCTACCCGGACGGGGCCGACCCGGCGGTCGAAGCGCTGGCCCGCACGTTCGACTCGCCCGGGCTGGCGTGGCGTGCGGTCGATCGGATCATGGACCACAAGTACGGCAAGTTGCTGATGAACCTCGGCAACGTCCTCGACGCGGTCGCCGACCGGGCCGCCCGCGACTCCGAGCTGGGCAAGCGGGCGCGGGCCGAGGCTCGCCAGGTGTTCGAGGCCGCGGGCATCGAGGCGATCGACGACCGCTCCGACTGGCCCGAGGGGTTTCGGTTCCGGCCCACGATCACGGGCGAGGCGCACCGGGGTTCGTCGACATGGCAGAGCCTCGTGAAGGGCGGCCGGCTCGAGGTCGACTACTTCAACGGCGAGATCGTGCTGCTCGGGCGGCTGCACGGCGTGCCGACCCCCGTCAACGAGCTGCTGAGCAGGATCGCGGTCGAGCAGCCGGCGCCGCGCAGCCTCTCCGTCGACGACCTCGCTGCCCGCCTGACCGCTGTCGACGCGCGCTAGCCCCACTCGGCGAGCGACCGGGCGGTGCTGGGGCGCGGCCGCGGTGTGCTCGTGGCCGACCGCGCATCGTGGCGTCGGCTTCGGCTGAGGGGCGGATCCACCTTGTTGCGGCCCGAACGAGTGCAGTTGTGGTCCGGCGTCGGAGTAGCCGAGGGCGCCGCGACCCGATGACCAGGGGGTTCGCGTTCGGGTTACCCCGGTCTCGAACCACAAGTGCACCCGGTCTCGGCCCGCCGACAACCCTTGAACACATTTCATGTCGTTTCACGCTCGCGGGTGCGCGACCCGGCACGACTCGGCGGTTCAGCCCAGCCGCGACACGCCGTCGAGGAAGAAGCGGGCAGCCCGGTCGGCGGGATTGGAGGGGTCGGGACGATCCGTGTCGAGCGGCAGGTAGGCGCCGAAGGGCGCGTTCCAGAAGTCGGGATCGCCGGGCCGCTCGGCGGTCCAGGGTCCGACGTAGGCGTACGGTCCGGCGTGGAACCCGTCGCCGGGAGAGACGCCGAGGTTGGCGCGGGTGCCGGGTTTCACCTCGAGGTCGACGGCGAGGTCGAAGTGCTCGGGCCACAGCCGGGGCAGCGTGGCGCCACGGTCCTGCGTGCCCAGCGCGACCAGGGCCCGGTCGAGGGCTGTGGCGGCGACGGCGTAGGTGCGAGCGAGGGCCCGCGCCGCGGCGGCGTCGACCGCCAGGGGCGCGTCGGGGTCACCGAGCGGCGGAGCGTCGTCGCCGACGTAGATGTCCCGGTCGAGATCGACGCCAGCGACCTCGGCCAGCTGTCGCAGCGTGGTCCCGTCGAGGGAGCGGGCCTCGACGCGCGGCTCGCCTCCGGCCTCGGACTCGACCACGAGCGCGGTACCGGCGATGCGCACCCGGCGGGAGTCGGGCCCGAACGCGGGGGTGCCGAAGCCGTCCGGGGTCGCCCGCAGCGACTGCTCACCGGTGGACTGCAGTCGGGCTCGGGCGGCGATGTGGACGCCGATCACGTGCAGTGGGCCGTTGATCGGAGACGAGATGTCGGGCATGCCCCTTCTTGTGTCCCCGCCGGCCGCGGCGTTGCACGTCGACCCGCTCACCTGACGGGCACCGCGGCAAACCGGTGGGTCGGGGTGCCCTGGTCGTGCCATCCTCGGGTGGATTCCAGCGCTGCGCCGTGGCGAGGAGGTTCCGCGATGCCCACCGAACCGACGGTTCGCGCCCATCCCGACATGCCGGCCGGTGGTCCGCACGCCGCTCGGATCGCCGAGCTGCGCCAGCGGTTCCGCGCCCTGCACCGCGACGGCACGTTCGTGATGCCCAACCCGTTCGACGTCGGGTCCGCCCGGCTGCTCGAACACCTTGGCTTCCCGGCGCTCGCCACCACCAGCTCGGGGTTCGCGGCCACGCTCGGCCGCCCCGACCAGCACGTCGCCGTCGACGAGCTCGCTGCCCACGTGGTCGCGGTGGTCGCCGCGGTCTCGGTGCCGGTGAGCGTCGACGCCGAGCATTGCTTCGCCGACACGGCTGCCGGCGTGGCCGATACCGTCGAGCTGCTCGCTGCGGCGGGCGCCTCGGGTGTCTCGATCGAGGACCACGACCCCGTCTCGGGCGGGCTCTACGCACCCGATGTCGCCGCCGAGCGCGTCGCCGTCGCCGCCGACGCCTGCCGCCGGCACGGCATCGTGTTGACGGCGCGGGCCGAGAACCACCTCTACGGGGTCGACGACCTCGACGACACCGTGGCCCGGTTGACGCGTTACGTCGCCGCCGGCGCGGACGCCGCCTACGCGCCCGGCCTCGTCGCGATCGAGGACATCGAGCGAGTCGTGCGCGAGGTGGCCGCCCCGCTCAACGTGCTGGCCCGCCGCGACGGACCCGCCGTGCCCGAACTGGCGGCGGTGGGTGTGCGGCGAGTGTCGACCGGCGGGGCGCTCGCCTGGGCGGCCTACGGCGCGCTCGTGTCCGCCGCGCAGGAGCTGGCCGGACCCGGCACGTCGAGCTACCTCGCCACGGCGCTCGGGGCCGACGTGCGGGCCCGAGCCCTTGCGCCCCGCCCAAGGGTGACCGCGCGCGGCGCCAACCCGGTCAGGTACGACCCGCCGACGCCCTGACCAGGGTCATCGCCACGCGGGTGACCTGGTACAGCACGACGACGAGCAGGGTGAACGAGATCAGGCCGCCGATGAGGGGCATCCAGCCGAACATCGCCCGGGCGATGAGCGCCACGGCGACGATGACGAGGCGTGGGCCGTTGGGAGCGGTCAGCAGTCGGTCCATGGCCCTACCCTGCACCCATCCGCGTCGGAGCGCTATCGGGTGGAACCCTGGATCGACCCTGAGTCGACCCCGAACCGCTCGGGGGCTGTGCGGCTCGAGTTTCCTCAGCGGGCGGGGGTGCTCGTCGCCATGGCCATGCCGTCGGTGGCCGGGTCGGCGCCCCCGTCCAGACGGCCGTCGGCGCCGATGCGGATGGCGTGGACCCAGGCGATCCCGAAGGCCTGGGGGAATCGGCGGGTCGGATGCCCGGCCCGCACCAGCGCGTCCTCGGTCGATCGGCGGATGCGGTTGGTCAACTCGACGGTGTCCGACGTCGCCGCGAACCGGGGGGCGGACACGGCCTCCTGCGCGTTCATCCCGAAGTCGACCACGTTCAGGATCGTCTGCAGGTTGCCCATCGTGATGTAGGTGGCGCCCGGCGCCCCGAGGACCAGCATGGGCCGGTCGCCGCCGAAGACGATCGTGGGCGACAGCGCCGAGAAGCGGGCCTTGCCCGGCGCCAGCGAGCCGGCGCGGCCCGGGCGCGGGTCGAAGACCGACATCGCCCCGTTGTACATGAACCCGAGACCCTCGCTGACCACCCCCGAGGGCTGGCCCAGCGTGTGGGTCATCGTCACGCAGTTGCCGTGCTCGTCGACGACGGTGACCTGGGTGGTGTGCGGGCTGAGCTGCCCACCGGAGTTGAACCGTGGCACGTGCACCCGCTCGCCGGCGGCGATCCGACCCGCTTGGGCCTCGGCGTAGCCCGGCGAGAGCAGCTCGTCGACGGGGACGTCGACGAAGCGGGGGTCGCCGACCTTCGCGTCCTTGTCGACGGTGGCGATCTTCATGGCCTCGGCGACGACGGAGATGTACTCGGGGCTGTTGTGACCGAGGGCGGCCAGGTCGAAGTGCTCGAGAATGTGGAGCATCTCCAGCAGCTGCACGCCGCCGCCCGGCGGGTTGTTCGTCGCGATGCGGTGCCCGCGGTAGCTGCCCCACAGCGGGGGGACGTCCTCGGGGGAGCAGGTGGCGAGGTCGTCGGCTGCGAGCAGCCCGCCGTTGGCCGCCATGTCGGTGGCGATCCGCTCGGCGATCTCGCCGTGGTAGAAGTCGGCGGCGCCGTGATGGGCGATGCGGCGCAGCACCGCCCCCATGTCGGGGTTCCGGAGCGTGTCGCCGATGTCGAGTGTCGATCCGTCGGCCTTGCAGTAGATCTTGGCGGTGGCGGCGAGCTTGGTGACGAGGGCCAGGTTCGGGTCGCGGCCTGCGGTGGCCGGCTGGTGCCAGAACTGCCACATGTGGGGGCGCACCGCATACCCGTTCTCGCAGTAGGCGATGGCGGGCTCCAACAACTCGGCCAGCGGCATCGTGCCCCAGCGGCGCAGCGCCTCGTCGAGGGCGGCGAGCGTGCGCGGGGTGCTGATGGCGCCGTAGCCGGCCTCGTTGACGCGGCCTTCGAGGATGAAGCCCCACCCGTCCTCGGCCTCGTGGAGGATGAGGTGCTCCCACATGTCGGGTCGGACCGCCAGGGGCGAGCGGCCGTGGAAGTCCAAGGTGGTGTGCACACCTTGGGCGGGGAGGTACACGTGCATCGTGCCGAAGCCGGCGATCCCGCACATCTGGGGATCGACCGCCGTCTGGACCAGCGCGGTGGCGACGGCGGCGTCGACGGCGTTGCCGCCGGCCTCGAGCGCGACGAGCCCGGCCTCGACGGCCTCCGGCTGTGGCGCGCTGATCATCCCCTGAGTCATTCCGATGCCT
>Ga0224505_10002854_pt1 | contig 9980 bp, 9 predicted proteins | sample SF_Jan12_sed_USG_FD_169102 | JGI IMG/M metagenome (GOLD analysis project Ga0224505, IMG submission 169102) | Sediment microbial communities from San Francisco Bay, California, United States - SF_Jan12_sed_USGS_4_1 | ecosystem: Environmental > Aquatic > Marine > Sediment | place: USA: California...
CTTCCATGATCGAAACGAACGCGCTCGCACCGTCGACGCGCGCCGGCGGCAGGTGGTCGAATTTCTCGATCTCGGGGAAGCTGATGTCGACCTGCGGCTGGTCGAGACGCCGCCGCGCTTCGATCATCTGCGGCAACCGGTGCAGCGTTTGCGGGCCGAACACGACATCGACGTAGGGCGCCCGTTCGACGATCGCCGCGCCTTCCTGACTTGCCACGCAGCCGCCCACACCGATCAGGACGCCCTTCCTCTTCAGGTGCTTGACGCGGCCGAGATCGGAGAACACCTTCTCCTGCGCTTTCTCGCGCACCGAACAGGTATTGAAGAGGATGAGGTCGGCGTCTTCCGGTGATGTGGTCCGCTGGTAACCGTCGGCCGCGCGCAGAACGTCGTACATCTTGTCCGAGTCGTACTCGTTCATCTGGCAGCCGAAGGTCTTGACGTAGACCTTCTTGATAGCTCGATCGCCGAGGCTCACGGCTTGACCCAGACCTGCCGCGTCGGGTCGAACGACCACCTGGTCGCCTCCTCAACGGTGGTTGGCCAGGGGCGCTTGGCCGCTTCAGCCTCCGTGAGGATCCACACGTTCTGCAACTGGCCGAAGCCGTCGACCGTGTAGTGCACCAGCAGCTTCTGCTCGAGGATGCTGCCCGTGAGTTGCAGCAGATTCTGTGCATTGCGGATGCGCGCACCGGGCGCCAAGCGAGCTGGCTTGCCGTTGAGCAGGGCCAAAGGCGGCGCAGTGACCACGAGCTCGCCACGCAGCGCATCGCGTTCGAACACGCGCTGGGCATGGGCAGGCAGCGCGATGGCGAGGGCTGCCATCAATGCGAGGGCACAGCGGGTCATGGCGTGGATCCAGCGGCTGTGGTGAAGAATGCCCGAACGCGCGACGATTGCGTTCAGGCCTGCAATTGGTGGCGCTTCAGGGACTCGAACCCCGGACCTGCGGATTATGATTCCGTCGCTCTAACCGACTGAGCTAAAGCGCCCGAGCGCGAAATTATAGCGGCGGCCTGCCGGTCGGTCCTGCTCTAGGCATGGGCCATCGACCCTGTGAGTCATTGATGTTCAGCTTCTTTCGCAAGCGGCCCGTAGACGTGCCCGCCACGTCCGGTGCATCGCCCGCGTCGGCCCCGATGCCCGAAGCCGCGCCCGACCGCCGGGGGTGGTTTTCGCGCCTCGCTGCCGGCTTGCGCAAGACCAGCAGCGGCATTACGCAAGTATTCATCGGCGCGCGCATCGACGACGCGCTGTACGAGGAGCTCGAGGCGGCTTTGCTGATGGCCGATGCGGGAACAGTGGCCACGGCTCACCTGCTCGACGACCTCAAGCGGCGCGTCAAGGAGGCCAAGGCCACCGAGCCGATGCTCGTCAAGGGCCTTCTCGTCGACGCGCTGGCCCAACTGCTCGCGCCGCTGGAGCGCACCCTTGAACTGCAGCCCGACGGGCCGACGGTGATGATGGTCGTTGGTGTCAATGGCGCGGGCAAGACGACGACGATCGGCAAACTCACGCGCCATCTCGCCGACGGCGGCCAGCGCGTGCTGCTTGCCGCAGCCGACACTTTCCGTGCGGCCGCGCGCGAGCAGCTGGCCGTGTGGGCGGATCGCAACCGCGTGGAGATCGTGAGCCAGGAAGGAGCTGACCCGGCGGCAGTGACATTCGACGCGGTCTCGGCGGGACGGGCGCGCGGCTGCGACGTGGTCATTGCCGACACGGCAGGTCGGCTGCCGACGCAGTTGCACCTGATGGAGGAACTGAAGAAGATCAAGCGGACGATCGCCAAGGCTCAACCGGGCGCGCCGCATGAAGTGCTACTGGTGGTCGACGGCAATACCGGGCAGAACGGGCTGGCGCAGGTGAAGGCCTTCGACGAGGCGCTCACCCTCACGGGGCTCGTCGTGACCAAGCTGGACGGAACTGCCAAGGGCGGAGTGCTCGCCGCGATCGCGTTGTGGGCCCGGGAGCGCCCTGGTGGGCCCGTCGCGGTCTACTTCATCGGTGTCGGCGAGACACTCGCCGATCTGGAGACGTTCGACGCCCGCGAGTTCGCCGAGGCGCTGCTCGCCTGAGGATCGGCACCCCGCTCAGCGCCCGCCCGACGAGGGCGGCGCGCGTCGGGGCGGCTCGAGCGGCACGCGGCCGCTCTCGAGATCGTCGAACCAGGTCGACGATGGAGGCTCGAGCCGCGGGCCCTCGTCGGCACTGTCGGCGAGCACCTCGGGTACAGGAATCCGACCGGGTTGGGCCCTGTCGGGCCGCGGCGGCGCCGGCTCGACGATGTCGACCGGTGCGGTTGCCGATGGTGCGCCCGTGCGCTGGATGATCTGGTCGCGCGCCAGCTCGGGGCTCGGAATGGCCTCCTCGCGCCAGACGAAGACCTTGACGCCCGCGGACTTCAGTACACGGGTCATGCGGGCGCGGCGCCGTGCCGAGCGTTCGCTATCGCGCATTGTCTGAAGCAACACCACGCCGATGACGAGGGAGGCGCGGTCGCAGATCACGAGGTCGGCACACAGGTGGCCCACGCGCGTGAGCCATTCGCCGTACGAATTGCGCCGCGGCACCTTGATGAAGCGCGCCAGCGGGACTTGGGCGAAGATGAAGCACTCGGGCAGCGCCTTCGCAAGTGTCTCGCGCGCGGAGCGCTCGCCGCTGGTCAGCAGCCGCGTGACCTCGGGAGGCCAGCCTGCAACCGTGTCGATCTGCTCGCGGCTGCGCTTGTCGGCCTCGCCCGCGGAATCGGCCTGCCCGCGTGCACGCAGGGTCAACCAGACCACGACACCGAGCAGCAGGGCGATACCGACGATGAGTAGTGTTCCAAGTGACATGGCGGCTCTTGCTGCTATCCGACGGTCGTGGCCAGTTTACGCCGGCACGTTAGGCCCAAATTCGCTTCGGTGCCATCCCCAAGGTCATCGAAGCGGCGGCAGGATAACCCGCAGAGACGGTCAGACACCCCGAAACCCTCCGGGACCGCCGAGCCCTCCAGCGCCCCCAAGGCGGCGCATCATCTTGGCCAGCCCGCCGCCCTGCATCTTTTTCATCATGCCGCGCATCTGATCGAATTGATTGAGCAGCCGGTTGACTTCCTGGACCTGGACGCCGGCGCCGGCGGCGATGCGGCGCTTGCGTGCCGCCTTGATCATCTCCGGCTTGCGCCGCTCGGCCGGCGTCATCGAGCAGATGATGCCCTCCATTCGGCGAACGTCTCGCTCGGCGCGGTCCATCTCGGCGGGCCCCAGCTGGCCCGCCTTGGCGGTGAGTTGCGAGGGCAGCTTGTCCATCAACGACGACAGACCGCCCATCTTCTTCATCTGCGATATCTGGACCCGGAAGTCGTCCAGGTCGAAGCCGTCGCCTGACTTGAGCTTGTCGGCGACCTTCTTTGCGGCATCGAGATCGACGCCCTTGTGCACCTCCTCGACCAGCGCGACGATGTCGCCCATGCCCAGCACGCGTCCCGCGTGCCGCTCGGCATCGAATACCTCGAGGCCGTCGATCTTCTCGGACGTGCCGGCGAACTTGATCGGCGCGCCGGTGACCTGGCGCACGGACAGTGCGGCACCGCCGCGCGAATCTCCGTCGAGCTTGGTAAGGATCACGCCGGTCAGCGGCAGCGCGTCCTTGAAGGCCTTTGCGGTGTTGACCGCGTCCTGGCCTTGCATCGCGTCGACCACGAACAGCGTCTCCACCGGCTTGAGCACCGCATGCAGCTCACGGATCTCGGTCATCAGCGCCTCGTCGATCGCGAGCCGGCCCGCGGTGTCGACGAGGAGCACGTCGAAGTAGTGGCGCCTCGCATGGTCGAGCGCGGCCAGTGCGATCTCGCGTGGTTTCTGTTGCGGGGTCGACGCGAACCACTCTGCGCCGGCCGCCCGCGTGACCGTCTTCAGCTGTTCGATCGCGGCAGGTCGGTAGACGTCGGCCGAGACGGTGAGCACTTTCTTCTTGCGCTTGTCGATGAGGTGCTTGGCGAGCTTGGCCGTCGTCGTGGTCTTGCCCGCCCCCTGCAGGCCCGCCATCAGGATCACTGCCGGCGGCTGCGTCACGAGGTCGATATCCGCGATGCCTTCGCCCATCGTCGCGGCCAGTTCCTTGTGCACGATGCCGACCAGCGCCTGCCCCGGGTTCAGTGAGCCCACGACCTCCTGGCCCAATGCCTTTTCCTTGACGCGGGCCACGAAGTCGCGGACCACCGGGAGCGCCACGTCGGCCTCGAGCAGCGCCATGCGAACCTCGCGCAGCATGTCGGCGATGTTGGAGTCGGTGATGCGGGCCTGGCCGCGCATCGTCTTGACGAGTCGCGACAGGCGGTCGGTCAGGGCGGAAGCCATGGGAAAACTGCGGCGGGAGGACCGGTGCGCAGCGAAAGTAAACTGGTCGCATGAGTGTAGCCATGCGCCGCGCCTGGGAACGACGCCGATGGGCCTGAACCTGCCTTGGGTCATCGGCCTGGTCGCCATGCTGGCCTACGCGGTGGCGGCCTGGCCCGTGCCGGCCCGCTTGCGCTGGCCCGAGGCAGCGCTGGCCCTGGGCTGGATCGCTCATGGGGCGGCGTTATTCCTGGACGTGACCGGCGCCCTCGAGGCACATCCTGGTGCACGGTTCGGGTTTGCGCCGGCACTGTCGGCCACCGTGTGGCTGGTGATCGCGGTCCATGCGGTCGAGAGCCGGCTGCTGCCGCTGCCAGGGGTGCGGCGTCTGTTGGCAGTGTCGGCCGCCTCCGTCGTGCTGCTGACCGTGCTGTTCCCAGGTGAGGCTCGACCGCACCTCGTGGGTGGTGGCGCCGCCGCCTGGTTGCCGCTGCACTGGCTGCTGGGGGTCGTGTCCTACGGACTGTTCGCAGTGGCCGTATTACACGCCTGGCTGCTGGACGGCGCCGAGCGTCGACTGCGGAGCTCCCGCGGCGCCAGTGCGCCGCCGTCGTCGACCAGCAGCGCTCTGCCGTTGCTCCAGCTCGAGCGACTGACGTTCCGATTCGTCGAGGTGGGTTTCATCGTTCTGAGTACGGCAGTGGTGCTCGGTATCCTGCTTGCCGATCGCTGGCGCTGGGACCACAAGACCGTGTTGTCGCTGCTGGGCTGGACCACCTTCGCGGTGCTCATCGCGGGGCGGCACCTCCGGGGATGGCGCGGCCGACAGGCCACACGCTGGGTCTATGGCGGTGCGCTGCTGCTGCTGCTTGCGTACGCAGGTTTTCGCTTCGTGCTCGAGGTGGTCCTGCAGCGTGGCGCGGGTTGACTCGGTGACGAAGCTTCTGATCCTGCTGTTTGCCGTGCTGCTGCTCGTGTGGCTGCTGTTCGGCCGCAAGCGCGTGCCGCGCGACACGGCCGGCCCTGACCGGCCTACACGCGGTGGCACTACCGCGTCGGCCGAAGGCATGGTGGCGTGCGCGTATTGCGGCGTGAACGTGCCCGTCAGCGAGGCCGTGCATCGCGACGGGCTGGCCTATTGCGGAGCGGCACACCGCGATGCAGGCCCGCCGCCGGGCCATGCCGCCGGCGAACGATGAGTCACGACGGTGGTGGTGCCGAGAGGCGCCGCTCTGACCGGCGGCGCGTCGACTGGCGCGACGCGTCGGCCACACCAGAGGCGGCAGTCGCCGACGAATCGCTCTTCGATGCGATGGGCGTGGGCCTGGAAGGCGCTGCGTCCGACACGATCGGGCGGGCTGGCGCGTCCGCCTTCGTGGCGGGCTGGGGCGACGCCTCGCAGCCGGCGGACAGCCGTTTCTTGAGCCGTGAGGCGCGGCGCATCGTCTCGACAGGCGCCAGCACATTCGAGCGCCTGTTTCGACTCTTCATGGGAGGGCGCGCGGTACTCGGCCTGGCCTTGTTTGTGGCGCAGGCGCTGGGTCAGATGCTGGGCGTGCGCTCGCTGGCTGCGGTCATCGTCAGCGCCCTGTACGCCAGCCTGGCCGTCCTGTTCTGGCTCTTGCCGCGTTGGACCGGGCGGTCCCTGGGCTCGCGAACCCGCCTGACGCGGCGGCAGTGGGTGGCGACGCTCGGTGTGGACCTTGCCACGTTCGCGGTGCTGCACCTGTTGCAACCCGCCGCCACGTACAACTACCTGTCGCTGCTCGTGCTGCCGGTGTTGATGGGCGGCGTGCTCACGGCTCGCGTGTCGGCGCTGGCCACCGCGTCGGCCGCGTCGCTGCTGCTGCTGGTGGCGGCCTTGCGCAGCGGCGCGGGCGCCGGCGACGTGGCCTCGTCGCTCGCGCCGGCTGGCCTGACCGGCATCGGCCTGTTCGTCATCACCCTGCTTGCGGGCGAGCTGGCCGGGCGGCTGGCGCGCGAGGAAGTCACCGCCCGCGGCAGCCTCGAGCTGGCGCGCCAGCAGGCTCAGCTCAACCGCCTCGTGATCGAAGAGATGGTCGATGGCGTGCTGGTGATCGACCGTCGTGCGCGTGTGAGAGCCGCCAATCCAGCGGCCCGCCGCCTGCTTGCGCCGCAGGGACTCGGGCTGGCAGCGCCGTTCCAGCTGCAGGACGAACCAGCCTGGGCGCCCCTGGCAGGCCTCGTGGACAGCGCTTTCGGCGCCCTCGCGTGGCCGGCCAGTGGGCGCGACCTGCGGCTGCAATTCCCTGGGGGTCAGACGCGCGCACTGCGGCTGCGCGCGCGCTTCACGAGACCGCGTATGGGCGTGGCAGGTGGCGAGGCGGGAGCCGGCAGCGAGGTGTTCTGCGTGCTTTTCATCGAGGACCTGCGCAGTGTGCAGGCACGCAACCGGCAGGAGAAACTCGCGGCGATGGGTCGTGTGTCGGCCGGCATCGCGCACGAGATCCGCAACCCGCTGGCTGCGATTGCGCAGGCCAACGCACTGCTGCGCGAAGACGCAGGCGACTCGCAGCAGCAGATGCTCACGGACATGGTGGCCGACAACGTCGAGCGTCTCAAGCGCATCGTCGACGACGTGATGGAGGTCGCGCCGGGGACCGATCCGAACCCGCGACCGATCGACCTCGGTGCCGAGGTCGGGCGCATCGTGTCGGACTGGGCTCGCACGAGCCGGTTTGCACTGGGCGCGGGCAGCCGCTTGCGCGTGGACCTGCCGACCGAGTCGCTCGCCGTGCTGTTCGACGCCGAGCACTTGCGGCGCGTGCTCGTGAACCTGCTGGACAACGCGCGCCGCCACGCTTCGCAGGAGCAGGGCGCGATCGCGCTGGTCGCCGAGGCGCGCGGTGCCGGGCAGGCTCGCGTGTCCGTGGCCAGTGACGGCGATCCGATCCCGGCTGACATCGAGCCGTTCCTGTTCGAGCCGTTCTTCTCGACACGCAGCCGCGGCACCGGCCTGGGCCTGTATATTTGCCGCGAGCTGTGCGAGCGCTACGGTGGCAGCATCGACTATTGGCAGCATGGATCCGAGGCGCCGCATCGCAACGAGTTCGTACTGACCTTGCGCCTCGCGACCGCGCCGCGGGCGCTCGAACCGAACCAGGACCGCCTGCTGCCCTGATGCAAAACGCCACCGCCCAGTTCAGCCTGCTCGTGATCGACGACGAGCCCGATCTGCGCACGCTGTACGAACTGACGCTGCTGAGGGAGGGCTACGAAGTCGAGACCGCCGGCACGGTCGAGCAGGCGCTGCAGATGCTGGCCGAACGCAGCTTCAGCGCGGTGATTACCGACATGCGGCTGCCCGATGGCAGCGGGCTTGACGTGCTCGCGAAGATAGAGGAGGGATCGCGACGCGAGCGGGCGATCGTGATCACGGCCTACGGCTCGGCCGAGAACGCGGTCGAGGCGCTCAAGGCCGGCGCGTACGACTACCTCACCAAACCGGTCGACCTGCGCCAGTTCCGTGCCGTCGTGGCCTCCGCGCTGGGGCGCGCGCCGCAGGCCGGCCCCACGGTGGTGCCGTCCAGCCTGCCGAGCACGGCCGGCGCGAGCGTCGAGGCGCCGCCACGACCGGCGCGCGATGTCGATCGACGTGCGGACGCGCTGCCGACGTCGCTGCGCCGCCTGTCCGGCCAGTCGGCGGCAATGCAGCAGGTGCGCGCGCTGATCGAAAAGGTTGCTCGCAGCATGGCTCCTGCCCTCGTGCAGGGCGAGTCGGGCACCGGCAAGGAACTCGTGGCGCGCGCGATCCACGACGTGAGCGTGCGCGCGGCGCAGCCCTTCATCGCCGTCAACTGCGGTGCGATTCCCGAGCACCTCCTCGAAGCCGAGTTCTTCGGCTACCGGAAGGGGGCGTTCACCGGCGCGAACGAAGACCGCGAGGGCTTCTTCCAGGCGGCGCAAGGGGGCACGTTGTTTCTTGACGAGATCGGTGACCTGCCGCTGGCGATGCAGAGCAAACTGCTGCGCGTGATCCAGGAGCGTTCGGTGCGGCCAGTGGGCGCGGTGGTCGAGTCGCCGATCAACGTGCGCATCGTCAGTGCCACCCACCGCGATCTGGCCGAGGAGGTGCAGGCCGGCCGCTTCCGCCAGGATCTGTACTACCGGCTCAACGTGATCCAGATTCGCGTGCCGCCGCTGCGTGAGCGGATGGAGGACCTGGGGCCGATCTGCGATGCCTTGCTCGAGCGCATCGCTCGCGACGCCGGGCAGTGGCCTCCGTCAGTGCTGTCGCGCGAGGCATTCGAGGATCTGTCTCATCACGCCTTCCCGGGCAACGTGCGCGAACTCGAGAACCTCTTGCATCGTGCGGTCGCAATGACCAGCGGAGCCACGATCAGCCGAGCCGACCTCGGGCTGGCCGTCGACCTCGTCGTCGAGAGCGACCCTGGCGAGGTCGAGGCGCGACTGGCCGAGTTGCGCGCAGCGCCCGTGCTGGCCACGCCGGCATCGCTGCCCGACAACCTCGAGCGTTATCTCGACGCAGTCGAGCGCGACATCCTGACGCGCGCCCTCGAACGGCATCGCAACAACCGTACGGCGGCGGGTGCGAGCCTCGGTCTGTCACTGCGCCAGATGCGATACCGCATGGCGCGGTTGGGCGTCGTGGTCAGCGGGCACGACGGCGACTGACAAGGCGCGGGTGAAGCGAACGGTCTGGCACGAGGGCTGGTGGCGCCGCGCTCACCGGGTGACCTCGCCGAACGCGGGGCCCCGACCCGAGGGCACTGAAGTGACGCTTGCGGTGGTGCACTCGATCAGCCTGCCGCCGGGTCAGTACGGCGGTGACGCCGTACAGCGCCTGTTCACCAATCGGCTCGACACTGCCGCGCACCCCTATTACGCGCAGCTCGAGGGCCTGCGCGTGTCGGCGCACTTCTTCGTGAGGCGTGGCGGGGCCGTGCTCCAGTTCGTCTCGTGCGACCGGCGCGCTTGGCATGCTGGCACGTCGACCTGGAACGGGCGTGACAACTGCAACGACTGGTCGATCGGCATCGAACTCGAGGGGCTCGACGGGGAGGCGTTCGCCCCGGCCCAGTATCGAAGCCTCGTTCGGGTACTGCGCGCGATCGCACGGCACTACGCGATTGCCGAGGTCGTCGGCCACGAGCACATCGCACCGCAGCGCAAGGCAGACCCTGGCGCTCGCTTCGACTGGCGATGCCTAGCGCGCGCGTTCGGCCGCAGCGGGCCGCGCGTCATGGTGCCATAGCGGGCTGCTCCGCTATCGGGGGAAGCCCGGGGCCGGTACACTACCGGTAGTGGTCTAATGCGCGTCCGACCCTAGGTATAGTGTTCACAGTCCACGTGCACTTCACCGGCTATCTACAGGCTTGTCCACGCAGGCCTGACGTCGACCACCCCAGGCATGGCACTGCGCTGGCATGTGCCTGAGATCCCAGACCCGGCCCTGACCCGTTGCATCGCGCAGGGGCCCTTTCGATTCGGAGTGAACCACCCATGCAGACTGCCGTCTCCAGCGCGCCGCTTTCCCCGCAATTCCTGGCTGGCGGCAGCGAGGCGAGCGCCCGCGCGAGCGCATACCAGGGCTACCAGATCATCCGCCGCAACGGGGCGGTCGTGGTCTTCGAGCCGAACAAGATCGCAGTTGCGTTGATGAAGGCTTTTCTGGCGGTG
>Ga0224505_10002856_pt1 | contig 9978 bp, 11 predicted proteins | sample SF_Jan12_sed_USG_FD_169102 | JGI IMG/M metagenome (GOLD analysis project Ga0224505, IMG submission 169102) | Sediment microbial communities from San Francisco Bay, California, United States - SF_Jan12_sed_USGS_4_1 | ecosystem: Environmental > Aquatic > Marine > Sediment | place: USA: California...
GGCAAAGCGGGTTGTCCGGCTCAATGCTCCCGGTTGCCCGGATATTGATGCGACCATTCGCGAGGTCGGGCAGACACCGCTCCCGCCCTACATCGAGCGTCAACCTGATCAGAAAGATATCTCCCGCTACCAGACCGTATTTGCCCGGGAAGAAGGGGCAGTGGCGGCCCCGACGGCCGGACTTCACTTTACTCCCGAGCTGCTTCAGAAGATTGCCGACAACGGGATCGAGACCGCCGAGGTTACGCTCCATGTCGGCGCCGGGACCTTCATGCCGGTCAAGGCCGAGCGGATAGAGGATCATGTGATGCACCCCGAATGGTATCGGGTCTCTCCCGAAACGGCATCGGCGATTAACCGGGTAAGGGAGCGGGGCGGCAGGGTGATAACCGTGGGGAGCACGAGCACCCGGACCCTTGAGACGGTAACTGATGCCAACGGCGTGATACATGCGGCTGAAGGCTGGTCGGACCTCTTCATTACCCCGGGATACCGGTTCAAATCGGCTGCCGCCATGATCACCAATTTTCACCTTCCCAAATCGACCCTCCTCATGATGGTAGCCGCCTTTGCCGGTCTCGACTTCATGCTTGCTGCCTACGACGAGGCGATTGCCGAGAAATACCGCTTTTACAGCTATGGCGACGCCATGCTGATCCTTTAACGAGCTATGTTTCAACAGATTTAAAGATGTTTGAGGGGTATTTGTGTTTATTTGATAAAATTTCTTCCATTTTCTTTGTGTCGTTTAATAATCGTTCCTTCGATAGTGTAAAAAAGAACACCCCCTTCGCCGTATGGCAGAGGAGGTGTTCTTTTTTAATCAGGTACTACGCTACTCTCCGAAATAGAGCTTGAGCATCTCCCCGAACTTTTCGTGAGTCTTGAAAGGAGACAGGGCCTTTCCCACCTCATCGGCGGTCAGTACGATAGGTTTCCGGAGATAGTTGCCCAGGATGATCTTTCGTGCATCGTCGCCAGTCTTGAGAAGACCGTTGAGGAGACATTCCACGTTTGTTTTTACAAATTTTTCTTCAATGAATTCCCTGAAATATTCCTCAACCTCAGGGTTGCCTTTTGTTTCCGGTGCCAGATCAAGGTAGGCGGCTGTATCATCGACCGAGGCGCAGCTTACCGCCTTGCTCTCGGCAAAGCCAATGATTATCTGGAACTGGATATAGGCCTTTTCGTAGACCTCCTCGAAGTTTTTTTTCAGGCAGGCTACAGTTGCCTCGTCTCCAGTGCAGGGGCGCTTTGCCCGGGCTTCTGCCGCAGTGGACATGTATGAGATCAGGATCAGTATGAGAAACAGATAACGAAACATAGGATTACCTCATAAAATAAAGTAAGCAAAATGACACTGAGAGTTATGGTCTTATTCGTGGCATATGTCAATATCCTATCTTTATTTTTCGTCCAAAATAGCTGATCGCTTGAGAATCGGCGTGGCCCGGGCCATGACAGCAAATTCTGGTCAATAAATAAATGGAAGTGCCGATAAGGGATTCATTATGAAGGCGATAGTAAAAGAGCTCTACAGCAGTTCGAAAAAGATGGTATTACAGGAGGTCCTCTCCGTACAGGGGCTCATGCAGATCCTCATGAAGCGGCGTAACACGGATGAGGACTGGACACCGGAGGAAAGGGCGGAAATCAGGGGCCATCTCCGGTCGCTATCCAGGGCCGTTCCCGTGCTTATGCTTTTTTCTCTCCCCGGAGGTTCCCTTTTATTGCCTGTGCTGGCGCTTTATCTTGACCGCCGGAGAAAAGGGCAGCGGCCGCCCAAGGCATAAAAAGTCTCTCCCGAGTCTAAGTACAAGTAACCGTCTCTCCGCTGTCCAGATTGTTTCCCCATCACGGCCATTCTGATTGGTCTCATCTGCTATACTCAATGGACAATTGCGGCAGTCGAGAGGTTGGCAGTTGACCGGGATGGCATTGTCCCGTAAGATAATTACACGGTGCCGTTCCGCATGCGTAGCCATGTAGGCAGAGAGGTGTTTGTGGAATTCGCTGTAGTACTGGTAACGGCAAAAGATCAGGATGAGGCAGGGGGCATTGCCTCGTCTCTGGTACGGGAAAAGCTTGCTGCTTGCGTCAATATTCTGCCTTCGATTCGTTCGGTCTATGCCTGGGAGGGTAGGGTCTGTGATGAAGGCGAAGCACTCATGATAATAAAAACAAGGCGGGAAAGAGTGGAGCAGCTGACCGCCAGGGTAAAGCAGCTGCACAGCTATACGGTGCCGGAGGTGATTGCACTTCCGGTTCTAGATGGTTCGATGGACTATCTCAAGTGGCTTGAGGACGTAACTGAATAATACCCGGGCGGAGGAGGACGTATGACGGTAAGCTACAAGGAATTGGGCCTGGTGAATACCAGGGAGATGTTTGCGCTTGCGATCAAGGGTGGTTTTGCCATCCCGGCCTATAACTTCAACAACATGGAGCAGCTTCAGGCCATTATCCGGGGCTGCGTCGAGACCGATTCCCCGGTCATCATCCAGGTTTCCAGCGGAGCGAGGAAATATGCCGATTCCACCATGCTGCGCTATATGGCGCTGGGGGCGGTGGAGATGGTGAAGGCCGCGGGGGCCAGTATCCCCATTGCCCTCCATCTGGACCATGGAGACACCTTTGAGCTTTGCAAGGACTGCATCGACAACGGTTTCTCATCGGTCATGATCGACGGCTCCCACCATCCCTACGAAGAGAATGTAAAGCTTACCCGGCAGGTCGTTGAGTATGCACACCCGAGAAACGTCACTGTGGAGGGCGAACTGGGGGTGCTGGCGGGTATCGAGGATGAGGTGTCGTCGGAGGTGAGCCACTATACCCGACCCGAAGAGGTGCAGGATTTTGTCGGCCGTACCGGCGTCGACTCGCTGGCCATCTCCATCGGGACCAGCCACGGGGCCTACAAGTTCAAGCCGGGCCAGCCGGTCCCCCCGCTCAGGTTCGATATTCTTGAAGAATGTGAGAAGCGTCTTCCCGGTTTTCCTATCGTCCTTCACGGTGCCAGTTCGGTGGTGCCCGAGTATGTAGAGATGATCAACAAATATGGCGGAAAACTGGAAGGTGCTGTAGGTGTTCCTGAAGAGCAGTTGCGCAGGGCGGCCAAGTCGGCGGTCTGCAAGATCAATATCGACTCGGACGGCAGGCTGGCGATGACCGCCGTCATCCGGAAGGTGTTGGGCGAGAGCCCCAAGGAGTTCGACCCGCGCAAATACCTGGGCCCGGCCCGGGATGAGCTGATCAAGCTGATCAAGCATAAGAATGAGCATGTACTTGGTTCGGCAGGGCACGGCAAGGAGATTGTGGCGGCTATCGGATGATGACAGCGGAAGCATGAAATGAGAGGGGTGCTTGGGAGAGTGCCCTCACCATTCAGTGATTGAAACTAAAAAAGGCGCCCTTTCGGGCGCCTTTTTTAGTTTGAAGAATTTATTACAGGGTTTTTTCGCCCTTCTTCCAGTCAACGGGGCAGAGGCCGCCGCTCTGGATGGCGTCAAGTACCCTCAGGGTTTCGCTGATGCTCCGGCCAACAGACAGGCCGTGGCGCAGTTCATACTGGACCTTGCCGTCGGGGTCGATGATGAAAGTGCCGCGCAGGGCAATGCCGTCGTCTTCCAGCAGGACATCGTAGTTTCTGCTCATGGTCTTGGTGATGTCGGAAAGAAGCGGGTAGTTGAGGTCGCCCAGTTCCTTCAGCCACGCCTTGTGGGAGAACTTGCTGTCGATGCTCACGCCAAGGACCTGGGCATTGACCGCCTCAAACTCGTTGTGTCTTCTGCTGAACTCAAGGATTTCGGTAGGGCAGATGAAGGTAAAGTCGAGGGGGTAGAAGAAGAGAACCACCCACTTCCCCTTGTAGTCCTTCAGGCTGATATTCTTGAAATCACCACCCTTTACGACGCCTTCTGTAGAAAAATCCGGTGCTGCATGACCTATCATCGACATACTCGTTACCTCCTGGTTAGTTGTTTTTAGAACCGATCAAGGTTCTACGTCGAGAACGATGACTGCCTTCCCGCAATCATTTTTTATATACGAGACAAAGTGTGTCCTCTTTATAGCAATTAAATTTTGCCATGGCAAGAGATTTTTACGAAGGGATGATCTTTTCATAAATAACCTTGTCATCACCCGGGGCATAGAAGTCTTTCTGCCGGGCAATTTCGTTAAACCCTTCCGCCGCGTAAAACAGCCGCTGGCCTGCATAGTGCGGTTTGGATGCAGTCTCTGCTCGCAGGGTATGAGCGCCGACCAGTTTCATCTCTTTCTCCAGCCATTTCAAAAGCAGATGCCCGATCCCCTGCCGCTGGTGCGACGGCGCCACCACGATCCAGTAAAGATCGTATGCCCCGTCTTCTTTCGGTACCGGTCCGTAGCAGATATAGCCGACGGGAGAATCGTTGCTGTGCGCAGCGCATGCGACCAGGTAATCGGGATCGGTACCGTCGAGGTGATGGTCGATAAGCTCCATGGCAACGGCTATCTCGGCGTCGGTGAAGGCGCCGCACTCTCGGACCATTGCTTCAAGGTGGGGCCTGTCTTTGGCTATGGCCGGGCGAATCAGCATGGTATCCCGGTGCATGAGACGATACATTCCAGCATTCCGTCGAAGGGTATCCCCGCCGCATTGCAGGAGCGGGCGAACCCGGCCTCACGGTGGAGACTGGGGTTCGGGTTCACCTCCAAAACATAAAGGCTGCCATCGGCTGCGAGACGAATATCGATTCTCGCATAGCTCCGGCATCGCATGGCCTGCCATGACCTCAACGCCATTTCTTTTACCCGCTGTTCCACCGACCTGTCAAGTCGGGCAGGGCAGTGGGCAGGGGTCAGGAGGTAGTCGGGGCTCTTTGGTTGCCACTTGGCGTCGTACGTACAGATATGGGGTTTGTCCTCCGGCAGGCCTGAAAAGTCGATCTCGGAAATGGGAAGAATATCGCCGTTAAGAATGGCGACGTTCAGCTCTCTCCCCTCAATATATTCCTCGACGAGGGCAGGCTGTCGATAGGTCTTATGGATATACGCGATCTGTTCCTCAAGTCTGGAGGTGCCGTCAGTTTTCAGGTTGATAATGGAGCGATCGGTGACCCCCTGGCTGGCGTCCTCCCGCAAAGGCTTTACGATGACGGCGTCGGCAGGCAGTAGTTCGTCAGTGGTTCCCGGGGCGATAACGGCAAATCGGGGAGTGGGTACGCCGCTCTGCATCAGGAGTGTCTTGGTGAGCGCCTTGTCCTGGCACAGGGCAAGGGTCCATGCCAAATTGCCGGTAAATCGCCAGCCCATCATCTCCATCCAGCCGGCGACGGCGCCTTCCCGGTGGCTGTCACCCCTGAACCCTTCGCACAGGTTGAAGACGACGTCGAACGGCGGGCGGTCCTTTGGTTTCATCTCGAAGAAGGTCTCGGCAGTAACGAGGGTTGTTGCAAAGCCCGTTTCACTCAACGTTTGGGCGACATCCTCTGCTACGTCACTGTTTTCGTTGCAGGCAACAGCATCGTCGGTACTTGAATGAAGAGGCGTTACGGCATCGTTATGGAGTACAAGGATAACAGGTCTTGATTTATCAGCTGCCATAGCGCTTCCGTGCAATCTCCACCACTGTTCTGATCAGCGCGTCGTATTCCATTCCCGCGGCCCGGGCGGCCTTGGGGAAGCACGAGTTGTCGGCCGGGCCGGGGAGTATGCCGGGTAGAGGATTGAGTTCCAGCAGGTGAGGCACTCCCGCGTCGTCCAATCTCAGGTCGACCCTGCACCAGTCACGGCATCGAAGCGCCTCATAGGCTGCCAGTGCCATCTGCTCGATCCGCTCCTTCAGTGTATCATCCACCGGCGCGGGACAAAGGAATATGTCGAGGGGTTTGTCCGTCGTATCCCAGACCCACTTCGCCTCCCACGAGTAGATCGGATTCGCACCGGACGGCAGCGCCGCGTGGTTGATCTCTATCAGCGGGAGCACTCTCGCCTCGTCGCCGTTTCCCAGGATGGCGGCGGTAAATTCCCGACCGGGCAGATACTCTTCCACAAGGGCGGGCTGGCGGTAAGTGTCGTGGATGAAGGTGATTCGTTCTTTCAACTCTTGTGCGGCATGCACGAGAGAGTTGTCGCGGACTCCCTTGCTGGAGCCTTCGTGAAGCGGCTTCACCATGAGGGGCAGAGCCAGGCCGTGTTTCTCGGATAGATGCCCGTTGCGTGACACAATGACGGACTGCGCAACCGGGATGCTGTGGTAGCGGAGTATCTCCTTGGCCGTGGCCTTGTTGAGCGTCATGGCGAGGGTGGCCGGCGTCGAACCGGTGTAGGGTATGCCCATGAGTTCAAGCAGCGCCGGGACCCGGGCTTCCCGGTCTTCTCCAGCGACCCCTTCCGCCATGTTGAAGATTATATCCGGTTTTGCGGCAATCAGCTTGCGGCAGAGATCACTGTCGTCTTCGATGGCGATGGCATCATGCCCGGTCGAGAGGGCCGATACCACGGCGTCGATGGTCCGTGGATCGTCGCCTTCGGCGTAGTAGTCCGACGGCTGTCCGGGAAGCGGCTCACGACGCAGGGTGTAGACGACGGCGATCTTCATTTTTTACCCATCCTGTCAGTGAATAGATGATCTCCCGCACCACTTCATTGGGTACGCCGTCGCGATGAAGGCTGCCCAGGCGCATGTCGCAGATGTCGTTGACGTAGTCGATTGCCACGAAGCGATTGTCGCTGCATTTGGCTATCTCCGACGAGAAAAAGTTCAGCCCGCACAGGGATGCGATCTTGTGCATGATCTCACCCAGCGGGGCCAGGGACGAGTCTTCCCGTTCCTGTTGGCTCATGGGGCCGAACAGCTTTGTCCGGTCGTCCCACCAGCAGGGGATGACATTGCCGCAGACGTAAAAAACCCTGAACCAGGCGCGCCTGCCGTTGTGGAGTTCAGGCACGATCTCTTCCTGCACGAGGTACCGGTCGCCGCAGTTCTCCGCCCTGGCCTTCACGACGTCGCAATAGACCTTTGCCCCCAGCACCACCCCTACCCCGCCGCCCCCTTGGGCAGGCTTGATGATGAAAGGAGTCTTTACCCGCTCCATCTCATCGGGATGCAGCCGGGTAACGGGGTCGTCGTTAAAGGGGTTGAGCATTATCGTGTAGGGGACGTCGATACCGGCTTCGATGAGGCGGGGATGCATGATGGCCTTGTCGATGGCGTCGGTCAGCCTCTCGGGGGGATTAACGAATAGTGCCCTTTTTTGCTGAAGGAAGGGCACCAGGGCGGCAAAGCCCTCGTGGACATCGGAGGCCCTGTCAAGGACATGGCGAAAGGCCAGGTCACCTCGATGCACCTTTTCACGGGTTTCCTCAAAGTTGTGCGGGTAGACGAGGTAGCTGGACAGTCCGGCCTTTTGGCACTCGCTGTCGAGCCACAGGACAAAGTCCCTGTCGTACTCCCATTCCCAGAAGATGCCGAGGTCAACGTTCAACATGCGCGAATTGTCCTGAAACCGGCGGTTGAAGGGCTGCGCAGGGGTTTCCAGACCTTTATCAAGCGCGTTGGTATATGTTGTAATGTGAAAGTTTTCCGGTTTACTCTCATCTTCATAAAAGGCGAAAGTGAATTTCCCAGTGATTCCATAAAGGTGGCGCGAATAAAGGTCTGGAAACCCCTGCGCAGCCCTTCAACCGCCTTTCGGAGGCTCATTCATTGTCGAGCATGAAATCGTGTGAGGACTCTCTGTATTCAAAGAGACGGTCTTCGAAGTTTCTCAGGATGAGTCGGCCGTCTTCGCTTGCCACGACATAGTCGGGATTCAGGGGTATTTTCCCGCCTCCGCCCGGCGCGTCGATGACAAAGGTGGGTATTGCGTAGCCACTGGTGTGTCCGCGGAGCTCTTGCATAATCCGTATGCCTGTTGCTACAGGGGTCTGGAAATGCCCGGTCCCTATAACCTGGTCGCACTGGTAGAGATAGTAGGGGCGAACCCTGATTTTGAGCAGGCCGTGCATCAACTCCCTGATAATGGCTGTGCTGTCGTTGATCCCCTTGAGCAGGACGGTCTGGCTTCCCAGGGGAATGCCCGCGTCGGCCAGCTTTCCACAGGCCTCGGCCACGTCGGGGGTTATGTCGCGGGGATGAGTGAAATGCAGGCTCATGTAGAGGGGGTGGTATTTGCGAAGCATGGCGCAGAGGTCATCGGTGATCCGGTAGGGGAGGGTGACAGGCATCCGCGTCCCTATCCGGATTATCTCGATATGCGGTATGGCACGGAGGCTCGATATGACGTATTCGAGCACGTCGTCGTCGAGCATCAGCGGGTCGCCACCCGATATGATGATGTCGCGGATGGTGCCGTGGGAGCGCAGATAATCGAGGGCCTCGTCCAGGCGCTGGGGCGGGATGGCCCTGCCGTGCTCTCCGACCATGCGGCGGCGGGTACAGTAGCGGCAGTACATGGCGCAGTGGCTGGAAATCAGCAGCAGCGCCCGGTCGGGATAGCGGTGAACCAGTCCGGGTACCGGCGAATGGGAGTCCTCGGCCAGGGGGTCGACCATGCCGTAAGGGGAGTTGGTGAACTCCTCCGCCGAAGGGATTGCCTGTCTGCGGATGGGGCAGTCGGGGTCGAGCGGGTCGATGAGCGACGCGTAATAGGGGGTTATCCCCATGGAGAGTCGGCCGCCCGAGAGGCGGATACCTTCCCGCTCCGATGGCGTCAGCCGGATGGCCTCTTCAAGTTGTTCAAGACGGGTAAGCCGGTTGGCGATCTGCCATTTCCAGTCACGCCACGAAGGGGTGTCGGTCGGGAACTGAAATCCGGCGAGCCGGACTGCGGAGGAAGCACTGTCCGTTGTCGGAGAGGGAAAGGCCGGTTCTTTTTTTTGCAAGAGTTGCCCCTTTTTTCAGATAAGGCCTATGCAGAGTATAGGAAGCATGCGGGGGCCTGTCAACTGAGGAATTTCCGTTTGACTTTTTCCGGGGGAACCGGTTAGATTGGAGCCACGAACCATCAACCCTTCCAGAGCAGTCATCGCAGGAGCAAAGCCAGAAGCCATGTCGGAAACAGAGAAAGAACCCTCTATCAATGCAATCAACCGGCACGCCTTTGTAATCTTTGCCAAGGCCCCGGAGCCCGGCAACGTCAAGACGCGCCTTCAGCCCTGTCTTGCTCAGGATGAATCCGCGGAGCTCTACCGGAACTTCATCCTCGATACGGTAGCCATGTCCCGGAAACTCGAAAATACCGACGTCTACATGGCGTGCCTCCCCTCGAAGGAGCACCCGGCCTTCACCGAACTGGTGGCCGGCAGCGGTATCGAACTGATCGACCAGCGGGGCCATGATCTCGGAGAGCGGATGCACAACGTGCTCCGTTATTTCATCCTCCGCGGGTACCGTAAGTCAGTCATCGTCGGGGCTGACAGCCCGAGCCTGCCCGTAGACTATATCGAAATGGCCTATAAAGACCTGGACCACAAGCATCTGGTGGTGGGCCCCAGCTATGACGGCGGCTATTACCTGCTTGGCGCTGCCGGTATTTCGCCCGACATCTTCGACCAGGTACCGTGGAGCACCATGAATGTCTTCAATATCACCCTGAGAAAGGCCCGGGCGGAAAAGCTGGAATACGCCGTCCTCCCCTACTGGTACGATGTCGATACGGTGCGCGACCTCCATCATCTGTACGGTCACCTTGTCTCTATCTGCCCGATCGGGGATGGTGTGGGGAAGAATACAATGAACTATCTGAAGAATCTGATCGAACGCGGCAGGATCAACCCGGATATTCAGGCACAGGATCAGTGCGGGGCGGTGGCGTGATGAGCGAGTCGGTATCGCCGAAAGGGCAGAATTTCGATTTCGCCGAGGCGCGGGAACTGGCGTGGGACAACCTTCAGCTCAAGGGGCAGGAACATACGGCCCTTTGTGCCCTGGCGCGGGTCGATGAATCGGTCCATGGCGTCGTGGTTTCTTTCTTCGGCGAAGAGTATGCCGTA
>Ga0224505_10002857_pt1 | contig 9978 bp, 11 predicted proteins | sample SF_Jan12_sed_USG_FD_169102 | JGI IMG/M metagenome (GOLD analysis project Ga0224505, IMG submission 169102) | Sediment microbial communities from San Francisco Bay, California, United States - SF_Jan12_sed_USGS_4_1 | ecosystem: Environmental > Aquatic > Marine > Sediment | place: USA: California...
GTGCCGGTAGGCCTCCGCTATGCCCAGCGCGGACTCGGGGATGGCCCCCAGGCCGCGCCACTCGAAACTCGGCCGCAGCTCGAACACCTCGCTGACCGCGGCCTGGGCCCTGGGATTACCCGTGGGCGTTACCGCGCGGGTGTACTGGTTCTCGATGTCGGCGCGGCCCTCGTTGAGCTGGCGCACCAGCATCAGGATCGATTGCAGCACATCCAGTGGCTCGAAGCCTGCGATCACCACCGGTTTGTGATACTGCCGGGCGCAAAAGCCGTAGGCGTCGGAACCGATGATGACGCTGACATGGGACGGCCCGATAAAACCGTCCACCTCCAGGGTCTCACCCTGGCCTGCCCCGGGAGGCACGTCCAGGATCGCTTTCATCGCGGCGGGGGTCAGCACGTGGTTGCAGAACACCGAGAAGTTGTCGAGCCCGCCGCGCTGCGCCTCCAGGATGCCCAGGGCGGTGGGCGGCGTGGTGGTTTCAAAGCCGATGCCGAAGAACACCACCTGCCGGTCGGGGTTGGCCCGGGCCAGCTCCAGCGCATCGCTCACCGAATACACCATGCGCACATCCGCGCCCTCCGCCCTGGCGTGCAACAGGCTGCGCCGCTTGCTGCCCGGTACCCGCAGCATGTCGCCGTAGCTCGCCAGGATGACCTCCGGGTGGTCGCACACGAGGCGGATGGCCATATCCAGGCGGCCGATGGGCAGCACGCACACCGGGCAGCCGGGGCCGTGGATCAGCTCGATATTGGCGGGCAGCAGGTCGGGTATGCCGTAGCGGAACACCGCGTGGGTATGGCCGCCGCAGAACTCCATCAGGCGGTATTTCCGGTCGGGCCGCGCTTCTGTGCGCAGCGCCTGTGCCAGCCCCCGGGCGCGCTCGCCGTCGCGGAACTCATCAATGTATTTCATGGCTGCCTCGCTGGCTCATTTCACTGGCAAGGCCGATCGCGGCCATTGCCTCCAGGGTTTTTTGCGCCTCGTGCTCGTTCAGTTTGGCCAGGGCGTAACCCACGTGCAGGATGACGTAGTCTCCCACCTGCAGGTCGTCCACCAGGTCGGTCCCGATTTCCCGGATGACGCCCCCCGCCGACGCCAGGGCCCGGTCGTGGGCCAGGATCTCGGTAATGCGTACAGGTATTGCCAGGCACATGGTTGAACCTCGTATTCAGTCAGTGTTGTCTGGGACTGCGCTGCGCCACCCAGGCCTGCCCCAGGCTGATCGCGCCGTCATTGGGCGGCATCGCGGTGGCGGCCAGCACCTGCAGCCCGCGTTGTTGCAAGCGCGCCGGTATCTCCCTGGCCAGGTGGGCGTTCAGGAAGCAGCCCCCGCACAGCGCGACAGTGTCCACCCCCGATAGCAGCGCCGCGGCGGCGACCCACTCGGTTACCGCCTCGACCAGGGTGCCGTGCAACCAGTCGGCCCCCAGCGCGGGCTCCCTGCAATCCGCCAGCCGGGCCAGCAGCGGGCTGAAATCCAGCACCCCTGCGGCCAGGGTGTAGCCGTTGCGCAGCGCAAGCGGTTGCCGGGCCAGCCCTTCCAGGCGCATCGGGGGTTCCCCCTCAAAGCTGGCCCGGTCGCATACGCCAAGCAAACCGGCGGCGGCGTCGAATAATCGCCCGGCGGCGGTGGTGACCGGCGCCGCACCGGTCGCCAGCAGTTGCGCCAGTGCCGGCGCCAGTGGCTGGCTGGCGAAGCGGACGGCGATCTCGTCGCCGCGCCCCAGCTGCTGCAGTACCCCGGCGGCCATGCGCCAGGGTTCGCGCGCGGCGGCATCGCCCCCGGGCAGGGCCAGCGGCGCGAAATGCCCCAGCCGTTCGAAGCTGCCACCGTCCACCAGTAATAACTCGCCGCCCCAGGACTCGCCGTTGCTGCCGGTGCCGTGGCCGTCCAGGGTGACGGCGAGGGCGGGGGCCTCGCGGCCGTGCTCAGCCAGGACCGCACCGGCGTGGGCGTGGTGGTGCTGCACCCGCACCAGGGGCAGGTCCAGGCTGGCGCCCAGTCGTTCCGCCAGCCGGGTGGAGGCGAAATCGTTGTTCCAGTCGCAGGCCAGCAGTTGCGGGCGCGCCTGCAACATGGCCTGCAGCGCGGCGGCGGTCTCGGCGTGGAAGGCCACCGCCGCCGGCGTATCCAGGTCCCCGACATGCTGGGAAATATAGGCCAGGTCACCCCGGGTCATGGCCACGGTGGATTTCAGGTGGGCGCCCAGGGCCAGTACCCTCGGGCCGTCCTTCGCCAGGCTGATGGCATGGGGGGTATAGCCCCGGGCGCGGCGAATAATCGTGCTGGCGCCGGGCGTCACGCGCAGCACGGAGTCATCCGCCCGCGCCGCTATCTCCCGGTCGTGGTGAAGCACCAGGTCGGCAATGCCGGCCAGCCGCCGCTGTGCCTCGCCGGCGTCGATCAGCAGCGGGTCGCCGCTGATATTGGCGCTGGTCATCACCAGCACCAACTCGTTGGCCTCGTCCAGCCACTGTCGCCCCGGGGGTTTCCCGAGCAGCGCGTAAAACAGCAGGTAGTGGATGGCGGTGTAGGGCAGCATCAGGCCCAGCGTGTCGAGGCCCGGCGACAGGGCCGGGCTGAGCGGGGGCGGGTCCCCGGTTTCCGGCAGCCCCGGGGCCGGCAGCACCACCACCGGTCGCTCGGGGCTTGCCAGCGCCGCGGCAGCGGTCGCGTCCAGTTGCACATGGCGCGCCGCGCTCGCGGTGTTCAGCACCATTACCGCAAACGGTTTGCCGTCGCGCAGTTTGCGCTGGCGCAGGTTCTCCACCGCAGTGTGATCGCGGGCATTGCAGGCCAGGTGATAACCCCCCAGGCCCTTGATCGCGACTATGCGGCCGGCGCCCAGCGCGCTGGCCAGGTCGTCGATATCCCCGGACAGGCGGGGGCCGCAGTCGTGGCAGGCCACCGGCTCGGCGTGAAAGCGCCGGCTGGCGGGATCGGTGTATTCAGCGTGACAGGCCTGGCACAGGGCAAAGTCCGCCATGCTGGTGTTGGCGCGATCGTAGGGCAGGCGGCGGGTCATCGTGAAACGCGGGCCGCAGTCGCAGCAGGCGATAAAGGGGTGCAGGTAGCGCCGGTTGCCCGGGTCGAATAACTCGCCCAGGCACGCATCGCAGATGGCCGTGTCCGCCGGGATCGCGGCGCCGCTGGCCGCGCCGGGTGCCGTTTCGAGTATTTCGAAGCCGCTGCCCTGGCCCAGGGCCATCGGCGCCTGGATCAGGCTGTCGATCCGGGCCAGCGGCGGGGCCTCCCGCTGCAGCAGCTGGACGAAGTCGTCCAGGCGGACGCCCTGGGCCTCGATCACCACTCCCTCGGGACCGTTGTGGACACTGCCGGTAATGCCCAGCCGCGCGGCGCAGCGATACACGTGGGGGCGAAAGCCCACGCCCTGCACCAGCCCGCGCAGCCGGATGCGCCGCCGTTCCAGGGCGCTCTCGAGTGCAGGGCTGTGGGCCGGGGAGTTCACTGTTCAGGCACTCGCCACTGCCATGTCCCGGGCCGCCCCAATCCATTTCAGCCAGCGATCGATGCCCTCGCCGGTGGTGGCCGATACCTTGATCACCGCGATCGAGGGGTTTACCCGGCGGGCGTTGGCAATCAGCAGGTCCACGTCGAAATCGAGGTGGGGCAGCAGGTCGACCTTGGACACCAGCATCAGGCTGCTTGCGGCGAACATATTGGGGTACTTCAGCGGCTTGTCCTCCCCCTCGGTCACCGAGGCGATCACCACCTTGTGGGCTTCTCCCAGGTCGAAGCCGGCGGGGCAGACCAGGTTGCCCACGTTCTCGATGAACAGGATACCGTCCTGCACATGCAGCCGGTGGAAGGCCTCGTCGATCATCGCCGCGTCCAGGTGGCAGCCGCGGCCGGTATTCACCTGGATTGCCGGGGCGCCGGTGGCGCGAATGCGATCGGCATCCGCCGATGTCTCCTGGTCGCCCTCGATCACCGCCACGGTGGTGCCCGGCAGCAGCCGCTGCAGCGACGCCACCAGCAGGCTGGTTTTGCCCGCCCCCGGGGAGGACACCAGGTTGAGCGCCAGCACGCCGTGGCTGTTGAAATGCCGCCGGTTGTGCGCCGCCAGCGCGTTGTTCTTGCCCAGGATATCCTGCTCGACGCTCACCAGGTGCGCGCGCCGGGACGGGTCATCCCGCAGGCTGTGCACGTCACCCGCGGGGGCGGGGTGAGAGTGGTCGTGATGGGAGTGATCGTGATCGTGATCGTGGTGAACATGCGCATGATCATGGTGAGTGTGACCGTGATCGTGTTCATGGTCGTGATGACGGTGGTCATGCGCGGTATGGCCCTGCGCCTGTTCGCCCATCTCCAACCGGGTTTCGCCCTTGCCACAACCGCATACACCGCACATCAGATCACCTCCAGTTCTTTCAGGCGCAATTCCTCGCCCTGTTCCACGATCAGGCCGAAGCCGCCGCAATCCGGGCAGGCTTCGCCGCGCCGCGCTATGGTCACCAGCCGCGAGCAGTCCATACACCATGCGCGCCCCTGGATCTCCCGTATCTCCAGCACCGCGCCTTCCGCCGGGGAGTTTCTGGCCTCCACGTCGAAGGCGAAATCCAGGGCGTGTGGATCGACATGCCCGAGCACGCCCACCTCCACGATCACCCGCCGCACCCGCCGGAAGCCGCGCTGCCGCTGCTGGTCGCGAATCAGGTCCACCAGGCTGTTGCACAGGGCGATCTCGTGCATGCCACTCAATCCCCCGCCTGCAAGTGCAGGGCCCAGGGCGCGCAGGGGTCGTAGCTCGCCACCAGCAGTGCAACCTGCCGCCTTGTCGGCGCCGCCAGCGCCCCGAGCCTGGCCGCCACCGGTCCCCGCGGGCCGAAATGCCAGTCGGTGGGAGCCAGCACCCGCCAGTCCATCACGGTATCGACCGCCGGGGCCAGCGCCACCCGGTGGAATACCGGCCCCCGGGCGGTAACGGCGCAGCCGATGCCGTACCTCGTATTGCCGGTTTTATAGGCAGGCTCCGACGGTGACCAGGCGCTGGCCTGGACGTCGGCGGCGTAATCCGTATTTCCCGCCAGCGCCCTGATGACCGCGCGGACATCAAGCAACTGCGCCAGCAGCCGGCTCATTACCGTGCTGCCCATGGCGGCCTGTAACTCGCTCAGCAACGGGTCCCGCCCCATGGCAAGGGGTCCCACCTGCAGTGGGCTGCCCGCCGGGTCCAGGTGGTCGAAGGGCTCACAGGCCAGGGCGGCGGATGCCGCTTCCCGCCAGCGGCCCGGGTCCAGCATCGGCGCCGGCGTCTCTGCCGCCGGCTCCATTGCCTCGGCCTCCCGGGCGAGGCGGATAACCCTGGCCGCAAGGCTGTCGCTCGCGCCCACCCACTGCATGAGCTTATCGAGACTGTCGACCTCCTCCAGGCCCTTTGCCAGCAGCCGCAGGGCCGCGCTGCGCTCGCGCTCGCCGGCCGCCTGGTACACAGTTTTCAGTGCCGCCATCTGGCGGGCTTCACCCAGCAGGTCGGCCCAGTCGACGGTGAGGCGCCAGGCGCAGGCCAGTGCCTGTTCCTGGCACAGGGCCTGGTCGCTCTTGCGCAGCTGCTCCCGGTCAGGCGCCTGGCGGCGGGCCGCCGCCACCGCACCGGCTGCGGCTATCGCCTGGGCGGCGCCACAGATCGGCAACAGCATCGGGATGCGCGCCAGCGCGGCCTCGACCGGCAGGCCTGCCAGCGCCCGGGCGATGGCAGGTCGCTGCTGGCGGATGTCGACACTGTCCTGCCCGAGGTGGATATCGATGCGCGGGCCGGCGGTATCAGGCTGATTGGGTATCACGGTCGCGGCTGCTCCCGCCCCGCAGAAAACGGCGGCGGCTCATGGCTGGCGATTCAGTGCTGGCAGCGGGCTCCCTCAGCAGTTCTTCCAGGGCATGCCGCGCAACCTGTTCCGCCACCGCGGGGTCGTCGAATTCATCCATCGGCGAGAACAGCGAACAGGTTTCCAGCGGGCCGATCCCCGCCAGCTGCCCGGCGATGAACGAGTAACTGCCGGAGGGAAAGACCAGCTCCCGCTTGGTGCCCTCCATGCGGCCAGCGGTATCTGCCAGCGGGAGCAGGGTGATGTTCATGCACCAGGGCGTGGTCACCACGCCCAGCAGGCCCTCCTGGACGCGGTGCAGCCCGACCACCCGGACGTCGAGCTGATGGTTGTACACCGGCAGTTCGCGCATCCTGCAGGCGACCGCGCTGTAGGCCTCCAGCAGCTGCTGTTCGCGCTCCCTGATCAGGTCGAGCCCCGCGGGCTGCAGCGGGTGCGGACGCGGGTCCGAATTGGCTGCGCCGCGATCGGATATGACCATGAACTGCTGGGGCGCGTTGTCGCAGTTGGGACAGCGCCAGTGGGAGGGCAGGTCGGCAAAGGCGGTGCCGGGGGGAACCTGCCAGGTCTCGTCGCCGAGCGCCGGGTCGTAGACCCACCAGCACACCCCGCACTCCAGCACCGAACCCGGGTCGATACGGCTGTTGTTGCCGCCGAAGGAACTTTCGAAGCCGTTCATGCGAGGTAGGTTTCCAGGATCTCTGCGAGGCGCTCGGCGGAGTCCTCCAGGTCCTGGCGCGCGGCCAGGGCGGCATCGGGGATCCTGCCGATCTCGATGGTATCCATGATGGTCTTGCCCATGCCGTTGACGTATTGCACCGCCCACACGTGGCGCACCGTGGTGGCCATGACCCGGCAGTTGCCGAACCCGCCGGAATCCAGCACCAGCTCCGCCCGGCCCAGTACGTCGATCAGCATTTGCTGGTCCGCCTCGCTGGTGGGCAGCAGGGTGAAATTGAGCACCCGGTTGTGCTCGATGCCCGGGTGCCAGGCGGCGGCGTGTTGATTGATCTCCGCCAGCAGTGCCGGGGCGTTCATGACGCCCGGTCCCCCCGGCGGCAGGGGCAGGGGCGCTTTGCGCAAACTGGCCGCGGCCCGGGTGATCACCGAGGGGATGCTGGCCACCTCCAGGTACTGGCTGCCGTCAGAGCCGGTGAGGTGCCACACGCCCGGCAGTACCGACTCGGTAATGGTGTATCGCACGCCGTCCAGGGTGACGCTGCCGCTGACCTCGCCCTCACCCAGCATCTCCAGCAGGGACTGGCGGGAATCCGCATCCAGGTCGACCATCTCCAGTGTGTGGCCGTCACCGCCGGCGGCGGCGCTGGCCACAGCGCGGCGCAATTGTTCCAGTCGCCCGCGCAGCAGCGGGCCCGGTTCGAAGCCCACCGGCAGCCGTGGCGTTGCCGGTCGCAGCATGGAGGGCATGCCCAGTAGCGCCAGCGCATCGTCGGTTTCGCCGGCATCCAGGAATACGCCCCGGGGCTGCTCCTCCCCGGTCCAGATCATCGGGTTTTCCCTCACGAGGCCGGGAGTCGGGTCGAGGCTCGTGACGGGAATAAGTTCAGGATCGCTCATCGCTGGGCCCCCGCGGTAGTCGACCTGGCGGCGTCGCCCAGGTAGCGCCGGAAAGTTCGGGTATAGTCGCCCCAGTCGCGCACCCCCGGGATCAGCTCCAGGGTTTCGCCGCCGACGCACAGTGCGAGGGTCGGCAGCGCCAGCACCCGGAAGCGTGGTTGCAACGTGGCCTCGTCCGCGCTCTCGACCAGGGCCGCGCTGATTCCACCGGAATACTCCTTGAGTACCTCGCGCAGCGCAACCGCGACGTCGTGGCTGTCGCCGTGCTGGTTGCCGGGTCCGGCAAAGAACAGGACATGCAGCCCGGGAGCGGCCAGGAAGCTGTCCACGCTGGCGGCGTTCACGGTCTGCAGCACACCCCGTTCGAGCATGTCTGATATGGCAATACTATTCACGGATAATCACCTCGCCTGATGTCACTGTATGCCCGTCGTATAGCCTCCCCGGCTCGTTGATCGGCAGCGCTTGCGCCGCGGGGCGCAGGTGGGGCGGCAATTGCGGCTCGCGATCGATCAGGTCTGCCAGCAGGTGCTCGAAAGACTCGCCGGCGGCAGCCCTGGTTACCGCCAGCAGGGCATCCCCGATCTGCCGCGCCTCCGGCGCCTCCAGCCTGCGGATCGCGATATTCACATGTACCAGCAGCCAGTCGCCGGGCGCGGGAGGTTGTTCCAGCAGGGAGGTCTCCACCCGCCGCACGCCATCCTCACTTTCGGCCGGGCCACAGAGGGCGACACCCCAGGTGGGAACGGACTGCACTTGCAAAGGAACTCCCAGGCACATGATCAGCTCCTGGGGAACCGCTGCAGTACCCGTTCGTCACCGTGTCGCCAGGCGGATGCCTCGTCCGGTCGCCCCGACTCGTAGCTGGCCAGGTCCAGGCCGGACGTGATAACGCCCGGAGGCGCGCCATCGGTGCGCGCGTTCAACTCGATACCGAAGCCGGCCAGGTACCCGGCGGCAATATCCAGTGCCCCGGGGATAGCGTCGCGCACCTGGGGCCGCAGGCTGCCGCCGTAGTCCTCCAGTTCCACCGGCTGCACGCCGATGAGCAGCATGTCTTCGGCGCAGCCGCCGAGCAGCCTGGCGCAGGCGATAACATCCTGCAGGCCGGCCTGGTGCAGGCTCATTTTATGGGCGCCCACGAAGGCGGGTATATCGTCGTTCTCCACCACGCGCATCGTGGCGGGGGCATCGCCGAAGTCCACCGCGTCGAAAATGATTACCGGGTTGTGTTCGCGCAGGAGGTCGACCAGGTACAGCCCCTGGGTGCCGCCGTCGGCCACCACGACGTTGTCGGGAATATCGAAGCGCTCGGCAAAGGCCTCCACGCAGCGCACGCCAAAACCCTCATCCGCCCACAGGAGGTTGCCCACCCCGAGCAGCAGGGCGGAGCGGGGCCGGCTCACTCCTTGTCATCCTTGAAGTAGCGCCATCCGGAAATCATCGTGGACACCAGGCTCTGGCGGCTCATGACATCCTCGCGGATCGCAAGGTAGGTGTGGATCATGGTGAAGCAGACGATGACCCACATGCTCAGTCGGTGGATGGTATGTACATTGAAGCTGTTGCCGTACACCGAGAACACCCAGCCGAAAGCCTTGTACCAGTAGCCGTCGATACCCTCGCCCTCGGCGTAGAGCGCGCCGCCGGTCACCACCAGGTTGAGCAGCGGCAGCAGGAATACGGTGAACATCGCCAGTTGGGCCAGCGGGTTGTGCCCTATGTATTTCTTCGGGGTCTTTTCCAGGAAGCAGTACCAGCGCACCTCGTGCAAGACCTCGCGCCACCACTTGCCACTCCACAAGGGTGGCAGGAACAGCTGGTGGGAGTGCTCGTTGCCGAAAAATGACCAGATGATGCGATAGACCAGCAGCACGATCAGCAACTGCCCGGCGATAAAATGGATCATGCGGATGTCGCCGAACAGGAAGTGGTCGGATGCCTCGCCGCCAATGGAGGGCGGGGGTTTACCGATGAGGTAGCCGGTGATCACCAGCGCGACGATGCACAGTGCGTTCATCCAGTGCCAGAAGCGCACCGGCGCCTCATACACGTACACCTTGGAAGCCGGGCTCACCACCTCGGTCGAGTGGTGGATAACCTTGCGGAAAAACCCGGAGGGCATTTTCTTGGTCTCGGATGTAGCGGCCATGGGTGCCTCCTTACCGAACCGTGACGTTTGCGAGCACTTCTCCATCCGGGCTCATTACATGCGTGGAGCAGGCCAGGCAGGGATCGAAGGAGTGGATGGTGCGCAGGATTTCCAGCGGCTGCTCCGCGTTGGCCACCGGCGTGTTCATCAGGGCGGCCTCGTAGGCACCGATATTGCCATTGCCGTCCCGGGGGCCGGCATTCCAGGTGGTGGGTACCACCGCCTGGTAGTTTTCGATGCGCTTGTCCTTGATGTGGATCCAGTGACCGAGCGCGCCCCGGGGCGCCTCGGTGAAGCCCACGCCCTTGGCCTCGTGGGGCCAGGTGTGGGGCTCCCACAGCGCGACATTGGCGGTAGCCAGGTCGCCGTTGCGGATATTGGTGATCAGCTTGTTGTAG
>Ga0224505_10002858_pt1 | contig 9977 bp, 8 predicted proteins | sample SF_Jan12_sed_USG_FD_169102 | JGI IMG/M metagenome (GOLD analysis project Ga0224505, IMG submission 169102) | Sediment microbial communities from San Francisco Bay, California, United States - SF_Jan12_sed_USGS_4_1 | ecosystem: Environmental > Aquatic > Marine > Sediment | place: USA: California...
ATCCGGTAAATTCCACCGGGACCCGGTATCCGATATGGAACCGCTTCTGACTGAACTCTTCGTGGCGCAGGTAAGGACCGTTCCTGTCGAAGGGGGAAAAAGAGCGAATTTCGGGATTCAGTTCCCGCACCTTCAGTATTTCGGCAAGCCATCCCGGATGAAACCGGACATCGTTATTGGAAAAGATGACTGTTTCGGACTCCCCATGGTCCAGTCCGATATTCAGGAAGCGGTGGAAGCGAAACGGTTCGTCCGGAACAATCACCGTGACATTTTTCTGGACATACGAGAAGTCAAGCCCGGCGAAGTCTTTGTTGCTTTCCACAATAACGATGCTGAAACGAATATCCGGCTCCGATTCGATCAGAGTCCGGACACATTCCTTGTTGATTTCGAATGTCTCTGCGGATGTACACCTGGAGAGTATGACTGTGTCGACTGTCATCAGAACGCCATGGAAATATGCGGAAGAATAGAAAGAAGAAAGAGGAAAGAGCGAAGATAGCAAGTCTGAGTGCGGGCGGAGGTTCCGATGGTAACCGTGGGCTGAATTGTTTGTTGTGGCAGAGCTTACCCTCTCAGCCGACAGCCGCTTGCTGGGGTTGCCCCGGGGCCGGACAATACCTGCTTGCGTCTGTTGTTCCAATTGCGTACCTTGATTCAGCTGTAAACCAGTCCCGCCTTTGGTGCGGGAGATCTCCAGGCAACTGGAGACGCTCTGTAAAGAGCAGCATGCCGTAACCGGTCAACCGCACACGCGGATGTTCCCGAAGATTGATCTGACGGGGCAGAGTATTGGGAGCGGACATTCGAGACAGCCTCTCAATGACGATGCACCTGGTTTTGTCGGATTAAGGGAACCGGACGAGGACTTCAACTAGTACACCCGCCCGTTTCAAGCTTCCACCCATCATTTCGACATACCCTTATTGACATCGCTTGCTTCAAGGTTTTTCAGACCTGTGGCATTCGTCTGTTCTGACGAACGCCCGGGATCACCAATTTTATCATTTATTCAAGGTTTGCTTCAATGGGTTTTACAATTTTTGGTCTTTCAGACCAGCTTCTTCAGGGTGTTCGTGATGCGGGTTATTCCGTACCGACACCGATTCAATCACTGACAATCGGCCCCGTACTTGAGGGGAAGGATGTCATCGGGTGTGCACAGACCGGGACCGGGAAGACCGCCGCGTTTGTGCTTCCGATCCTGCACCGTCTTTCGGCGGTGAAGCCGGCCGGCCGCCGAATGCCACGCGCCCTGGTTCTGACACCGACACGTGAGCTCGCTCAGCAGGTTCAGGATGCTGTCCGCGAATACGGACGCAGAACCCCGATCCGCTCTGTGGCTGTGTACGGGGGTGTCGGGATGGAACCGCAGATATCTCTGTTCCGGAAGGGTGTTGACATCATCGTTGCAACGCCGGGTCGACTGATCGACCATATGGAGCGCGGGACGGTCGACCTCTCGAAGATCGAAACGGTCGTCCTCGACGAGGCGGATCGTATGCTCGATATGGGCTTTATCAAGGATATGAAAAAGATCCTCCACCGGCTTCCGGAGAAACGCCAGACCCTTCTCTTCTCAGCCACTTTCTCAAACGAGATCGCCTCGCTTTCCAGCCAGTTCCTTCGGGATCCGGAGAAGGTTTCAGTGGGCGAGCGCCGTAACCCGGCAGAGAGTGTCACACAGCATTTCTACGCTGCACAGCCGGGATCGAAGGCGGAGCTTCTCCGTCACATCATCGAAAAGGAAGCGATGGAGAGCGTGCTTGTCTTCTCCCGTACGAAACATGGGGCGGACAAGATTGCGCGCCGGCTCGAGAAAAGCGGCGTCTCGACCACCACGCTGCATTCGAACAGGACACAGGGCCAGCGGCAGCGTTCGCTGGACGGGTTCAAGGCAGGCCGTTACCGGGTTCTGGTCGCGACCGATATCGCCGCACGCGGCATCGACGTCGACGGGATCTCGCATGTGGTCAACTACGATATTCCTCAGTATGCGGAAGATTATATTCACCGGATCGGGCGGACCGGCAGAGCCGGCGCGACCGGTGATGCGATCACCCTTGTTGGTCCTGCCGAACGCCAGTATCTCAGAAGGATCGAATCATTCATCGGAAAACAGTGCCATGTTAAGGGGTATGCCGGTTTTTCACCTTCCGTAGAGAAACCAATCTCAGGTAACTCCGGGCGACCTGTGAGCAATGAGAGCAGGCCTGTCGCTACAGGAAACGGCAGGAGTCCGCACGGGCCTCGTCGGGGCCACTCACGGACCAAGGGACCGCAGGACAGAAACCCCCGGCATCCGTCAGCGAAGCCGCCCCGGAGACGGGATGGAAAGGCCGCTGCGAAGCCAGGTCGTTCGAAGCGCCGAGGGTTCGATGCGACAGCAGCTCCCCCGAGAAAGAAGAAACAACCGAGGAAGCTCGATTCGTTTTCTTCCGATGGGGCGGCCTGGTCGAACTATTAGAATTGAATCATTGACGATCGAGTCATTGAATCATTTGCAAGGAAGCAGTTATCAATGATCCAATGGTGCAATGATCCAATGGTGCAGTGATCCAATGGAGCAATGATTCAATGGAGCAATGATTCAATGGAGCAATGATGCATTGATCCAATCCTGCAATGTCCCATTGCAATTCCACTCAAACTCTGCTACCTTCACCAACGGGCGACCGGCTGCCGGCGCCCGTTGTTTCTTTTCTTAACCCATCCCTTACCCCATGATCCGTTTCCGGACGATCGGCGATTTTGCCCGTTATCTCGGGACTGTCGGTGAACTCCATCGAGTTACCGTCGAAGTCGACCCGCATCTCGAGATGACCGAGATTGCGACCCGAGCGGTCAGAGAGCAGAAACCGGCGATTCTCTTCGAGAACGTCAGGGGGTCCGGATACCCGGTTCTGATCAATGCGCTCGCCACCGAACGGCGATGTGAACTCGCTCTCCAGAAAGACCCTTCACAGCTCGGGCAGGAATTGATCCGCTTTGTAGAAGAAGCGATGCCTCCCTCACCGTCGATGCTGTTCCGCCAGCGGAAGATGGTCTCACGGTTTCTCCATTCATTCCCCCGACGGACATCGGCACCGCTCTCCCAGGAGGTGGTCGAAGAGGCTGACCTGGACACTCTGCCGGTGCTGACATGCTGGCCGGATGACGGTGGTCCATTCTTCACTCTTCCGCAGGTTGTGACGTATGACCCCAGGACTGGGAAGCGGAACATCGGGATCTACCGGTTGCAGCGCTTCTCAAAGAACACCACAGGGATGCACTGGCAGATCCAGAAGGGAGGCGGATTTCATTATGCCCAGGCGGAGAAACTCGGGAAAGAACTCGAAGTGGCTGTCGCGCTCGGAACCGACCCCGCATTGCTCCTTGCCACCGTTGCAGCTTTGCCGGAGAATATCGACGAGGCGATGTTCGCGGGGTTCCTTCGGGGATCCAGGACCCGTTTCGCAAAGGGGAAGACGATTTCCATTGACGTCCCGGCCGATGCGGAGTTCGTGATCGAAGGAGTGGTGCCGCCGGGTGAACGGAGGAGGGAGGGCCCGTTCGGAGATCACTTCGGCCACTATTCCCATGCCGCGGAGTTCCCCGTCTTCTACGCGAAAGCGATGACCCGACGCCGGGATGCGATCTATCCGGCGACCGTTGTCGGCATCCCGCCACAGGAGGACAAGTATCTGGGCGATACGACACAGCATATCCTCGGCCCTTTGATTCGCACGCTCCACTCGGAAATCACCGACCTATGGGCGTACTATGAGGCCGGCTTTCACAACCTCCTGGTTGTTGCCGTCGATCAGCGCTACGGCAAGGAGGCGATGAAAACAGCACTTGGCCTGTTCGGTACCGGACAGCTTTCTCTGTCGAAAAGCATCATTCTGGTTTCCTCCGGTGTGAACGTTCGTGATTTCGGAGAGGTGATACGAAATGTCGGTGAACACTTCGATCCACACGAGGACTTCGTTCTCATACCCCGGGTCCCGATGGATACGCTTGATTTTACAAGCTATACCATGAATCTGGGGAGCAAGATGATTATTGATGCGACAAGGAAGCGGGAAAGAGGAGTGAGGGAAGAAGGACGAGGAAAGACGGAGAGTCAGGATGAAGAGCGGATCAGCCACCTGAAGGGGATCGACCGCAGAATTCTCGACATGCGACTGGTGAGCGGTTCGCTCCTCCTCGTCAAAGTAAAGAGTCACGGAAAAGAGATTGTGCAGAAGCTGGTTCAGCATACCGAGCTGGCAGGCGTCCGGATGATCGCGGCCGTCAGCGAAGATGTGAATCTGAATGATAGAGAGAATTACATCTGGGGCATTTTCACGCGGTTCGATTGTGCGCGGGACATTCTGTTTACCGAGCAGAAGCTCGTCGGCATCAGTCCGGTCTACAAAGGCATGATGGGGGTCGATGCGACCTGGAAGAAGGGGTATCCGGAGGTTCTCAGGATGACCGATGAGATCGTGAATAAGGTGGAACAGCGGTGGGAGGACTACTGGAGGTAGTCCGGAGCGGGTCATTGCAGATTGTTGACGCGACAAATGGAGGATAACCATATGTTTCTTGTACGAGAGGTGCTGAATTGCCGGCCGGGCAAGGTTGGCGAGATGATCAGCAAATTCAATGTGCTTTCGGGAGTCATGAAGCGGTTGGGTTACAAGCCGTTCCGGCTCTGTACGGACGTCAGCGGGGAGCGGTTCTGGACCCTTGTGGCAGAAACGGAAATCGAAACCATCGATGGAATGCTTGAAATGGAGCGGCGGGTCATGGCTGAGAAAGAGGCTGGAGAGGCGATGGCCGGTTACCACGAGCTTATCGCGAAGGGACGGCGGGAGATATACCGGATCGAGGGATAGGAGCGGGATTCGGCCGTTCCCTAGAGTAGTCCTGACACAGCATCCGCATCAGCGCCATACTGAAACGCATCTTCAAGCGGCACACCGAAGATACGGGCTATCCGAAACGCGACCTCGAGCGACGGCGAGTATTTTCCCGCTTCGATAGCGTTGACGGTCTGCCTCGTGACGCCGATCCGATCGGCGAGTTCCTGTTGCGTCATTTCGTTCTGATGGAAGCGGAGCTCCCGGATCCTGTTTCTGACCTGTGTGGGCGCCATCGTCAGACTCCTGTCCGGTAATAAAAGATCTGGAAAGCCAGCTTCGCCAGTTCTGACAGAAACATTGAGAGCAGAAGAAGGTGGGCGATCCAGACCGGCTCGAACGAGAAGACAAGCCCGGTTATGCCGCCGGATGTCGCGGCTGCGAGTACCCAGGAGGAATTGGAGTGAGCCCGCCAGCTGATCAGCCGGTACCTCTCATCAGGGGCTTCCGACCTGCCGACAATCGCCATGATGATCTGTCCTCCGGCAAGGATGATAACCAGGGCAATAGTCGAAACGATAAACAAGGGGACAAAGGTGATCAGCGATGTCACCCCGCCGGAGATCATCATTCCCGCCACCAGAAAATACGATCCAAGAATGGCAATCAGTCCGAAAAACTGGACCCAGACACTTTTTTCAGCATAGGAACTGCTCATAGATACTCCGGTATATGTAATAAATATAATACATCATGTCTAATATAATCGACTGCAGTTGAAATGTCAAATATATTGTACATTATTCTCTTCTTGATCCCGACGAGTCCTCTCACGTCCATGGAACTTCGTTCACCCAATGGCCGCATTCTCCTGGACTTTACCCTGAATGACGGACGCCCCGGCTACGCTCTTACATTTGATGGCCGGCAGGTGCTGACACGCAGCTCCCTGGGAATCAGGGCACTTGATTCTGTTTTGCTGGAAGACCGGTTCGTCATTGCAAAGCTTGATTCATCAAAAGCGGATGAAACATGGAAACCTGTCTGGGGTGAATCGTCAGAAATCAGGAATCAGTATTCAGAGCTCAGTGTCCGGCTCCGCCAGCAGGGAACCGGGTTCCTGATGGTCCTCCGGTTCCGGCTGTTCAACGACGGTCTCGGGTTCCGGTACGAGTTTCCGCAACAGGAAGAGCTGGGGTATTTCACGGTCACCGATGAGCTCACCGAGTTCAATCTCACGGGGGACCACACGGCATTCTGGATCCCTGGCGACTACGACACGAATGAGTACAAGTACTCCACCGGCCCGCTGAGCACCGTCGATGCGTCGATCGGAAGGAAGGCAGGGGAGATCTACGCGAAGACTCCTATCGGTCCCAATGTGGTTCAATCTCCCCTGATGATGAAATCGGCAGACGGCCTTTACATCAACATCCATGAGGCCGCTCTGCTCAACTATCCGGCAATGAACCTGGAGATCGATCAGGAATCGTTCAGCCTTCGCTCCCACCTCGTTCCGAATCCGGTTGGCAGCAAGGCGTTCCTGCAGACACCCTGTGTTACTCCGTGGAGAACGCTCATCGTCAGCGACCGGGCTGAAGAGATCCTCACCTCCCGGATAATCCTGAACCTGAACGAACCCTCGAAGATTGTCGAAACCGGGTGGATAACGCCGATGAAGTATGTCGGCATCTGGTGGGAACTTCATATCGGGAAGAGTACATGGAATTATGCGGACGTCGCCAACGTGTCACTCTCTGGAACCGACTGGGATTCCCTCCGTCCGAACGGCAGGCACGGAGCGACGACCGAACGGACGAAGCGGTATATCGACTTTGCCGCAGAGCACGGATTCGGCGGTGTGCTCGTCGAAGGTTGGAATATCGGCTGGGAGGACTGGTTCGGCAAATGGAAGGAAGAGGTGTTCGATTTTGTCACCCCGTATCCTGATTTCGCCGTGGATGAACTGCAGGGCTACGCTGCCGCGCAAGGTGTGAAACTGATCATGCATCACGAAACATCCTCCTCGGTGACGAACTACGAGAGGAGGATGGACGAAGCGTTCGGGTTCATGAAGGATCACGGCTACGATGCGGTGAAGACAGGGTACGTCGGCCGGATCATCCCGCGCGGCGAGTTCCATGACGGCCAGTGGATGATCAACCACTATGTCCGGGTCGCCGAAAAAGCCGCCTCATACGGAATCATGGTGAACGCTCACGAGCCGGTCCGTCCGACCGGACTTCACCGGACCTATCCGAACTGGCTCGCTTGCGAAGCCGCGCGGGGGAACGAGTTCAACGCGTGGAGCAGCGGGAATCCGCCCGAGCATGAGACGATTCTGCCGTTTACCCGTCTGATGGGGGGACCGATGGACTATACGCCGGGGATCTTCCAGATCACGATGGACTACTGGAACCCGGACAAGACCGAACAGGTGCACACTACTCTGGCCAAACAGCTTGCCCTTTACGTGACTCTTTACAGTCCGCTTCAGATGGCAGCCGATCTGCCTGAATCCTATGAGCGCTTTCCTGACGCGTTCCAGTTCATCAAGGATGTTCCTGTCGACTGGGACGAGACCAGGATCCTGCATGCAGAGCCGGGCGACTATGTGGTGATAGCCAGAAAGGGAAAGGGAAGCGGGAGCTGGTTTCTCGGCGCGATCACCGATGAAGAGAGGAGGGAATTTCGGATTGGACTTGATTTCCTTGAGTCCGGCAGAGAGTATAACGTCACCGTGTATGCAGACGCCGTGGATGCCCACTGGAAGCGGAACCCGATGGCGTACACGATTCGTACAGAGGTACTGACCAGCAAGGATGCGTTGAATCTCATCCTTGCCGCGGGTGGAGGGGCGGCTGTGAGTATCGTCCCGACAGAATAAGTTGAACGTTACTGGTCCTCCATCCGTCTGGCCAAGGCCCTGTCATCGTATGTCGGAATCGAAGACACAAATCATTATTCACTTGGACCAGAAGAACGGGAGCGGGGAAGCATCGGGCTTATGTCAATGGTGTCAGACACCGTTTGCAATGATGACGACCGTTCCCGGATTTTCAGACCTTGAACAGTTCGAGAGGCTACGAGCCGCGACCTGCGCGAACCTAAGGAAGGACTATCTCAATGGAGGACGTTGAGTCGACAAGAAAAGGTCCGGCAGGATAGAAATATTCGACGAAGCCAAGGCGGTAATACCATCTGCCTGGGTCTGAATCGAGGTCCACGAAATCGTAGGTTACCGTATCAATGAAAGCCCCCTGGGGTTCCACAAATCCGCTCTGGACGGTTTCGAACCCCCCAATGGAGGACGGCGATCGCTGTACCTCATACCGGAAGATACTCGATTGGAATGCCGCGACCCACCGGATCACAGCACTTCCTTCATCGTCGACCCAGGCTCGAAGGGTATCTATCCTCGCGAAAGCGGCTTTTTGTACATCGAACAGGTAGTGGATCTCGAGAGAGATCGGATCTGATAGAAGGGGAGTGACCTGGTTTTCAAACAGTGTGATGGACGCCATCCCATTGACTTGAATGGTATCCGAAACGATTCGAAAGCTGCATGGTGGATTTTGACACGGGTCAGCGATGAACCGAGGGTTGGCGTAGTTCCAGAACTGTTGTTCGGAGTGATTCCATACGATGAGAAAATTCGCGGAGCTGTCTGGGTGAATTGTCAGAATCCCATTCTCAAGCATGAACATATTGCCTTGAAGATTGAAGGGATTCAGAAGGTTGTTAAAATCTCCACGGACCCAGACTGTATCTGTCGGGAAATTGGTCCCCCAGTATTTCGCATCAACAGCGATACCCTCATGGCCGCTAAAGACCTCATCATGAGTGTTCTTAACGGAGAGGAAGAGGCTACCGCTGCTTGTCTGAGGAAAGGAATCCCGTTGTTGGTAGAAGACCACGCCTGCTACTGGCTCGGCTGACAACTCAAAGAAGTCGGCAAGATCCACACTCAGTGGATGAATCCGAGGGGGGAGGGATTCTTCGCACCCACCCAACAAAACGATTGACAATACTATGAACCGAGTCTTCATGTGAATAGCATTCGCGGCAATAATGGTCAGGAGGGCCCGACCCCTCATTTGCGAATTACACCGGGCCCTACCGTCTCCCGACTAGCAGGGCATGCATCCTCCCTGTTGACCACACCAGGTCGGAGCCTGAGCGCATGTGGTTGGAGCGCAAAGATCGCACTCAACACACCAGCAAGCTGTGCTAGGGGGGTGGCTAGAACAACTGTCGCACATAGGAATATCCATGGCTTGAGCTGTTGTTTGCATAACCCCTAGCGCCATTGTCGCCACGATGGCAGCAATGAAGAGTGCCGATAAGAGGGCCTTCATAACAACCTCCTTGATAATGATGGATGGTGGCTTAATCAGAAATGGCACTTCTGTCATCAACTCGTGAGTAATGACACCGGTCCACACATTCTTCACTTCTCCATCAGGCGAAACTAATATCGTCTGTGGCACAGCTGCAAGTCGGTTCTCGTTTCTATATTTCGCTGGATCAGATGCTAGGAGGATAGGGTAGTTGACACTGTCACTGATGTACGCCAGTGTTGAATTCCGGGTGTCAACAGAGATGCCAAAAACGTTGAGTGTTGATGATTGCCACAGGTCTGCTATTGTAAACCATGTTGGCTTGTTTTGCTTGCAGAATCGGCAGGAAGTTGTAAAAACGTAGACAAGGCTGAGGCGTTCGAGAGACGGGGTCTCTCCGGTCAACACCTCAAGACCATCGAGTTCCAGGTGGTCACCTACTGTGATTTGATTCGGAGGTCTGGGGGCCTGTTTCAGTTCGCGATTTTGGTCAATGAGGACCAACACCTCAACCGCTAGTCCGATCACAGCCAGGTGTAAGAAAATGGAGTAGAATCTGCGAACATCGAGTTTCATCGACACCTTCAAGAGGAGAGAATGGATGCCGAGAGAAGGTGAGTCAAACAGAGTGGGGAGCATGATAAGTGGCGAAACCCCGCCACTCCCGCTCTAAACATAACTCATGAGACCTCTTTTGTCAATAGAAAAAGGAGAAAGGGCTTCTGGGCTTGTAAAACGGACGATTTTATTGGAGAGGATTCCCTACGTGGAAAGGTCGCCGGAGAGCTCAGCGATCGCGATCCTTTGA
>Ga0224505_10002860_pt1 | contig 9973 bp, 11 predicted proteins | sample SF_Jan12_sed_USG_FD_169102 | JGI IMG/M metagenome (GOLD analysis project Ga0224505, IMG submission 169102) | Sediment microbial communities from San Francisco Bay, California, United States - SF_Jan12_sed_USGS_4_1 | ecosystem: Environmental > Aquatic > Marine > Sediment | place: USA: California...
CAGAGCACCGAGCCTGATTCAGCCGGCTTCGGCGTAGCGCTCGCCCGCGTACGAGACGAACCGCGTCTGGCGCTTCTTGAACCAGAGCTGGACCTCGCCCGTGGGGCCGTTGCGGTGCTTGGCGAGCTTCAGGTGGATGACCTCGCCGTCGGAGGTGTCGGTCTCTTCGTTCGTGCGTTCTTTCTCGCGCCACAGGAACATCACGAGGTCGGCATCCTGTTCGATGGCACCCGACTCGCGCAGGTCCGACAGGCGCGGCTCCTTCGACTCGCGCATCTCCGGCTGTCGCGAGAGCTGCGAAAGGGCGATCACCGGCACGGACAGCTCGCGGGCGAGGGCCTTGAGGCCGCGCGAGATCTCCGACACCTCCTGGACGCGGTTGGCGTCGCGGCTGGTGGTGGCCGCCTGCATGAGCTGGAGGTAGTCCACGATCACGAGGTCGAGGCCGGCCTCGGCCTGCAGGCGGCGCGCCTTGGTGCGCAGCTCCATCGTGGAGATGCTCGGCGTGTCGTCGATGTAGATGGGCGCCTCCGAGAGGGAGTTCATCGCCGGGGCGATCCGGGCGAAGTCCATCTCCTCGAGGAACCCGTTGCGGAGGCGCTGCGAATCGATGTTGGCCACGCTGGACAGGAGGCGCAGGACGAGCTGCTCCTTGCTCATCTCGAGGCTGAAGACCCCGACATGCTGCTTGTCGCGGACCGCGACGTGTTCGGCGATGTTGAGGGCCAGGCTCGTCTTCCCGACCGACGGCCGCGCCGCGAGGACCACGAGGTCCGACTTCTGGAGCCCCGACGTCAGGGTGTCGAGGTCGTTGAAGCCGGTCCGGATGCCGCTGATCTCGCCGCGATGGGCGTGCAGATAGTCGAGCCGGTCGTAGGCCGAGTGAAGGAGCGAGTCGAGGCGCGTGAAGCCCGCGGTGACGCGTCGGTTGCTGACCTGGAAAAGCTCGCTCTCGGCCCGATCGACGGCCTCCTGGATCTCGGCGGGGTCGTCGTAGCCGATCCCGGCGATCCGCCCGGCCGCGGAGATGAGGTTCCGCAGCACCGCCTTGCGCTCCACGATCCGCGCGTACTGGGGCGCGTGGACAGCCGTGGGCGTCTGGCTCGAGAGGCTCGAGAGGTACGCCCGTCCGCCGATCCCCTCGAGCTCGTCGTTGCGCTCGAGGACCTCCGCCGTGGTCACGATGTCGACCGGCTCGCGGCGCTCGTAGAGATCGAGCATCGCCTTGTAGATCGTGGAGTGCGCCTGGCGATAGAAGTCCTCGGGACGGAGGAAGTCGGCCACCTCGATGACCGTGTCGCGGTCGATGAGGATGGCGCCAAGGACGGACTGCTCGGCTTCGATGCTCTGGGGTGGCAGTCGATCGATCACGTGTGAACCGGGCTCCGATGGCGGGCGGATAGGCTGTCCATTGTGGCCGCCGCGGCCGGCGGGCCGGTCAACGAAGGTCGGTTCGAGCCCGCGCCCGCGTCCACGAGTTCGGCCCGCGTGTGGGCGGGATGTGGACGATCTCGTGGATATCCCCGCTCAGTCGAGGCGGCGGATGACCCCGATGAGCTTGCCCTGGATGTCGACGCTGGGGTAGTACTGGGGCGGATAGTCCGGGTTGGCCGGCTGCAGCCGGATCCGATCCTTCTCCTTGAAGAACCGCTTCAGCGTCACCGTGTTGTCCTCGACCCGGGCCACCACGATGTCCCCGTTGCGAGCGGTGGCCTGCGGTCGGATGAGCACGAAATCGCCGTCGGCGATGTGTTCCTCGATCATCGAATCGCCGCGAACCCGGAGGACGAACGCGTCGCCGCTGGGAGCGAGCATGTCCGGCACGGCCATCGTCTCCGACGCGTCCTGGTACGCCTCGATGGGGCCGCCGGCGGCGACCTCCCCGATGATCACCACGACGTGCGCCTGGGCGGCCGCGGACTGCGGGACGAGTTCGTGCGAGAGGCCAAGCTCCAGGGCTGCCGTGGGCGTCAGGCGGATGGCCCGCGACTGCGCCGCCCCGCGCTCGAGGTATCCCTCGCGCTCGAGGATCTGGAGGTGGTGATGGACCGCCGACGTCGACGCCAGCCCGACCGCCTTCGCGATCTCCCGGACCGACGGCGGGTAGCCGCGTGCCCGCAAAGTCGCGGCAATGTGGTCGAGGATCTTGCGCTTGCGCTCCGCGTCGTGCTTGGTCACGGGGTCTCCTTTGGAGGTATGATACCGAACGAACGTTCGATGTCAACCGGGCGTCGTACGCCGGCAAGTGCCGCTACCATCCGCTGAGATGGCGACGTCCGATCGATCCAGACTCGGGCCGCTGGACGGCCTGCGCGTCGTCGACCTGTCCACGGTCCTGGCCGGTCCGTTCTGCACGATGCTCCTCGGCGACCTCGGCGCCGATGTCGTCAAGGTCGAGCCGCCCGAGGGCGACGCGACCCGTGGCTGGGGACCACCCTGGGTGGGCGACGCCGGCGCCGGGACGCAGACGGCAGCCTACTTCCTGGCGGTCAACCGCAACAAGCGCAGCCTGCGCCTCGACCTCAAGCGGCCGGCCGGGCGCGAGGTCCTGACCCGGCTCCTCGCGGACGCCAATGTCGTCGTCGAGAACTACCGCGTCGGCGGGTTCGCCCGGCTCGGGTTCCCGGATGCCGAGCTCGTACGTATCAACCCGCGGCTCGTCCATCTCGCGATCAGCGGTGCCGGGCCGGACGGGCCGGACCGGGACCGCCCCGGCTACGATTTCGTCGCCCAGGCGATCGGCGGGCTGATGTCGATCACCGGCGCTCCGGCGGGACTCGGGGGCGGTCCGACGAAGGTGGGGGTCGCGATCAGTGACGTCGCCACGGGGCTGTTCGGGGCCGTGGGCATCCTGGCCGCGCTCGTAGGTCGCCCGGCCGGAGCGGCCGACGGAACCCGCGAAACGGTCGACCGAACCGGGGGAAGGATCGACGCCACCCGAGGAGCGGATGCCGCGCAGGGCCAGCGGATCGACGTGTCGCTCCTCGAATCGACCCTGGCGATCCTCGTCAACCAGGCCCAGAACGCGTTCGTCACCGGCGTCGCCCCGGGCCGCCGCGGCAACGCGCACCCCAACATCGTCCCCTATGAGACCTTCGAGACGCTCGACGGTGCGATCGCGGTCGCCGTGGGCAGCGAACGCCAGTGGGGCCGCCTGTGCACCGCGATCGGATTGCCGGCCCTTGCCGACGATCCCCGGTTCGCCACGAACGGCGGGCGCGTCGAGGCCCGCGATGAGCTGATCCCGACGCTTGGCGCGCGCTTCGCCGAGCGGCCGTCGCAGGAGTGGCTCGCGGCTCTGGACGCCGCCGGGATCCCGTGCGGTCCGATCAACGACGTCGTCGAGGCGTTCGCGGCGCCACAGGCGGTCGCCCGTGGGCTGCGGACGACGGTCGACCACCCGACGCTCGGCCCGATCGCCCAGGTCGGACCGCCGTTCGAGCTGTCGCGGACGCCCGCGTCGATCCGGAGCGCACCGCCGCTCCTCGGCGTGCACGCCGACGAGATCCTGACGACGGCCGGCTATTCGGCTGCCGACATCGAAGCCCTCCGCCGGGACGGCGTGATCTGACACGAAATGTCGAGTGGACCGGAGTCCGTCCGTCGTCCTGTCGGGGACCACGCGGCCAAGTCGGTCGTGAGACCCGTCCACCAGTTGGAGGAAGCGACATGGCGAAGTTCCTGTTGTCGGCGCACGTCGTCGACGGCCAATCCCGGGAGCCGATGACTCGCGAGCGGATGGAGGCGATGATGGCCAGCATCGGCGCCCTCGAGGCCGAGATGAACGCGGCGAACGCATTGACGATGTCGGGTCGACTGACCGAGCCGGCGGCCGCCACGGTCGTCCGGCCATCGCGAGGCAAGGTCCGCCGAACCGATGGGCCCTTTGCCGAATCGAAGGAGCACCTCGGCGGGTTCTACGTCATCGAGGCGGCCGATCTCGAGGCGGCGGTCGGCTGGGCCACGAAGACAGCCCTCGCAGTCGATGCCCCGATCGAGGTGCGTGCCTTCGCGGAGATGCCGCGTGGCTGATCGTCCAGACCGTGTAGGCCGTCTGCCCTCCCGGGCGACTGCTAGACTCGGCCGCGTTCACGTTGCCCCTGGAGGATCCGATGACCGACGATCGCGAGCGCTGGGCCCTGATCCTGGGCGCGTCCTCCGGGATGGGCGAGGCCACGGCCCGGACGCTGGCTGCGGCCGGCTACCGGATCTGCGGGATCCACCTCGACTTCCGGGCCGCGCTGGCCCATGTCGAGAAGGTCAAGGCGGCCATCGTCGACGCCGGCTCCGAGGCCCTCTACCTCAACATGAACGCGGCCGACGACGAGAAACGGGCCGCGGCACTCGATGCGCTCGAGGCGCGTTTCGCCGAATCGCGGGCGGCCGGCCGGGAGCCCTACGTCCGGGTCGTGATGCATTCGCTCGCGTTCGGCTCGCTCGTCCCGTTCATCAGCGACGACCCGAAGGCCGCCGTCGATCGCAAGAAGATGGAGATGACCCAGGACGTCATGGCCAACAGCCTCGTCTACTGGGTCCAGGATCTCTATCGACGAGGCTTCCTTGGCCAGGGTTCGAAGATCTATGCGATGACCTCGGAGGGCTCGACCCGGGTGGTCCCCTCGTACGGCGTGGTGTCGTCGGCGAAGGCGGCGCTCGAGAGCCATATCCGCCAGCTGGCGATGGAGCTGGCCCGCGCCGGTAGCGGGATCACCGCGAACTCGATCCGGGCGGGCGTGAACGTGACCCCAGCGCTTCTCAAGATCCCCGAGTCCCAGCAGATGATCGACATCACGATGAAGCGCAACCCGACGGGTCGGATGACAACCCCGCAGGACGTCGCCAACGTGATCCTTGCGATGTCCGGCGACGGCACCGAGTTCATCAACGGCGACATCATCAGCGTCGACGGTGGCGAGTACGTCACCGGGTCCTAGGTACGGTGGGGGACGTCGCCGCCGCGGAAACCGTGGCCGGCGGCTCGATCGAGCCGGTCTACGCCGACTGGCGGCGCTACAACACGCGGATCGTCGCCGGATTGCGCGGCCTGACCGCCAACGACCTCACCCTCAGCGCGGCGCCCGATGGCTGGCCGGTCTGGGCGATCGCCGCCCACACGGCCGGGGCGCGCATCTACTGGCTGTGCGGCGTGTTCGGTGAGCCCGGCTCCGCGTCCACGCCGTTCCCTGCCGCCGACGGCGAGGGCTGGGAGGATCATCTCGAGACGACGCGCACGGCGGCCGAGCTGGTCGGAGCGTTCGAATCGTCCTGGCGGATCGTGGAAGGTTGCCTCCGGCGCTGGACGGTGCCGATGCTCGACGAGGTGTTCGAGCGCCCGTTGGGAGACCGGGTCCAGCGGCACACGCGCCAATCCGTCCTGCTGCGCCTGATCACCCACGACGCCTTTCACGCCGGTGAGATCGCCCAGATCCTCGGTGCCAACGGGCGCCCGCAGTTCGACCTCTGGCCGCCTCAGCACGCCGATCCCGCGGCGAACGAGGCGCGCGCGGCGAAAGGGTGACGGCTTTGGGCTAGAGCGCGACGCCGAGCGCGCCGGTCGCCAGCGAGAACAGCCAGATCGCGACGACTCCGGCGAGGGTGTAGAAGACGATGACGCGCGATCGGTCGCTGCGGTGCGCCTCCGGCAGCAGCTCGGCGGCGCCGATGTACAGGAAGAACCCGGCGAAGATGCCCAGCAACATGCCGAGGACCTCCTCGCCGATCGGCAGGACCTGTCCGACCAGGACGCCGGCGACGGGAGCGATCGCGATGATCCCGACCCAGCGATAAGCGACGGCGCGCGGCATTCTGCTCGCCAGGAGCAGGCTCACCACCCCGATCCCGTCACTGAACCGGTGGATGATGACCACGGCCGCGATGACCAGGCCCACGCCGCCGCCGACCGTCAGCGCCGCGGACAGGGCGAACCCGTCGAGGAAGCTGTGGAGGCCCATGCCGCCGGCGCCGATCGTGCCGACATGCCGGTGCGCGGCTTCGCCGTGATCGAGCTCGGCGGCCGTCTCGTGGCCGACGTGGACGGTGGTCAGCTTCTCGATCGTGTAGAAGGCGACGAATCCGAACGCCGTCGCGATCATTGCGGCGTCCAGGTTGTCGCCCAGCTGCTCGACGGCCTCGGGGATCAGGTCGAAGAAGGCGGCCCCGATGCGGATCCCGGCGCCGATCGCGATGATCGGGCCGACGAGCCGGATCGCCCGCAGCGCCAGCATGCCGCCGGCGAGCGCGGAAAGGAACGCGCCGGCGGAGACGAGGATCGCGACGGCCGTCATCGGTCGCTCGCGCCGCCGCCGTCGCCCCCGTGCCCGCCCTGGCAGGTGGCGCACTGTCCGAACAGCTCCAGGCGATGGTCGTCGATCCGGTAGCCGGTCCTCGCCGCGATCTCCGCGACGACGGCCCGCAGGCCGGCGTCGTCGACATCGGTGGTCCGGCCGCACCCCGAACAGACGAGGTGATGGTGGTGGGCCGCACGACAGGACACGTACGCGTGCTCGCCGCTCGGGAGGTCGATCCGTTCGATGACCTCGAGGTCGAGGAGCAGGTCGATCGCCCGGAAGATCGTCGCCCGCCCGATGCGCAGGCCGCGCATCCGCGCATCCGCGACAAGATCCGCCGCCGTGAACGGACCCTGGCGGTTGGCGACCAGGCGCGTCGCCGCGAGCCGCGGCCCGGTGATCCGGTGTCCGGCTCGCTCGATCGCGCTGGTCAGGGTCGTGGCGTCCCGCTTCACCTCCAGATGATACCGAGTCTCATCACGGGATGTCGAGCGGGTGTTCGGCGTTACTCTGGCCGGGATGGACGACCGCGAGCGCCTCGATGCCAGCGTGGGAACGCTGGGCGTCCCATACGAGCTCTTCCCGTGCGACCCGGACCTGGCCGACACCGCGGCCTTCTGCGCCGCGTACGGGTTCGCGCCAGAGGATTCGGCGAACACGATCGTCGTGATCGGCAAGGCCGATCCGCCGCGGTTCGCCGCCTGCGTCGTGCTCGCTCCGAATCGGCTCGACGTGAATCGCACCGTCCGGGACCGGATCGGGACGCGCAAGGCCTCGTTCGCGCCGGCCGAACTCACCCGGGAACTCACCGGGATGGAGATCGGCGGGGTGACCGTCTTCGGGCTTCCCGAGGATCTTCCGATCTGGGTGGACGCCCGGGTGATGACGCGTGAGCGGATCGTCCTGGGCGGCGGAAGCCGGTCGTGGAAGGTCATCGCCGATCCGCGGATCCTGCTGGCTCTGCCCAACGTCACGGTCGTCGACGGGCTGGCCGGCGACCCGCGCCCGGAGACAGACGCCTAGCGGAGGCTCGCAGCGGGGCCGATCCACCCGTCGAGAACGGGCCATCCGGCCCATCGAGCCTGGCGAACGCCCGGCCTATGCTCGCCTCGCGGGCGACCGACGCCCACCGCCTCCCGCTGCGCCTGACACGACCCGCGGCCAGCCCCGGGCGCGATCCGGCGGGTCACTCCGGGACGCGATCACCGTGCCTTCCAGACCCACCCAACAGCCGATGAGCCGCCACGAGCGACGCCTTGCCGAACGCGCCGAGCGGCCCAGCGGCCAGCGTCGCCGAGCCGCATCGTCCAGGCCACCTCGTTCCGTCCCATCGATCGCCCTCATCACGATCGTCGCCGTGGTCCTCGGATTCGGGGCGATCGCCGCGTTCCAGTTCCTGAACGGCGGCGACGGTGACCCCTCGGGTGATGCCGGGGCGACACTCCTCGTCCCGCCGCCGACGATCCCCGCGACGGTCGTGGTCGATGGGCACACGGCCGGCTCACCGGACGCCCCCGTCCTGGTCGAGGTCTATGGCGACTACCAGTGCCCGGTGTGCGCTCGCTTCGCTCGCGAGTACCTCGGCCGGCTCGTCGCCGACTTCGTCGTGCCAGGCGACGTGCGTCTCGTCGACCGGACGATCGCGTTCCTCGGCCGCGGCGATCCCGACGAGTCGGAGCAGGCGGCCGTCGCCGCGGCGTGCGCCGGGGCACAGGGCGCCTACTGGCCGTTCCACGATCTCCTGCTCTGGAACCAGGCGGGCGAGAACCGCGGCGGGTTCGCCGCTTCACGGCTGGCCGCGATGGCCGACAAGCTCACGCTCGATCGAGCAGCGTGGGACGCGTGCATCGCGGATCCGGCGCGACTCGACGTGATCCGCCGGGACACCGCGGAGGCCGCCACGGCCGGCATCAGTTCGACCCCGACGATCGTCGTCGACGGGCAGCGGATCGTCGGGATGCCGCGGACCTACGAGGAGCTGGCTGCGGTCATCCGGGCGCGTCTTGCCACGGTCGTCGCCCCGGCGGTGCCGTGACGGCTTCGATCCGTCCTCCGCGAGCGATCGCCTTCGCCGCGGCCGGGCTGGCCGCCGCCGGTACGGCGATCTCGGCGTATCTGACCATCACGCGCCTGGCTGGCGAGCTGCCGGCCTGCGGCCCGCTCGTGGGCTGCGAGCAGGTGGCCACGAGCGAGTACAGCGAGGTCTTCGGGATCCCCGTCGCGGTGCTCGGGCTCGGGTTTTCGCTGGTGATCCTCGCGCTCGTCCTCGCCTGGGCCCGATCGGGCCGTCGCCCCCCGGCGCTCGGCGCCTACGGCCTGGGCCTGATCGGGATGATGGTCGTGGGCTACCTGACCTACCTCGAGCTCTTCGTCATCCACGCGGTGTGCGCCTGGTGCGTGGCCTACGCGGCGACCGTCGTGCTCGGTTGGGCGGTCATCGCGTGGGCGATCCGCCACTGATCGAGCGGTCCGGGAGCGCCGCCCACCCGAAGAGGACGATCGCGCTCGCGACCGCGCCGACGATGAGCGCACCGCCGAGTGTCCCGATCGCGGGAGTCCCGGCAACGGCGCCGAGCAGGGAGAGCGCACAGCCGGCGTTCAGGGCGAAGAGGCGGGGCACGCTGGCCCGCGCGAGGACCCGGCGCTGGTACGCATGCCGCTCCGAGTCACCAGGCCCGATCGACGGGAGTAGGTGGCTCCCCGCTCCGATGAGGGTCTGGGCCACGAACCCGATGACGAGCGGCGCGAGCAGCGGCCCGATGATCCACGCGGCGGGGTCGACGCCCAGTGCGACGGTCCGCCCGCCGGCGATGCCCGCCGCGATCGCGAACCAGCCCGACCCGAGGAGCAGGCTCGAGCCCGTCAGGCGATGCCACTCCAGCTCGCTGGTCCACCGACCGCGGTCGCGGTGGATCTCCCACCCGTGGACGGCGAACGCGAGGCCGCCCACGACCACCGCCGTTCCCCCGGCCCGGGCGAGGGCATCCCAGCCTGCGGCGTAGGCCAGCGCGATCGACGGCGCCCCGAGGGCCAGCGCCACGATCGCGATGACGATCGACGGGCGCCGCCGGATCCGCGAGCCGGCGATGGTCGGCCCGAGGTGGGCCACGGTCGCGACGATCGTCAGCGACACGAACCCGAACAGGTTCAGCCAGGCGTGGGCCGGCCTGAGCTGGACCCAGCCCGCGGCGACATCCGGCTGGCCCGCTACGAGGAGCGTCGCAAGGCCGGCTCCCAGAGCGACGTCGACGAGAGCGATCGCGTAGGCGAGCTCGAGCAGCCGCCAGCGGCGGGCGAGCGGCGAGCGCAGCGGGCCGAGCGCGGCGACCGCGCCGAGCCCCAGGCCGGCGACGTACGCCGAGCCGGCGGGAAGGGCGAGGGACTGGAGATCGCCGGGATGGCCGTGCGCGGTGAGGACCGCGACCGTGCCGCCCGCCACGAGGGCGATCGCGAGCGATCGGATCCACGGGTTCGCGGGCGCGGTCCCGGCGAGTGCGGTCGTGAAGAACGGCAGCACCGCGACGATCGCGGCGGTCGCGGCCCCGGCCAGGGTCAGGTGCATCGGCAGCCAGGTTCCCAGCCGGATCGCGGGCGGGAGCGCGAGGGACGCCAACCCGCTCGTCGCGAAGGCCAGCGCGGCCAGGAGCCCCGCGAAGGTGATCCGCCGGTCCGTCGCGCGTGAGATC
>Ga0224505_10002861_pt1 | contig 9969 bp, 10 predicted proteins | sample SF_Jan12_sed_USG_FD_169102 | JGI IMG/M metagenome (GOLD analysis project Ga0224505, IMG submission 169102) | Sediment microbial communities from San Francisco Bay, California, United States - SF_Jan12_sed_USGS_4_1 | ecosystem: Environmental > Aquatic > Marine > Sediment | place: USA: California...
ACGGCGTGGAGCCGCCGGCGCCTGAGCGGGTTCCGGGTCGTGGTTTCCATGTCTCTTCTCGCTTGCGTAGGCGTGCCTGTATGCCTCGCATTTTGAAGAGCGACCGTTAAAGCCCCCGTGGAAACGACCGTGTTATTTGCCGGGCCCCGCGGAATACCCGGCGGCTGGCGATCCGGGACCGGCCGGGCCGGCTCAGGCGGCGCCGGCCGCCCGCAGTGGCGACGTGTAGACCCGCGCGAATACGTCCGTCATCCGGACGCGGACCTGCTCCAGGAAATGGTCGATGTCCGGTATTTGGCGGAACGTGTGGTAGCCGGTTTCGAGGAAGACCTGCAGCGCCCCGAACCCGGCGGCGTGCGCGGGCTTGTGCATCGCCCGCAGCGTCATCCCGATCATCGGCACGCCGACCAGGGCCTTCAGCGTCTCGCCGAGATCCGCCACCAGGTGCATCAGCTCGACCGACTCGTCGTACGAGCTCGACTTCCGGCAGGCGACGAAGTAATCGCGCTCCGATATGCGCGCCGGCAGCCGGCCGCGGCTCATCAGGTTGCGGCAGATGGCCAGGTTGATCTCGAGAACCCGGGCGTTCAGCTCCGCCGCGGAGGCGAGCGTATCGAGGGCATGGCGGGTCAGCGTGGCGGCGATCACCGGCGCGACGCGTTCGAGGTCCCGGTCCCGGCCGGCCACGCCTACGCCGGCGAGATCGCTCATGATGAAGTCGATGGCTTCGCCGTAACCCGGGACGGCATGCAGGTCGCGGAAATACGCCAGCAGGTAGTCGAGCTGCCAGCGGGCAAACCGGTCATAGGCCTCATAGACGACCGGGTCCTCCAGGTACTCGGCGTGCAGCCGGTTGCTCCGCGCGATCTGGTCGCGGAAACGGCTGGCTGACTGCTTTCTCCGGGCCCTGCTCATGACGCTCGTGGCGCAGGCCAAACCCTGCGTTGCCGTTACCTTAGACCGAGGCCGGGCCGGCCGGTATCGGGGCTAATACCGATCAGCCATCATGCCGCCCGTCTTGCGGCGAACCCGGATCCCCCCGCCGATCCGGCTGCGCTACGGTAGGGGTACCTGGCAAGACCGGAGGCATCAACCGTGCGTCGCAAGGTCATCATCATGGGAGCCGCGGGTCGTGACTTTCACGTGTTCAACTGCTGCTACCGGGACGATGCGGAGTTCCGGGTCGTGGCCTTCACCGCGACCCAGATCCCGCACATAGAGGATCGGCGCTACCCGCCGGCCCTGGCGGGCTCGCTGTACCCCGGCGGCATCCCGATCCGCCCCGAGGAGGAGCTCGAAAGCCTGGTCCGCGAACACTCGGTGGATGAGGTCGTGTTTGCCTACTCCGACGTCAGCAATGCCTATGTCGATGAGCGTCGGCGGCGCGTCGAGAAAGCAGGGGCACGGTTCGCCACTTTCGACATAGATGCAACGATGCTGCCGTCGTCGAAGCCCGTCATTGCCGTAACCGCGATTCGTACCGGCTGCGGCAAGAGCCAGACTTCGCGGCGCATCGCCGCGATCCTACGAGATGCGGACAAGAGAACGGTCGCGATCCGGCATCCGATGCCTTACGGAAATCTCGTCAAGCAGGCGGTGCAGCGCTTCGCGACGATGGAGGATCTCGACCGGCACGAGTGCACGATCGAGGAGCGCGAGGAATACGAACCGCACATCCGCAGCGGCGTCATCGTGTATGCGGGCGTCGACTACGCCGCGATCCTTGCCGAAGCCGAGAAAGAAGCGGACGTCATCATCTGGGATGGCGGCAATAACGATACGCCGTTCTACCGGCCCGACCTGTGGATCGCTGTCACCGATCCGCACCGGGCTGGCGACGAACTCGACTACTTTCCCGGCACGGCGAATTTCGAGCGCGCCGATCTCATATTGATCAACAAGATCGACTCGGCCGAGCCGGCGCAGATTGCCGCCGTCGAAGCGAATATCGCCCGCGTAAATCCCGTTGCCACGGTCGTCAGGGCCAGGTCGCCGCTCGATGTTCCCGATCCCGCGGCGATACGCGGCAGGCGCGTGCTGGCGGTCGAGGACGGACCGACGACAACGCACGGAGGCATGCCCTTCGGCGCCGGCGTGCTGGCGGCACGGCAGAACGGTGCAGCCGAACTCGTCGATCCCCGGCCCTGGGCTACAGGTGAGATTGCCGAAACCTTCGAGCGCTACCCGCACACCGGCCCCCTGCTGCCGGCGATGGGCTACGGCGAGCAGCAGATTGCCGACCTGGAGGCGACGATCAATGCGGTGGATTGCGAGCTCGTGCTGATCGCGACGCCGATAGACCTTACACACCTCGTCAGGATCGACAAGCCGCACATGCGCATCGGTTACCGGCTCGAGGAAGAGGGTGATGCACTGACCGAGGCGGTGCGTAAAGTCGGCGCTGGCAAGACGCGCTGATCAGGAAACGGCCAGCTCGGCCTCGGCGCCGACCCGCCGCTCCTCCTGCTGCAGCCGCCACATCTTCGCGTAGACGCCGTTGGCGGCAAGCAACTCGCCATGGCGGCCACGCTCGACTATGCGGCCACTGTCCACGACCAGTATGAGGTCGGCGTTCATCACGGTGGACAGCCGGTGCGCGATGCTGAGTGTCGTGCGGCCGACCTGGATCCGGTCGAGCTCGGCCTGGATAGACTTTTCCGACTGCGAGTCGAGCGACGACGTCGCCTCGTCGAAGATCAGGATTTTCGGGTTTTTCAGGAGCGCGCGTGCGATTGCTACGCGCTGCTTTTCCCCGCCGGACAGCTTCAGCCCGCGCTCACCGACCTCGGTCTCGTAGGCGTCCGGCATGCGCAAGATGAAATCGTGGATGTGGGCGGCGCGTGCCGCGGCCTCGACTTCTTCGCGGCTGGCGTCCGTGCGGCCGTAGCGGATGTTGTAATAAATCGTGTCGTTGAACAGCACGGTGTCCTGGGGGACGATCGCTATTGCGGCGCGCAGGCTCGCCTGCGTGTAATCCCGGATGTCGCGGCCGTCGATCAGTATCCGGCCCCGGTCCACGTCGTAGAAGCGGTACAGGAGCCTCGTCAGCGTCGACTTGCCCGACCCGGAATGGCCAACGACGGCGACCGAGCCGCCGGGCGGGATCTCGAAGTCCACGCCGTGCAGGATCTGGCGCCGTTCGTCGTAGCCGAACTCGACCGCTTCGAAGCGCACCGACGGACGCTCGGTCACCAGGGGCATCGCCTCGGCCCGATCCTGCACGTCCTGCCGCTGATCGAGCAGCCCGAACAGGCGCTCGGTGTTCGTCAGCGCCTGTTTGACCTCGCGGTACACCATGCCGAGCAGGAAGAGCGGTGCCGAGAGTTGCAGCAGGTAGGCGTTGACGAGAACCAGGTCGCCGATCGTCATATGGCCTGCGACCACGCCGGCGGCTGCGCGCCACATCATCGCCGTCACTCCGACCGAGATGATCAGTGTCTGGCCGAGGTTCAGCACCGCCAGCGTCTTCAGGGCCTTGACGCGGGCGTTCTCGAGCGTGCGCAGGTTCTCGTCGAAGCGTGCGGCCTCGTGCGCTTCGTTGTTGAAGTACTTGACGGTCTCGTAGTTGAGCAGCGAATCCACCGATCGTTCGCTGGCGCGGGTCTCCGCTTCGACGGCTGCCCGGTAATAACGCGTGCGCCACTCGGTGATCGCGAACGACCAGATCATGTAGGCCGCCAGCGTGCCCAGCGTGATGAACGCGAAGCCCCAGTCGTAGGCCCAGACGAGCACGGCCGTGACGAGTACGACCTCGAGCGCCGTCGGCACGATCGTGTAGAGCGCCCAGTCGAGCAGGTCCGACACCGCCGTGCTGCCGCGCTCGACGTCGCGCGCGATGCCGCCGGTGCGCCGCCCCAAGTGGAAGCGCAGGGAAAGTCCGTGCAGGTGCCGGAATACGCGCAGCGTGATCTCGCGCGAGCTGCGCGCGAGCACGCGCGCGAAGATGACCTGGCGCAGCTCGTTGAACAGCGTCACGCCGACACGGGCACCGCCGTAGGCGACCAGCAGCGCCACCGGCAATATCAGGAGCGTGGGCTCGACGTTCAGCTGGTCGACGATGCCCTTCAGGGCGACCGGCACGAGCAGGTTGGTGAGCTTCGCGCCGACGATCATCACGAGCGCGAGCGTGATGCGGCCGACGTAGGGCCGCAGGTAGGGCAGCAGGTCCTTCAGCACCCCGAAGTCGCCGCGCGCGTCCTCGCGCCGGGCAACGGGTGTTACATCACCGTCACCGTCGATGTCCGCGGCATCCGCATCGCTGTCCGTCCGGCCAATATTCACTGCTGCTGGCTCCTGTCCTGCCTGTCCCGCGGGCCCGGCCAGTGTGACCGCCGGGACCGCGGGATGCTACCCGAAGAGGGCTCTCTCGACGCGCCGTCGACCCGACCTGGTGCCGCCGGCCTGCCATTCGATGCGGGCTGGTGCATCGAAGCGTCCGGGTGGCATGATCCCGCGAGGCCCGACGCGAGGTGACCCATGCGCGCACCGATTGCTCTCGTATTGTTCCTGGCCCTGTGGCCATTGTCGGTCCGCGGCGAGGAACTCGCCACCCGCAACGTCATCCTCGTTACGCTCGATGGCGTGCGCACCCAGGAGATTTTCAGCGGGCTGGACCCGGCCGTTGCGGCGCACTCGGCCGAGGACATCTACAGCGAGATCGCGACAGGCCGCGAGCGCTATGGTGCGGACTCACCCGAGGAGCGGCGCCGCCGGCTGATGCCGTTTTTCTGGGGCACGCTGGTGCCGCAAGGCATGCTGTTCGGCAACCCGGAAAACGGCAGCCGCATGCTGGTGCAAAATTCCGTCAAGTGGTCGTCGGCGGGCTACGCCGAGATGCTGACGGGTGAACCGCATGCCGAGATCATCGACAACTCGCTGGTTCGTTATCCCCATCGCACGGCGCTGGAGTACGTGGCCGAGGCTCTCGACCTGGAAACAACAAAGGTCGCGCAGATCGGGTCCTGGAACGGGTTCCCGTACGCGGCGGCGGGCCGGGACAACGCTTTCGTCATGAACGGGGGCTTCGACGCGTTTCCGGCAGCTCACAGCACGCCGGAGATCGACGCGCTGGTCGGCCTGCGCCGTGACGTGATGGAGTTGTGGGAAGAGAGCAGCAACGACGCGCTGACCTGGCAGATTGCGAAAGCCTACCTGCGGACGCACGAGCCCCGGCTGCTGTGGCTGGGACTTACCCAGTCGGACGACTGGTCGCATGCCGATCGCTACGATCGGCTGCTCGAGTACCTGCACCTCGCCGACCGGATGATCGCCGACCTGTGGGCCACACTCGAATCGATACCGGCCTACCGGGGCAGGACGACGCTGCTCGTGACGACGGATCATGGCCGGGGGCTCACGGCGGCCGACTGGGCCGAGCACGACCAGTCGATTCCAGGCAGCGAAGCGATCTGGCTCGCCGTGATCGGGCCGGACACACCCTCGCTCGGCGATCGGGTGCCCGAGGGCAGCGTCTACCAGGGCAGCGTGGCAACCACGATAGTCCGGCTCCTGGGGCTCGACCCGGCGACATTCAATCCGGCCGCGCCACCCCCGCTGCCGGGTGTAGTCCGGGTTGACCCGTAGCGAAATCCGCGTTGCTTATCAGGGTGCTTATCAGGGCACACATAATGATGTTGCCGGCAGCAGCGCATCTCCTGCCCGCCCACTGGACAATCGTGGGTGTCCCGGAAGCGCCCGGAAGCGCTCCGTCGGAACTGGCCGTCCCGACGATTCCGACTATACTTTGCGCTGCTGGTCCGAAGTGACCGGCTGCGAAATTGGCGACATTCGACTGAGCAGATCAAGGCCATTGCTGTGACAAAGCAGAAATTGACGACGTGGATCGAGCTTGCTGCTGCGCTGTCAGTGCTGCTCGGGCTCTTGTTCGTCGCGCTTGAGATTCGACAAAACAATGAGCACGCGCGGGCCGATTCTGTTCGTGACCTTTTTCAGATGTGGAGCGATATCTACGAGTTCGAGTACGAGCACGGCATACCTGTCCTGGTCAGGAAGTCTATCGAGGAACCAGGAGCATTAACTGAGGAAGACTTTCTTCGGCTCAACAACTACCTGGATCTGGTGATGAACGCATACTTGACGCAAGCCGTGGTGCAGCAACAGTCGGGTCTTGTAGTCGGAGACGTTGTGGCCGGAGTACCGGAAATCGCAGAGCTTTATTTTTCGAGTATTGCGTCGCGTCTCTGGCTTCGTAGAAACGGGGACTATGTTCGACGTTACGCGCCGGGTCTCTATTCCGCATTGGTAGATGAGATCGAGCGCAGTCCTGTCGCCACTGAGATGCCGGTGCTGGAGCGCTTCAGGGAATACAATCGACAGAATCTGCCGCATGCCAAATAGCCGGCCAGGCGCCGTTTCCGGGCGTTCTGCGACGGTCGCCAATGAACGCGATGATCGGCCGCTATAGTTCGCATTAAAGCCTGACGTCGCAGCGCAGGCTGGCAGGCAGCTGATAACCCAGAACGAACCGCTGCCATTTCCTCTGGATTTGCCGCGTTCTGAATGGTCGGGAGCGGAAGGTGAAGAATATCGACTTGGGACAAACCTTGAACACGTTCGCTAACGTTGGTGTTATCGCCGGTATCATCTTCCTGGCATATGAACTCAACCAGAACAATGAATTCCTCGAGCTGGAGGCGAAAGCCACTCGAGTACAGATCAACCTGGATGCATGGGAGCGGCTTGCCAGCGACCCTGCGCTGGTAGCGCTGATGATGAAGGACCGGAACGAAGGGCCTTTATCAGCTTTATCAGGACACCCATATTAAAGACGCCGGAGGCGGGTTATTTCCTGCGAGGCTACTGGATAAATTTGGGTGTCCCGTAAGCGCTTCCCGTAAGCGCTACGGTACGCGCCAGCTGCCGGTTCTCGGCCAGTTTACAGATCTTCGGTCGCCTGGCTCGATCCCAGGCCGCTTGATCGGCACGGCTCGCACGGTCGCTACGCCGCCCACCGTTGCGCCGGATCTCCCGGCTCAACGTCGAAGAGGCTCTGCCGAGCCGGGCGGCGATCGCTCGAAGTGACAACCCACTCGCCATGCCTCGCGAGATCTCCTCACGTTCAGCCAGCATCAATGCCAGCCGTGATCTCCGGCTTCGTAATGGACGTATGCCGCCCGACCGCGCCAACGCAACTTGAACGGCCGAATGGTAACGGCCCAGGTCCCGAGCAATCGCGTTAAGGGACTCGCCCCTCTCCCGACGATCCCACACATCCGCCATCTCGACTTGCGTGAAATATCGCCTCGGTCTTTGCTTCATCAACAACACCTCCTGCTCTATAGTCAGAGCCCAGGTGTTGCAACCACCGTTTGAATCCGCAACCCGAAGCGGACATTGAATAAGTGGCATTCGAAACGGCAAATTTCAGCCTAATCTCCACCTTCTGATTCCATTAGGCAAGGATATGGAGTGGAGTGCCCCGGGTTTGGTAGACACTTCCGCGCTATGATCCGAGCATAGGAGGAAGTGCCATGAGTAACCAACGATTCAGCCCCGAGTTCAAGGACGAAGCAGTCCGCCAGATTGTCGATCGCGGGTATTCCGTTGCCGAAGTGTCGGAACGTTTGGGCGTTTCGGCGCACAGCTTGTTCAAGTGGGTCGAGAACGCAGTTCCAGAAGGGTCTGCTAACCACTAAGAATCTGCTGTTTGGAGATTTTAGGCTAAGCTTTCTGTTACTGACCCAAAGCGGCCGTTCTGCGAGCACGCTTTTGCACATTGATTTCGTCGCCAACCGGAGCACCATTGATGAAGAAAATTGCTCATTTGCTGATTCTGCTCTCGACATGTGTTGCTCAAATCGTCTATGCAGATGATGCTGACCGTTTCATTGGATCGTGGAAGCTCGCAAAAATCGAGGCTAAATCTGAATCGGGAGATTGGCAGAAAATAGAAAGATGGGGAGACAATCCCTTCGGCATATTGATGTATGACTCAGTAGGGAACATGGCTGTGCAGCTCGCCTACGAAGACCGAAACGCCGAAAGCACTCCGGTGCCGAATAGCGAAGTCGTTGACGGCTATGTTGCTTACGTAGCTACATATGATGTCAATTCAAGTGACAGGACTGTAACTCACCACAGGTTGTTTCACACAAACCCAAAGGCCGACGGTCTGTCCGTCGTTCGGTACTACGAATTCGATGGCAACACTTTGACGCTTACTGTCGCTCCAGATCGCAACCTGCGCTTAACGTGGATTCGGCTGGACGAGAAAATTCGCACTAACTGACCGCCTGCTTTAGGTGAAAGCCGCCAACCATCCTGGCTGAACGTCCGCTCAGAAGCTGCCGTTCGCCGAAATTGGTCTACAATGACGGCTACTGACCCAAAGCGGACACCCAAACGGGGACCGTTGGAATGAGGATGAAAGGAGGATTTGCGCTTTTCGTTTGTGCAGCGTCTCTTTCTCTCGGCGGATGCTCGGTCGAAGAGCGAGGGGCAAAAGACCTCGCCAACGCTCAATTTGTCGAAGAACAGTCGGAGCTACGCGAAGCAGTTCTGTCCATTAAAGCGGACATAGAGTTGTCAAATATCGAGGGTCTTCAGGCGGCGCACCTAGACAGTGAAAAGTTCACGAAGTTTGGACCGCGCGGTTTTGAACGTCAGGATGTTGCAAGCACGAATGAGTCAGAAGCGGCGTTTTTTGGCTCAATCGCAAACGTCGAATATGAAATTAGAGACCTGAAAATTGACGTATTCGGCGAAGTAGGAATCGCTACCTACTATTACGAGGCTAGCTTTTTAAGGGACGGAAGAGATGTGGCCGTCACAGGCCGACAAACATTTGTCTTCCTAAAAACCGATTCCGGTTGGAAGCTTGTGCATGAGCACGGAACGGTTAGGCGACCCTAGCGACCCGGCGTCCGCTTCCGGCCGATAGCTACCGGCCAAGTTCGCTGGTTTCGAATTGATTGAGTGACCGCTTTCGGTGAAAGCGGTCGGACGTATGGGTAGAAGGTCCGCTAACCGCGCAAAAGCTGCCATTCGCTTAGAATGGTCTAAAATGTCTGCTAGTGCCCCGAAGCGGCGGGTCATGCAGGCCCCGATATAAGGTAGCTTCCGCGGTCACCCACAAATTCAATGTCCTAAGAGAAAGCTGATGAGCTACCTTATTCTGAAGGTGTTGCACGTTGCATCGGTGGTCGTGTTTCTCGGGAATATTACGACGGGCCTGTTTTGGGCAGGTCATGCGCACAAATCGCGTGACTTGAAGCTCATCGCATCGGCATTTGATGGAATCATTCGAAGCGATCGCCTTTTTACCGCTCCCGGTGTGCTTGGGATTGTGATCACCGGATTTGCGGCGGCTATCGTGGCCGGAATTCCCCTATTGAGTACGGGGTGGATATTCTGGCCGATCGTGCTCTTTTCGATTTCGGGTCTGGTGTTTGGAGTATGGGTCGCTCCACTGCAACGCAAGATTCTAGATCTGGCACGTAACGCGGATTCAACGGAAGGTGTGTGGCAATCCTACGTACAGCATTACAGGAGATGGGAATTATGGGGGCTGGTCGCTTTGGGCGCACCAGTGGCTGCAATGGTGATAATGGTGCTGAAGACTCCGCTGCCAGGTCTCTGAGAATGCGGCAAAGTTGCGTGAAGCACTAGCGCAGGCCAATGCGACCCTGTATCCCATCACCCTTGTGAACGGCTCCTGATGGCCGGTAGCCGCCCGGCAGACCCTCTGATTGCTCGTCGGTTGAATGACGGCGTTCAGTGAGAGCAGACATTCCGGCTGTCGCCTTGGATATTCTGAAGCTGGATCACCGCTTCACCCCTACAAAGCTGCCATTGGTCTACAATCCCTGAAAAGGTCTGCTGGTGACCCATAGCAGACGCTAGTGGGGCCCACAGGTTCAGCAGGAAAAAGAAATGTATGGGGACAAGGTCATGACCAGTACCTCTAACTTTGGCGTGGATGATGATAGACCTATGCTGAGTCGCCGAGAC
>Ga0224505_10002862_pt1 | contig 9969 bp, 5 predicted proteins | sample SF_Jan12_sed_USG_FD_169102 | JGI IMG/M metagenome (GOLD analysis project Ga0224505, IMG submission 169102) | Sediment microbial communities from San Francisco Bay, California, United States - SF_Jan12_sed_USGS_4_1 | ecosystem: Environmental > Aquatic > Marine > Sediment | place: USA: California...
GGGCCATCGTGTCATATTGGCTTCGCTCCTTTCGATGCGCCGGGCTGGCGCTGATCACGTGGATCAACAGACAGTCATGTTGCCATACGCCACTATCAAGGCACTATCCTAACACTATTCTATGAATAGGGGGTCTTCGTAAACTCGTGTGGGTGATTTTTCATGTCATTCAGATAGCCGGGAGCATGCAAGTCAGAATCTTGAGCCGCAGATACTCTTCGTCACGCAGTCCATATGCCCGGCGCTGGATGACACGAATCTTGTTGTTCAAGCCCTCGACGAAGCCGAGCGAAACCTTGTTCTCAGGTCTGCAGAAGGCGGCGATGCCATCCCAATGACGCTCGATCATCTCGGCAAACTTCTCGTAAGGTTTCAAGCGTTGCCATTTCAGGCTGGCTTGCCAGTTGTCGAAGAATTTGCGCGCCCAGGCCTCGCTACGGTAGCTCCACAGTTGGCCGAAGGACTCCTTAAGCAGGTAAGCTGTATTCAGCCGCTTGTTGGCAGTCAACAGCGTCTTTAAAGCCTTCCTGCCCTCCATGCTCAGGCTCTCCCGGTTCGACAGCAGGGTGTATTTCTGGCCCTTGATGTAACGCCGTTCACGACCTTCCAGCCGGGCGTATTCGTTCTTCCTGACCTTGTCCAGCGCTTCGCCGAGATGGCGCATGACATGAAACTTGTCGAACAGGATGGCCGCCTTGGGCGCCTGCTTCCGCGTCGCATTGCGAAATGGTTTCCACATGTCCATCACTGCCACCCGGATGCCGTGAGCCTTCTTCTCGTCCAGCCAGTCATAGAACTGCGTCATGCTGGCCTCCGAGCGGTCTGTCCCGCCAAACCAGATCGGGCGGCCCCGGATCAGGTCGCTCACCACGATGCGGTAGGCATGTCCCTTGCGGATTGAAATCTCGTCGATGCCAATCACCTTGGGCGCAGGCGTGCCAGCCCGCGCAAGCTGGATGCGCATGGTCTGCTTGTCCAGTTCCTTGACGGTGTGCCAATCCAGGTTCAGTTCCTTCGCCACGTCCTTGATCGAGGACTGTCGGCAGCGCCGACCGACGAACCAGGCAAAGCGCTTGGTGTAGAGCGGGTTGTCGTCCAGAAAGTCGAGCTTCTCCCGCTTCACCTTGCCGCAGACCTTGCAGTCCACGCGTCGGACCTCGATGTCCAGATAGACGCGTGTGTCGGCGCAGGACAAATCCCGCACCCGGCGAGTCTTGCGGTCGTACCAGCCGAACTGTATCCGGCCGCAGACGCCACAGAGCGTTTTTTTGAGCGCCGGGAAAGGGGGATGACGCGCGCCTTGAGGTCACCAAAGACGCCCTTAACCGTTTCCAGGGGACGAAATCCCGGAAAGTTGTATGCGTCCAGAAGACGCTTTCGTTTGCGTGTGGTAGCCATGAGCACAGCATGCCAGTTTTACGACGGACTTCAAACCGCCAGGAACCGCAGCCAGCAAGCGTCTCTGTCATGCCCTGCCCCATTTATTACCCACACGATTACGCGATGAGCCTGAATAGGTACCAGAGATCCCGCGCCGTGCTAGCTCGGCGCACCGTCGTCTCGCGCCACGCGACTCGACCGTGCCAAGAGAACCGCCGTCGCCCTTCCATCGTAGGCGCATACTGCTCCGCTCCAAACACCACGTGCTGGCCCACGGTAAACGTCTGCGCATTCACCGCCCGGGCGGTGTCGCTGTCGTGCGGAGTGGCATGAATGCGCGCCTGCGAAAAATCTATGCCAAAGCGAGGTTCGAAAATATACGTTCCGGTTGCGACAAGGGTTGTCCACGGCCCTGGAGAGCGGCAATACGATGTTCGGGATCTGAAGATACGCCCGATTGTGTGCCAAGCGAGTCTAGTACTCCATCCTGTCGTTGCATGAGCGGCGTGATGGGACCCGCTAGCGGCTTGGTTTGTAGGATTTCCTCTTCCTCCTCATCTTCCATTGGCTGCCGCTGGAGTTCCCCTTCACACTCCGAACATACCCGCTGAATGGGGGCAGGCTGGCCTGGTTGGCCAGTAGGACCTCCTGCCAGCGCCTCCGGCCCCGGCATCCGCATGATCTGCTCAGCCACGCAATCGGCTTCTTGTTCGTATTTGTCGTCGGGTTGGTTGACAGTGAGCTTGGCTTGTAGCGGCAACTTACTTTGACAATGTGGGCAACCGCCCCCGCAGGCGCAGGTTGGTGCTCGCTGGACCACGGGATTCGCGCTCTGCCGAAGCAGCTGCGGTGGCGAGGTAGCTGCCCGATTTGTACGTGAGGCTCGTTGATGGTCAAACGTTACCATCACGTTCCCTCTTATCGCTTACGACCTCGCGCCGGCTTGCGCGGTCTCGAGGTCACGTTCGGGTTGACATTCCCCTTGCCTTTGATCACGGCTTCCGCCTGCTCGCGAAGCTTCTTGGCGGTAGCGGCGTTGCCGACAATCTCTGTCAGCTTGGCCTGATCAACTGCGAGTATGCTTTCGACGTCGCGCATACCGCTTTGCTCCAGCCGACGACGTGTCGCCGCGTCAATATTGAGCTGTGTCAAAGGCGTGCGGGTGGGTGGGGTTGCGCTAAGAATCGCCTTGGCCTGCTCGATCAGCTTGGCGGCGAGCTCGCGATTGCCGACGATTTCGGCAAGCTTGACTGGATCGCTCTCGACGATGCCTTCGACATCGATGATGCCGCCTTTAATCAACCGTTTGCGCGTGGCGTCGTCTATGTCGAGCTTGTCGAGCGAGGTGCGCGGATTCGGTGTCGGCGTAGGACCTGGGGTCGGAGTCGGGCCAGGCGTCGGAGTGGGCGTTGGCCCAGGAGTAGGCGTCGGAGTTGGTGTGGGAGTCGGTTCGGGAGGCGGAGCTGGACTCGGCGGAGGCGGAGGGCACGGTTTGGCTTGCGCGCCCAGGACGATGATGCGGAAATCCACCTGCCCCAGCTTGGGCCGCAACGGTTCGTGCTCGACATGCAGGGGCTTCTGCTCCGCAGTCAGCACATAGATTTTCGCGACAGGCTGCGTATGGGATGCGCCGATGCGTCCTCCCGTAGCAGTGTCGAAGAACGTGGCAGCAGGCTTCGTGTCATTACCTGCCGGATCTTTTGGCAGCTGCTGGTACCGCAGGATGAAATAGCCTCGCTCGTCTGTACAGCCGTGCCCTAGCTCGCTTATCCAGGCACCCTTCTCGTCGTAGAGGGCCACGGTTAATTCGGGCTGGCCCTGACCTTTCAGATCACGGACAAAGCCGTGGAAGACATAGCCCTTCTCATCGACGATCGGAGTCTCGCTCTTCGCGCGCGCCCGCTCGAAATCGAGATCGCGTTGCAAACCCTGGTTGATGCGCGTCTTTTCCGCGAGCGCCATCACACGTGGACTGTCGCTGCCGTATTTGAGCGCCAGCCGCTTTTGTTCGCGCGCGTAGCCGCTGGCCCTGGCCGTTCGGAGTTTTTCCAGGCCTGTGTAGGACTCGGCGCGTTGCGGATCGAGAGTGGAGATTTGCCCTTCGACTGTCTTTGTCACGGTGTCATCGGGAATTTCGTCTGGCCGACAGGTATGTGTGTTTTCAGCCATTGCTGGTGACTCCTATCGTTTTGCCGAAACCGGGCAATATGCGGGAGCTGCCCTCGCAGAAGCCGGTGCCGAGCGGATCGATCAAGACGGTATTGGGGGTTGCCACACGATAAGCCGGTATGAAGGCTCGCGCGAGAATGCAATGAGTCGCTTGATTGTGTGTGGTGGCATTGACCAGGCCCAGAGTAAGGGCCGAAAACCTCGCATGCAGCAGCGACTCCTTGAAGCGATTGTTGCACGCCCTCAACGAAAAGCCGAACAGGACGACGTGGGAAAGCACGATGTCGTCCAGCAGGCTACAGTCGCACTGGTTGTCGGCAAAACCGATGTCGTCAAGGCTGAAGATGGCGACCGACGAGACCGACAACGTGATCCCCGTTTCGATCACATCCAACATGCACTGATTGTCAGTGAACAGCACGTTACCGCCGGCGAGGTAGGCACCCAGGCGCTGATCGTCCAGACCTGGACGGGCGGTCGAAGTGGCAGCTAAGTTATTAACGGCCAAACTACCCTTGGCGATGGCGGAGAAGGCGAGGAATTGCAGATAGAACTCCGTGGAGAGTCCCAAGTTGAGGATCGCCACTGTGGCGGCAATGAATGTCGAGCCGGGGCCTCTCTGCACCACTCCTCGGCTGGTGAATTGATTGCCTTCGACTGACAGCGGCCCTAGCGCCGTTACGTTGAGCGCCTGGCCAAGCGGCACGCTGACGACGTTGTCGTGCACCTTGAGGGCGGGATCGCCGCTCTGACCAGGCAGCACCAACTTGCCGATGCGCACAGGGCTCACGGGCGCCAGTGCATAGACGATGTTGATTCCGCCCCGCTGGCCTATCTTGGCCTGAGCATTGCTGGCTTCGGTCTTCGCACCGTTGTTGAGGATGCGGTTCCGCGAGATCTCCAGCCCCTCGGCATGCAACGCGAAGATGCCACAGACCGGCTCAAGATGACTCGGGCCATTATCGGTGATGATGTTGTCGCGGATGACCAGCCGCTCTACATCGGCGAGGGCGATGCCGCCATAACCCTGGCTATTGACCATGGCCTCGGCAATCGGCTCGAGTGGTCGGCGCAGACAACCCCGGATGTCGTTGCCCAGGATGGCGAGCCCTTCCACAGTGATGAATTCATCGGCTTCAGAGAGATCGAAAAATCCCGCGACACCGATGCCGTTCATACCCATGTGGTAGATGCAGTTCCGCTCGATGACGACTTCCGTCAGTGTGCCGGCTGAGGCCTGACGTACCTGCCCGTTATCTGTAGGAAACGCGACAATCACAATGACGCTGTTGGCCGGCTGTTTGGGATCGCATGGATCGACAGGTCTCGGGCGAGGCCAGCGTCTGGGCGGCACCGGCTCGTTGCCCTCATCGATGAAGATGAGGCTGCCGAGAGTGATGCCGTTGCCCGAGCCGCCACGTATCAGATTGTCGATGATGCGTACGCGGTCCGAAGTGCCGCCGATCTGAATGCCTCCCCGACTCAGCGAGCCCGGCTGGAAGCCCTTAGCCTTCTGCGGAACAAGACCAACCGCGGACGATGCCTCGACCCGGCTGAACGGCACTTCAACCACATTGCGCTCGACCAGCAGATCGTCGCCAAGGGCGAAGACTGCCGGGTCCAGACAGGCCGTATCGTACATACTTACGCGGCATTCGCGCAGCGCGACCTCGTTGGCATTGACGATACGGATAGCGCTGTGCGCCGCCGCGCGGACATAGAGTTCCCGCAGGGTCACTCCAACCAGGGGATTCGTCACAGTCTGATCCTGACCGAAGTTGGGATCAGCGCCTTCGCACATCAACCCCACTCCGCTGTCGTGAGCCACGACGGCCAAATCGGCGATCGTGATGTTCTGTCCGCCTCGCACGTGGATGACCGGCGCGGCTTCGCCGAACTCCCCAGTAGGCGCTCCGCCAGTGACCCGGCTGCGCAGCCCACAGCCCATCAAGGTGATATTGGCACGATTCGTGATTTGGACATTCTCGGTGTACTCGCCGGGCAGAACGCAAACTTGGCCGCCTGCAACCGGCAGGGCATCGACGGCCGCCTGAATCGAGTCGAAATCACCGAAGCTGTGCGTGCCGTCGCCCACGCGGTAGGTGCAACAATTCTGGATCTGGGTGAGTGGGCGGAATGGCTTGCGGCAATCCTCGATGACTCCGGAGACCGCGGTGTTCTGAGCTGCGGTCCAGTCAATCTCGGCCAACGGAACGCGATGATAGACGATGCCGGTTGGCGGGGCCTGATCGATCAGAATCTCATCGTTGGCAATGTCGCCTGCACGCACCTTGAAGGTCCAGTAATCGCGCGGTCGGTAATTGCCGGCTCCCGGCGCATCGAACACTAGGCGAATGCCATCTCGCAGTTCAACCGGAGTCGCGGCATTGGTGAAGTCGGCGATATCGCGGAGCCCGTTCCATAGTCTGAAGAACACGGGGTCCGTGGTGGACGGCAGCGCGCCGAACGTCGCCGGCGCCGCCAGCTCCAAATCATGCTCGGTATTGAGCGTGGCAGTGGTTCCGTAGACGACGTTCCAGGTCCCATCCAACTCGTTGTATTGCAGGGCTTCGAGATAAAACTCGGTCAACCCTGAGTTGACGATGGCCGTTCGGCCGGCATCGATGACGACGCGAGCCGGACTGAGGGTGGCGTCGAAACGACCACGCCCCACCAGACCGCCGTTCCACTGGCTCCATTTGAAACGAGGCGGGGCTGACGGTGCGCCATCGGCAATTTCCACGCGATAGAGATTGTGTTCGAAGCCAAGATACCCTCCGCCGCCTACCACCGGGCAATCACCGGCGATGACCGTGACGGGGGCCAAAGAGACACTGAGCCGTCCCTTTGTCGATGGATCATCCTTCAGCCGATCGATGATGCTGGTACAATCTTCGCCCTCGGCCAGACGCAGCAATCTGAACCGCATATTGACGTAAGCCCGCTCTGTGGTATCCGGTCCGCCCAGAGCCGGCTCGATCAGCCGCTCTGGGTATTGAAAACCGTGTACTGCTTCTTCGGACACTTCGAGGACCACCGCATCGCGCGTGCCGTCGTCGATACTGCTTGGCAGCGGGAGCGGAGTCGCGAGCGGTGGCCCGAAATAGCTGGCCCTCCGTTCGACCGCCGCGCCCGGATTTGCGGCAGCGCCGGCTAACCGCGTGAGGATACCGTCGGCCCAGGCGCGGCCTGGCCGCACGTTGATGCGCACCTCGCCACCGCTGACTTGGGCGGATTCGACACGAAAACTTTGTGGCGCGGTGGCCGGGACTGCGCAGACCCCTGAACCAATGATGTCGCGACCGGCCTGACCGTCCCAGGCAAGCTCCAGCAGTTCACCCTCGGTCAGGTCGGCATCCGTGATCACCCTGCCCTGCTGGTGCAGCACGCCATTGATGTTGCGCAACACGCCTTGCTCAGGCAAGCTCACGCCGCGCTCATGCTCGTGGGGGTCAAAGTGGAGAATCGAAAAATCGCCTTGCATGACAATCCCCTTTACGTAATGGGCAGGAGGAGCGGGCGCACGCCAATGGGCATGAACTCACGCAACCGCACCTGCAGGTTGGTCCATTTGTGCGCTTCCAACAAGAACCCGAATGCGCCCATGGCGTCATCATCCGGTCCCAGTGTCCGTATGCGAGGATCAGACTCTCTCGCAATCTGCGCGTAAGCCTGGTGGTTGAACCACTGGGACGTGAATACGAGCCGGGCCTCGTGGCTATTGAGACAGAAGTGGTTGGGCGGCAAACGGTCGTTGTCGCCGCTAAACCAGCTCCATTTGATGCAGCCATGTTGGTTGTCTAGTACCGCGAAACGACCTGTGAAGATTCCTCCCAACCCGCCTACAGCGGAAACCCGTACGGCCCCGAAACAGGTCAACCCATCAAAGTCCAGTCGCGCGCCCCAGGCGTTGGCCGGATCGGACGCCGCGGCAATGGCGAAGACCGTGCCCGGCGTATCCGTCGCACGAGGTGACGCGTCAATGATGCTGTCCTTAATGTCCAGCCGGTAACGCTCGTCGACCGCCAGGCTGCCGGTAATCGAGCGTTGGATAACAATATCCGGTGTCGGCAAGAATGCTGCCACGTCATTGGGGTCCACAAAGCCGTAGCCGTTTTCCAGATGCAGACCTGCGATCCGGTCGGCCCGACTGCCGTCTCGCAGAGCATGCCCGCCCGGCATCAAGGTGCAGGCGATGATTTCCAAACGCGCCACGGCGGCACGGTTCAGCAACGCAGCGCCCGTGGGGAATGGAACGGTTTCATCGGGGGCCAGATACAGTCCCTCCAAACGGACTGCCGGCGTTTCCGTGGTGGCCGCCGCGGCGGCCACCGGGCGGAAGGCCAGAGGTTGCGCGAGCAGGATGATGGGCCGGTGGTCGCCCACCGCGCGTATGGTCAGCGACCGCGCCAAACGCAGCGAGAGACCCCCGTCGACAGCGGTGCCGGCCAAGGCCCCCAGGTCGATCTGATGCACCAAGCTGTCGTGAATCTCGATCACTACGGGCTGTGTCACGGCATCCAGCCCGTCGAGCGCGCTTTGCAGGGAGACCCCTCCGGCCACCGCGCCGACCTTGCGCAACTCGAAGGGTGTTGACGGAGGCGGAAGCACCCGTGTCAAGGGATGCGCGCCCACCGACCCGACGGCGCCATACGTGTAACTGGCGTAGATGTTCGAAACGAACCCGGGACCGTCGGGGGTGATGAACAGATCGCGTTGATCGGTGTTGTCCATGCCGATCAGCACGCGCCCGATGTCCGGATCAATGACGATTTCGCCATAACGCAACGGTCGCCGGAGTCCCGTTTCCCAAGCGCAGAGATTGTCGCCGCGAAAGGTCCACCGCCATTCAGTCTGAGGCGGCTGCGGCACCAGCAGCGGCTCCAGCGATTGCGGCAAGAAGAGATGGAGGCCGACGTCGCCGAGATCGAATCCAATGGGCGGCGACGCCAGTTCGTTGAAGAAGTCCACCGCCACATAGGCCTCGGGATGACCAGCCGGTGAATCGCTGGTCAGGCGAGCATCCAGCATGGGACCGGAGACGGCATCGGCTTCCGTCAGGGGCGCGACGATACCGCCGGAAGTTTCCGCGCGTCGGAAGCCTGGACGGCTGGTGTTAAACAACCGCACCGGCAGATCGAGTGGATGCAGATCGAAGCGCAGAGCAAAGCGCGCAAGACCGGACGGCTGCGGTCCGAGATCAGTGACGCCCTTGGCCAGAGGCCGCCCCGGCTGGAGCCGATAGGCCGCCAATCGCCAGAGAAAGACCGCGAGGTTGGGTAGATTGATGTGACGCGTGTCATGAAGCGCCGGCTTGAAGTCCGCAGTGTAGGCAAAGGTATCGAAGGCTGTGCCCAGCAGAGCTAACACCGCCGGGTCGCGCAACGGTGCCGTGCCTCCACGTGGCACGTCGAACCGAGTTATGCTGCTCATGCCGTAAGGCGGCCTGCCGCCGGCGTCGGGCCGCTGATGATTGAGATGCTGCGACCAGCCCAGGTTCTCCCGCAGTTCTACCGCGCGGCAGGCCCAGCTTGTCAGGTTGACCGCTAGACGTTCGATTGCGCCCAACGTACCCTTACGGCGGCGCAAGGCGATGGTGTCGGCGACATCGGCCCGCAGCGTACGAGGGTCGCCCTTCAGATGGCTGGTGCCAAGCAGGTCGGCTAGATAGGGGATCACCCACTCATCGCACGTGTCGATGAACAGGTCTTTATAGAGCTGGGCGATGTTTTCGTGAAGCCCATCGAACACATACTCCACCGCAGCGAGATATGCGCGCAACTGGTCAGGGGGCGATTGCTCCGCGTCGCGGGTTCGATAAATTTCCGGGAGTCGTTCGAACAGCGGCACGCGCGGGGTGTTATTCGAGCCGTTCATGCGCACTCCCCGGCCGAAGTCTCGGCCGCAGCGGTTAGAGTGAGATGCGCGTCTGCCAGCTGCAGCAGTTCTTTGGGACTGCAATCCAGTTTCGTCGCACACGCTCTGGGCGACGCCGGCAGCACCAGATTCGTAGGATCACCGATCGGTGGGCTGCCAACGGCGGGGGCTGGGAACAAGCCGAGGGCTGACACCTTACACCAGAGCACGCCTGCTACGTTCTGCACACATCCCTCGATATGGCTGGCATATTCGACATCACCAAGCCGACGCGCGCGCAATCCGAACAGACCGGTACGCTCATGGTCCAAGTCGTCGACCAGTCCCAAGGCGGCGCGCAGCTCAGCTTCCACATCCTCCTGCCGATAGCTCGGATCTGGCGCATAGGTCAGGTCGAGGAAGGCGTAGCGCAATAACGCTTGCTCTACCACGACTGCAAAGCGGTTGGGCCCGCGGCAACGTTGCGCCTTCAAGATGGCCGCACGCACGTCGGCAAACTCAGCCTCGCGGCCGGCTTCGAGTAACACTCGCAAAATCACGGCC